>ERZ1370068.5645-contig-4664_pt1 | contig 100958 bp, 111 predicted proteins | sample MGYA00561227_ERZ1370068 | MGnify/ENA primary metagenome ERZ1370068 (study PRJEB38410, sample SAMEA6850437) | metagenome | study: Metagenomic assessment of the ecological functions of the soil: analysis of the soil microbiota associated with the...
GTTAGCCAGCGTTCAGTTACGTATTGCTGAAGAAGCGCTCCTGGGTGAACTGCGGAGCCGGCTCGGTCGCGGCGACCGGCGGGAGCTTTGCGGAGGAAGGCTGGCCGGCGCCCGGCGCGATCGGTACCTGGTCCGCCTCCTGTGCGACCTCCCCCGGTTCTGCGCGCTCGTTCGCTGCCGGCTGCGGGACCGAGGATGAGTCGCCCGTCACATTCGAATTGGAATCATGGCACCCCACCAACACGAGCAGCAGGGCACACAGCCAGCCGGCGGCAGCGGCGGTCGTGTTCGATCGCAATCCTCGAGTTCTCATGAAGTCTCCGGGCGGAAAGCTCGGCGAGCAGAACCCTCGCACGTCCGCGCAACTTGCAGAATGGTCCGGCCGGACGAGCAAAGAAAGAGGGACGGCCTCAGATGCCGGAGATAGCGAGGCGCAAAGGAGAGACCAGTTGCGGCAGCAGTTCGGGGGCGCGCAGGAGGCTCGTCGACGCCGTGACGAGACCGAAGGGCGTCCCTCATGATCGTCTATTTCGGGTGGCCTAGCGGATGGAGTCGCTCGACGTGCTGACGCTGAAGATCGCAGAACCGCGCCGACAACCTGGACGAACGCGTCCATCGCGGAAACCGAGGCGGTATCTGGCGCCGCTTGCGGCGGACCGTCTGTTGCGGAGATACTCGCCCCCACTGACCGTCTCGCGTCACGCCATCTTCAGCCCTGGGACGCTACTCCGCTCCGACTCCTCGCGTGTGGTCTTGACCGTGCAGCAGGCCGGTGTTGGGTGAAGTCTGAGCACGCACGGCGAACCGAGACCGCTTTGACGTCGTCATCATCGGCGGTGGGTTGCTGGCGCGTCACTCGCGTCACTTCCTGAGCCAACGCGGCCTCACGGACATCTTACTCGTCGAGCGCGAGCCGCAGCCGGCTATCATGCCGACCGGGCGCAGCGCCGCATCGGTGGTCGAATTCGATCCGGTTGCCCTCGTTGCAGGAACTCAAGATCCAAGGTGCGGCGTTTCTCCGTCACCCACCGAGCCCGATTTCTCCGAGCATCCGCTGCTCCAGCCGTCGGGGATTCTGGTGACGTTCAGGAGCCGCTATGGAGCGCAGCGCGCAGGCAGCGCCGCTGTTGGCGAACCGTGGCACCGTGGTGCAGCTCCTGTCGCGTGCCGAGTGTGTCGATAAGGTCACGGTGCGCTGTCACCAGAGCACCTGGACGGCGGCATCTTTCTCCCCGAGGACGGCCGCGTCGATGTGCATCAACTTTTGTGGAGCTATCTCCGCCATGCGAGCCGGCACGGCGTTCAGCATCGCTGGGGCGTGACCGTCACGGGCATTCGGGTAGACCGCGGACGCTGTCGCGCCGTGCTGACGAGTGCAGGAGAAATTCAGACCCGCTGGGTGGTGAACGCGGCCGGCGCCTGGGCCTACGTAGGATCAGGCGCCTTCGCTCGCGCGACCCCGATTCCGCTCACGCCCATCGGCGCACCATCGTTACCTTCGCGACGCCCGACGGCGTCGATGCACGGACCTGGCCGTTGGTCCATAGATGAATCGCAACGGCTGTACTTCGCGCCCGAGTCCGGCGGCTTGCTCGCCTGTCCGATGGACGAGGAGCCGATGGAACCGTGCAACGCGCAGCCCAGACGAGTTGATGATCGCGGAGACGATCGGAGCGTCTGAAACAGCTCGCCCCGCGGCTGGTTCCGAGAACGCTGACGACGGACGTGGGCAGGACTGCGCACCTTCGTTCCCGATCGTCGCGCTTGTTGTCGGCGAAGATCCGCTGATCGAGGCGGCTTCTTCTGCAGCTTCGCCGGTCAAGGAGGCTGCGGCATCGAGACGGAGCGGCGCAGTTGGCCGGATCGCTGCCGGACTTGTTACTCGACGGTCGGACGGAACAGGTTCGACGGTGCAGCGCTATCGCCGGCGAGATTCCGGTCGTAGACGGACTGGTCCGTGGGCGAGCGCAGGACGGCGCCGCGGTCGTCATCGTCGGTGCCGGACATCGAGCGACCGTTCATCGGCCGCAGTGCGTTGCGGGTGGAGCACGACCGCGTTCATGCTATCCCACGATCCGGAACCAAAGTCGTCGGGTGACCGGCAGCGATCGTCTCCCTCGCCACTTCTGGTACGGGAATCTCATGATCGGCATCGAATGGAGATAGCGATCATCGGCGGTGGAGCGGCCGGCATGGTGACGGCCCGGCTCCTCGACGAGGCGCACGACGTAACGGTCCTCGAGCGGGAGGCCGTCCTTGGTGGTCATGTTCGCACCCTGGGGGCAACGTGCACTCGCCGCGGGTTCCCGCCGGCGTGCACCTCGACGCCGGCGATCATCACGAGTTTGATCGGCGGCACTTCCCGCGCTTCCACGCCCTCATGGCGGAGCTCGGTGTCGAGATGGCCGAGGTGCCGGCCACCTCCGGGCTGTTCCTCGCCGACGGCTCGGCCTGGCACGCACCGGAGCGACTCGAACGCGAGTGCCCGGCCGCCTGCGGCGCAGCCTGGAGATCCCCCGGCATCTGCCGCGTCGCCATGGCACGGAGGCGCTTCCTGGCGCGCGTGGCCGATGTTCCGCCCTCGGTGCTCTCGTCGAGCGCTCCGGTCGACGACTTCCTCGATCACGATGTCTTCGGGACCTGGCTCAAGATGTTGCTCGATGTATGCCTATTCGATCCCGTACGAGCACGTCGGGGGCATCGGCGCCACGCTCGCCATCCCGATGCTGCGCCGTTTCGTGCATGCCAGCGAGTGGACACGCGTCATCGGCGGCGTCTGGACCTACTTCGAGCGCATTTGCGCTGACCTGCGCGGTCGCGTCCGCACGGGGCGCGCCGGTCGAGCGTGTCATCCGCACCGCGGATGGCGTCGAAGTGACCGTCGCGGGCGAGCGCCCACGATGCTTCGGAGCCGTCGTCTTCGCGACGACGCCCGAGCAGGTGCTCGCCCTGCTCGGCGACGCGACCGATGACGAGCGGCGGCGCTTCTCGGCGTGGCATCCCAACCGTGTGCACACGCTCATCCATACCGACATCCGGGATCTACGCCCGGCGGAAGATCGCGTACCGCTCGGAGTTCGACCTTTTCGAGACGATCAGCGGCGCCCACGGCTACAATGCCTATCTCAATCGCCTATGCGGCCTCGCCGAGCACGCCCCGCCTCACTACAGCTCCTCGCCCTCGGCATCGATGACGAGATCGACCCGCGTCACGTCGTCCACGAGCAGGCCTACGAGACGCCGGGCTACGCGTCGCGAAGCGCTCTACCCGCGCGCGGAAGTCATCGCGGCCAACGGGGAGCGGGCCACGTGGTTTACGGGCGCCTGGCTCGAGGACGGCCTTCACGAAGGCGCGGTGGTCTCCGCCGAGCGTGTCGCCGTGAGGCTCGGGGGTCGTGCGATCCGCTCGCGGATCACCGTTGAGTCCGGATTCCGATGCACCGAGTCCCCACTGAGATGCTCGTAGAGTCGGCACCCGGTCCAGATGGTGCCGGTAAACCCCGCGAAGCCGGACGATGCGTTGCAGAAATGAAATCCGCCGAGCGAGGTTCGATGGTCGAGGCGTCCCGGCCCGATGTTCGCCGGCGTCATCGCCGAGCCGTAGGAATTCCCGGCGGGGCTCAGGAGTAGCGTTGGTTCGTGGTCGGACTGCCGGTCATTTTGAAGCAGAGGTGCTTGCGGAGATTCGGGACGTAGCGCCAGCCTCAAGACGTCGAGCATGGCGTCGAACACCGCTTGTTTTTCTCTCGGTAGGCGCGGGCGTTGGCGATTTTCAGATAGTGGAAGCGGTCGTAGTCCGCCACGGTCAGCAGCTCGAGGATCTGAGTTCCGCTGGGGCGGTCGCTACCGTCGTCCGTGAGGAGTGACGGGACGGTCACCGCGAAGCTCGGCCGTGAAGTAGTCGCCGTGGTCGCGCATCGCGCGGAAGACTTCGTTGAGATCGGGGTGCTCGGTATGGAAGAGATTCGAGCGCCCGAAGCCGAAGTCGCGCAGATCGATCCCTTCGACGGCACAGTAGGCCATGAAGTTGGACGCCGAATAGTCGTAGGAGAGCCGACGCCGGAGCGCCGGCGGAAAACGCTCGAGGCCGATCATCTCGGCGGCGCGTCTCGGGTCCATGTTGCAGATCGTGTCGCGGGCGTAGTGCTCCTCGAAACGTCCGGTGGATTCGCCCGTTTCGAGCACTCTCCTCGGTCCGGGCGCCGAGGACCCGTCGGTCCCGTTCCAGGAAGGCCGTGACGCGCACGCCGAGCCGCACTTCCCCGCCCGCCTTCTCGATGACCCGAACGAGGGAGTCGATGTACATGCTCGAAATGGTGGGTTGGGTAGTAGGCGCCGCGCATGTAGCCCGCGAAGAGCATGACCCACGCGAAGAATGACAACCTCGGCCGGTGGCAGCATGAAATCGGGCCATTGGAGTGCCAGCAGGGTCTGCGCTTCCTGGGCAGCGCGAAGCGATCGAAAACATCCTGCAACGTCGCGTGACGATAGCGCACGACGCGCCGAAGCCGCGGCAGCCGCGCCACCAGCGCGATCGTGCCGCCATGTTCCGGAATGGCGTCGAGCTCCTGCTCGGTCCGCCGGATTTCCGCGACGAAGTCGGCCAATCGCATGGCGGCGTGGGGAAGAGGTCGCCGAGTCGACGATGCCAGCTCCGGAAAGCTGCCGGGGATGTCGAGGGCCCATCCCGGCATCCGCATGCGATCGAAGCCGTTGCGGTCGTACTCCTCGAAGGTCACGTCGTCCTCGAGGCCGAGCTTGCGGAGAAAGTTGTGCACGGTGCGTCCTTCACCGCAGTTCCACACGTAGTGAAACTGGGCATTGAAACGGTAGTGCCTTCCGTCGCCGCCGAAATCGAAGGTGTGTCCGTAGCCGCCGGCGTGATGGTGGGCCTCGAGCACATGCACGCGGCGGCCCGCCTGCGCCATGAGCGCGCACCGAAGGCGAGACCGGCAAGCCCGCTGCCGACAATGAGATAGTCCGGCCCGCCTCCGTTCGACGTCGTCATGCAGCCGCGACGCTCCGCGGTCACGTCGTCGTCAGGCATGCGGCAGGGATACCAAATTGCGTGGGCGCACGACACTGGGCGTGCCGTTCCGATCGCCTGGAACGGGAGGACGCGACTATTGTGCGTTCATGGCATGCGACGCAGGCTGCGCCTCGACCTTGAAGGATCGATTCGGCTCTGAATCTGAGGCGCGCCGCCGAGCTGCGTCGAGTTTCTCGATGCGATCGGCCCGGCCCGACACGATCAGTCTCCTTTGTCCTCGAACTGCGCCGCCGCACCATCGATGTTCTTGATCGCAGGCGCGCCATATGCACCATGCGATGCGTTGGGTTAGATCTGCTCTTGGTGCCAATGTGGTGCCATAGGCCCCTGAGGACGGGCATGCTGCGATGATCTCGGAGCATCTACTTGCCTCCGGACCCGCCAGATTTCTTGCGTCGTTGGCCTGTCCGAGGTGCTGCCCGTATGCTCCCCGGACTCGCTCTCAATCAGCGGGTTGGGAGTTCGATCCTCCCCGGCCCACTCGTACTTTCGCTCAGACCTTCGGTACTTAGCGCTGCGGGCGAGTCGGCCGGCGCTCGATGAGTGCCGGGTCCGCGACGCCAGCCTAATTTGTACCGTCACGCAATCCATCCGCGCGAGCCTCGGTGTATCCATCATCGAGAACGCTTTTCGAGGAGGTTGCACATGTCCGGAACGATGGCAGCACGTCATTCACTGGTTCCTGGCCCCGCCAGATACGCGCCCCGCGGGCGACGATCTTGATCCGCCTGATGGTGGGCAGCGTCTTTCTCTGGGAGGGCGTCATGAAGTTCGTGTTCCCGGCGACCCAGGGGGTCGGCCGCTTCACCAAGCTCGGGATCCCGTTTCCGGACATGATGGCGAGCTTCGTCGGCTGCGCTCGAGATCGTCGGCGGCCTCTTGCTGATCGCCGGTCTCCTGACGCGGGTGATCGCCGTGCCGACTGATGATCGAGATGGTCGTCGCCATACTGACGACGAAGATCCCGCTCTATCTCGGCACGTATCCATTGGCGCCGCCGCCCGTGGCGCCCGCAGTCCGGTTTTTGGGCCGTCCTGCACGAGATCCGCTCGGAGGATGCGCAGTTGCTGTGCTCCACGTTTCTGCTGCTGGTCGGCGCGGGGCCGTGGGCGCTCGATGCCGTCCTCTGGCGCACGCCGGCGACGGCGGCGGCGCGCCTGAGCGGACCCGACCGCTGAAGCACACGCGGTCGGCGGCTGACGCAGAGCGGGTCCCCTTCCCGAGTTTTCCCAATAGGGCATCATGCGCCTCCAACGAGCCATGTCCGCGAGTCACCAACCAAGCGACGAGGAGCTGATCGCGCGCCTCGCGGACGGCTCGCAGGAGGCGCTCGGTCCGCTCTACGCCCGCTATGCGCGGGTGATCTTCAACCTCGCCGCCCAGACGCTCGAGCGCGCCGCCGCCGAGGAGATCATGCAGGAGGTCTTCCTGGTCGTGTGGCGGCGAGCGCGCCTCTCTCGACTCGCGGCGCGGCACCTTCCGCTCCTGGGTGATGCAGATCACGCACTACCGCGTGCTGAACGAGCTCCGCCACCGGAGCCGCCAGCCGCAGCTCGCCCCCGATCCCGAGCACATGCTGCTCGCCGAGATCCCGGACGAGCGCGCGCCGGTCTCCGACCGCATCGCCGCCGACGAGCGGCGCTCGGCGGTGCGCGCGGCGCTCGCCGCGCTTCCGGAGGCGCAACGTCAGGCGCTGCATCTCGCCGTCCTCGAGGAGCGGACGCACGAGCAAGTCGCCGGCGACCTCGACCTCCCGCTCGGGACGGCGAAGACGCGCATCCGCACCGGCATGCAGCGGCTCCGCGCGACGCCCTCACGCGGGCGGCAATGCTCGCGCTCGCCGCGCTCCTGATCCTCCTCGGCATCCGCCATCACGCGACGCGCGACGACCTGGCGCGCGACGAGCGCGCGCTCACGGTGCTGACCGCGAGCGACATGGAAAACCTGCGCCTGGCGCCGTCCGCGGGCATGCTCGAGGCGGCGCACGCCCGCTACCGCGGCCGCGCCGGCGAGACGACGGCGGTGGTGACGCTCTCGAGCTTTCCCGCCGCCGCCCGCCGGTCGGACGTATCAGGCGTGGGTACGCCACGACGGTCCGTGGCTCTCGCTCGGCACGGTTGCGGTCGACGTGCGCGGCAACGGACGCCTCATCGCGGAGCGCCTGAGCTCGGGACGCCGCCCGCCGCGGTCGAGATCACGCTCGAGCCGAGCGGCGGCAGCGCGACGCCGAGCGGACCGGCGGTGGTGTCGTGGCAGCGGCCGCAGGAAGGACGTGGAACGGAGTGAGGCGGCGCGCCGTTCGGTCACGCGGGCCGCGCGCTCACTCGCTCGACGAATCCCATCGTGCGTGCTTGCGCAGCAGCGCTTCCGCCATCTGACTTCGCGCCGCATTGTGGACGCAGAATAAAGAGCACACGGGGCTTCTCGATCACGACGTCCGTCTGCTCCCACTCGCCGCGTGCGCACCAGCTCACCGACCCGCGCTCGGATGTCATCGCGAATGGCGCGCACCGTTCGGGAGGCTGACCCTTCGGGTCGGGCAGAGTCCCAATCGGCGCGTTCGAGGCCAGGGACGAGCGGACACGCCTCGCCGCAGCCCATCGTCACGAGCAGCGTCGCGCCGCGCGCAAGCTCGTCGGTGAGCAGCATCGGGCTTGGCGCCTGACGAGGTCGATCCCCACTTCGCGCATCGACGTCGACGACCTCGGGGTGGACGCGCTCGGCAGGCTCCGTCCCGGCGGATACCGCGATGGCGCGCGTCGCCGGATCGGCGAGGGCGTTGAAGAACGCCGCCGACATCTGCGAACGCCCGGCGCTGTGCACGCACGCGAAGATGACCGTGTTCGTCATCGCGCCTCCGTGCTGGCGACGCCGCTCCAGCCCCGCGCGCCACGGCGGTCGGCGCCACCGCCGGCAGCGCCGGGCTCAACCAGCGGAACAGCGCGCCGTGGCGGCCGTCGCGCCAAGGAGCTGCGCGCACGACGAACGCCGGCACGTCGGTCGGCCGAATGCCCGCGAACGTATCGGTGAGCGAGCGCGCGAGCGTCACGGCCGGGTTGGCGAACGACGTGGACGCCGTGAACCAGTAGGCCGCGGTGATGTAGGCGCCGACGGCGAACGGGCACGACCGTGCGCGGTGCGCAGGCGCGAGCAGCCCCAAATGACCGACGAGCAGACCGAACGTCGCAACGAACTCGCTCAGCCACTGCGACGGCCCCGTCCGCGCGTGCTGCGAGAGGAAGAACGCGCGGCAGATCGAACATCAGGTCCGCGACGGCCACGCCCACGAGCGCGCCGACCAGCTTGCGCCGCGACGTAACCGCGGCACCTCGCGCCACGGCAACCCACGCTCCCACGCCGACGGCGAGCGTGACGGCGGGGTTGAACTGCGCGCCTGAGATCGGACCGAAGGTGAGGATGAGCGCGCACCAGCACCGCGCCGGTCGCGAGCGTGTTCGCGAGCAGCGCCACGGCCGACGTTGCCGCCTGCGAGCCGCTCGCCCATGATCCCCGAGCCCGACGACCGTCGCGAGCAGCAACGCGGTGCCGACGCCCTCGGCGACGACCCGTTGCGCCAGCGCGTCGGCGATGCCGGCGGACGACTCACGACGCGCGCTTGCGCGCTCGGCGCGCGAGGAACGCGCGTCGCCAAGGCGGCACGCAGCGCCTCGAGCCGCGCGCGGTTCACGCGATAGTAGCACCCACGCGCCGCGCTTCTCGCGATCGAGCAAGCCCGGCCTCGTGCAAGCACCTTCAGGTGGTGACTCACCGTCGGCTGCGAGAGCCCGACCGGCGCGGTCACGTGGCACACGCACGCCTCGCCGTCGGGCTGCGGCGGCGATGAAGCTCAGCAGCCGCAGACGGCGCAGGGTCGGCGAGCGCCTTGAACGCCGACGCCGAGCTCGTCGGCATTCGCGCTTCGTGAGCGCGCCGTGGAGGACGGGCGGACAGCACGGCAGTCGACTTTCGCCATGGGCGGATATTGACATATGTCGATGTCCCGCGCAATATCGAGCAGCGTCGATATCCGATCGCGAAGGAGACCAACCCATGGCCGAACACGTTTCACGTCGCCGTCTACGTCCAGCAGCATTCCCGAGGCCGTCGAGCAGTACCGCAAGCTGCTCGGCATCGAGCCGGCCAAGGTCAAGCCACGACTACGCGAAGTTCGAGATCGCCGACCCGCCCGTGATCTTCTCGCTCAACGTCGGCGGCGAGCCGGGCACGCTGAGCCACCTCGGCATCCGCTATCGGCAGCACCGGCGAGGTCGACGTCGGAGATGGCGCGCGCCAAGCACGCCGAGGTGCCGCTCTTCCAGCAGGAAGGAACGACCTGCTGCTACGCGAAGGCCGACAAGTATCTGGGTCAAGGACGCGGACGGCATTCCGTGGGAGATGTACACGCTGCTCGCGGACGCCGAAGCGGAGACCGCAGCCGACCGCGAGCCTCCGCACGTTTCTCGGTCAGCAGGGCGCCGACGCTGCGACGGACGCGACGGCGTGCTGCGCGCCGAGGTCGTGCGCGCCGGAGGGGCTGACGCAGATCAGCGAGCGGCAGGCACGCGGCGACCGCGATTCGCCCGGAGGAAGCCGATGAAAGCCGCCTGCGCTGCGCTGCTCGCGCTCGTCCTCGCGACGACGCACGCGCACGCGGGCGTCGCTTCTGAACGGCGCCGGGGCGACCTTCCCGACGCCGATCTACCTCAAGTGGTTCGCAGCGTTTCATGCGGCCCGAGCCCGACATCGCAGATCAGCTACCAGTCGCTCGGGAGCGGCGTGGGGAATCGCGCAGCATGACGCGCGGCATGCTCGACTTCGGCGCGACCGACGGGCCGATGAGCGACGACGCAGCTCGGCGGCCTCGACCCCGATTCTGCACTTCCACCGTGCTCGGCACCGTCGTCGTGACGTTCAACGTCGAGCACGTGGACCGGCTACGGTTCGACGCCAGACCCTCGCGCGTATCTTTCTCGGCAAGATCACGACGTGGAACGACCCGGCGATCCAGCGCCTTAACGAGGTGCCGCTTCCCGACGCTCCGATCACGGTCGTGCATCGGGCGGATGGGAGCGGCACGACGCGTATTCGCGGACTATCTCTCCAAGGTGAGCGCCGATTGGAAGCGCGCGGTTGGCGGCGGGACGAGTGTACGGTGGCCCGTGGGTGTCGGCGCCAACGGCAACGACGGCGTCGCGGGGCTCGTCAAACCACGCCCAATTCCATCGGCTTCGTCGAGCTGGTCTATGCGACGCAGCATCAGCTCCTCTACGCCGCAGTGTCGAGCCGCTCCGGGAACTTCGTCCTCCCGAGCCTCGACTCCGTCACGAGGCGCCGCCGCCGCAGCCGCGAGCCACATGCCCGCCGACTTTCGCGTCTCGATCACCGACGCCGATGCGCCCGACGCGTACCCCATCTCGAGTTTTACCTGGCTGCTCGTCCCAGCGCGCATCGCCGAGGTGGAGAAGGGCGACGCGCTCAGAAGTTCCTCGCGTGGATGCTCGCGGACGGACAGAAGCTGGCGCCCGAACTCCTCTACGCGCCGTTGCCTCCGCAGGTGGTCGCACTCGAACGGCAGGCGACTTGAGCGCATCAAGGTCGGCGAATGAGGCACCTCGTGGGCGACGTCACTGCTGCTGCTCCGTCGAGCGAGGCTCGCGTCGCACGATGGGTTGCATGGGCTCGCCTGGTGCTCGGATTTGCGCAGATGGGCGGTGCCGTCCTGTCTGCGACGTTCCTTTTGACCCTCGGCGTCGAGCACCCCGTGGTCGGTGGCCGCCGTGCTCTCCACCACCGCGCTGACGGCGACGAGCCTCGCGCTCTTCCCTGCACATCGCGATGATCGCCACCGGCGCGCCACTCCTTGCGGGACCCCCGTCAGCTCTTCACGGAGAAGCATGGAAGCTACGTCCGCTTCATTCGCGCCGTCCGCTCATCCACAAGGACTCCTCGCCTTCTTTCGCTCATCGCCGCTGCTCCAATCTGGTCTTCCGCGTCCTTGAAGCCGGGTGCGGAACCGGCGTGCTTTCACTCGCGCTCAGAAGATGCGCTCGCCCGCAACAGCCTCACTGCTGGGACTCTGGACGCTTTTGACCTCACCCCGGCGATGCTCGACCGTTTTCGGGCGACGTTGGAGCGCCGTGGAATCGGTGACGTACACCTGACCGAGGCGAACGTTCTTGAACTCAATGCGCTTCCGGCGTCGTGGAGCGGTTACGATTTGGTCGCCTCGGCTTCCATGCTGGAATACGTTCCCAGGAACCGCTTCGTGGATGCCCTTCGTGGATTGCGGGAGCGTCTCAAAGAAGGCGGCACGTTCGTGCTGTTCATGACACGCCGCAATCCCGCTCACGCGGCTGCTCATCGGCCGCTGGTGGCAATCGAATCTCTACACCGCTGCGGAACTCACCGAAGCCTTCGGACGCGCTGGTTTTTGCGACGCTCGCCTTTCGTAGCTTCCCCGACGGTCCGCACGCCACCTCTCTCGTTGTGGGGCGACATCGTAGAAGCCAAACGCTGACAGAGAAGGAGACACTCCGATGACCACTCGCGAACGACTTCCCTCGGACATTCGTGACACGGTGAAGCAGCGCTACGGTGCTGCCGTGGGAGAGAGAACCCAAAGGCGAACGCAAAGAGAGCCGCACTGAGCGCCGGCTACAGCGAGGCGCCGACCTGGGCACCGCACCGGACGGTGCGAACCTGGGGCTTGGCTGCGGAACCCCGTGGCACTCGCTTCTCTGAAACCGGGCGATGTCGTGCTCGACCTGGGTTCGGGAGCGGGCTTCGATGCCTTCATCGCGGCAAGAACGGTAGGCGCAACCGGGCGGGTGATCGGCGTCGATATGACTCCCGAGATGGTCGGAAAGGCCCGCGCAAACGCAATGAAGGTAGGCCTTCGGCAACGTCGAGTTCCGGCTCGGCACCATCGAGGAGCTGCCACTCGAAACGGGCACCGTCGACGTCGGCGATTTCAAACTGCGTCATCAATCTTTCGCCAGAAAAGTCCCGAGTGTTTCGCGGAGGCCTTCCGCGTGCTGAAGCCCGGTGGACGACTGATGATTTCGGACCTCGTCACGCTTGGTGAGCCTCCGACTGTCAGTTCGTGAGAGTGCAGCCGCCTACGTCGCGTGCGTTGCCGGCGTGAGCACGAAGGACGAGTATCTTCGGATGCTGGACGAAGCAGGATTTCAGCGGGTCAGCATTGTCGGAGAGAAAAACGCGGCGGGTCTCTTCGGTATGGGGGACAAGCCAGAGCGCTTGCGCCGACCCCACCATCTCTTGCTTCGTCGGCGAACTTCAAAGACGGTGCCGGTCGAAGACCTGATGGAGTCAGCGCGACTGGTGGTCAGCGTCCAGATCGCAGCAGAGAAACCAGCAGCGTAGAAAAGGCGCGGCCAGCACTGAATGCGCGATCCTCATCCGGTAGGGCTCCTTCGCTGTGTCGCGAGAAGGATGAATTGGTGGTGCCGAGTGGCTGCCAAGGTGCGTGACGAGGGCATACGGAGGTGATCTCGGACCACCTACGTCCCCTCCGACCCGCCCGCTTTCTTTGCGAGGTTGGTTCTGCGAGGTGCTGTCGCCAGTGCGCTTCTCGGACTCGCCCCGCATCAGCGGGTTCGATGCTGCTCGGGATCGAGATAGAACCGCCTCCTCCCGAGAGCGGGACGACGATCCGTTTCGATGTAATCGGATCGAGTTGCCTTCGGATTGCCGGATGGTGCCAAATGGGGCTTCATCCGTCGAGGAGAGGATTGAGAACATGGCCACGACCAGCCGCAACGCCTCTTTGGGTCATTGATCGCGGGTACTCGTCGTCGCCTGGGGCGTCTCCTCTGCCTACGGGGCCGATCGCTTCGGTCGCCACGACGGGCACGGACGGTCTGAACGATTGCACCGCCAGCAGCGCGCCCTGTCGGACAGTCGGCTACGCGGTCGGGCAAGCCTCTGCCGGCGACGAGATCAAGGTCGGTCACGGCGTGTACGTGGAGCAGCTGATGATCGCCGCACCGGCGATGCTCACGCGTGACCGGCGGCTGGGCGGATGGCTTCGGAAGCCGCGACCTCAAGGAGCATGCGACGAGCCTGAGCCGAGGCTCGATCCTGAGTCGCCCCGAGCGGCGACGATTCGGTCGAGGTCGATTTCGACGGGCTGCGGTTTCCGAAGAACCCGGTAAACGCCGACGGCGAGGGCGGCGGCACGACGCAAATCGTGGTGAGCGATTGTCTGTTCTCCGGTCTCGGCGGTCTCGGCGGTGAGCAGGTGCATGGCGCGGGAACGATCGTTCTCCATGCGACGCGCACGCACCTTCAAAGGGGTGCGCCGCGGTCCAACGAGCTGTGGCCACTGCGGTGGGCGCGGTGGCCGCCGGTGCCGACTCGGGCACCGTCACCGTCATCGTCGATGAGTCGACGTTCGTCCACGATCAAGGTGGCATCGACGTCGAGACTGACCTGAGCGGCACCGGGTCGCTGTCTGTTACGGCCAGCACCTTCGACCACTGCAAGTCCAAGGGCATCGGGGCGATCTACGTGCTCGCCGGGTCGAACGGTACGAGCGTCACCATGACGAACAGCTTCATCACGCGGAGCTCTCCGGCGGGGCTCGAGTTCATCAGCTCCGAAAACACGCCGTCCCCCGTCGTGACGCTCGTGGAACGACACCTTCCTCCGCAACGGTTTCGGCGTCGTGGCCTCCGTGATGAACCCGCCCGCGACGGCAGAGGTCGATCTGACGAACGTCATCCTTTGGAAGGACAAGACCGACCTCGACATCGGCGGCAGCGTCGTGGCCAACGCCGACCACGACGACTTCGGCACCGTGATCGGCACCGTGAACGACCTCGGCGGCAACCTCGCCGTCGACCCGCAGCTGCTCCACTAACGGTTTCGAGCTCGCGAGCACTTCGCCGATGATCGATGCCGGCACCTGCACCGGAGCTCCGGCGACGGACATCGAGGGCGATCCGCGCCCCACAGGCGCGGGCTGCGACATCGGGGCGGATGAGTTCGTGCCGTAGGTTGCGAGGGTAGGTGAGGCGTGGTGCCAACGTGGTGCCATAGAGCCATGACGAGCGGGCATACCGGCGTGATCACGGAGCATCTACGTCTCCTCCGACCCGCCTGCTTTCTTGCGAGGTTGGTTCTGCGAGGTGCTGCCAGTACGTTCCCCGGCCTCGCTCTCAATCAGCGGGTTGGGAGTTCGATCCTCCCCGGCCCATTCGTACGTTCGCCCAGACCTTCGGTATTTGGTGGCAGTGGAGCTTCGGTCGGCTCGTCGGTGGTGGTGCCATCGGCTCTGAGGACCCCTCCTACTGGACGGTCGAGATTGGTCGACGTACCGTGCCGTCGCTGTGGAAAGCGCGTGCGCGTGCCACTGGAGCGTCGCCTTTTCCGGCTACGCGAACCGAGTCGCGACGATGTTCGCGTTTCCTCCCCGATCGCTTCCTCTCGCAACGGCACCGTCGATGCAGTCGACCGCGCCAGGGCGCCGCTCCCGCGGCGCGGAAGCGCGGCCCTCCACCGGACCCGCTTAGCATCAGCCGGCATCTGTGGTTCCCTGGCGCCGCGCATGAAGCACTTCTCGATGATCCGCAGCTTCCACGCCGCCGACCTGTTCACCATGGCGAACGGCGGCTGCGGCGTGCTGGCGGTGTTCCACGCCATGCAGTACCAGGGCGGCGGCAGCCACGCCGCGCTGTGGATCGCGGCGGCGCTGATCCCGCTCGCCATCGTCTTCGACGTGCTCGACGGACGGGTGGCGCGCTGGCGCCACAAGCAGTCGCCGATGGGCCGCGAGCTCGATTCGCTGGCCGACGTCATCTCCTTCGGTGTCGCCCCGGCGACCATCGCCTACGCCGTCGGCCTCGACACTGGCCTCGACCAGGTGGTGCTGGTCTACTTCGTCCTCTGCGGCCTCAGCCGGCTGGCGCGCTACAACGTCACCGCCGAGAGCCTTTCCGGCGCCGACGACAAGGTGGCGTATTTCGAGGGCACGCCGATCCCGACCAGCATCCTGCCGCTGACCCTGCTGCTGGTCGCCTACGCCACCGATCGCCTCGGCGCCGTCACCACCGGCGGCGTGCGCTGGCACCTGAGCGTGCTGCTGTTCGCGATCTCGGGCAGCTTGATGATCAGCAAGACCCTGCGCGTGCCAAAGCCGTGAAGGGTCTCGAGCCATTGGCCATCTGATCGTGCGTCGAAGTGGCCTAGCTTCGCAGACGTTTCGGAGAGCGCTAAGAAGCCTCTTGTCGGGACGTCCCTCGGTGGCTGCCTAGGCTGGGCCCCAGAGGAGAGCCGCAAGATGTATGACCACGACAATCGCGGCGCCGCCTGCGGATGTCACGCGGACTGCGGCCACGCGATCATCCCCGGCACCAGGTGGGCAGGTGCTGCGCCGGTGCCGAAGCAAAGGAGGATCTGTCCATGTTTCGTCGAATCTCGTACGCAGCGATCAGACTCGGAGCTCTCATCACCGTAGCGCTCTTTCTGCGCGTGAGCGCGGCCGACGCCAAACAGAGCCCCGAGGAGAAGTGTCAGAAGGGACGCTACAACGCGGCGGCGAAGTACGCGGCCTGCGAGCAGAAGGCGCTGGCGAAGTACTTCGGAGGAGACGATTTCGACCAGGCGCCGGTGTCGAAGGCGGACCACGGGTTAGCCCGTCTGCTCTCACCAAACGCAGTTCTTCACGTGCTGGCGAATGGCGTCGTCGCACGTGACGATGCGCGCTCCGAGACGTTCCGCTTGGACGATGATCATGCGGTCGAACGGATCGTCGAGCGGGATCGAGAGGCCCCCGCCGCAACCGCGTCATCGGGCTCGATGGCCACCACCGTGAACCCCACCGTCGATGCCACTCGCCGTAGCCGGCGAGATACTCGTCGACGCCACTCAGTCGACCTTTCCGCCGTTTGATCGCGATCTCCCATAGCGATGCCGTGGAGACGACGATCGACATCCGGCGATTCGTGATGGTCCGCCGTGCTGCGGACCCGAGCTCCGGCGCGTCGCTCATCCACCAGAGCAGCGCGCACGTGTCGAGCAGGTGGGGCGTCATCCCCACGAGGTGTCGTCCGGACCGACACCACCGACGACGTCACCCTTGATTCGTCCGCGGAAGGCGCCCGGCTGGCGCTCGGTGCCGCTCGCGATGGGCACGAGCCGGGCATAGGGTTTGCCGGCCTTGGCGATGATGACCTCTTCGCCGGCGTGCGCCCGTTCGAGGAGCTCGGAGAAGTGCGTCTTGGCCTCGTGCACGTTCGCTTTGATCGCCATCCATAGTGGTTAGTCGAGTATATGGACTAAGTCAATTGCCTCGCGACGCAGCCCCAGAATCACGGTGCCGAGCGCGAGCCCGAGCGGGGCAGGGGGCGGTGTAGGAAAGACGCGCTGCGGCCATCGCCGTCCCCTAGCCCGAGATGGCGGGCCGTTCTGCAGGGGACTATTGGTGACCGACGGCGATCGCCTCCGGCACTACGAGGTCTATCCTACCTCGCCGTCCGGACTATTGCGCGACGGGCGACCCATACGCATGTGTGGGATGATCATACGTATAGGGGGCAGGCATGGCGAAATTGGTCCGCAAGAACGTGTTTGTCGAGCCGACGGTGTTGCGGCGTGCGCGAGCGATTCTCGGGGTTCGCGGTGAGTCGGAAGCGATTCGAAAAGCGCTCGAGATCGTGGCGTTCCGCGACGAGGTTCTGAAGGGCTTCGATCGGGCGGCAGGACGAGCACGGACCTACGGTGATCCCTGGGGAGCGGCTTGATCGGACGCATCCTCGTCGACACGAGCGTGTAGAGGCCCTGCGCGATCGCTCCTTCGCCGCGGCTTTCCGGCCGATCTACGAACGCGGGATTCCGCGCACCCATCTTTCGTCCGTCGTAGCGCAAGAACTGCTGGCGGGTGCCCGGACTGCAGCCCACCGGCGCCTGGCGCAAGGACTCATTGAACCGTTCGAGCGCGCGCGACGCGTCGTGACGCCAACGCATCCGATCTGGTGCGACGCTGGCCTGGTGCTGTCGCAGCTGTGGCGCGACGCGCCGTCATTCCGATCCGCGATTCGCGCGGGGCTCGTGAACGACGTCCTGATCGCGCTCACCGCGCGAGGCATCGGGGCAACGGTGCTCACGAGGAATCGCGTGCCCTTCGAGATGATTCGGCGGGTACGAAACGTCGGCGTCGAGATCGTCTGAGGTTCACGGGCAGCGAGCCGGACCGGTGATTTCGATGCCCCAGAGGCCGTGGCCGAGCGCGCGGCTTCTGGTGTACGAAGCCTGGTAGCTACCAACGCCCCTCACATGCTTCGCGTCGACTAAGTGTCACCATGAATTGCAACAGCTGCGGACGAGCGCACGGGCCGAGTGCCCGGTTCTGTGGCGGCTGCGGCAAGCCGCTCGCGCCGTGCTGCCCCTCCTGCGGTGCCGAAAGCAAGCCTGACGCCCAATTCTGCGAGGCCTGCGGCGCTCTCTCGTCCCGTCGCGGCGGCGCCCGCCGAGGCGCGCAAGGTCGTCACGATCGTCTTCGCCGACCTCGTCGGATCGACGGCGCTGCACGAGCGGCTCGACGCCGAGTCCGTGCGCCGCTTCATGGACCGCTACTACGAGGCGATGCGCGGCGCGGTCGAAGCCGAGGGCGGCACCGTCACGCAGCTGCTCGGGGATGGGGTGATGGCGGTCTTCGGCGCGCCGCGCGTGGCCGAGGACGATGCGATCCGCGCCGTGCGCGCCGCGGTGGGCATGCAGCACGCGTTCCGCGCGCTCGCCGCGGCGCAGAGCGCGGCGGTCGGCCAGACCGGCCTCCGCGTCGCCGTCAACACCGGCGAGGTCGTGGCCAGCGATCAGAGCGAGATCATCGGCGATCCCGTCAACGTGGCGGCGCGCCTGCAGGAGCAGGAGCGCGACGGCGACGTCGTGATCGGGGAGGCGACGCGGCGCCTCGTGAGTGAGCTGGTGACCTTGGCGCCGCTCGGCACCTTCGCCCTGAAGGGTCGCGCCGAGACGGTCGCCGCCTACCGCGTCGTGTCGCTCGACCGGCCCGCGGGCGTGGCGGCGAGCGCGTTCGTCGGGCGCGACGACGAGCTGCGGCGCCTGACGGCGGTCTACGACGCGGCCGTCGCCGCCCCCGGCGCGCGCCTGGCGGTGATCCTCGGCTCGCCTGGCCTCGGCAAGTCGCGGCTGCTCGCCGAGCTCGCGCGCCGGCTCGGGTCGGGCGCGACCATCGTCACCGCGCGCTGCGATGCGACCGGCGGCGCCACGTTCGCGCCGCTTGCCGAGGCGCTGCGCACGCTCCTCGACCTCGGCGACGCCGGCGGCGGCGAGGCGGTGCGCGCGGCGATCGACCGGCTGCGGCCCGGCGACGATGCCGAGCGTGACCGCATCGCCGCCGGCGTCGCGGCGCTGCTCGCCGGCACGCCGGCGCCGCCGGAGGAGACCTTCTTCGTCGTGCGGCGCTTGCTCACCGCGCTCGCCGGGGCGCAGCCGGTGGTGCTCGCGATCGACGACCTGCAGTGGGCGGAGTCGCTGTTGCTCGATCTCACCGAGCACCTGGTGCAGTGGAGCACCGACGTGCCGCTGTTGGTGCTGGTGGCGGCGCGCCCGAGCTCCGTGAGGTGCGCTCGGCGCTCGCGGTACCTGGGGGTCTCGTCGCCGACGTGGTGACGCTCGCCGGGCTCGACGCCAGTGCCGCGACCCGGCTCGCGGCGAACGTCATCGGCGCCGACGAGCTCCCGGCGGCGATCGCCGGCCGCGTGCTGGCGACCAGCGAAGGCAACCCGCTCTTCGTCGGCGAGCTGGTCCGGATGCTCGTCCACGACGGCGCGCTCAAACGCGAGGGGATCGGTGGACGACGGCCGTCGAGCTCGCCGCCCTCGAGATGCCGCCCACCATCCACGCGCTTCTCGCCGCCCGCCTCGAGCGCCTCGCACCCGAGGAGCGCACCGTGCTCGAGCGCGCCGCCGTGATCGGACGGCAGTTCTCGCGCGCCGCCGTCGCCCAGCTGTTGCCCGGCGGGGTCCGCGACCTCGACGCCCGGCTCGAGTCGCTCCGGCGGAGCGAGCTGATCGAGCCCGACACCGGCTGGCTCCTGGGCGAGCCGGTGCTGCGCTTCCATCACGTGCTGATCCGCGACGCCGCCTATCGCCGGCTCCTGAAGGGCACGCGCGCCGAGCTGCACGGCCGCTTCGCCGACTGGCTCGAGAGCCGGGTCGGGGAGGCGGTCGAGCACGACGAGACGATCGGCTGGCACCTGGAGCAGGCGCACCGGCATCTGCGCGAGCTCGGTCCGCTCGACGACGGCGGCCGAGATCATCGGCGAGCGCGCGGCGCGCTATCTGGCGGCTGCGGGCCGGCGAGCGCTCGCCCGCGACGACCTGCCGCTCGCGGCGAGCCTGCTCGGCCGTGCGCTCGAGCGGCTCGATACCGCGGATCCTACCCGCGCCGAGCTTGCGCTCGATTGGTGCGAGGCGTTGCTCGCCGCCGGCGACGTCGGCCCCGCCGCGGGTGCCATCGCGGAGCTCGGCCGATTCATCGAAGGCTCAGAGCGCCTGCGCGCGTGGCACACGTGTTTCATCGGCCAACGCGCCGCGCTCACCGATCCGCAGGCGCTGCACGCCACCGTCGACGCGGTCGCGGCCGCGGCCGACGCGCTCGCGGCGGCGGGCGACGCCGCCGGCGAAGCCAAGGCTCACTTCGTGCACGCGATTGCGCTGTCGCGTCTCGGCAAGGTCGGGGCCTGTGAGGCCGCGCTCGACCGCGCGCTCGCCGCCGCGCGGCGCGGCCACGACCGCCGCCGCGCCAACGCGGTCTTGGCGGGCGCGCCGCTCGCCGCGCTCTGGGGACCGAGCCCGGTCACGCGCGCCAGCGGCCGCTGCCTCGACGTCGTGCGGGTGCTGCGCATCACGCAGGGGGCGCCCGCGGTCGAAGCGGTGGCGCTCCGCTGCCAGGCGGTGCTCGAGGCGCTGCGCGGTCGCACCGAGGCGGCGCGGCGGATGATCGCGTCGTCGCGGAACCTGGTCGAGGAGCTCGGCATCACGCAGCGGCTCCTCGAGGCCGGACATGTTTGCCGGCCTCATCGAGCTGCTCGAGGGCGACGCCGTCGCCGCCGGAGACCTCGTTGCGCGCGGCGTACGACGGGTTGCGGCAGCACGGGCTCGGTATCGACGCCGCCCAGGCGGCGGCGCTTCTCGGCGCGCGCTGCTGGCGCAGGGGCGGGCGGCCGAGGCTGAGGCCGTGAGCCACGAGAGCGAGGCGCTCGCCGGCGACGACCTGCAGGCGGCGATGGCGTGGCGCGGCGTCCGCGCCGAGGCACTGGCCCGGCGCGGCGAGCACGCCGCCGCCGTCGCGTTCGCGCGCGCCGCCGTCGATCATCGCCGCCGCGACCGATGCGCTGCTCCTCCACGCCGACGCCCGCCTCGCCCTCGCCGCGGCGCTTCGGCGCCGCCGGCCGGAGCGACGACGCCGACGCCGAGGAGGCGCGGGCGATCGAGCTCTGGGAGGCCAAGGGTGCCACGCTGCTCGCCGAGCGCGCCCGCGGCGATGGCAGGCAAACCGTCCAGGTGGATCGAACGTCCGCGGATCGTGCGGAGCCGACGCACTACGTTCGCCGCCGGGTGCCACCGAACGCCGCGACCGCGATCGCCGCCCGTCTGGACGCCGCGGTCGCCGCACGAGACGCCGATGCGCTCTACGCTCTCTTCGCCGATCACTCGGAGACCGTGCACCATCCCACGGGTGCCACCTACGACCGGGCGGGTGCGCTTGGCTCGCGCCGCGCGATCTTCTCAAGGCCGAGGGCCTGACGATCGCGCACGAACCGCTGGCGACCCTGGGCGACTCGCTTGCGCTCTGCCGAGTGTCGGTGGCAGCCAGCGGGATCTCCAGCGGGCGGTTCGATGTCGGTGCCTACGAGACCGAGCAAATCGTTCTGATCGAGGCCGACGCACGCGGGCAACGCCGCCGGGCCGAGTTCTTCGCGGACGATCGGCTGAGCGACGCCGTCGCGCGGCTGTACGAGCGCCACGCCGATCTCCTCCCCGACGGTCCCGCGCGCGAGCGCGCCGCGGCGACGGCACGCTCGGTCGCGACGATGATGGGACCGGCGGACCTCGATCGTTGGGCCACGGCATTCGCGCCGTCCATCGAGTGGGCCGACCACCGGACCGTCGGCTTGGGATCCGTGCACGGAGCCGAAGCAGTGGTGCGGGGTATCCGCGCCCTGATCGAGCTCTCGGAGGAGTTTGCCGCGCGCGTCGACGACATCCTCGCGCTCCGATCCAACGCGCTCCTCGTACGCTGGACGAACTTCGGCACGGCGCGCGCCAGCGGCGGCGCCTTCGAGAGACCGCTCCTCGTGCTCTGGGTCTTCGGAACCGACGGTCTGATAGCGCGCTGGGAGCAGCTCGACCCCGATCGCGCCGACGAGGCGCTGGCCCGCTTCGACGAGCTGACAGCCGAGCCTGGAGCAGCGCCGCGACTCGCGGCCGGAGCATCCCGAGGTGCGAAAAAGCGGGCGCGCCGAGTGCAACCGAACGCCGCGACTGCGAACGGGGCTCGCATGGAAGCTGGAGTGGCTGCACGAGACGTCGATGCGCTTCGACACGCTGAACACCGACGACATCGAGGTCACGCACCATGCCACCGGCACCGTGTGGAACCGCGATGGCGCGCTCGCCAATTGGCGTAGCCTATTCAAGGCGGAGAACCTGACGTTCGTGCAGGGAGCCGCTGGCGACCCTCGGCGACTCGCTGGCGCTGGACCGCACGTCATGGTCGGCGAGCGGGATATCTGGCCGAACGTTCGATGTCGGCGCGTACGAGGGCGAGGAATTGGATGTGGTCGAGGTCGACGGACAGGGGCGATGCCCCCGACGTGAGATCTTCGCCCGTGATCGCCTGGGCGACGCCATCGTCCGGCTGTACGAGCGCTACGCCGAGCTCCTCCCCGACGGCCCCGCACGTACCCGCGCAGCGGCGCGACGGCGCGCTCGGTCGCGGAGCTGCTGGGACCGGAGGACCCGGATCGCTACGCCGCGGCTCTCGCGCCCGCCATCCAGTTCGTCGACCACCGCCACTCGGTTGGGCTTGGGTCCGCACGCGGAGCCGAAGCAGTGCTGCAGGGCTTGCGCACCTTGCGTCCACTCGCCGACGACCATATCAGCCGGGTCGACGACGTCCTCGGCCTGCGGTCCGATGCGGTCCTCATGCCCTGGACCAGCTCCGGCACGGTCCGCGCGAGCGGTGGCGCCTACGAGAGATACCACCTCCAGCTCTGGACCTTCGGAGCCGATGGTCTCGCGACGCGCGTGCGAATGGTTCGATCGCGACGGACGAGGCGCTCGCCCGCTTCGACGAGCTGACGGCCGAGCCGGCGACGGCGCGGTTCGCAGCCACAACCATCCCGAGCGGCGAAGAGGCTCAAGCGCCCGGTGCGACCGAACGCCGCGACCGCCAACGCCGCCCGCCTGGAGGCCGCGATCGCCGCACGCGACGCCGACGCGCTCGTGCACCACGTACGCCGACGACGCGGAGACCGTGCACCATCCCACCGGCGCCACGTACGACCGGCGGGCAGCGCTTGCCCGCACCGGTTCTCTCTTCAGAGCCGAGGACTTTACGTACGCGAGCCAGCCGCTGGCGACCCTCGGCGACTCGCTCGTGCTCTGCCGGATGTCATGGTCAGCGAGCGGGCGTACCGGACGGAAGGGTTCGATGTCGGTGCTTACGAGCACGAGCAGATCGCTCTGATCGAGGTCAACGCACGCGAGCAGGCCAGGCGGACCGAGATCTTCGCCGCCGACCGGCTGAGCGCCGCCGTCGCCCGCTTGTACGAGCGCTACGCCGAGCTCCTCCCCGACGGCCTCGCGCGCACCCGCGCCGCGACGACGGCGCGCTCGGTCGCGGCGTTGCTGGGACCACTCGAGCTCGATCGCTACGCCGTGGCGATCGCGCCCGCCATCGAGTTCGTGGACCACCGCCCGCTCGGGTTGCCGTCCGGGCGCGGAGCCGAGGAACAGGTGCGGCTGCTCCGCACCTTGCTCGATCTCTCGGACGACATCGTGATGCGCACCGACGAAATCCTCGCCCTGCGATCCGACGCGCTCCTCGTGCGGTGGACGAACTTCGGCACCGATGCGGGTCGGTGGCGGCGCGTACGAGCGGCATTTCCTCATGCTCTGGATCTTTGGAGCCGATGGCCTCGTGGCTCGCAACGAAATCTTCGACGGCCGAGCACGAGACCGAGGCGCTCGCCCGCTTCGACGAGCTGACGGCGGAGCCGGCGGCGGCGCGCCGTGCGGCGGCACCATCGCGAGCTGCCGAGAAGCGCGAGCGCCGCGTGCGCCCGAACGCCGCGACGGCGAACGCGGCTCGTCTGGAAGCCGCAGTGCGCCGCGCGAGACGCCGACGCGTTCGACACCATGTTCACCGACGACGTGGAGGTCACGCACCATACCACCGGCACGGTGTACGAGCGGCTTGGAGCGCTTGCCAACTACAGCGGTATGTTCAGGGCCGAGGATCTCACGCTCGTCAGAGCCGCTGGCGACCCTCGGTGACTCGCTCGCGCTGTCCCGAACGTCGATAGTCAGCGAGCGGCATATCGCGGCGGAAAGTTCGATGTCGGCGCCTACGAGAGCGAGGAAATCGATCTGATCGAGGTCGACGCGCAGGGACGACGCCGGCGTCGCGAGATCTTCGCCGGCAGACCGGCTGGGCGACGCCGTCGCGCGCTTGTACGAGCGCTACGCCGAGCTCCTCCCCGACGGCCCCGCGCGCGCCCGCGCCGCGGCGACGGCACGTTCGGTTGCGGCAATGCTGCTGGGACCGATCGGCCTCGACTACGGCGTACGCACCCACCGTCGAGGTCGTCGACCACCGGACGCTGGGGACCTGGTCCGCTCGCGGGGCGGAAGCGATGCTGCAGCACGTCCGCGCCTTGCTCGAGGTCGCTGCCGATGCCGCTACGCGCTCCGACGAAGTCCTCGGCCTGCGGTCTGATGCGTTCCTCGTGCGCCAGACTCACCTTGGCACCGCCCGCGCCGGCGGCGGCGCCTACGAGCGGGTCGTATCTCAGGCTCCAGGTCTTCGGGACCGAAGGCCTCGTCACGCGCAACGAGCTGTTCGATTCCGATCGCGACGCCGAGGCGCTCGCCCGCTTCGACGAGCTGACGGGCGAGTCGGCGGCGGCGCGAACCGCAGCCGCGCCAGCTCGAGCTGCGGAAAGCACGAGCGCAGGGTGCGACCGAACGCCGTGACCGCGAACGCCGCCCGCATCGACGCCGCGATCGCTGCCCGAGACGCCGACGCGCTCACCGACCTACTCGCCGGCGAGTTCGAAACCGTGGACCATACGACTGGCGCCACGTACGACCAGCGGGGATCACTCGCCACATGGCGGGCCCTGCTGAAGGGCCAAAGACCCGACGTGTCGGCAGGAGCCGCTCGCGACCCTCGGCGATTCGCTCGCGCTTTGCCGCGTGTCGACGTCAGCGAGCGGGTTCGTCGGCGGGAAGTTCGATGTCGGCGCCTACGAGCGAGAGCAAATCACTCTGAACGAGGCCGACGCGCACGGGCGGCGCCGGCGAGGCGAGATTTTCGCCACCGACCGACTAGGCGACGCCGTCGTCCGGCTGTACGAGCGCTACGCCGAGCTCCTTCCCGACGGCCCGCGCGCGCGCCGCGCCGCGGCGACGGCGCGTTCGGTCGCGGTGGTGCTGGTGGGGCCGGTGGACCCCGATCGCTTCGCCACGGCGTCAAGCGCCTGCCGTCGAAGCCGTCGACCATCGGATTCTCGGGATGGGGTCCGGCCGGGGAGCCGGGACACTCTTGCGCGTCAATCGCTCCCTGTTCGAGCTGGCCGACGACATCACCCTCCGCGTCGACGATGTCCTCGCGCTGCGACCCGACGCGCTCCTCGTGTGCCAGACGACCGCGGGCACCGTTCGCGCCAGCGGTGGCGCCTTCGAGCAGGTCCATCTCCAGCTCCGGGTCTTCGGAGCCGATGGCCTCCAGACCCGCATCGAGCAGTTCGACGCCGACCGCGCGACCGAGGCGCTCGCCCGCTTCGATGAGCTGACGGCCGAGCCAGCGGCGTCGCGGATCGCGGCCGCGCCGTCCCGAGCTGTGGAGAAGCACGAGCGCCGGGTGCGACCGAACGCCGCGACCGCGAGTGCTGCCCGCATCGACGCCGCGATCGCCCGCCCGGGACGCCGACGCGTTGCCCATCCTGCTGGCTGACGAGGTAAGAGGTCGTGCACCATCCGACCGGCGTCGTCTACGACCGGCGGGGATTGCTCGTCACATGGCGCTCCCTGCTGAGCGCTCGCGACCCGACTCTCGGCACGAGCCGCTCGCAACCCTCGGCGACTCGCTCGCGCTGTTTCGCATGTCAACGTCGGCGAGTGGCTTTGTCGGCGGAACGTTCGATGTCGGCGCCTACGAGACAGAGAGATTCTATCTGCTCGAGGTCGACGCGAACGGACGACAACGGCGGGCCGAGGTCTTCGCCGCCGACCGGCTGGGCGTCGCCGTCGCGCGCTTGTACGAGCGCTACGCCGATCTCCTCCCCGACGGTCCCGCGCGCATCCGCGCCGCGGCGACGGCGCGCTCGGTTGCGGCGATGCTGGGACGGTTCGACCGCGATCGCTACTGCGGCGTCCTTGCACCGCGATGTCGAGTTGCGTCGACCACCGGATCCTCGGGACGTTCGCATCCACGCGCCGACCCGAAGCTGATCGTCCGAGGTCTCCGCCTGTTGTTCGAGATGGCCGACGATCGTCGCTGTGGCGTCGTCGACGACATCCTCGCTCTGCAACCCGATGCGACTCCTCGTGCGGCGGACCAACTCTGGCACCGACCGCGCCAGCGGCGGCGCTACGAGAGGCAGTTCCTCCAGCTCTGGGTCTTCGGAGCCGATGGCCTCGCTGACGCGCATCGAGATTTTCGACGCCGATCGCGACGACGAGGCGCTCGCCCGCTTCGACGAGCTGACGGCCGAGCCAGCGGCGGCGCGAGTCGCGGCCGCGCCATCCCGAGCTGCGGAGAAGCGCGAGCGCCGGGTGCGAGCGAACGCCGCGACCGCGAACGCCGCCCGCGTCGACGCCGCGATCGCCGCCCGAGACGCCGACGCGCTGCCTACCCTGCTCGCCGACGAGTACGGGTCGTGGACCATACTACCGGCGTCACCTTCGACCGGCAGGGAGCGCTGTCGTCGATGCGCTCGCTGCTGAGGCGCCCAGGATCCGACGCATTCTCGCACGAGCCGCTCGCGACCCTCGGCGACTCGCTCGCGCTGTTCCGCGTGTTGACGTCAGCGAGCGGGTTCGTCGGCGGAACGTTCGATGTCGGCGCCTACGAGATCAGCGAAATCAGTCCTGATCGAGGTCGACGCGAGCGGACGACAACGGCGGGCCGAGGTGTTCGCCACCGACCGACTGGGCGACGCCGTCGCGCGCCTGTACGAGCGCTACGCCGAGCTCCTTCCTGACGGCCCCGCGCGCGCGTCGCGCGCGGTGACGGCGCGTTCGGTCAGCGGCGCTGTCTGGCGACCGTTCGGCCTTGATCACATCGCCGTGGCGCTTGCTCCCGCCATCGAGTCCGTTGACCACCGGATCTTGGGGACCTGGTCCGCGCGCGGGGCGGAAGCGGTGCTGCAGCACAACCGCGCCTTGCTCGAGGTTGCCGATGCGATCGCCGTGCGGGTCGACGAAGTCCTCAGCCTGCAGTCTGACGCCTACCCTGCTGCGCCGGACACACTCCGGCACCGCACCGCGCCTCCGGCGGCGCCTACGAGAGACAGTTCCTTGTGCTCTCGATCTTCGGCACCGATGGTCTCATAGCGCGGATCGAGTGGTTCGATGTCGATCGTGCCGCCGAGGCGCTCGCCCGCTTCGACGAGCTGACGGCCGAGCCGGCGGCGGCGCGATTCGCGGCCGCGCCGTCCCGAGCGGTGGAGAAGCGCGAGCGCCGCGTGCGCGCCGAACGCCGCGACCGCGAACGCCGCCCGCATCGACGCCGCGATCGCTGCCCGAGACGCCGACGCGCTTCCCAAGCTGCTCGCCGACGATTACGAAACCGTGGACCATACGACTGGCGCCACGTTCGACCGGCGGGGATCACTCGCCACATGGCGGTCCCTGCTGAGGGCCCAAGACCCGACGTGCCGGCAGGAGCCGCTCGCAACCCTCGGCGATTCGCTCGCGCTGTGCCGCGTGTCGACGTCAGCGAGCGGGTTCGTCGGCGGGAAGTTCGATGTCGGCGCCTACGAGGCGAGAGGAAATCGCTCTGATCGAGGTCGACGCGCACGGACGACGCCGGCGTGCGCGAGGACTTCGCCGCCGACCGGCTGGGTGCCGCGGTCGCCCGCTTGTACGAGCGCTACGCCGATCTCCTCCCCGACGGCCCCGCGCGCGCCCGCGCCGCGGCGACGGCGCGCGCTCGGTCGCGGCGATGCTTGGGCCGTTCGACAGCGATCGCTACGCGGCGGCACTCGCAGCGGATGTCGATTTCGTCGACCACCGGTCCCTCGGATTCGGATCCTGGCGCGGGCCCGAAGTGATCGTTCGAGGTCTCCGCCAGTTGTCCGAGATGGCCGACGACCTCGTGTGGGTCGTCGACGACATCCTCGTTCTGCAACCCGACGCACTCCTCGTGCAGCGGACCAACTCCGGGCACCGACCGCGCCAGCGGCGGCGCCTTCGAGCGGCAGTTCATCAATCTCTGGGTCTTCGGGGCCGATGGCGTCGTGACGCGCAACGAGATGTTCGACACCGAGCGCCACGCCGAGGCGCTCGCCCGCTTCGACGCGCTTGTGACCGAGCCGTCGCCGCCGCGATTCGCCAACGCGGCATGGCGGATCGTTGCGGAGCACGACCGCGCGGGGAACGCCACGATTGGGATGCGCTCGTCGCACACTTCGCACCGGGGTACGTGGTCGACGACCGGCGATCGCTGCTGCGTACGAAGGTGGAGGGCGACGGAGCCTTCGCGAACCTGAGAATCATGTTTCGGCGCACGATCGGAACGTCGCGCCAGCTCCTCGCGACGCGCGGCGACCGGCTCGCGCTGGAGCGCTGCACATCTCACGAGCAGCGCCCGCGACGGCGGACCCGCCGAGTTCGAGATGCTCAACGTGAGCGAGGTCGATGCCGACGGGCGTCGCGTCGCGACCGTGTCGTTCGACCCCGAGGACGTCGATGCGGCGTACGCCGAGGCTCGACGATCGTTACGTCGCCGGCGAGGCGGCAGCCTTCGCTGCGTCCGTGCGCTGGGTATCTGCATTCAGGCGAGTCCTCGCATCCCGGGATGTGGAGGTGGAGGGCGCGGCGCTTGCTCGCAGCGGACTTCGTCGTGCACGACCACGGTCCGCTCGGCTGGGGCACGCTCGACCGGCCGGCGTACGTCGAGTCGGTGAAGGCGCTGTTCGCGCTCGCACCTGATTTTCGCGTGCGCACCGACCATCTCTGGGCCTCCGACGGCGGCCTGCTCGCGGTGGGCACCGTGCTCGGCACGCACGAGGGCGGTGCGTTCGAGCAGCCGCGGGTCACCGTTTCCGAAATCGACGCCCAGGGAAGAGAACGCCGCCGCGACGTCTACACCCTGGACCAGTTCGACGAGGCCAAGGCGCGCTTCGCGGCGCTGCGCCCCGATCCGACGCGCATCCCGCCGAACGCCGCGACGCGGGCCAGAGACCGCTTGCAGGAATGCACCGAGGCGCGGGACTCGGACGCCCTGCGGGCGCTATGCACGCCGATCGTCTACGAGGACCGTCGCCGGCTGATCCGCATCGCTGGCGGTTGCGACATGTTCATCGCAACGCCAAGCTGACCGCCCGAGCACGACTGTCGCGCACTCTGCTCGCCACCTCGGGCGACCGGCTGGCACTCGAGCACCTTCGCTGGACGGAACCCCCAGGGGTGCAAGCCTTCGAGGTCGAATTCCTCGAGATCACCGAAGTCGATGCGGAGGGTCGCATCGTCGCATGCATCGATGTCGACCCCGACGATCGCCGCGCCGCCGCGCGCGGAGATCGTCGACACGCTACGTCCGCGGCGACGCCGCGCGGTGGATCCGGCGGCGTTCCTCGAGCTCTCGCGCGCGCTCAACGACCACGACCTCGACCGCCTGCGGGCGGTGCTGCCAGCGGACTCGTCTTCGATGATCATCGGCGCACCGGCGTCGGCCGCGCTCGAAACGCGCCGAGGTGCATCGCCGCCGTTGCCGCGCTGATCGAGCTGGCACCCGACGTGATCTTCGAGCAGATGTACCTCATCGCCGAGGGCGGCACTGGGATGCTCCGGTGTTGCCCATAGGTTCGGCACGTTGACCGAGGGCGGCACGTTCGAGTGCTGTCTGCGTCTGCGGCTCTTGTTGCACCGAGGCGATCGGCTGATCGGCGGGTGTGTTCGAAGCTCGAGGATCTCGACGCCGCACTGGCGCGCGTTCGCGGAGCTGCGGCCCGATCCGCTGCGCATCCCGCCGAACGCCGCGACGCGGGCGAGCGATCGCTTTGCGGCGGCGCTCGCGGCGCGGGACATGGAACGGGCTCGCCGCCCTGTGCGCTCCGACGATGGTGTTCGACGACCGCCGCCGCGGCGTCCTGCTCACCGGCGATCGCGACATGTTCATCGCGAGCATTCGCATTGTCTCGCGCACGGGGCGACTAGCGCGCACGACGTCTCGCCACCGCCGGTGACTCGCCTGGCGCTCGAGCGCATCCGTTCGGCGTGGAGGTCCGGCCGGGGAGGATTGCGAGGCCGAGTTTCTCTGCCTCCGCGAGGTCGACGCCGATGGCCGCCTCATCGCGAGCATCCTCTTCGACCTCGACGATCGCCGCGCCGCCAGCGCCGAGATGCTCGAACGGTATGCCCGCAGCGACGCCGCGCGGTCGATCCCGGCGGCCGTGCGTTCGAGCTGAGACGCGCGACAATCGACCACGACCTCGAGCGGTACCGCGCCGCGACGCCTCGACGACTTCGTCTTCCACGACCACCGACGCATCGGTCCGGGCCGGGTCGAGGCCGCGGACGATTACATCGCCTGCGATGGCGGCGCTGTTCGAGCGGTCACCCGACGCAATCATCGAGCCGCTCTACCTGATCGCGGAGGAAAAGCACGGCACCCTCGCCGTCGCCCACACGTTCGGCACGCTCGCCGACGGCGGCGGAGTTCGAGTCCGTCTTCGTACAGCTCGCGCTGTTACCAGAGCGGCCAGCTCGTCGGCGCCGAGGTGTTCGAGCTCGAGCATCTCGACGCCGCGCGGGCGCGGTTCGAGGAGCTGCGGCCCGATCCGCTCCGCATCCCGCCGAACGCTGCGACGCGGGCGAGCGATCGCTTCGCGGCGGCGCTCGCGGCGCGGGACATGAACGAGCTCACCGCCCTATGCGCTCCGACGATGGTGTTCGACGACCGCCGCCGCGGCGTCCTGCTCACGGGCGATCGCGACATGTTCATCGCGAGCATTCGCATTGTCTCGCGCACGGGGCGACAAGCGCGCACGACGCTCGCCACCGCCGGTGACTGCCTGACGCTCGAGCGCATCCGTTGGCGTGGAGGTCCGGCCGGGGAGGATTGGGAGGCCGAGTTTCTCTCGGCCTCCGCGAGGTCGACCCGATGGTCGCCTCATCGCGAGCATCCTCTTCGACCTCGACGATCGTCGCGCCGCCAGCGCCGAGCTGGCCACGCGCTATGCCCGGAGCGCCGACGCGCGCTGGACCCCCGCCGCGCGATCCGAGTTCAGCCGCTGCGATTCATGACCGCGATCTCGTCCGGGCGCGAGCGGCGCTTCCGACGACTTCGTCTTCGACGACCACCGCCGGACCGGTGCCGGCCCGTGTCGAGGGCCGATGCCTACATCCGGCTGGCTCGCGTCACTCTACGAGCAGTCGTCGGACGCCATCATGGAAAGGCTCTACGTCGTCGCCGCGGAAAAGCACGGGACGCTCAGCGTCGGGCGCACGTTCGGCACGATCGAAGGCGGCGGCCCATTCGAGGTCCTTCTGGGTCGATCTGCAGAAATTCGAGCATGGGCGCTTCGTCGGCTTGGAGCTCTTCGAGGCCGAGCATCTCGACGTCGCGCGGGCGCGGTTCGAGGAGCTGCGGCCGGATCCGCTGCGGATACCGCCGAACGCTGCGTCGCGTGCACGCGATCGTACCGGCGCCGCCTTCGCGGCTTGCAACTGGCCGGCGCTCCGCACGCTCGTCAGCGACGATTTCGTGTTCGATGATCGGCGCAAAATAATGGCGCTGACCGGCGACGTCGAGCTGTGGATCAAGAGCCAGGAAGTGGTCAGCTCGTCGACGTCTGGTGTGCGAGTCAGGCGCGATTTGATCGGCACGGTCGGTGAGCGGATCGCGATCGAGCGCGTTCTGTGGACCGGGCGAGGACCCGAGGGAGGTGAGTTCGAGGCCGAGGGGATCATGCTTTCAGGCTCGACGCGGACGGGCGGCTGCGGGCCTCGATCAATTTCGACCTCGACGATCGCCGCGCCGCGTTTGCCGAAGCGCAAGCGCGCTTCGTGGCCGGGGAGGCGGCCGCGGTCGGCGGACAAACGCCCATCGCGGCGCTTATTCCGCGCGTACCGACAATACGACTGGGTCGGGCAGCGGGCATCTCTGGCCGATGACCTCACGTTCCGCGACCACCGCACGCTGGGTCTCCTGGGCACTCTCGGCGGCGACGAGTGGGTCGAGTCGCTGCGGATTCAGGCCGATCTGGCGCCCGACGTGGCCGCGGAGCAGCTCCGCAGATCCTGCCTGGAACTGCCACGGTCGCGTCGACGTGACCCGGGTGTTCGGGACGATGCGCGAGGGCGGCCCGTTCGAGAACGTCTTCGTCGGATGTCATCGTGACCGGCGGCGATCGCATCCGGCAGCTTCGAGATCTTCGACGTCGGCGCCGCCGACCAGGCGCTCGCGCGCGCTTCGCGGACGCTGTGCGCCGAGCGTCGGTCGCCGGCGGCATGACCACTGGCGACCGTCGGCGACGATCAGGGGTCGCAGCGATCCAGTAGGAAGAGCGGTGGCCTCACCGCAACCGCAGGGCCAGCAACTTCAAACGGGGGATGTCCTGGAAGTCCCTTCGGGTTGGAGGTGAGGAGCGTGAAGTTGCGCTGCACGGCTTGGGCGGCGAGCCAGAGATCGTTGATCCTATGTGCGGCATCTCTTCCGGAGCGTTTCAGGGCCGATGCGAGCGATCCGAAGACTTCGGCCGTCTCCACCGTGATCCGCAGTTGAGGCTTGCGCCGCATGCGGCGCAAGCCTGCGGCGGCTCCGCTGCTTCAGCGCCCCCGACGGCAACATGTCGACGCCGAACTGCAGTTCCGCGACGTTGATCGGCGAGAGGTACACCGGATCCTGGTGCGTGACGGCGTGAAGGTCGGCCGCACTCAGCCGCCGCGCTCGACCGCGACCCAGATGCTGGTATCGATCAGCCAGCCCACGGATTCTTGAGCTGCGAGCCGGCCCCGCGCCTCTTCCGGGCTCGCGAGAGGACGGAGCACAGCGCCCGGCCGTCCGATCGTCGAGGGTTCGATACAGATCGCCGAACACTTCGAGGGCATTCTCGCAGGGCGGCTCCGGCACCAGACGGGCCACCTGCTTACGATTGCGAGATCAGAAGGACCTCTTCCTGGCGGTGCTCGACCGCGTCGAGGACCTTTCGGAAGTTGCGGGCGACCTCGGTGACCGAGAGCGTCTTCATGGCGGCACGATATCTGATGGCATCAGATTCAACAATGACCGGATCGCCATGACGTGCTCGAGCTGCGGTCAAGCGAACGTAGAGGCAGCCCGGTTCTGCAATGCCTGCGGGGTGGCGCTGGCGCCGCGCGTGTCAAGCCTGCGGGGCTGAGAATCCGGCCGGGGCGCGCTTCTGTAATGCCTGCGGCACCGTGCTCGCGGGCCGTCGCGCCGGGTCGACAGCGACGCCGACGCCGCGGCACGCAAGGTGGTCACCATCGTCTTCGCCGACCTCGTCGGGTCGACGGCGCTGCACGAGCGGGTCGAGCCCGAATCAGCGCGCCGCTTCATGGAGCGCTACTACCAGCGCGATGCGCACCGCGGTCGACGCTCACGGCGGCACCGTGACGCAGCTCCTCGGGGACGGCGTCGATGGCGGTCTTCGGTGTGCCGCGGGTCGCCGAGGACGATGCGATCCGCGCCGTGCGGGCGGCGGTGGCGATGCAGCGACGCCTTCCGCGACCTCGCCCGCGAGCAGAGCGGGGTCGTCGGCAAGACCGGGCTGCGGGTCGCCGTGAACACCGGCGAGGTGGTCGACGACCGACGACGGCCGAGATCATCGGCGATCCCGGTGAACGTCGCGGCGCGCCTCCAAGAGCAGGCGCGCGACGGCGACGTCGTCATCGGGGAGGCGACGCGCCGGCTGGTGAGCGAGCTCGTGACGCTGGCGCCGCTCGGGACGCTTCGCGCTCAAGGGCCGGGCCGAGACGCGTGGCGGCCTATCGCGTGGTGTCGCTCGAGCGCCCGGCGGGCATCGTTCGACGACGGCCGTTCGTCGGGCGCGACGACGAGCTCGCGCCGGCTGACGGCGGTCTACGACGCGGCGGTCGCGGCGCCGGCGCGGGAGCTGGCGGTGATCCTCGGGTCGCCGGGGCTCGGGAAGTCGCGCGCTCATCGACGAGCTCGCGCGCCGCCTCGGCGACCGGGCGATCGTGCTGACGGCGCGCACTGCGACGCGGCGGGCGGCGCGACGTTCGCGCCGCTCGCCGAGGCGGTGCGCACGCTCCTGCGCCTCGACGTGACGCCGTCGGGCGACGCGCTGCGCGTCCGGCGATCGACGTCGCGGCGCGCGTCGGCGACGACAGCCGAGCGCAGTGCGTATCGCGGACGGGATCGCGGCGCTGCTCGCCGGTGCCCCGCGGTCACCCGAGGAGACGTTCTTCGTCGTCCGCCGTTTCCTCGCGGCGCTCGCGGCGACGCAGCCGGTGGTGCTCGCGCTCGACGACCTCCAGTGGGCCGAGCCGCTGCTGCTCGACCTGACCGAGCACCTGGTGCAGTGGAGCACGGGCGTGCCGCTCGCTGGTCTTGATCGCGGCGCGTCCCGAGCTGCGCGACATCGCGCGCGTCGCTCGCGGCGCCCGGCGCGCTCGTGCACCGACGTGGTGACGCTCGGCGGGCTCGACGCCGGCGCGGCGACGCGGCTGGCGGCGAACGTCATCGGCGCCGACGAGCTGCCCGCTGCGGTCGCCGGTCGCGTGCTCGCCACCAGCGAGGGCAATCCGCTCTTCGTCGAGCGAGCTGCGTGCGCATGCTGGTGCACGACGGCGCGCTCAAGCGCGAGGGCGACCGCTGGACGACCGGGGTCGAGCTCGCGCCGGCTCGAGATGCCGCCCACGATCCAGGCGCTGCTCGCCGCGCCGCATCGAGCGGCTGCGGCCCGAGGAGCGCACTGTGCTCGAGCGCGCCGCGGTCGTCGGCCGGCAGTTCTCGCGCGCCGCCGTCGCGCATCTCCTGCCGCGCGAGATCGCCAATCTCGACCGCCAGGCTCGAGGCGCTGCGGCGGAGCGAGCTCATCGAGCCCGACACCGGCTGGTTCCTCGGCGAGCCGGTGCTGCGCTTCCACCACGTGCTGATCCGCGACGCGGCCTACCGCGCGGCTCTTGAAGAGCACGCGCGCCGAGCTGCACGGCCGCTTCGCCGACTGGCTCGAGGCGCGGGTCGGCGACGCGGTCGAGCACGACGAGACGATCGGCTGGCACCTCGAGCAGGCGCACCAGCACCTCGCGCGAGCTCGGGCCGCTCGACGCGCAGCGGCCGCGCGCCTCGGCGAGCGGGCGGCGCGCTACCTCGCGGCGGCGGGGCCGGCGCGCGCTCGCGCGCGACGACGTGCCGCTCGCGGCGAGCCTGCTCGGCCGCGCGCTCGATCGGCTCGACGCCGACGGATCCGGCGCGCGCCGACCTGGCGCTCGACTGGTGCGAGGCGCTGCTCGCCGCCGGCGACGTCGGGCCCGCGGCGGCCGCGATCGACGAGCTCGGCCGCTTCACCGGCGACGTCCGAGCGCCTGCGCGCGTGGCACACCTGCTTCGCCGGCCAGCGCGCCGCGCTCACCGACCCGCAGGCGCTGCGCGCCACCGCCGACGCGGTCGCGGCCGCGGCCGCGACGCTGGCCGCGGCCGGCGACGCCGCCGGCGAGGCGAAGGCCCACTCCGTGCACGCGATCGCGCTCGCGCGCGCTCGGCAAGGTCGGCGCGTGCGAGGCCGCGCTCGACCGCGCGCTCGCCGCCGCCCGGCGCGCGCACGACCGGCGGCGCGTCGAACGCGGTGCTGGCGGGCGCGCCGCTCGCCGCGCTCTGGGGACCGAGCCCGGTGACGCGCGCCAGCGGCCGCTGCCTCGACGTCGTGCGCGTGCTGCGCATCACCCAGGGCGCGCCCGCGGTCGAGGCGGTGGCGCTGCGCTGCCAGGGCGTGCTCGAGGCGCTGCGCGGTCGCACCGAGGCGGCGCGCCGCATGATCGCGTCGTCGCGGCGCATGGTCGAGGAGCTCGGCATCACGCAGCGGCTGCTCGAGGCCGACGTCTTCGCCGGGCTGATCGAGCTGCTCGAGGGCGACGCCGCCGCCGCCGAGCGCTCGTCTGCGCGCGGCGTACGAGGGACTGCGCGAGCACGGGCTCGGCATCGACGCGGCGCAGGCGGCGGCGCTGCTCGGCCGCGCGCTCCTCGGCGCTCGGGCCGGGCCGCCGAGGCCGAAGCCCTCAGCCACGAGAGCGAAGCGCTCGCCGGCGACGACCTGCAGGCCGCGATCGCGTGGCGCGGCGTGCGCGCCGAGGCGCTGGCGCGGCGCGGCGAGCACGCCGCCGCCGTCGACTTCGCGCGCGCCGCCGTCGAGCATCGCCGCCGCGACCGACGCGCTGCTCGATCACGCCGACGCCCGCCTCGCGCTCGCCGCGGCGCTTCGCGCGCCGCGGGCCGGAGCGACGAGGCCGCCGCCGAGGAAGCGCGGGCGATCGAGCTCTGGGAAGCCAAGGCGCGACGCTGCTCTCCGAGCGGGCCCACCGCGATGCCGGGCGCGCCGAGCCAGCGGCGCGGGCACCCGAGGATCGCGCGAGGCCGGCGCGCCGGCGCGCCGCCGCGGTGCGCGCGAATGCCGCGACCGCACATGTGGCTCGTCTCGACGCTGCGATCGCTGCCCGAGACGCCGACGCGCTCCCACCCTGTGCGCCGACGACGTCGGAAGTCGTGGACCATACCACCGGCACCACGTGCGACCGGCAGGGAGCGCTCGCCACATGGCGCTCGCTGCTGAAAGCTCGAGACTCGACGTACCGGCACGAGCCGCTGGCAACTCTCGGCGATTCGCTCGCGCTGTGCCGCTGTGTCGACGTCAGCGGGCGGTTTTGCCGGCGCGACGTTCGATGTCGGCGCCTACCAGGTCGAGCAAATCCATCTGCTCGAGGTCGACGCGCAGGGGCGACAACGGCGGATCGGAGATCTTCGCCGCCGACCGGCTGGGCGACGCCGTCGCCCGGCTGTACGAGCGCTACGCCGAGCTCCTCCCCGACGGCCCCGCGCGCGCCCGCGCCGCGGCGACGGCGCGCTCGGTCGCGGCGGTGGTGGCACCGGTCGACCTCGATCAGCTTCGCCACGGCGCTCGCGCCCGCCATCGAAGTCGTCGACCACCGGCACCATCGGGTTCGGATCCGGCGCGGAGCCGAAACGTTGCTGCGGAGTCATCCGCGCCCTGCTCGAGCTCGCGGAAGACTTCGCCGTGCGCGTCGACGACGTCCTCGGCCTCGCGATCCGACGCGCTCCTCGTGCGCTGGACGAACTTCGGGCACCGACCGCGCCGGCGGGGGCGCCTTCGAGCGGTCGTTCCTCCAGCCTCGACGTCTACGGAGCCGACGGCCTCGATGACGCGCATGGGAGCAGTTCGACGCCGACCGCGAGGACGAGGCGCTCGCCCGCTTCGACGAGCTGACGGCCGAGCCGGCGGCGGCGCGATTCGCGACCGCGCCATCCCGAGCTGCGACGAAGCGCGAGCGCCGGGTGCGAGCGAACGCCGCGACCGCGCACGCCGCCCGCCTGGACGCCGCCGTCGCCGCCCGGGACGCCGACGCGCTCCCCGCCCTGCTCGCCGACGAGTACGAAGTCGTGGACCATACGACCGGCGTCACCTGCGACCGGCAGGGAGAGCTCTCTCCTTTCGCAAGCTCCTGCGGAGCGCCCAAGACCCGTCGTTCGTGCACGAGCCGCTGGCGACCCTCGGCGACGCGCTCGCACTCTGCCGCTTGACGAGGTCGGCGAGCGGGTTCGTCGGCAGGAACGTTCGATGTCGGCGCCTACGAGATAGAGGACCTCAACCTGATCGAGGTCGACGCGCAGGGGCCGCCGGCGGCGGGTCGAGGTGTTCCGCCGCCGAGCGGCTGGGCGACGCCGTCGCCCGGCTTGTACGAGCGCTACGCCGACCTCCTCCCCGACGGCCCGGCGCGCACCCGCGCCGCGCGCGATCGCGCGATCGGTCCGCGTCGTTACTGGACTTTCGTCGTGCTGGGAGGCGTTCGCACCGAACGTCGAGTTCGTCGACCACCGCGCTCATCGGTTTGCCCCGGCGCATGGCGCGAACGAGCTGCGGCGACGAGTTCAGAGATGGCTCGAGACGGTGGAGGATCGCCGTCTGGCCCATCGACGGCATCGTCGACCTGCGAACGCGATGCGCTGCTCGTCCGTCTGCGTGAGCAAGGCCGCGACCGGGCCGGTGGCGGCGACTTCGAGAGTCCGTTCCTCGTCCTGTGGATCTTCGATGCCGAGGGCCTCGCCGCTCGCATCGAGATGTTCGACCCCGACCACGATGACGAGGCGCTCGCCCGCTTCGACGAGCTGACGGCCGAGCCAACCGCAGCGCGATTCGCGGCCGTTCCATCCCGAGCCGCGGCGCGGCGCGAGCGCCGGGTGCGACCGAACGCCGCGACCGACAATGCTGGCGCGATTGGACGCCGCAATCGCTACACGGGACGCCGACGCCATCGGCGCCCTATTCGCCGACGACGTGGAGAACGTGCACCATCCACCGGCGCCACGTTAGACCGGCGAGGAGTGATTGCCCGCGCCCGTTCGCTCTTCCGAGCCTCGGACGTGACGTTCGTGCAAGAGCCGCTCGCCACCCTCGGCGACTCGCTCGCGCTCTGCCGCGTGACGGCGGCAGCCAGCGGCATTTGCCGGCGGAGGGTTCGATGTCGGCGCCTACGAGATCGAGGAAATCTCTCTGATCGAGGTCGACACGCGCGGGCAGACGCCGGCGGTTCGAGGCTTCGCCGCCGACCGGCTGGGCGCCGCCGTCGCCCGTCTGTACGAGCGCTACGCCGAGCTCCTCCCCGACGGCCCCGCGCGCACCCGCGCCGCGGCGACGGCGCGTTCGGTCGCAGCGCTGCCGGTGGGCGCGCGAGTCGGACCGCCGACGTCGATCGCTACGCTGCGGTGCTCGCCCCCACTGTCGTGTTCGTCGATCACCGGACCCTCGGGGCAGGGTCCGCGCACGGCGCCGAAGCGCTACCTCGACTGGGTCCACGCCCTGATTCGAGATCGTCCGACGACGTCGGCATCGCGTTTCGACGACGTCCTCGACCTCCGCTCCGACGCGCTCCTCGTACGCTGGACGAACTCCGGCACGCAGCGCGCCGGTCGGCGGCGCCTACGAGAGGCAGTTCCTCATCCTCTGGGTCTTCGGCCCCGATGGCCTCATGGCGCGGATCGAGCAGTTCGACGCGATCGCGACGCCGAGGCGCTCGCCCGCTTCGACGAGCTGACGGCCGCGCCGGCGGCGGCGCGAATCCGCGGCCGCGCCATCCCGAGCTGCGGAGAAGCGCGAGCGCCGGGTGCGAGCGAACGCCGCGACCGCGAATGCTGCCCGCGTCGACGCCGCGATCGCCGCTCGGGACGCCGACGCGCTGCCCACCCTGCTCGCCGACGAGCGTCGAGGTCGTGCGACCATCCGACCGGCGTCGACGTACGACCGGCGAGGATTGCTCGCCACGTGGCGCTCCCTGCTGAGCGCTCGCGACCCGACGCACCGGCACGAGCCGCTCGCAACCCTCGGCGACTCGCTCGCGCTGTGCCGCGCTGTCGACGTCGGCGAGCGGCTTTGTCGGCGGAACGTTCGATGTCGGCGCCTACGAGACAGAGAGATCGTATCTGATCGAGGTCGACGCGCAGCGGACGACGACGGCGGGCCGAGGTCTTCGCCACCGACCGCCTGGGCGACGCCGTCGCCCGACTGTACGAGCGCTACGCCGAGCTCCTCCCCGACGGCCCCGCGCGCACCGCGCCGCGGCGACGGCGCGCACGCTCGCGACGTGGCTGAGACCGCCCACGTTCAAGTCCCTCGGCGCGGTCTTGCGCCTGCCGTCGGAGGTCGTCGATCACCGACTCCTCGGGTTTCCAGCGACGCGCGGAGCCGGAAGCGTTCCTTGACCGGCTCCACTCCCTGATCGAGGTCGCCGACGACGTTGCCAACAGCACCGACGATGTCCTCGGCCTGCGATCCGATGCGCTCCTCGTGCTCTGGACTACCTCGGGCACGGATCGCGCCTGCGGCGGCGCCTTCGAGCGGCAGTTCCTCCAGCTCTTGGTCTTCGGGACCGATGGCCTCATCATACGCAGCGAGAATTTCGACGCCGATCGCGCCGCCGAGGCGCTCGCCCGCTTCGACGAGCTGACGGCCGCAGTACCGTCAGCGCGCGCTTCGAGAACGCCGCGACGCGCGCGATCACGCGCCTCGCGGACGCGTGGCACGCGCGCGATTGGCGCCGCATCGAGGCGCTCTTCCCGGCCGGCACCCGGACATTCGACCGGCGGCGCATGGTCCAGCTCGAGCTGGATCGGGCTCCAGTTTCTCGACTTCCTGCGCGCGACGTTCGAGATGGCCACGTCTCGATACGTTTCCGAGGTGATCGCGACGCGCGGCGATCGGCTTGCGCTGGACCACCACCTCATCGAGGTACGTGACGGCGACATCGGGGCGACCGAGATCGAGTCGCTCATCGTCGTCGAGCTGGACGAGCGCGGCGAGCGCGTCGCGACGGTTCGCTTCGACCCCGGCGACCTCGATGCCGCTACCGCCGAGCTCGACGACCGCTACGCCGCCGGCGAGGCCGCTGCCTACCCGCATGTGTGGGGGTGGATGAGAGATTGGGGCAAGACGATCGCGACGTGGGATCTGGACGCCCGGGCTGCCCTCGTCGCTCCCGACCACGTGGTCCACGACCACCGGCTTTTCGGTTGGGAGACGGCGCACGGCGTGGCGGGCATGCTCGAGATCTACAAGTCCATGCTCGAGCTCGCGCCCGATGCCCGGTTTCGCGTCGATCACGCCACGATCTCGGCGCACGCGTCGCTCGTGGTCGGGGCCTGGATCGGGACGCGCGAGGGCGGCGCATTCGAAGCGCCGAGGATCGCGGTACAGGAGTTCGACCACGCATCGGGACGCGGGTGCCGTCTCGACCTCTACGACCCGGGCCAGCTTGCCGAGGCCCGAGCGTGCTTCGCGGCTGTCGCCGCGCGCACGCCACGCGATCCGCTCGCCGCCTTCGCGCGGCCGAACGCGGCGACCGCGGTGAGGGATCGACTGGACGCTGCGTTCGAGGCGCGCGACTGGGACGCCATCCGCGCCTCTGCGCGACGGATGTGAAAATCGAGGACCGGCGTCGGCACATGTTGATCACAATGGACGTCGACGCTTGGATCGTCGACCGGCAGCGGTGGGCCCGGTCGGCGGCTCACCACGAGCGACGACTCGTCGGCACCGCCGGGGACCGCGTAGCGCTGGAGCGGGTCTTGGTGACCAGCGGACCTCCGGGCGGTCGCAGCGAGTTCGAGCATCTCACGCTGACGGAGGTCGACGCGAGCGGGCGGCTCGTTGCCGGCGTGGCTTTCGATCTCGACGACTGGCGCGCCGCCAACCGCGAGGCCGGGCTCGATGGTTTGCCAGCGACGCAACGGCGGCGGCCGTCGCGGGACCGAGCTTCGAGATGATCGAAGGGTCGAACGACCACGACCGGTCCCGGGTGCGGGCTGTCCTTGCGGACGACGTGGTCGTGCACGACCGGCGTCGGACGGGCATGGGTCTGCTCGAGGGTGCCGATGCGTACGTCGAGAGCCTCGACGCGCTCTGGGAACTGGCGCCGGACATGCAGCTCGACCCGTGCTTCCAACTCGCGCTCGCAGGCTACGGCTTGGTCAGCGTCGTGCGGGGCTTCGGTACGCTACGCGACGGTGGCGCCTTCGAGCGGCCGCTCTTGTCGGTCGTGCTCGTGTCGTCCGGTCGCATCACCCGGATCGAATTCTTCGAGATCGACGACGTCAACGCCGGCGTTGACGCGCTTCGCGGAGCTGCGCCCCGATCCGCTGCGCATCCCGCCGAACGCGGCGACGCGGGCGCTGCGATCGCCTGCGGAGGCCGCTCGAGGCGCGGGACATGGGACGCCCTGCGCTGCGCTGTGCGCGCCGACGATGATCGTTCGACGACCGCCGCCGCGCTCCTCCGCTCACCGGCGATCGCGAGCATGTTCATCGCGAGCAGTCGCGTACACCTCGCGCACGGGGCCGAGCGGCGCGCACCCTGCTCGCCACCGCGGGCGACCGGCTGGCGCTCGATCACCTCCTCTGGACGGACGCCAACGACCGTGCGACCATCGGAGGTCGAGACACCCTCGATCTCACGGAGGTCGACGCCGAGGGCCGCATCGTCGCGCGAATCTCCTTCGACCCCGACGATCGCCGCGCCGCCAGCGTGGAGATGTTCGAGCGCTACGCCCGCAGCGACGCCGCGCGGTGGATCCCGGCGGCGTTCCTCGAGGTTCTCACGCGCGCTCACCGGCCACGACCTCGACCGCCTGCGTGCCGTGGTGCCGCGGGACTTCGTCTTCGACGATCATCGGCGCACCGGCCTCGGCCGGCTCGAGAGCGCCGAGGACTACCTCGCGGCGGTTGCCGTGCTCTTCGAGCAGTCACCCGACGTGCTCATCGAGGGCTTGTACGTCATCGCCGAGGAGCGGCACGGGAGCCTCGGTGTCACCCATAGGTTCGGTACCCTGGCCGAGGGCGGCACGTTCGAGTCGGTCTTCGTACAAATCGCCCTGTACCGAGGCGATCAGTTGGCTGGCCTGGAGCTGTTCGAGCCCGAGCATCTCGACGTCGCGCGGGCGCGCTTCGAGGCGCTGCGGACCGGACCGCACGCGATCCGCCCAACGCCGCGACGCGCGCCCGCGATCGCAACGGAACGGCCTTCGCGAAGCCGCGCGACTGGCAAGCGCTCCGCGCGCTCGCGAGCGCCGACTTCAGGTTCGACGATCGCCGGAAGCGTTCGCTCGTGAGCGGCGACGTCGAGCTCTGGATCAAGAATATGGCGTTCATACGTTCCTCACCGCGGCGTCCGCCTCACGCGTGAGCGGATCGCCACCGTCGGCGACCGGATCAGCCTCGAGCGCATGCGCTGGATGGGCGGGGCCCGAGGGGGGCGAGTTCGAGAACGAGCTTCTGCTGCTGACGGAGGTCGACGCGGACGGCCGGCTCGAGGCGTATCGACTCTGCGACCCCGACGATCGCGGCGCCGCGTTCGCCGAGGCGCAGGCGCGCTTCGTGGCCGGGGAGGCGGCCGCGGTCGGCGGACAAACGCCCATCGCGGCGCTATTCCGCGCGTACCGACATACGACTGGGTCGGCCTGCGGGCATGTCTGGCCGATGACCTCGCGTTCCGCGACCACCGCACGCTGGGTCTCCTGGCACTCGACGCCGACGAGTGGGTCGAGTCGCTGCGGATTCAGGCCGATCTGGCGCCCGACGCGGCCGCGGAGCGGCTCCAGATCCTCGCCTGGAACCGCCACGGTCGCGTCGACGTGACCCGGGTGTTCGGGACGATGCGCGAGGGCGGCCCGTTCGAGAACGTCTTCGTCGATCGTCATCGTGACCGGCGGCGATCGCATCCGGCGCTTCGAGATCTTCGACGTCGGCGCCGTCCGACCAGGCGCTCGCGCGCTTCGCGGAGCTGTGCCCGCATGACGGTCGCGGGCATTGAGAGATCGGTTGCGGGATCGGGCACGTTGCGTCACAAAGAACAGCGTTGTGACACCAGGAGAATGAGAGTGAAGACCCTAAGCGTCCGGGAAATGCGTGCCGTGCTGCCGCACCTCGACGAGGTGGTTGCGGCAGCGGGAGAGATTGTGATCACCCGGCGGGGGCGCCCGTTGGCCCGTGTGCTTCCGGCACGAGTCGAGGGGGCGATGCCGACGCACGCCGATCTGCGCACCTCGATGCCGCGTCTCAAGCGACGCAGCGAATCCCTGATTCTGTGCGGATCGCGACTCCAGGTGAACGGCTCCACGTACGTCGACACCAGTGCCTTTGCGAAGTGGTACCTCAACGAGGCCCGGTCCGACGACGTGGAGGCTGTTCATTAGGGCACGGCGCTCCATAGCCATCAGCCGGCTCACCGTGGTCCGAGCTTCGGAGCCTGCTGGCGCGCCGGCGTCGCAACAAAGAGATCGACCGGCGAATCGAGCGCGGTGTGCTCGAGGACGTTCGAGGGCGACATGCGGAAGGGTTCGTCACGGTTCACCCATTGGAGGACCGGCACGCCGTCGCGGCCTATGGTCTCTGGACGCAGCTCGTAAGACATCCGCTGCGTACCCTCGATGCGTTGCATCTTGCGATCGCAGTCGAGAGGGCGGCGCTGCGGTCACTCGCGCCTGCGGACGCCGTCATGGCGGCGGCCGCGACGGCACTGGGGATGGCGGTCGAGCGTTTCGACTAAATCCGAAATCCGCCGCAGCTCCTGTGGCGCACTTCGAATTTGGAACAGTGAGCCCGTCCGAGTAGTGCACGTTCTGCTGACACGTGCAGCACGTCGACTGGCCATCTCGATGGCCCGGAGGCTGTGGCCGAGCGTGCGGCTTCTGGTGTACGAAGATCCGGGAATGACCAACACCAGTCACACGCTCCGCGTCGACTGAGTGTCGCCATGGAATACAGCAATTGTGGACTGTACGCTGTCAGTGAACGGCAACGGCTGGGAGCCAACGCTGCCCAGCAAATACCGACGTTTGTCTTCTTGGGATTGTTAGTCGTGGCGTCGTGCCAGCCCGTCGCTCACATAGATCGCTGCCCTCACCTAATACGGTCGGTTTCCCGCGCTGCCTTGCCCAGGATCCTGACGGCAACGAGGTTGCGTGCGCGGCTCAAAGCGAGTGTACGATGGAGCACAGCTGCGTGTGCGGGGATGGTCGTGGGCACGCCTTCTACGGGCGGGTATAGGAGTACCCGCGATGAGCCGAGACGGACAACGACCAGGCTGCTCATCACCGAAGCCGCCGAGCACGTCGAGCGCGCTCACGACGGAAGGCCCCACGGGCGTGATGGTTGGCATCAGCGAGGCACCCAGGTCGTCGGGGGAAGAGGTGTTGCTTAGGTTGGTGGAACACGGCACCTGACCGGGGCACCTCGCTAGGTACGGGATCAAGCAGGAGGCATGCCAAGTCGCGGGCACCAAGTTGTAGCGACTTCCCGGCGCTCGATCGTGTCGAATGACTCATGTAGCGATGTGCTACGCGTCGTTACCGCTGGGAAGGCGCGTTGCGGACAGGTGTCTTCCGACGCTCTGGCTCAGGCGCGGCGCGCCGGGCTCAGCGACTAACGGCGACCCGCGCTGGCGCCGCGCCGCCGGCGTAGAGCAGACTGCCGTTCCGAATGCAGTCGATGATCGCGGGTGCCACCGCCGGATCGAGCGCGGGGCACCCCAGCTTCTTCCGACGCGTCCGCCCCGGGCCGCCCGGAACCCTGCACTCACATAGGCGGCGGGATGCATGACGATCCGGCGCTCCATCGCCTTGTCGTTGACGCCGGGGTCGAGGCCGATCAACTCGAGCGAAGTTCCGTGTTTACCGGTGTACGTCGGGCCCGTGAGGAACGTGCCGAGACTCGAGCGCAAACTCGCCTCCTCGTTGCCGAAGCGTACCGCCCAGTCGGGATCGTCCTCGGTCGCCGAGCCGCGGCCGTGCGCGACGAACTCGTGGAAGAGGACGCGCGGCTGCGACGGATCGAGGACCCAGAGGCGGCGTTCCCAGGACGGGAGCGAGTAGTCGATGATGGTGAGGAGCTTGGTCGCGAGGAGTCCGGCGCTCTCGGCGCGGTGATAGACCGCGAGGGCCTGGTCCAGCAGGTCGCGGCGCGGCAGCAGGCCGTCGTCGGACACGCCGGCCAGGGCGACGCCGCCGAGACTGCTCGTCACGATCGCCATCAGCACCGCGGCCGTCAGGGTATGGAGGAATCGCGCGCGCGGCACTCCAGGTGGTGATAAGCGATCTCGAGGTGCGCGAGCAATAGACAATCCGCAGCCGCGTACAACCACCGCCGACATCGAGATCGTGCCGGTGCGTCGTCGTTGACAAGTTGATTGCGACTGGAATAGTTCATGTCGCAATGAATTCCTTCTCGCGCTCGCTCCCGATGATGCTCTACCGTACGCTCGACGCGGTCATGCCGGAGTTTCGTGCGATCTTCTCGGAGTTCGACCTGACCGAGCCGCAGTGGCGGGTGCTGCGCGTGCTCTGGGAGCACGACGGCGCGTCGGTCCTCGAGCTCGCTCGCGTCACCCTGGTCGCCGCGGCCGAGCCTGGTCGGCGTGCTCGACCGCCTGCAGCAGGCCGAGCTGATCGAGCGCCGCCCGGGCGAGACCGACCGCCGCCACGTGCACGTCCATCTGCGGCCGCGCGGCCGCGCGCTCGAGAAGCGGGTCCGTCCGATGGTCGAGGCCGCGTATGCGCGCCTCGAGCGCGCGCTCACGCCAGCGGAGTGGCGCGCGCTCTACGGCGCGCTCGACCGCCTGGTCGACGTCCGCACGGCCGAGGCCGCGCACCACGCGCACGCCGGCGTGCGGAAGGCCGTCGCCGCGCGCCGCACCGCGCTGCGCCGGCGGCTCGGGGCCGCGCCGCCGGTCAAGCCGATGGCCGCGGGCGCTCGGACCGGCCGCAGGCGCCGCGCGGAGGAAACGATCGTGAGCGCGCTCGATCGCCTGCGCGGCTCCATCACGCCGCTGCCGACGCCGTTCACGGCCGACGGCGCGGCCGTCGACGAGGCGGCGCTCCGGCGCCTCGTCGAGTTCCAGATCGCGGGCGGGTCGCACGGGGTGAGCTGTACCGGCACGACCGGCGAACCGACCTCGCTCACGCTCGCCGAGCGCGAGCGCGTCATTCGCGTCGTTGTCGAGACTGCGGCGGGCCGCGTCCCGGTGCTCGCGGGCACCGGCTCGAACAACACGGCCGAGTCGATCGCGCTCACGCGCTACGCCGCCGAGGTCGGTGCCGACGCGGTGCTGGTCGTCGCGCCGTACCACGTGCGCCCGAGCCAGGACGGCCTCTTCGCCCACTTTCGCGCGGTCGCGTCCGCCGTCGATCTTCCCGTGATGCTCTACAACATCCCGGGGCGCGCCGGCGTGAACGTCGAGCCCGCCACCCAGCGCCGCGTGCGCGAGGCCTGTCCCAACGTCTTCGGCGTGAAGGAGGCGAACGTGGACTTCGCGCAGGTCTCGCGCGACCTCGACGTCTGCGGCCGCGACTGGCGCGTCTTCTCCGGCATCGAGACGCTCTGCTTCCCGATGCTCGCGCTCGGCGGCGCGGGCCACGTGAGCGCGACCGGCAACGTCGCGCCGCGCGAGGTCGCCGCGCTCTACGACCTCGCCGCGGCCGGCCGCTGGGACGAGGCCCGCGACCTCCACTTCCGCCTCCTCGCCTTGAACGAGGTGCTCTTCATCGAGACGAACCCGGGGCCGGTGAAGCTCCTGCTCGGCGAGATGGAGCTCTGCCAACCGACGGTGCGCTTGCCGCTGGCGTCGCCGTCGCCGGCCTCGGTGACGCGCATCCGCGAGGTCGCGCGCGCAGGTACGGGCTCCTGTCATGAGGCGCGCCCTCGTCCTGCACGCCGGTCGCGAGCTCGACGCGTCGTCGTCGGTGACGACGATCGCTTGCGGACGGTCGACGGCGCGGAGATCGATCCAGCCGCCGTCCGTTGGTTGCCGCCGCGCACGCCACTCGTCCTCGGCCTCGCGCTCAACTACGCCGACCACGCCGCCGAGCTCGACTTCAAGAACCGTCCCGACCACCCGATCCTCTTCATCAAGAACCCGACCTCGCTCGTCGGACATCGCGCCCCGGTCGTGCGCCCCGACGGCGTCGAGTACATGCACTACGAGGGCGAGCTCGGCGTCGTGATCGGGAGACCCGCGCGCAAGGTCCGGCGCGGCGCCGCGCTCGACTACGTGAGCGGCTACACCGTCTGCAACGACGTCACCGTCCGCGACTTCGTCGAGAACTTCTACCGGCCGCCCGTGAAGGCGAAGGGGTTCGACACCTTCGGACCGATCGGACCCTGGGTCGTCGATGCCGCCGACGTCGCGCACCCCGAGGCGCTCGCCGTCCGCACGTGGGTGAACGGCGAGCTTCGCCAGGACGGCAACACCCGCGACCTGATCTTCGACGTCCCGGCGCTCATCGAATACATGAGCGACTTCATGACGCTGCCGGCCGGGACGATCATCTCGACCGGCACGCCGCGCGGCATCTCGAACGTCGTCCCGGGCGACGTCATGGTCGTCGAGGTCGAAGGCGTCGGTCGCCTCGAGAACACGGTCGTTGCGGAGAAGCACGCGGAACGCGCGCCAGATTGAGCACGCGGAGCGCGCGCCAGATTGACCGGCGGCTGACCGCGAGCACACGGAGCCCGACACATGGACACCATCGGACATCGGATCGGCGGCGAGGTCGTGACGAGCGCTGTGACGTTCCCCGTCGAGAACCCCGCGACGGGTGAGCACCTCGCCGAGGTCGCCGAGGCGAGCCCCGCGGACGTCGACCGGGCCGTACGACGCGGCGCGCGCGGCGTTCGGCACCTGGGGCCGGTCGCCGGCGGCCGCCCGCGCCGCCGCCATGCGCCGCCTTGCCGACGTCATCGACGCCCACGTCGAGGAGATCGCGCGCCTCGAGACGCGCGACACCGGGCTCCCCATCGCGCAGACCCTGAAGGCCACGATCCCGCGCGCCGCCGACAACTTCAGATTCTTCGCAGAAGTTGCAACTCGCACCGACGGGCACACCTATCCCGTCGACGACCAGTTCCTGAACTACACGCAGCGCCGGCCGGTCGGCGTCGCCGGACTGATCACCCCGTGGAACCTGCCGTTCATGCTCGCGACGTGGAAGCTCGCGCCGGCGATCGCGCTCGGCAACACGGTGGTGCTGAAGCCCGCGGAGCTGGCGCCGCTCAGCGCCGACCTGCTCGGGCGTCTCGTGCTCGAGGCCGGCATCCCGCCCGGCGTCGTGAACGTCGTGCACGGACGCGGCGAGATCACCGGCGACGCGCTCGTCTGCCATCCCGACGTCGACGTCCTCTCGTTCACCGGCGAGACCACGACCGGGCGGACGATCCTCGGCCGCGGCGGCCCGACGCTGAAGCGCTTCTCGATGGAGCTCGGCGGGAAGTCGCCCGTCGTGGTCTTCGCCGACTGCGACATGGAACGCGCGCTCGACGCCGCGCTCTTCGGGATCTTCTCGTTGAACGGCGAGCGCTGCACGGCGGGATCGCGCATCCTCGTCGAGGAGTCCTGCTACGCCGGCTTCGTCGACCGCTTCGCGGCGCGCGCCCGCCGTCTCTCGGTCGGCGACCCGTTCGACGAGCATACGCTCGTCGGCCCGCTCATCAGCGCCGAGCACCGCGACAAGGTCGCGGGCTACGTCGAGCTCGGGCAGCGCGAGGGGCCGTGCTCGCGACCGGCGGCGGCGCGGCCCGCCAATCTCCCGGGCACGCTCGCGCGCGGACACTTCCTCGAGCCGACGGTGCTCGTCGGCGTCGACAACCGCATGCGGATCGCGCAGGAGGAGATCTTCGGTCCGGTCGCGTGCCTGCTCTCGTTCCGCGACGAGGCCGAGGCGATTCGTCTCGCGAACGACGTGAGCTACGGCCTCGCGGCCTATGTCTGGGCGGGCGACACCGGCCGCGCCCATCGCGTCGCGGGCGCGCTCGACGCCGGCATGGTCTTCGTCAACAGCCAGAACGTCCGCGATCTCCGGACGCCCTTCGGCGGCATGAAGGCGTCGGGCATCGGGCGCGAGGGTGGCGAGTACAGCCTCGAGGTGTACACCGAGCTCAAGAACGTCTGCGTGTCGTTCGGGAAGCACCCGATCCCGCGCTGGGGGCGTGATGGGCCGCCTCGTCCTCGCCGCGAAGATCACGCATGTGCCGTCGATCTGGCTCTCGAGGCAACCGGGGCCGCTGCACGGCATCCGCCGGAACGCGATCGACGGGCTCGTCGAGCTCGGCCGGCGGGCGCGAGCGCGCGGCGTCGAGACCTTCGTCGTGCTCGACGTCCACTGGCAAGTGACGATCGGCTTCCACGTGAACGCCAAGGAGCGCCACCAGGGCGCGTACACGAGCCACGAGGTTCCGCATTTCATCGACGACCTGCGCTACGACTACCCCGGCGATCCGGCGCTCGCGGACGCGATCGCCGCCGCAGCGGACGCCGCCGGGCCTGCGCTGTCGCGCGCATCGCGCGGCCGGGCTCGGCCTCGAGTACGCGACGCTCGTCCCCATGCGCCACATGAACCGCGACGCCGCCGTCCGCGTGCTGCCGGTCGCGGTGAACGTCAACGCCGGCTACCGACGAGTCCGCCCGCTTCGGCGCGGCACTGCGGCGCGCCATCGACGCCGGCGACCGAGCCGTCGCGCTCCTCGCGAGCGGCTCGCTCTCGCACCGGTTCTGGCCGAACGACCGCGCCGAGGCCGGCCTGAACGAGGTCAGCAGCGCCTTCAACCGCGAGGTCGACCTCCGCGTGCTCGAGATGTGGCGCGACGGCCGGATCGCCGACTTCCTCGCGATGCTGCCGGAGTACGCGCGCCACTGTGCGGGCGAGGCCGCGATGGGCGACACGGCGATGCTCTTCGGCGCGCTCGGCTGGGAGCGCTACCGCGGGCGCGGCGAGCTGCTCAGGGAATACTTCGGCAGCTCGGGCACGGGCCAATGCAACGTCGACTTCACGCTGCTCGACCCACCAGGAGATCACATGATGGGAGCACGAACCGGAGCCGCGTACCTCGAGGGACTGCGCGACGCGCGTGACGTCTGGATCCGCGGCGACGCGCGTCCGCGACGTGACGACGCACCCCGGCCTCGCGCGCGGGGCCGCCACGATGGCCGCGCTGCTCGACCGCCAGCACGATCCGGCGCTCCGCGACCGGCTCACCGTCGCGGGCGAGGACGGCACGCGCTACGCGACGTCGTTCCTGCGCCCGACCACCGCGGACGATCTCCGCCGGCGGAGCGCCGCGATGTACGACTGGGCAATCCAGAGCGGCGGCATGCTCGGCCGGACCGGCGACTACCTGAACTCGTCGCTGATGGCGTTCGACGCGGCGGCCGACTTCTTCGCGGCGGTCCGGCCCGGAGTTCGGCGAGAACGTGCGGCGCTACTATCGCCACGTGCGCGACCACGACCTCGTGCTCACCCACACGCTCGTGAACCCGCAGGTGAACCGGCGCCTCACCGCCGCGGGCGTCCCGAGCCCGGACGTCGCGCTCCACATGGTCGAGCGCAACGCGCGGGGCATCGTCGTGCGCGGCGCTCGGCTCCTCGCGACGCCTCGGACCGCTCAGCGACGAGATCGTCGTGTTCCCGTCGACCATCCTGAAGAACGATCCCGCGTCGGGCCCGTACGCGCTCGCCTTCGCGCTCCCGAACGCGACCCCGGAATGCGCTTCGTCTGTCGCGACAGCTACGACGAGGGGAAGTCCGGCTTCGACGCGCCGCTCTCGTCGCGCTTCGAGGAGATGGACGCGATCGTGCTCTTCGACGACGTGCTCGTCCCGTGGGAGCGCGTGTTCCTCGTCGACGACATGCCGGCCTGCAACGCGGTCTTCGCCGCGACGAGCGCGGTCGTCCACCTCATGCACCAGGTCGCGTGCAAGAACCTCGCGAAGGCGGAGTTCCTGGTCGGGCTCCTCTGCGCCATGACGCGGGCGAGCGAGCGCGACGAGCTGCCGCAGGTGCAAGGGATGGTGGCGGAGGCCATGTGGACGGCGGAGACGATGCGCGCGCTGCTCCGCACCGCCGAGGCCGAGGCCGCGCCCGACCGCTGGGGCACGATGACCCCGAGCCGGACGCCGCTCGACACCGCGCGGAACCTCTTCCCGCGCCTCTACCCGCGGCTCGTCGAGCTCGTGCAGCTCCTCGGCTCGAGCTCGCTCATGGCGACGCCGTGCGAGGCCGACTTCGGGAACGCGCTCGCGGACGACGTGCGCCGCTACCTCCAGCTCGCCCACGCCGACGCGGACGATCGCGTCGCGCCTCTTCCGCCTCGCCCACGACGTCGCGGCGTCGGGCTTCGGCGCCCGCCAGGTGCTCTACGAGCGCTTCTTCTTCGGTCCGCCCGAGATGCTCGCCGCGAACTACTACCGCATGTACGAGAAGGACCCGCTCGTCGGGCGCGTGCAGGACATGCTGGCGCGCGCGCGCGAGGCGTGACGGCGCCCGACGCGTTTCGTCCGGTGGCAGGACCCTCACGCGACCCGTTTCGATCTCGTAGACCGCGCCGACGATCTTCATTCGCCTCTCCGCCATGCGCGCTTGCCCTTCCGGCGAATCCAGGATCTGGCGAACCGTCCACCGCACGTTGCTCTCGACGGCGCGCGACGTCTGTTCTTCGGGAGAAAGCGTCGGATCGAGATCCGGAAGGCCCGGGAGGATGCTCGCCAGAAGCAGCTGAACCCGGGAACGAAACTGCTCCCCTCGTGCTTCGTCGCCAGCGCCGCGGTGATCGCCCCGCAACCCTCGTGGCCGAGGATCACGAACAACGGAGTCTCCAGGTACGAACCCGCATACTGCAGCGTTCCAGCGATTTCCGGCGAGAACACGTTGCCCGCGACGCGGATGACGAACAGCTCTCCCAGGCCGGTATCGAAAATCCACTCGGGCGGCACGCGCGAGTCGCTGCAACCGAGGACCGTCGCGTAGGGGCGTTGGGCCTTGGCGAGATCGGTGAGGGTCTCTCGTCGGAAGGCGGAGCTCCGAGCCTCGCCCCGGAGAAACCTCTGATTCCCTTCGATCAGCCGCCCCAGCGCCTCATCGGCGGAGAGGCGAGTGTGTTCGTGGCGTTGTTGTCATTGTCGCGATCTACTGTTGGCTGCAGGATGGCCCCACGGTGAAGGCTTTGACGCTCCGATCAGTTCTCTTCAACTTTGCGGTCATTCAAAGGCTGTACAGGACGCGCGTTCATGTTGTAGAGCTTGCGAAAGGCTGCGATCTGGGCTTTTGACACTTCGACCGGCTGCTTCAGCACCTGCCAGCGAACACCCTCGCTACAGGGTGGCGTGGTTAGAGAGCCGACGTACCTAAAGTAGCCGCGTGCGGCGGGTAGAAGCTCGGCGGCATTGAGATTGGCGCCGAGTGTTTTCTTGCTGCCTTCAGTTTGTGGTAAGTTTTTAAACACGGGGCCGAGGGCAGCATTGGCTCTTCCCTCCGTGAGCAGCACAGCAACAACCGCCAATTTTCCCTCGGCACTTTGGTGCACCAGATGAGCCACCATTGAGTACGCCTTGCCGTTAATCTTTTCCTCGCTCGGCGCGTGAAAGTGGAATTGCACAAGCTTGTATGGGACACCGTCTAAGTTCAGCACGCCACCATCGACAAGATTCACCTGAATGGTATGTCCATTGTTGACAACCTCAGCACTGCTCTTCGTGTACTCGAAATCAAGGGCAGGCAAGGCGCTCTTTGTCGCGTTGCGAATGTCGATGGGGGATTGCTCTTTGCCGAGCTTGCATGCCGAAAAGCCGGCCTCCATATCGCCCCACTTTTCGGGTCCGTGTTCGCCGCCATAACCCCAATGGGGTGCGTCGTCGGCCGCATGTGCGACGAATGCCACAGTAATCAGCAAACCGGTAGCTACAGATCGCATTTTCATGTTTAGCGTTCTTAACAACATCGAAATGTGAATCTCCCACCGTCCAGTACACGCGCCGTCGCCGCCGTCGTCACCTAGTGCATTCTGCCTCGCCTCGCCCGCCGCGTCGTTCGGAAGTCGAGGGCCATCGCGGGGCACGCTGGGTCCGCCCGGAGAACACCCTCGCGGCCTTCCGCTACGCCTCTTGCGCTCGGCGTCGACACGCTCGAGATGGACCTGCACGCGACCAAGGACGACGTCCTCGTCGTGACTCACGATCCCTTTCTCAACCCCGACGCTGTGCCTGACCCCGACGGCAAGCGGATCGCCGCGACGATCCTCGTCCGCAGCCTCACGAGCGAGGAATTGCAGCGCTACCGACTGCGGCTCGCTGGTCAACCCGCGGTTCAAGGAGCAGGTGCCCCCAGCCCAAGGAGCGCATCCCCATCGTTCGAGGAGGTCCTCACCTGGCTGGACACCTCCACCGACCCAAGGCCCGCGAACGGTCCATCTGAACGTGGAGATCAAGAGCGAGGAAGCGCATCCGGAAGTACACCCCGGCGCTCGAGCCCTTCACGCGCCTCGTGCTGGAGTCGGTCCGGCGGCACCGGCTGCACGACCGTTTCGTCCTCCAGTCGTTCGACTACCGCACGCTCGAGGCGGCCAAGAAGCTGGCGCCCGGAGACGATCCTTTTCCGCTCCTGGTCGAGGATCGGCCACGACGGAGCCGCTCGCCGCGCTCGCCAAGCGCGTCCACGCCGACATCGTCTCCCCGAATTCGCGAGTGGCTCACCGCCGAGGACGTCGCCGGACTGCACGCGGCCGGGGTCAAGGTCGTGCCCTGGACCGCGAACACCCCGGAGGTCTGGAAGAAGCTCGTCGAGCTGGGCGTGGACGGGATCATCTCCGACGACCCGAAGGCGCGTGCTCGAGTTCAGGAAAGGCTTGAAGCTCGCGAAGTAAGCGCAGCAGTGCGGCGCGATGACATCACCTGTTTCGAGCTGGCGCGGGCGGGGAGGGACGCCCGCGCCCACCCCGGGACATCCGCGCGTAGGTGGCCTCAGTTTGATTCCCGCGGAGGAGCAATCGGGAGGCGGTGGCAGCAGGCGGGCGGGTCGGCGATGACTGCTACGGTCGCCGGGCCGCGCGTGACGTCGCGTGACGGCGGGCGCGGGCGTTGCGGCGCGCCACTCGCCACTCATCGTCGGTGAAGATGTCGGTTGACTACGACGACTTCGCTGACAGTGCAGGAGCACCCGCCCATGACGGATCCGAAGGAAGCGATTCTCGAACCCACGCTGCCGATCGTCGATCCGCACCATCATCTCGTGGACGGCATGGCGCGCGATGCTCGCGAATCTCCCGCCGTCCGATCACGGCTTCATGGAAATCATCCGGCGCGTCCCGCGTTACCTGCTCGACGACCTGCTCGCCGATCTCCGGAGCGGCCACGACGTGCGGGCGACGGTGTACATCGGAATGCGGCGCCATGTACCGCGCCGACGGACCGGAAGAGCTACGCTGCGTCGGCGAGACCGAATTCGTGAACGGCGTCGCGGCCATGACCGGCGAGCGGGATCTACGGCGACGTCCGCGCCTGCGCCGGCATCGTAGGCCATGCCGATCTGCGCCTCGGTGCGCGCTGTCGAGTGACGTCCTGCGCGCGCATATCGCAGCGGGTCGAGGGCGCTTCCGCGGGATCCGGCAGAGTGCGTCCTACGACGACGATCCCGATCGTCCTCGGTCCGCTGGCGGGCCGCGCGCCGAGCGGGCCTCTACCGCGATGCGAAATTCCGCGCCGGCTTCGCGGTGCTGCATCGGCTCGGCCTTTCGTTCGACGCGTGGTTGTTGGAGCCGCAGCTTCCTGATCTCATCGGATCTCGCGCGCGCGCCTTCCCGGAAGACGACGATCGTGCTCGACCACGTCGGCACGCCGCTCGGTGTCGGCACCTACGAAGGGAGACGCGCGGAACGGTTCGGCATCTGGCGCGACGGCATCAACACGCTCGCCGCCTGCGAGAACGTCGTCGTGAAGCTCGGCGGCCTCGCCGATGCCGTTTGCGGCATCCCATGGTCCGTACACCAAGCGGCCGACGTCGTCCGGAAGAATTGGCCGAGGCGTGGCAGCCCCATATCAACGCGTGTATCGAAGCGTTCGGCCCGACGCGTGCGATGTTCGAGAGCAACTTTCCCGTCGACGCTACACCGTGACTACGACGTGTTGTGGAACGCGTTGAAGCGCATCGCCTCCGGCTACTGCCGCCGACGAGAAGGCCGCCCTGTTCAGCGGCACGGCGGCGCGCGTCTATCGACTGAACGTCGACTGAATCGCATACGTCCGGGCGCGGTCGCGCCGATGAACCCGTAGGTCTCGCCTGTTGAACGACCGGGCGTTCGACTACTTTCCGACTGGGCAGCTAGAGCGCGAGTATGGAAGCCCGCCACGGTAAAAGCTGTCTCGTCCTCGGCGGCACGCTCCTCGACGGACCGCTCGGCACGGCATCGTGTACGGTGCGCTTGTCGGCATGCGGCTTCGCGTTCACCGAGAACGTCCTCTACCTGACGTTCGTGACTGTCGCCGCCACGGAGTCGCAGCAGCGTCAGCGCCGGCGCAACGTCGCCCGGAAACCGCTCACGTCGTTGCGGACCACGTCGCGGGCCCGTAGCTCGCCTCGGCGCAGCCGTGCTTCGTCAAGAGCTGTACTCGCAGTGGGAACGACAGCGGCAAGCCCGATAGCGGCGTCTCGACCTCACGGACACCCGCTTCCCGGCGGATCGGAAAGGAGGCGACCCTCCGTGCGGCCGTCCGGCATCGCGGTCGAGTTGCGATGAGACGAAGGGACCGTGCTGCCGGGTCCGGCACGTGCCAGCACGATTGGCGATCCGAATCGCGGGCGGTCGTGCCGCGAGCGTGGGCGGTGAGGAGCAGTCGCGGCGCCGGCCCTGATTCGTCGAACATGCAGAGCGTGTGGTCGTCAGCGAGGCGCGCGGCGCATCGACGGCGAGCGCGGCGGCGCGCCAGGTGAGCCGATCGCGGCTGAACGCCAGCGTCGACTTCCTGAACGTCGAGATGCAGCCGCTCGGCGCCACGACGCAGCCGACGGCTTCATTGCACCGCTCGCAGGCGGTGCAGAGCGCGATCCCGTCGCAGGCGCCACCGCCGCAGACGTCCGAACCGGTGCACGGGCTGCCGTCGTCGCACGGCGCGACGTTGGCGAGTCCGCAGAAGCCGGCTCCGTCGCAGACGTCGTCGGTGCAGCGTTGCCGTCGCCGGCGCACGGCTGCCGGCGGCTTCGATCAGCAGCTCGCCGAGCAGCAGTCGCCGTCGGTGGTGTTGTCGTCGTCGCAGGCCTCGCTGCCGGCGCGAAGGCCGTTGCCGCAGGCGGTGACGGTGCAATTGTCGTCGCAGCCGTCGCCATCCCCGAGGTTGCCGTCGTCGCGGGCCCCGCCTGCGTGCCGACGACGCCGTCGCCGCACGGCCGCCTTCGTAGCGTGCGAGCGCGAGCGCGACGACTCGCTTCCGCTGAGGTACGCGGCCGGCCGCGATCACGGCGCTGTCGGCTTGCAGCACCGCCGCCCGGGCTCCGGTAGGGTCGTAATCGCGGGCCGAAATGGAGGTGAGCACGATGCCGCCCGTACCGAACGACGTATCGAGCGCACCGCTCGCCTGATATCGCACGAGCGCGAACTTGCCGTCTGATTCGCCGGCCACCACGGAGCTTGCCGTCGGGCTGCCGACGATGGCGTAGGCGAACCCACGACCGCCGCCGAGATCGGTGAACGTCATACCCCGCCATACCGAACGAGGTGTCGAGCGCCGTCCCGTTCCGGATCAGAGCCGCGCCACGGCGAAGTCGGCGAGCTGGAACGCCCCCGAGAACCCCAGAGCGCGCCGAGCCAGCCAGCACGACAATCCGCCACTCGAGGCTCGACGACGACGGCGCGCGCGCGCTCGAGCTGGACACCGCTGGATCGTCGTCTTGCCGGTGCCGGCGAACGACGGGTCGAGCGTGCCGCCGGTGTCATAGCGCGCGACGGCGGTGAAGGTGTCGCCGGAGCGGAGAAAGGCGACGCCGGCCGCGACGATCTTGCCGTCCGACTGAAGGGCTTCTCGGCGTGGGCCTGGCTCGACGAAGAAACCGAAGTCGGTGGTGACCATGCCGCCCCGTCCGAAGGTGGCATCGAGGGTGCCGTCGGCGTCATAGCGGACGACGCCGAAATCGATCGTCTTCTCTATCATCGTCGGTCGCGTCCGAGCCGCCCCGCGCACGCGACGATCTTGGCCGTCGGGCTGAACGGCGAGCGCCTCGAGGCGGTCGTCTCCCCTGATGGCCGTCGACCGCGTTCCGCTTCGCCGTCACCGAACGTCGGATCGAGGGCGCCGCGTCGAAACGCCGAGGCGGGCCACTTGTCGAAGGCCCGCAGATAGCGGTCGTCGCCGACGACCGCCGTGATGGCCGTGCCCCGAAAATGATCCCACAGACCAGGCTGTACCGCGACGGCGGCGCCGGTCGTGCGGCCGCTCTGCGCGCGGGATGTACGCGATGCCTCCGGCCCCGAAGCCCGGATCGAGTGAGCCATCGTCCAGGGATAGGCGGCGACGAAAGCGTTGCAAATCGCCGGATCGAGGAGCTGTCGGCGTCGCGGCTGCTGCCTGCCACCACGATCCTGCCGTCGGGAAGGACGGTCACGGCCTCGGCAAAATCCGGCGGGTCGTACGGTCGCGAAGCGGCGGTGACGACGATGCCCCCGTTCCCGAACGTCGGGGTCAGAGATCACCCGGCGCGGAGAACGCCAGCGAGGTGTGAGCAGCATCGCCGCGCCGACCAGGAGGGGTACGGAGCCGAGGCGGCGAAGAGAGCCGTCGGAGGACTTTATGCCGTTTTGGCGATGGCGAGGAGGCATCGGCCCGAAAGAGCGAAAGCGCGTGCCAAGGCGATTCGCAACGACGATCGCGGCGAGGACGGCTCACGGACCGTGCGCACCTGCAGCGCATGCGTCGGCGCACACGAAGGGTGGCTCGGGTCCGCCGGCGTCCCATCTGACATACGGAGCGCCGCGCGGATCGGCGGGGTCGCTGCGGCGCCAGAGCGCTCCCGCGTCGGCGATGTCTGGGCCGCGGTCAGCCAGGGTGTCTCTAGCGTGGCAACTTCTCCACGTTCTGCGCGAGCGCTTCCCTGGCGCCGCCGAGCTCGAGGTGCCGTGCGCGGAGATCAAGTTGTCGAAGTCGAGCGCCAGCACTCGCTCGAAGTCAGCGCGCACGCTGCCCCCGGTCGACGTGACTGCCTTCAGCCAAAACGGCCCGATGACGCACGGGGTGAAGAACCCCATCGGATACATGACGAGCTTCGCGAGCATCGATAGCAGGGGATCCTGCGTCGTAGTGCTGGACGCTGTCGCACGTCACGAGCAAGCGCGTGTTGCGGCAGGCAGACGACGCATTCGGCACGCGTGGCGTTCTTAAAGATCACGACCTGCGCGCCGGGGATCGGGAACTGCCCGCTCTCGGAGATCTCGCGGGTGAACTTCGGCTCCGGGGTACGTCTGCTCTCCGGGCACGCCCCGCGAAGTCGACGCCGAACTTGTCGACGTAATAGCCGTCGTCGCGGCCGTGGTACGTGCCGAGGCGAACGGCGTGCTTGAACGGCGCTTGCGCCAGCAGCTCGGTCTCCGCGGCATCGCTGAGACGAACGGGGTTCAGAAGCACCCACCCGTCGGGGCCGCGCACGGCGACCATGTTCCGGCTGAAGCGTGATCGTGAGCTTCAGCGGGATCGCCATCGAGTTCGTGCTCGCGGCGAGCCACACGTCGGGAAAGCATTGCCACGGCGGCAGATGGTACAGGGCAGGAGGATGATCGCGCATGGCGGTGACGTACGGTGCCCTCGCCGTTGAGACAATGAAGGTGGCTCAACCCTTGTGAAGACCGCGCTCGCAGGATTAGCCGCTGCTCGTTAGGGAATAGTGGAAGAAGTTCGAGGGGGCCGCGAGCGTCCGATAAGTCCGCTTGGTTACGTCACCTCGGCGCCTTAATGCGGACTATCGACTCCCGCGCCACCGGGACACCGCGCGTAGGTGCCTCGGGACGAGTTCCCTCGAGGTTCGTCGCGGCGGCAGTGATCGCCGCAGGCGAGCGATCGGCGACAACGGCGACTACAGGTATCGGCGCTGCACACCCAGCGGTACGCCCCGCCGCAGCCACGCTGACACTGCGCTAGGTGCCGCCGCAGCCTGCTGTCCTGCGGAGGACGAGCGGTGGCGCCCGGGCCATCCCCGACCCACCCGCCGGCGACACCGAACGTGGACACCCGTATCGACCCGTGCGATGAGGGACGCCGCGCATGACGGCTCGCGTCTTTCGAGACTCGCGCCGAGATGGCGCGCCGTCCACGCGATCCTTCTCCGCGCCGTGAGAGAGGACGGAGGATGATCGCCTTGCCAAACGTCACGAACGCGGTCGCGCTCATCGTGGTGCTCTTCGTCTCGCTCCTGATCCTCGTCGAGATCGGGCGGCGCCTCGGTGTCGACCGCAATACCGACGGGCTCCGGAGGGATCGAGCGCGCCGTCTTCGGACTCATGGCCCTTCTCATGGCGTTCACGTTCAGCAGCGCCGCTTTCCGCTTCCGAGGTCCGCCGCAACATGATCGTCGAGGAGGCCAACGCCGTCCGCACCGCGTTCATGCGGCTCGAGGTGCTGCCGCCCGAAGCGCAGCCGCGACTCCAGGAGTCCTTTCGCCGCTACGTCGACGCGCGGCTCGCGGTCTACCGTGACCTCGGCGACGAGGCGAGCGCGCGGAGGCCGACGTGGAGCGCGTGAGGCGGCTTCAGAAAATGCTCTGGACCGACACCGTCATCGCCATCCGGGAGAGCGACACGCGTGTCCGCGAACCTCGTGCTGCCGGGGCTGAACGCGATGTTCGCGATCGCGACCACGCGTACCATTGGCCTCCAGACGCACCAGCACGGGGTCGTGATCGGGATGCTGGGGGTGGTCATGCTGGCCTGCGCGCTGCTCGCCGGGTTCAGCATGGGCGGCGGCCCCGATCGCAGCTGGCTCCACGTGGTCTGCTTCGCCGCCGTGCTGACGGTCGCGTTCTGCGTGATCCTCGACCTCGAGTACCCGCGCCTCGGCTTCATCCGCATCGATTGGATGGACCGATTTCTCCAGGACGTGCGGCGCGAGATGGGCTAGCGGAGTCGGCGGTCGCGTCATCCGGCCCATCGTCGTCATTTCACATTTCGCCCCGACCGAGGTCTCACCCGTGCAACCACACTGACAGGAAGGAGACCGACCATGAAGCTCGCGGTTCGCGGCATTGCCAGTGACGAGGTCCGACGCATTCACGAGGGCAGCGCCGACGCCAACGGCCAGCCGGCGCTCGTTCGCATCGCCGAGGGGTTGGCGAATCCTTGCCGGCACTGTCTCGAGCTGATCGCGCCCGGCGACGAGAAGCTCGTGCTCGCGTACCGGCCGTTCGCGACAGTTCAGCCCTACGCCGAGACCGGGCCGATCTTCCTGCACAAGCAGCCTTGCGGGCGATACGCGAGCGACGCGCTGCCGGCGTGGTTCGTCTGCATGGATCCGGCGATCATCCGGGGCTACGACGGCGACGATTGGATCCGCTACGAGACGGGGACGTCGTCGCGGGGACGGACCTGACGGCGACGAGCGAGCGCATCCTCGCTGATCCGACGATCGCGTACGTCCACATCCGATCGAAGTACAATTGCTTCCAGTGTCGGGTCGATCGCGGGTGACGTGGTCGGTTCGCCGCAGCCGTAGTCCCAGGCGCGGCCGGCGTTCGGTGACGCTACGGATGGTGACCCCGACGTCGAGGAGATCGTCCGGATCACCGACTGCCGTGGAACTCGATCTCTGCGAGCGGTCTGTCCGGCGAGCTGGTGGAAGATGCAGGTGACGGTCGACGTCGAGTAACAACCGTTCGGTCGCCGGCTGCACACGTCAACGTGAGCGTGCCGCTGCCGTCGTCCGACGTCGTCAGATCCGTCCGACGTCATCGCTCGCATTGACGGTGCCGCCCGATGCGAAGGTGCCCTTGGCCGTGGGATAGCTGACGGTGACCGTGAAGCTCGCGGCGAACTCGTCTGCGTCGGTGGTGACGCGTCGACGTCCACGTTGACGTCTGCCGGCGCGGGCGTGGCGGTGGGCGAGGTCGCGGTAGTGACCGTTGGCGTCGCTCCAGATGGGCGTCGACTCCGTCGCGGTCGGGGTCGGGCCGGTCGGGGTCGCGGTGGGCGTCGGTGTCGGCGACAAGGGTGGGGGTAGCCGTCGAGGTCGGCACAGACGGGAAGTCCCCCGGGACCGCGATCCGTCGCACTCGTAAAACAAGTCGACTCTGTCGGTAATGGGGTTGACGGGGTAGCAGCGACGCTGGCCGCTATCGACTTTGCGGACGACAGGTCAGCCTCACGTGACACGGGTCGGTGCTGAAGGCGAACCCTCGATCGGCAGGTCATTCCCCGTGAGCGTCGGCGCCCGCGTCGTTGCATGGTCCGTCGGTGTCGCCGCACTGGTCGCAGAGGTCGCCGTTCGTAGAGGCGCTTTTGCCGCCGCTGCCGCAGCTCGTGACCGCCGCGCAGCAGGCCGCGATCACCAGCATCACCACCGCGAAGGAGCGCCACTCGCGCCGTTCACCCATGATCGTCCCTCCACCCGGTCCCACGCTTGAATTTCGATCCATGTCCCAGCGGCGGGGTATCAATCCCCTGGAGGGCCCGCAAGGGAGGGCGTGGATTTTAGGCGGTGAGTGCATCCGGTGATACCGTGCCGTCATCGCTCGAGCGTCGCCTGATTCACCTCGGCCTTCGCCCGCGACGCCGTCACGGTCGGGATGTCCGTTTCCGCGAGCGGCGCCATCCACCGTTTGCGGGCGAGCGCGCGCTCGACGTAGGGCGCGAGCTCCGCGCGCTTCCGTGCCTCGCGGGCCGCCGCCTCCCGGCGGAACTCCGGCGCGATGTCGCGGGCGAAGAGCTCGAGCGAGGCCGAGGATGTCGTCGTGACGGTTGTGTCCGGCCTGCTGCAGGAAGATCACCTGGTCGACGCCGGCGTCTTGCTGGCTCCGGAGGTGGGCCCGCATGTCGTCGGGCGTGCCGATGCCGGCGCCCTGATAGCCGGAGTCGCTGGCGCGGGCGATCAGCTCGGCGGTGCGGTTGCCGCGGAGCTTCTGGAACGACTCCCAGAGATGCGACCGTCCCGGACGCGCGTCCTGCGCGACCAGCGCGTTGATCGCGAAGAAGAAGAACTCGAAGCCCTCCTGACCGCGGCGGATCGCCTCGGCCCGATCGGGATGGATCGAGAACGCCGAGACCGTCGCGAGGTTGGCGTTCACGGTGTGACCGAGCGGCACGCACTCGTCGCTCTTGATGGTGTCGTAGTAGATGGTGCTCCAGGCGCGCGCCTCGCCGGGGTCGACGAACGCGAAGGCGAGCGCGCCGAGGCCGTGCTTGGCCGCGACCCGGATGGTGTCGCGGTTGGTGCACGCCATCCACATCGGCGGGTGCGGCTTCTGGATCGGCTTCGGGATGACGTTCCGGCACGGCATCGTGAAGGACGCGCCGTCGAAGCCGGGGTAGGGCGCGAGCACCATCATGTTCGCGACCTGCTCCGCCGCCTCGAGCGCGAGCGCCCGTTTCTCCTTGGCCGACACCTTGAAGCCGCCGAGCTCGAGCCGCGTCGCTCCCTCGCCGATCCCGAAATCGACCCGGCCGTTCGAGATCAGGTCGAGCATGCCGAGTCCTTCCGCCGTCCGCGCCGGGTGGTTGTAGTGCGGGATCACTTGGCGGATGCCGTGGCCGAGGCGGATGGTCTGCGTGCGGGCCGCGGCGGCGGCGAGGAACACCTCGGGCGCGGAGCAATGCGAGTACTCTTCGAGGAAGTGGTGCTCGACGCACCACGCGTAGTCGAACCCGAGCCGGTCGGCGAGCTCGACCTGCGCGAGGGCCTCGTGCACGGTGCGTTGCTCCGAACGCTCGTCCCACGGTTTCGGGCATCTGCAGCTCGTAGAAGACTCCGAATCGCATGGGCCGGCTGTAGCGCGCGGCCTCCGCGTCGACAAGCCGCGGCGATGACGTTAGGGATTCGGCGTGGCCACGAGTCCGCGCGCTGGAAAGCCTGCCGATCCGTCCGAGCTCGTCGACCTCCCGAAGCTCGTGACGGCCTATTACACTGAGCGGCCCGACCCGTCGGTCGCGACCGAGCGCGTCGCCTTCGGGACCTCGGGGCATCGCGGCTCGTCGTTCGACGCGTCCTTCAACGAGGCCCACATCCTCGCCATCACGCAGGCCATCTGCCTCTACCGGAAGGAGCAGGGGACCGACGGGCCGCTCTTCATCGGGATCGACACCCACGGGCTCTCGGAGCCGGCCTTCGCGAGCGCGCTCGAGGTGCTGGCGGCGAACGGGGTCGAGGTGATGATCGACGCGGGCGGCGGCTACGTGCCGACGCCGGTCATCTCGCACGCCATCCTCACCCACAATCGCGGCCGGCAAGCGCGGGCTCGCCGACGGCATCGTCGTCACCCCGTCGCACAATCCGCCGCGCTCCGGCGGTTTCAGGTACAACCCGCCGCACGGCGGTCCCGCGGACACGGCGGCGACCGGCTGGATCGAGCGCCACGCGAACGCGTTCATCGCCGACGAGCTCCGCGGGGTGGCCCGCGTCCCCTTTGCGCGCGCGCGCGCCGCGGCGACGACCCATCGCCACGACTATCGCGACGCCTACGTCGGCGACCTGCCGTCGGTGATCGACCTCGCGGCGATCCGCGACGCCAAGGTGCACGTCGGCGTCGACCCGCTCGGCGGCGCGAGCCTCGCCTACTGGCACGCGATCGGCGACCGCTACGGCCTCGACCTCGAGGTGGTGAACGACGCGGTCGATGCGACCTTCCGCTTCATGACGCTCGACTGGGACGGGCAGATCCGCATGGACCCGTCGTCGCCGTACGTGATGGCGCGGATGGTCGGCCTGAAAGACCGCTTCGCCGTCGCGTGCGCCTGCGACGCCGACGCCGACCGCCACGGCATCGTGACCAAGAGCCGCGGGCTCCTCGAGCCGAACCAATATCTCGCGGTCGCGATCGCCTATCTCTTCGCCAATCGTCGGGCTGGCCCGCGACCGCCGCCGTCGGCAAGACCGTCGTCAGCAGCAGCCTGATCGACCGGGTGGCGGCGAAGCTCGGCCGGACGCTCGTCGAGGTGCCGGTCGGGTTCAAGTGGTTCGTCGACGGTCTCCTCGGCGGCGCGCATCGGCTTCGGCGGCGAGGAGAGCGCGGGGGCGTCGTTCCTCCGTCAGGACGGCACGCGTCTGGACGACCGACAAGGACGGCATCGTCCCGAGCCTGCTCGCGGCCGAGATCACCGCGCGCACGGGGCGCGATCCGGGCGAGCACTTCCGGGCGCTCACCGCCGAGCTCGGCACGCCGTGCTCGACGCGCATCGACGCGCCGGCGACGCCGGCCGAGAAGGCGCGCCTCGCGAAGCTCACGCCCGCAGACGTCACGGCCGCGACCCTCGCCGGCGAGCCCATCGCCGCCAAGCTCACCAATGCGCCCGGGAACGGCGCCGCGATCGGAGGTCTCAAGGTCGTCGCGCCGAGCGGCTGGTTCGCGGCCCGTCCGTCGGGCACCGAGGACATCTACAAGATCTACGCCGAGAGCTTCCGCGACGCGCGCCACCTCGAGGCGATCGTGGCCGAGGCGCAGCAGATCGTCGCCGCGACGCTCGGAGCCGGCAGCGCCGCGTGAGGCGCGGCGCCGGAGCCTCGGCGCCTCGACCCGACTCGGCGCGGACGATAGAGAGCGGACATGGCCGACCCGAACACCGAGGACAAGAACCGTGAGCTGCCGTTCTTCCTCTACGGGACGCTCCGCAAGGGCGAGTGCGGCGGAGGACGACGATCGCGGCCGACGTCGTGAAACGGGCGCCGGCGCGGGCACACGCGCGCCTGCTCGACCTGAAGGCGCCGTACCCGGGGGCCGTGTTCGGGCCCGACGAAGGCTGGCTCGACGGAGAGATCGTGTGGCTCCGGCCGACGACCTTCTCGCGACGCTCGATCGCGTCGACCAGTACGAGAACGTCCCGTTCCTCTTCCGGCGGATCGCGGTGATGGTGGAGACGGAGGGGAAGACGGTCGAGGCGTGGGCCTACACCTACACGCACGCGCGTCGCACGCGCTGAACCTGACCCGAAAGGACACGCCATGGCCGAGAACGTCTGTTTGATCACCGGCGTCGGACCGGGGACGGGGGCGGCGCTCGCCCGTCGGTTCGCCGCAGGGTGGCTATCGGGTCGCGATGCTGGCGCGGAGCGAGGAGCGGCTGCGTACGCTCGCCGCGGAGCTCGACGGCGCGCGCGGGTTCGCGCGCGACGTCGACCGACGACGGCCGCGCTCGAGGCGACGTGCGCCGCCGTCGCGTCCGAGCTCAGACCGCCGCGCGTCGTCATCCACAACGCCGTCGGCGGCGCCTTCGGCGACTTCCAGACGATCGACCCGGGCGTGCTGCGCCACAACTTCGAGGTCAACACGATGGCGCTCCTGACGCTCGCGCGCGCCGTCGCGCCGGCGATGGTGGCGGCGGGCGAGGGGACGATCCTCTGCACCGGCAACACGTCGGCGCACCGCGGGCGTCGCGAGCTTCGCGGGCTTCGCGCCGAGCAAGGCGGCGCAGCGCATCCTCGCCGAGTCGATCGCGCGGAGCCTCTGGCCACGCGGCGTGCACGTCGCCTACGTCGACGATCGACGCGGTGATCGACCTCGCCTGGACGCGCCAGATGCACGCCGACAAACCCGACGACTTCTTCATCACCCCCGCACGCCATCGCCGACGAATGCTGGCACGCCGCGCACCAGCCGCGCGCGGCCTGGTCGTTCGACGTCCAGGTCCGCCCGTTCGGCGAGCGCTGGTGAGCATGTCCCTCACGAAGGAGACCGCATGCCTCGTCTCAGCACGCTGAGCCGTTCGATCGCCGGCCGCACCGCGCTCGTGACCGGAGCCGCGCAGCGGCATGGGACGCGCGACCGCGCATCTCTTCGCCGACGAGGGCGCCCACGTCGCCGTCACGGACCGCTCCGAGGACGCCGTCGCAGCCGTGGTGCGCGAGATCACCGACGCCGGCGGCAGCGCCCACGGGTGGGCGATGGACGTGACCGACGGCGCCCGCGTCCGGACAGGTGATCGACGAGGCCGCGGCGCGCTTCGGCGGTCTCGACATCCTCGTCAACAACGCCGGCCTGGCGCTCCCGACGCCGATCGACGCGCCGGACTACGAGCAGCTGTGGGCGACCTCGCTCGACGTGCTGCTGACGGCGCCACACCCGCACCGTGCGCGCCGCGCTGCCGTACCTCCGCCGCTCGGACGCGGGCGCATCGTCAACATCTCCTCGACCGAGGGCTTCGGCGCGACGCGGTTCGCGAGCGCCTACACCGCCGCCAAGCACGGCGTCATCGGCCTCACGCGCGCGCTCGCCGTCGAGCTCGGCCGGGAGGGCATCACCGTCAACTGCATCTGTCCCGGCCCGATCCGCACCGGCATCACCGACGGCATCCCCGAGGAGGCGAAGAAGGAGTTCGCGCCGCCGCCGCACCATCCTCGGCCGCTACGGCGAGCCGGAAGAGGTCGCGCACGCGACGCTCGCGTTGGTGCTGCCGGCGGCGTCGTTCATCACCGGGCGCTATCTCGTGGTCGACGGGGGCGTCACGGTGCGCAACGCCTAGGAGCATGCCCTGCTCCTTCCGTTCCACGTCGTCGCGCTCTCCGCCTTCCGCGTGCTCGCGCCCGCGCCCATGTCGCGGGCAGCGCGGCCGTCACGCCGGCGCAGACGCTGCGCCGCCGTGAAGCTCGACGCCGCGGCGCGCGCCGTCACCGCGCACGTCTCCTGCCAGGCCCGTGCGCTCCAGAAGAACGACAGCCGGTCCGCGCCGGCTGTCACGAGATCGGCCGATCGCCGGCTCGATGCCGCGTTCGCGCGCATCGAAGCCCGCGGCGGGTGTCGGTTCACCGGCGACGAAGGGTGCCGTCGACACGGCGGTCGACGGGCTCGTCGACGCGCTCCTCGCCGGCGCAGACTGACAGGACGGTGCGGCGCGATCAAGCTGCGCCTCGCGGCGCAGAAGGCGGCCAGGCGAGCTCGCGTGCCGCCGGGTCGGCGCGCGTCACGGCGAGCCGCCGGCGCCGGCGTGTCTCGCCAAAGCCGCCGAGCGCTTCCTCACGGCGTTCGCGCGCGCGGACAAGAAGGCCGGCGTGCAAGGCCACGCGGCGACGCGCCGGCGGTGCAGGCCGATCGTCGACGCGTTCGTCGCCGAGACGGCGGCACGGCTCGTCGGCGCCGCGCCCGCGAACCTCAGCGGCGACGATCGCCGGCAGCGACGTGCGAGCTGCCAGTGGTCGTCGCCCAGCGCCGCGTCGGGGAACACGCACGTGCGGGTGCTGCGGCGCTCTGAACACCGCGCCCGTCGACGCCGCCGATCGCGCGCGCCGCGGTGGTGTTCTTCGGCACCGCGTCGGCCGCGAGCCGCGCTCGACGGAGCTCCTGCCGACCACCGACACGGCGACGCGCACGTACCACTACGCGGCGTTCGGGTGCACCGCCGGCAGCGCGTGCGAGGTCGGTCGGCAGCCGCACTACGCTCGCGCCGACGGTGCGCCAGGCGCTCATGGGCGGCGGCTACGTCCTGCATTGCCGGCACGCCGCCGCCACGGTGTGCGCCGATCAAACGGCGCTCGGCACGGCGGCGACGACGATGGTCGCCGGATTGGTGGAAGAGCTGCGACGCCAACGCGCGGCGACGGCGACGGCGCGCCAGCTCGACGCCGACCGGCGTCGCGCAGGCGACGGCGATCGGCCAAGCGTTCGACAGCCTCGCGCATCCCGGTCGGACGCGTGCTTGCGAGCGAGTTCTGCCGCATGCTTCACGACCGCCGAGCTGAACGGACTTCGGCCCGACGACCGAGTTGCGATCAGGACATCACGTACTTCGTGTACGACGAGGCGGGCCGGTGTGCGGCGTCGTACGCTCCTCGGCGAAGACGGGCCGGCCGCGGGCACCAATACCGCGATCATCGGTCACGCCGGAGTTCGTGCCCGCGTGTCCGGTGCTGAGCGATCTCGCCTGGGGCGAGGGCCGCGATCTTCAAGCCCGATGGCATGGGCGGGACCGAGCTCATCGCCCGCGTGCTCTCGGACGGCTGGGCCGGGCTGCCAGTAGTCGACGCGCCCGCGGCTTGACTCAACCGCGGGCTCGCGCATTTCTGGACCGTCCGGTCCAGAAAGAACGCCACGATGGCACGTACCCGCGAGTTCGACGAAGACGAGGTGATGGAGCGTGCGATGCACGTCTTCTGGCGCCGCGGCTACCAGGCGACCTCGCTCCAGCAGCTGCTGCGGCGCCATGCGCCTCAGCAAGAGCAGCTTCTACGACACCTTCGGCACCAAGCGTGACTCTTGCTGACGGCGCTCCGTCGCTATGCCGGCTCCGGCATGGCGGGCCTGATCGCGCCGCTCGCTCGCCCCGGACGCGAGCCGGCCCGCGATCGAGCGCGACCCTCGCCAACATGGTGCGGCATGCGCGGAGCGCCGAGGGCCGGCGGGGCTGTCTCGTCAACAACACGCTCGGCGAGGTGGCGCCGCACGATCCCGCCGTCTTCGCCGCGACCGCGCGAGGTCCTGCGGCAGCTCGAGGCCATCCTCGTCGCCGTCGTGACCCGCGGCCAGGCGCAGGGCGAGATCACGCGTCGCGAGAGCGCGCGGCGCTCGCCCGCTTCCTCGCCAACACCTTCGGCGGCTTGAACTCCGCCGCCAAAGCGCGGCCCGAGAAGGCCGCGCTCGACGACGTCGTGCGCGTGACGCTGCGCGCCCTGATTGATGCTGCAGCTCGAGGAGAACCACCATGCTGAAATCGCTCTACGTGTCGGCCTACATCACGCGTCGGCTGACGGCCTCGGTCCGGCGCTTGTGATGCTCGCGCGTGCCGGGCTCGGCTCGCCGTGGCTCGGGACGGCGCTCGCCTGCGCCGCGCCGGCCGCGTTCTTCGCGACGGTCTTCGCGCTGCCGATCGCGCGCACGTCGCCGAACCTCCACGCCGTGCTCGCGGCGCGGGTCGTCGGGACGCTCGTGTGCCTCGTGCAGGGGCGGCGTGCTGGCGGCGACGCCGACGCTCGTCGCCGCCGCGGTCGGGATCGCCGGGACGCTCGTCTACGTCCACTGGTACTCGCGCTTCGGCGCGCCCGCGAACGACGCGCTCCGCGAGGTGGCGAGCTTCCGGCGCTTCACGCTCGTCGAGCACGGCCGCGACGCGTCGCGAGCGCTCGTCGAGAAGCCGGCGCTCTGGATCTTCTACCGCGGCAACTGGTGCCCGCATCTGCGTCGCGCAGGTGCGGGAGATCTCGCGCGCAGTACCGCGAGCTCGCCCGCCGCGGGTCGAGGTCTTCCTGGTGAGTCCCGCAGCCCGAGGCCAACAGCGCGGCGCTCGCCGCCGAGTGCGACGCGCCCATGCGCTTCACTGACCGACCGCGACAACCGCGCGGCCGAGGTGCTCGGCATCCGCGAGCGCTTCGGCGTTCCCGCCGGCATGCAAGCATTCGGCTACGACCTCCGACGTACCCCGGCCGATCGGTCTTCATCACCGCCAAGGGCGGCCAGATCCTCTACCGCGACCTGACCGACAACTATCGGGTGCGTGCCCGAGCCGGCGCAGTACTTCGCGGTGCTCGATCGCTATGCGATCGCCTGAGCGCGTCGGCAGCGATGACACGACGCGAGGCGACCGCCAAGGTGTCCATGCCCGCGCGCCGGTTTTGTTAGACAGCGAGGACATGCGCGGCGTCATCCAGCCACGGCGCCGGGCGTGGCGAGTCGCGGTGCTCGTCGAGCGGCCTCGGATTGGCCGTCCGCGGTCGGGGCGATGGCGGTCTCGGCGCAATACGAGCATGACCGCCGAGTCGCCCGCGCCGGCAGGCCGGCTGGCGGAGTACGACACCGCGCTTCCCGACGACGTGACGTTGCGCGAGGATCTGCGCGCGCCGATCGACCTCCGCCGCCGCGAGCATTTCGATCGCGTGTCTCGACGCGCGCGATCCCGGCGAGCTCATCGAGCACGCCACGCTCACGGAGGACGGCGTTCGAGCGCAACGACGTTCGACTTCGACGCGCTGTTCCTCGTCGGCGACGAGTTCTTCGGCTACCTGTTCCGCCCGAGAACGGTGGGGCAGCGGCGGCGTCGACCGCGAAGGCGATCGACTACACGCCGCGCCCGCGCCGTGTGCATGACGGAGAGGCGGAGGGCCCGACGCCTTCGGCTGCTTCAGCTGTCACTCGAAGGGCGGTCCCGACGGGGCCGGCACGCAGACGCAGAACGGCTTCCTGCGGGGCGACGGCGACCGCACGCGTCAGTTGCCGGATCAGCGGAACGCGCGCCGCACCTCCTCGGGCTCGGTCCCGTCGCTGCGCTGCGCGCGAGATGAGCCGCGAGCTGCAGGCCGAGGCCGCGGCCGCGACGGAGCAAGCCAAGACGCAAGGGCACAAGGTCAGAGCAGCCCTGAGCACGAAGGCGTCGTCGTTCGGGCGTGCCTCGTCGTCGCTCGGACGGCGCAGTCGATGCCGGTGCGGTCGAAGGGGTCGATCGGGATCTCACGATCCGCCCCTTCGGCTGGAAGGGACACCAGGCCACGTTGCGAGCCATGATCGAGGAATCGCTGCACATCCATCAGGGGCTGATCTCGACCGCGCATCCAACACGCGGTGCGCGACGGCTCGCTCGACGCGGCGATCGTATGGCTCAGGTCGCAACCAGTACGACCTCGACGACGACGGCGTCACGCCTGGAAATCGATGCCGGCATGCTGACGACGGTCGTCGGCTATCTCGCGCAGCTCGAGGCGCCGATCATGCGTCCGCCGCGCGATCCGGGTTTGCTCGATGCGTTCGCGGCCGGACGGCGCCCGATTCGACGCGCTCGGGTGCGCGGGATGTCACGTGCCGACGCTCGAGCTGCGAGGATCCCGAAGCTCGACGTCCGCTTCGAGCCCGATCGCGAGCCCGACGGGCCCACCGCTCGTGATCGACGTCGCCAAGGACGGCGACGGTCCGAAGATCGAGCCGCGCTACGGCGGCGACGTCACGTCGTACCTGCGTGCACCTCTTCAGCGACCTCAAGCGGCACGACATGGGCGAGGCGCTCGCGAGCCAGCGGCGCAAGGAAACGATCCCCGCGCGAATGTTCCTGACTCGGTCCCTGTGGGGTTTGGCCGAGACGGCGCCCTATCTTCACGACGGACGCGCGCCGACGGTGCAGGACGCGATCGTGCTGCATGGCGGTGAGCGGCGAAAGCCCGCGACGCGTACCTGGCGCTCGACGAGAGCGCGCGCGCCAGCGTGCGGGTGTTCCTGGCTTCGCTCTCGCGCGCGCCGAAGTTCTTCGTCCCATGAGGATGCGGGCGGCGATGCGCAGCGCTGGTCCTGGTCGCCTCGGGCTCGCCGCGATGGCGAGCCGCGCGGCGGCTGAGCCAGCGGCGGCGACCTGGCCCGCCGATTGTCCGCCCCGCGTCCAGCCGCCGCCGCTCAGCCTCGAGGCTGGCGCGCGAGGCGCGCCGGCTCGCCGAGCGGCGCCACGAGCTGCGTCTGCGCGAGGCGGCGGGCGCCCGGCTCTTCTCAGGACGCGCTGCAGGCGACGCTCGATCCCGAGCGCATGGCGGCCGGGAAGCTCTGCCTGGCGGAGGTCGCCGATCTCGGACAGCTCGTCTTCGAGCACGAGTACGGGTACGCGGACGGTCTCGGAGGCGGGAAGTCGGCGAAGAACGCCGGCAGGGCCTTTCCGTCGTGTCCATGCCGGTGTCTTCGGCGGCCCGGAGACCATTGCGTGCACCTCGTGTCATTGGGTCGGCGGACCCAATGGCGCCGGGGCCGAGACCGACGACGCCCTTCTCCGCGGCGACGGTGAGCGAGTCTCGAGCGCGGATCAAGCGCAACCCGCCGGCGCTCCTGGCGCTCGGCGTCGTCGAGGCGCTGGCCCGGAGGCGAGTCGGGAGCTGCAGCGGCAGCGGCGACGATCTCGTCGCGCAGGCAGCGGCGGCCGGCGAGGCACGCGAGACCCGTCTCGTCACGAAGGGCGTCGACTTCGGAGCGCTGCGGGTCTCGGCCAAGGGTGTCGTCGACACCTCGATGGTCAAGGGCATCGATGCCGACCTCGTCGTGCGGCCGTTCGGTTGGAAGGGCACGCTCGCGACCATCGCGGATTTCGCGACCGACGCGCTGCAGGTGCACCTCGGGATCCAGAACGACGTGCTGCTCGCCAATGGCGAGCGCGGACACGTTCGGCACGGGTGCAGATCCCGCTGATCGCGATGCGGATGGGATGCGCGGCGAGCTCGGGCGCGGGCCGTTCGCGGCGATGATCGCGCACCTGGCGCTGCTCGAGATGCCGGTCGTCGAGCCGCTGATACAGAGCCGGCAGCTGCCGCCCGCCTCGGCGCAGATGCTGGCGCCGACGACCACGAGCTTCGCCGACGATTTCCAACGCGGCCGCCAGCAGTTCCATCAGCTCGGGTGCGCCGGATGTCACGTCCCGATGATGGTCTCGAAGAGTCCGGTGCTCGCGATCGACGGCTTGCCGCCGATCGATCTCGCCCGCGACATGCGCCGACCGGCGTTGACCTACGATCCCAGCGTCGGAGGCTATCCGGTGTGGCTCTTCAGCGACCTCCGGCGTCACGACATGGGCAGAGCAATCGTCGCCAAGCACGTGCAGCGCGGCGTCGCGCCCGAGCTGTATCTCGACCCCGCGGCTCTGGGGCGTCGCCGGACTCCGGCACCTACCTGCACGACGGTCGGGCCCCGAGCTTCGACTACGCGATCGCCGGCCACGACGGCGAGGGCGGCGGCGCGGCAAGCTACGTCGCGCAGCACGCCGGGAGAAGAGCCGGCCTGCGTACTGCCGATGTCGCTGCATCGCCTGCCGCGGTGATCGTGCCGTAAGGCACGCTGCGATCGCGCCGTACGGCACGCTGCGATCGCGCCGTACGACAACGCTGCGATCGTGCCGTACGGCACGCCACGCTGACGCTTTAGTGCGCGCTCCGTCTCTGGTCCTCCGCAGCACACAGAGATCGAGCACGCCGACGCGCGTCCTTCGTCGCCGACGCGCTCGCGTAGCGAGCCGATCAAGAGCGCCGGTCGACCCAGGCCGATCGGGATCCGGAGCGCGCCGGACGTGCCATCCGAACCAGTCGATCGGCGTGCTCGCCGAAGCAGCTCCGCTCAGCACCTCGCCGCTCCGCCCCGAGCGCAGCTCGATGCGACCGACGCGATCGCCGGCGTCGCGTGCGATGCCACGGGGCGCTGATCGCGAGGTCCTCGACGCCGTCGCCGTCGATGATCGCCCGCCGCCGATCACCATCCGTCCGTAGAGCTCGCCCGGCTGCGTTCCGGTCCAGTGCCGGAGCGGCCTCCGACGTCCCGGAGTAGACCGTCACCTCTCCGGGTCGTGCGCGCGTTTGATCGCGGGTGCGGCAGCTCACGACGACTTCACCGCGGCCGTCGCCGTCGAGGTCGCCGACCGCGGCCACGACCTCGCCGAAGCCGAGCAAAGAGTCGGTGCCCTTCCACTGGAAGAGCTCCTTCCCGCTTGCCGACGAGAGGCATACGCCCGGCCGCCGGGCGGATCGTCCGGGCCGTTTCCGGGCTGCGCCCCGACCGCGAGGTCGGCACGCCTGTCGCCGTCGAGATCGTCGAGCCGAGCGACGTACCACCCGAACGAGCTGATCGCTTCGTTCGAGCGTACGTCCGCAGCACGGCGCCGTCCTTGCCGCTCACGAGAAGCACCGCGGCCGCCGCCTGCCGTCGGTTGTCCGACGAAGAGGTCGCCGCGGCCGTCGCCGTTTTGATCGCCGGCGAGTGCCAAGTCCCAACCGAGCGTCGCGAGCGGCGGTCCGTTGCGGTGCCAGAGCTCGCGCGCCGGTCTTCGGCGAGCGGGCGGTGAGAAGACCTTGATGCACGCTCGTCGACGACCAGATTCGGCGCGACGATGATCACGTCCGCGAGCCCATCCTTGTCGAGGTCGGGGATCGGGAGCACCCAATGACCGAAGAGCCCGTCCTGTCCCGCCGGGCCGTCCCAGCTCGGATGAGGGCGCCGGTCTTGCCGGACCAGACGTAGACGCGACCCGTTTGCCGGCCATCGTGGAGCGCGAAACGCGCGCCGGCGGCGATGTCGGCGCGTCCATCGCCGTCGACGTCCAGGGGCTCGCCGAAACGGAAGCCGAGCTCGCCGCCGAGCGCCTCACCCGGAAAGCGGCGCGCCACACACCATCCCGCGGAGACGGTCGCACACGGCGGTAGCGTCGCTGCCTCCGCCGACCAGGAGAGCGCCAGCGCGGAAGAGCACGCCGGCAGCGAGCGGATGCACGCGCATCGCGCGGGCAGTTTGCCAGCGCTCGCCGGTTACGCATCGGCGGCGCTGGCGGTGAGCGCTACCGGCAGCAGCCGACCGAGAACATGTTGGTCATCGTGCAGACGACCGGCAAGCCGCCGTTGTTCAAGCTGCCGAGGGTCCCCGCGCCGTTGTTGAGCTCGAGGAAGTCGCCCTTCGACGCCGTGTGTGCGGTCGCGCAGGCCCAGCGGGTGATCGGGTTCGGGATCGCGGAGATGCACTGGTGGAGATCGGTGGCCGCCGGGTCGACGGCCCAGAAGTGGTCGATCGCGATCGCGTCGACATCCGTCGCGCCCGTCAAGAGAGCGCCTTGCGACGCCTGCAGCTCGGAAACGGTGCAGAGGTGACTGGGATTGAACGTCGACTGACACGCGGCGATGCCGCCCGCGATGCCGACCGTGGCGTTGTACGTCCAATGACCGATGGTCCGCGACAACGCGCCGACGAAGAGGCCGGGCGTCGCGGTCGTGGTCGGTGTCGGCGTCGCGGTAATGGTCGGTGTCGGCGTCGCCGTGGCGGTCGGCGTGGGCGTCGGCTGGGAGCCCGACAGGCAGCTGCCGTTGAGGATGCTGTCGTCGAAGAGATCGCAGTTCACGAAGAAGTCGTCCATCTCGTTGATCGCCTGGCACACGCGGCATTCGACCTGCGTGTCGAGGCAGTCGCCGAGCGCGCTCCCGTTGAGACCCGTGCAGGTGCCCGGGAATGCGCCGGCCGTGACACCCGGCGTGTCGCACTTCTTGACGATCGTGTCTTCCAGCTTGTCGACGCTCTTCGCGACCTTGTCGCTCGAGTCGGCCGCGATTGAGCCCGCGGTGGCGGCGTCGTTCACGCACTTAGCGACCGCCGCCTCCGTGGTGGCGCCGGCCTTGAGCACCGCCTTCTTGCACTTCACGAACTCGAAGAACTTGACGAATGCCACCGCTTCGACGGCCTTCGACACCTTCTCCTGACAGGCGCAGCCGGTCTTGCTGCTGGCGCAGGTGATGATCGCCGCGTCGAGATTCGGACCGTAGACGTCGGCCACGAGATCGACCTCGGCATCCTTCGCAGCCGCGATCATGATTGCAGCGGAGGTGTATGCGTAATCGGGCGGCGAGCCGACGCACTTGGCGTTCTCGTCGGCGGTCATCTTCGTGCCGCGCTGCGCGACCTTGCCCTTGGCGTCGGCGGTGAGGCACGCCTGAGCCGAGCCGATCAGGTGCCCTTGCCGGCGAGCTTCACGCAGTTGACGTTCTCGGCGCCTTGCGTCTTCGCGAGCAATGCGGCGCCCTTGTTGAGCTTGTTGATGCAGAGCTGCTGGTCGCCGTTCTGCAGTTGCGCCCACGCGCCGAGCGCGCTCACGAGAAGCAGGGCGCCGGCCACCATCGTCATCGAGACAAAGGGGTTCCGCGTCGACATGGGATCACCTCATTGCTACGGGGATTTTACTGTTTCGTCGATAGCACACCAGGCATCAATCAACGCACGTGGAAAGGCAATTCTTTGCGATCCGTCGCCCGCCCGCCGCGCGACGCGCATGCGTCATGCGGGCCGGGAGCTGCGTGCATCAGTGCTTCTGCGGATGCCCGTGCTCACCACGGCAAGGTGCCGATTTCCCACCTTGACTCTTTTCGATCCGCCGGACGACCCGAAAGGGCCGTCCGGTGCCGAGAATCACGAGTGGGTGAAAAGCCTCAGTGGCTGTGCTTCCCGCCGCCGCTCTCACCGCCATGCATGCAAGGCACGGATTTCTTCCCCATCTTGCCGCCGCATCCGTGCTCGCAGCAGTCGTGGTGGTGGCACCCGTCCGCGTTCACCCATTTGCCGCCGCTGCAGGCCTGGCAGACGCCGTCATTGGCGCGGACGGCCCCGCTCGAGAAGCAGCGGCTCTGGTAGGTGCAGGACTCGGGTCCACAGCCGTGCATCATCATCGCCATGCCGGGCTTGCCGCCCCTGACAGGGCTTCACCGTGGTGCGACATGCAATGTCGCGGACCACATCCCAGCGCCAGAAGCGCCAACACCGGTATCACGAGCAACGAATGTCCGAGACGCATGGTCGTCCTCCTCGCTTCGGCTTACGAGAACCAAACGCCGGCGTCTACTCTACCTGGCGTCGGCCCGGAGCGCGGCGATCACGTCGGCCCATGCCTCCGGTGCGCGCGGTGCGGGTCGGCGTGACACAGGATCGCCAGGCGATCGGCGACGCCGGCGTAGCGACCGCGCAAGGCCGCGGCGACGTCGGCGGGACGCTCGCAGCGCACGGTGAACGCGGCGAGCATGCGGTCATCGATCAACTCTGCCATCTCGAGCCAGCGCCCTTGTTTCGAGAGCCGGTTCAGCTCCGGGCTGGGCGTCACCCCAGCCGTGGGCGTCGAGAACGACGCGATACTGCGGTGTCGACGCATAGAAGGCGAGCTGCATGCGCGTCGTGGTCTCGGCGTGCTGATACTCCGCTTCGTCGTAGCCGGTGATGACGAGGGCCTGGCAGGCGATCGTGAAGTCGGCGCGGCTGCGGCCGCTCTTTGCGAAGCCGCTCGCGAGGCGGGAAGGTGACGGCGTCGAGAAACGTCGGGCTGTTCATCGGGTGGACGAAGAGGCCGTCGGCGACCTCGCCCGCCACCGCCGTCATGGCGGTCCCGACGCCGCCGAGGAAGACGCGCGGCGGGCCGAACGGGCTCGCGCCCGGATCGAAGAACGGGGTCATGAGTGTGTGACGATAGAGCTCGCCCCGGAAGTCGAGCGGGGCGCCCTCGTTCCAGCACCGCCAGATCGCGCGGAGCGCCCAGACCTGCTTCGCGCATGCGCGCGAGCGGACGCGACCAGACGGCGCCGTAGCGCTTCTCGATGTGGGCCTTCACCTGGGAGCCGAGGCCGAGGATGAAGCGCCCCCGCGCCAGCACGTTCAGGTCGTGGGCGGTGTGCGCAAGCTGCATCGGGCTCCGCGGCGGCGCGATCGCGACCGCGCTCGCAACCTCGAGCCGGGTCGTGTGCTCGGCGGCGAACGCGAGCGGCAGGAACGGATCGTGCGGGCCCTCGAACGTGAAGGCGCCGTCGTAGCCGAGGGCTTCGAGCGCTCGGGCCTCGGCGGCGACGGCGGTCAAGTCGGTGGTGAGGAGCGGCGCGTCGATCAGCATGCGCTCTCTACAGCACGCTCCGGCGCGACACGCCACGTCCGTCCTTGCGCCTCCCAGGCGAGCTGACTACACGAACCCATGGCCACCGACGTCCCGACCGCCCGCCGCGGCCTCCTCGCCTTCCTCGCCAAGCAGGGTGGGGCGCTTCCCATGCGCGAGCTCCACACCCACAGCCTGCTCTTCTACCAGGCGGGGCATCAGGCGTTCTCGGAGCTGATGGAGGGCCTGGTCGCCGACGGGCTCGTGGCGTTCGACGCCGGCACGTTCAGCCTGACCGACGCCGGGCGGCGCGCCGTCGCCGACGGCTGAGCGCCGGGCGTCCGTACCCGTCACGATGCCCGTCGCCGGGTCGTATCGGCCGTGCCCCGTCTTTCCCGCGCTCGGCCCCGAGTTTTTCGACGTCGTCGCGCCGGCGCGCTTTCCGCTCCATCGGCTCCGCCATCGCGACCAGCGCTGGGCGGCGCGCATCGGCCTCGAGACGCTCGACGCGGCCGAGTGGGAGCGGCACTTCGCCGCGTTCGCGCCGCTGCCCGCGAACCTCACGGCACCGCTGGCACTCCGGTATCACGGCCATCAATTCCGCGCGTACAACCCCGAGCTCGGCGACGGCCGCGGCTTTCTCTACGCGCAGCTCCGCGACGTCGTCGACGACCGCCTGCTCGACCTCGGCACCAAGGGCAGCGGCCAGACGCCGTGGTCGCGCGACGGCGACGGCCGCCTCACGCTCAAGGGCGGTGTCCGCGAGGTGCTGGCGACCGCGATGCTGGAAGCGCTCGGCGTCTACACCTCGAAGTCGGTGTCCCTCTTCGAGACCGGCGAGATGCTCTTTCGCGGCGACGAGCCCGTCGCCGACGCGCTCGTCGGTGCTCGGTGCGTCTCGGCCACTCGCACGTCCGCTTCGGCACGTTCCAGCGCTACGCGCTACCCGAACGAGCGGACCGAGCTCGCGCGTCTCCTCGACTTCGTCGTCGAGCACTACGGCCCGAGGCGCCGGCCGACGGACACGCCGGCCGGCATTCCTCGCCGCCGTCGTGCGCGCGGAGCGCCCGGCTCTGCGCCGAGCTGGATGATGGCGGGCTTCGTCCACGGGGTCCTCAACACCGACAACATGAACGTGACCGGCGAGAGCTTCGACTACGGTCCGTACCGGTTCCTCCCGACCTACGACCCCGAGTTCACCGCGGCGTATTTCGACCCGCACGGTCTCTACGCGTTCGGTCGGCAGCCGGCGACGGTCGAGTGGAACCTCGAGCAGCTCGCGAAGGCCCTCAGCCTACTCGGCCCGCGGCCCCGGCCTCGAGGCGGCGCTCGAGCGGTTCCCGCGCGAGTACGAGCAGGCGCTGGTCGAGCGCTTTCTCGTGCGCGCTCGGGGTCGCCTCCCGCGGTCCCGACGACGACGCGGCGCTCGGCACCGCCGTCTTTCAGTTCCTCGCCGAGAGCCAGGTCGGATACGAGCAGTTCTTCTTCGACTGGTACGGGGGCGCGGCGAGCGCCGCGCGGGCGCTCGCGAGCCCGGCGACGCGCGCACTATGCCGAGCCGCGCTTCGCGGCGGTCCGCCGCCGGCTCGACGACCACGATCCACTCGACCCGGCGCGACTCGGGGCCGCGTACTACCAGCGTCCGCGTCCGTGCACGCTCCTCATCGACGAGATCGAGGCCTTGTGGGACGCGATCGCGGCCCGCGACGATTGGTCGCTCTTCACGTCAAACTCGCCGCGATCGAGGAAATGCGCCGAGCACTCGGGCTCGATACGGATCCGACGTCCCCGGGAGTGACTAACTCCGGACGCGCCGGCATACCTGCTCTGGAGGGCATGCCCACGTGACCTGGCTCGGATTGCTGGCGATCGCCGTCGTGGTGATCGCGCTCGTTCCTTCGTCGGCGCGCGACCCGCGCGGCGGCCGTCCCGTCGAGGGCACGCAGCTCATGATGGTGGCGCGCGTCGTCGCGCTCGTGACGGCGCTCGCCATTGCGTGGGTCGCGTTCGGGCGCTGACGCCGCCCGATTTCAGCAACCTGCTACAGCTGGATCCCGAAATACTCGTAGAAGCGGCGGTTGTACTCCTCGTCGGAGAGGTCGTCGCCCATCGCGACCCAGTCCTCGTCGCTGATCTTCGGACGACCTTCGCACGAAGCCGATGGCATCGTCGCCGACGGGCCAGCGCAGGCGATAGTCCGGCGTGGTGATCGCTTCGAGGATGGTCGCGGCGACGGTCTCGGCTGCGCCCGGCGCGGAACCCGGCGGCGAAGACCTTGCCGTTCCGTCGCATGATCGGCTGGTAGGGCGAGGTCTTGTCGTAGCGCGTCGCCTCCGACGAGTTCGCGAAGATCTGGGTCATGATGACGCCGGGCTCGATGTTGACGACGCGGATGCCGAAGCGCCGCACCTCGTGGGCGAGCGCCTCGCCGAGGCATTCGAGCGCCCACTTGGAGGCGGAGTACGGGATCTGGTTCGGCGTCGCCCAGCAGGCCCGCCATCGAGGTGATGTTGACGATCGCGCCGCGCCGCGCGCTCGCGCATCGCCGGCAGCACGGCTTGGATGCAGCGCACGGCGCCGAAGTAGTTGGTCTCGAACATCTGCCGGTGCTCGGCCTCCGGCGTGAGCTCGAGCGGCTCGCGCCGCCGATCCCCGCGTTGTTCACCAGCACGTCGATCGGTCCCGCCGCCGCGACGGCGGCGATGGCCGTCGCGACCGACTCCGGCGCGGTGACGTCGAGCGCGACGACCTCGATCGGCAGCCGCTCGCTGCGGCCGCGGCGGCGCGGAGCGCGCCGGCCTTACCGAGGTCGCGCATGCCCGCGAAGACGCGGTAGCCGTTCCGCGCCAGATGGAGCGTGGTGGTGTAGCCGATGCCGGTGCTGGTGCCGGTGATGAGGGCGGTCTCCATGGTCGGGTGCCTTTCCTCGTGTCAGCGGGCATCCGCGACGACGATGTTGACGGTTTCGGACTCGGGGTCGAAGACGATCGTGGCCTCGCCGCGCTCGAGCTGGCGGCGCACGTCGGCGATCTTCTCGGCGAGCGTCTCGCCCGGTGCGGCCGTAGTCGGTGCCGGCGCGGGTCACGAACTCCTCGATGAGGCCGTCGAGGGCCGCTTCGGAAAGCGTGGCATACGGGACCGCGACGACGCTCGGCTCGACATCGACGTCGGTCGTAGCGCAGCGCCCGCGGCGCCGACAAGGCGGGCGTTTGCGGGGCGCGGGCGCGACACGTTAGACGCGGTCCATGAACGTCATCAGCGACGACCGTCGACGTCGCGGCACCCGCGGGGCACGCGATCCGCTGCGCCGTGATGCGGCCGAAGCTGGCCACCGCCGCGCGTCTGCCCGCCGTCCTCGCGTACTCGGACATCTTCCAGCTGACCCCGCCGCATCTCCGCATCTGCCAGCGTCTCGCCGGCTACGGCTTCGTCGTCGTGGCGCCCGAGATCTTCGGACGCGTGCTGCCGGCGGGTCGGGTGCTGGATTTCGAGCGCGACCGCCAGCTCGCGCTCGACACGACCGAGCAGATGCCGCCTCGACTGGTTCGACGAGGATCGCCGCGCGGTGCTCGCCTGGATGGCGCGCGACGCCGGCATCGACTCCGGCGCGCCTCCTCGCCTGCGGGTGGTGCATCGGCGGCCACCTCGCCTTCCCGCGCCGCCGCGGAGCCCAGCGATCCGGGCGACGCGCCTGCTTCTACGCGACCGGTCTCCACTCCGATACCGTCGGCGGCGCGCACGGCACGGCGCTGAGCCTCGCGGACGCCGGCGCGCATCCACGGGCCGCTCCTGCTGGTGTGGGGCACGCGCGATCCGCACATCCCGCGGAGGCGCATCAAGATCCATCGTGCGCTCGAGGACGCCGGCACGGACTTCCACGTCCGCGACTACGACGCCGAGCACACGTTCATGCGCGACGAGGGCGCGCGCCACGATCCCGTCGCGACCGATCGCGCGTTCGCCGCCATGCTCGAGCTCTTCAGAGCCGCTGGGCGTGAGCGAGGAGCCCGCCCGCCCGTTTCGCGGCGCGCCGCGCTGCTCTTCGCGGCCGGCCTCGTGATCCTGGTGCATCGCGCTCTTCACGTCGAACCTCACCATCCGGACGCTCGTGTTCTGGTGGTACGCGAGCGACTACGTCCGACCGAGCTCGTGGTGACGGAGTTCAGTCCCCATGGGAACGAACCCGTTGGTCTTCGGCACCATCGCCGCGACCGGCGAGGAGATCCACACCTTTGATCCTCACCGAGACTGACTTCGGCACCGACACGCCCGATGCCGTGGTCGGTCACCTGCGTTCACGCGACGAGGCGCTCGGCATGCACATCCAGGTCTGGTACCGTCGCGCCGCCACTCCCTTCGGCGACCGCGCGTCATGGTACGTCTCTGAATACGGCGCGTTGCCCAGCACCGGCGGGAAGCGCTCGTGACGCTCGGGATCAACGTCGCGATCGGATGGCCTCGGCGTTCGACAGTCATGGCGCGCGCTTCTCCGCGCCTGCGCGGCAGGTGGCGGTAGCTGGCAGCAGTGGCGCGAGCTGCGTCGTTGCGCTTGCCGCAGCGGCGTGGCCCGCCACGCCTCCGCGGCTCGGTCAGTCGCGCCTAGCATCTGCCCCTTTTTGAGCAACGCCGGGGCTGCCTCGTGCGCGCATGGTGGTGCCGCTTCGCTCCGCCCCTTCAATTTCAGAAACGGATTCGGCAGATTTGCGCTGAATGCGATCGATGGGCGGCGCGAAGCGACCGCCGCTCCCCCACCATGCGCACGAGGTAGTGGCCCCTGGCAGGCTGCTCAAGTGCGGCGTGCGATGCGAGGCGCGACTGACTGAGCGCGGAGGCGTAGCGGAGCTACGCCGCACAAGCGAAGGAGGGAGCAACGAAGCAGATAGCCCTTTTTCAGCAACCTGCTCACGCCGCCGCCTCCGGGGCGCTCGCCCGGAGCTCGAGCCCAGGCGGCCCTGCAGAGCCACGCCGCGACCGCGATCGCCAGGCGAGCACGCCCGCGCCTCGACACCACGGCGAGTGCGAGGGGTGGATGCCCCTCGAGGCGGTGCGCGAGCACGCCGGCGAGCGCCAGACCTCCGATGCGTCTCGAGCGCAACCCGCCGCCGTGAGCCAAAGTCGCGCGGCGGCGCCAGCGGAAGCTTGAGCGTCGGGAAGAGCTCCGCCGCCCAGGCGCGGGTGATCGTCATCTTGCCGCCCCGGAGATAGACCATGCGCTGGCGAAGCCGGGCCAGAGCGCCCGCGAGCCGCCGAGGAAGAAGAGCAGCTGGCGGGCCGTGAGGCCGACGAGGAAGAGCACTCCTGACCGGCCGCCGGCCGCTAAGGATCGGCGAGGATGCCGCCGAGCGACCATCCGGGAAGTCCGAGCCCCCGGCGGCGATGAACAGCGCGCTCGCCTGGCCGGCGGTCCAGCCGTCGCGCGTGATCGGGACGCAGGTGGCAAACGGAGAAGGCGGCGACGTCGTGTCGATCGCGAGCGCCATCGACTGACGCGCGGCATGAGCACGGCGCCTTCGCGATATTCCGGGCGGCGGCGTCACCGCCGGGCCGCTCCGCAGAGCCAGCGCCGACTCGGGGAGGCGGCGGCGGAGCATCGGCGCGAGCGCCGCGCGGCAGGAGGCTCACGAGTATACAGAGGCCGCGCCAGCCCCCCGGCACTCCACGCGATGACGGCCAGGAGACATCGCCGCGAAGCCCGCGCCGAGCGCGTTCATGGTCCCGAGCACGCCCTGCGCCTCCGCGCGGCTCTCCGATCGCCGTCTCCGGCGGCGAGCACCGCGTGGCGGTGAAGAGCGCTCCCTCTGGAAGACGCGGGCTGCGAGCCGCCAGACGACCAACGTCCCGAGCGTCGTTGCCGACGCGGTCGCCGCGCCGAAGAGCGCGAAGAGCGTGATGCTCACGAGCAACATCCGCCGCCGGCCGGATGCGACCGGCGACGCGGCCTGAGGATGAGCACCCCGGAGCGATCCCATCGCGATCGCCGCGAGCGCGCACGAGAAGCGCGTCCGGGAGGACGGCGAGATCGCGCCGTCCGACGTAGGCGAGCGCGATCGTCACGAGCGAGCGCTCGCAGCCCTCGAAGAAGATGGCGACCCCGAGCAGCGTGATCGTGCTGGCGGTCGGAGCGCTCCATGTCGGTCCTGCTAGCGGTTCCGCCGACCTGGCGGCAACGCTCCGAGTAGGGGCCGACCGAGCCGCTACCGCCTGCGGCGGAGGCGTCGGCTACGAGGGCGATCGCGCCGCCTGCCGCGCGTGCAGGTGCGCGACTGGCGACGAGCTCGACGTCCGCGATCCGACGCGGCCGTCCACCTACCTCGTCGGCTCTCGCCCGGCGTTTCGATTGACTTGGGTCCGGCGGGGCTGCAGGCGCGTGCTCAGCATGATCGCTCGCTCCTCAGATGACCGCTCGTCTCCTCGCGCTGCACCCTCGCGCTCGTTCCCGCCCTCGCCGAGGGCACGATCGTGAACGTCGGAGCCTCCGACGTTCACCCCTCTACGTCAGACGCCGCCGCGCGCCGCTGTCGAGACCGACCCCGGACGGCCGCCATCTTCTGAACGGCGTGCCGTACCGCCGAGCAGGAACGTCGGGAACGACAGCGTGCCCGTGATGTCGGGCGGGCGCGAGATCGCGCCTGCGGTATCTGGCTCCCGGATCGATTCGCTCGGTTCCGCGGTGCGGAAGGGGCAAAGAACGTCGTCCGGATCGAGTTCACGCCGAGCGATGCCGACACAGAGCTATCGCGCGCCTCTCAGCTGGTAGTCGGTCACGACGAGGAACGCGAACGAGCGAGAAGAGCGGCAAGCATCGCGCGACCGATACACCACCGGCGTCGGCAAGCAAGACAAGTCCGGCAAGGGCAAGATCGTCTTCGAGCACGAGGTCGACGCCGACTTCTGCCGACGACGTGCCGTGGCATCACTATCCGCCGTCGACCACCGTCGGTGACGAGGACAGGCAGAAGCTCACGGCTCTTAGTGATGGCGCGCGTCGGCATCTTCGTGCCGCCGTTCGCGGAGATGTACACGCATCCTGGAGGCGGACGACCGGCCTGAACGTCGACAAGATGCAGAAGCGAAGTGCGTCGACGCGGCCTACGCCGCCGGCGTCCGGGTCGACGCGCCGACCGCCGAGGCAGCTCGAGTATCGTCACGACCGGCAACCCCGAGGTGGTCGTGCGCCGTGAAGGCGGCAACCTGTTCGCCCCGGCCGACCCGAGCGTCTTCGGGAAGATCGAGGCGACGACGCGCAGATGTGCGCCGGCGATCGCCTCTCGCTGGCGTTCCCGCCGAAGCTCGTCGCCGTCCGAACGCCGGACGGTAGCTGGAAGGTCGTCTACTGAGCTGCGCGCCGCGCCGGCTGGGATGCGCGTGGCATCGCATTCGGCGCGTCGCGCGCATGACCTGCACGCTCGCCGACGCGCCGGCGGTCGAGCAGCTCGGGCGCCGAGTGGTGCACGGCCCACCTGGCGGAGCGCGCGGCGAACGGGATGTCGACCATCCGGTAGAACTGCACGCGTCTCGGGCTGGTAGTCGGCCTCGCGCAGCGGCGACGCGGGCGTAGCTCCGGCCCTCGCGGCGTCGCTGGCCGACGAAGCGCGCGTCGCGGACGTCGCGGAAGACGCCGTGGTCGCCGCGTCGTAGGCGAGGTCGCCGCCGTAGAGCCAGTCGTAGTAGGCGCGGCGCTCGTTCTGACGCGCAGGCGGTCCGGCTTTCCGGCGATGAGCGAGTAGGCGATGAAGTAGCGGACGCCCATCACCTCGGGCGTGAGGTCGCCGTCGATGTCGAAGACGTCGTAGTGCTCCGAGCTGCGTTGAGGAAGACGTCGACGTCGTAGAGCGCGCTCGGTCTCGGCCGGCAGGATCTGGCGGAGCTCGGCGATGTGGCCCGTGTTCACGTGCGGTGCAGCCGTGCGACATCGGCCCGCGCGAGAGCAGCCAGAGCTACTGGAACGGCCTGCCGTCGCGGCTGCCGCGTCGCCGACCCGCCACGCCGCCGGCAGGAACGTCGCGTCGCGCCGGCCCATCTTCCACCACGGCGTGTGGAATCGCGTTGTGCATCGTCGGTGTCGACGTGCATGTACGGCAGCCACGGCGAGTAGCTGTACGAGTCGTCGGTCGGGATGTGGTCGGCGACGAGCGAGCGCTGGTGGGTCGTGAGCGCGCGCCGGCCCGGGCGTCGGGTACTGCGGGATCGCGCGCGCCGCGCCACGGTCGTGTACGCGGCGACGGTGCCGACCGGATAGATCGCGGTCAGCTCGTCGAACGCGACGACGCCGTCCCTGACCGGATAGCGGTCGCCGCCGACGCGCGCGAGGAGCGCAGTGTAGGCGGGGCGAGCGCGTCGAGCCCGGCGCTGCGTCGTCGGGCTCGACGGCGCGGCGCGCGTGCCGATGCGCGCGACGAGATCGTCGAGCGCGAGCCGACGCCCGCCGGCAGCTCACGTCAGCCAGAGTCGCGTCGGCAGCGAGCGGGTTCACGAGCTCCAGGCGGCGGTCGTCGTCGAGCCGCGCGCGGTCGGCGGGCGTGCAGCTCGCCGACCCAGTGCGCGACGAGCGCTCGTGCACCGGGATCGCGATCCGGAAGACGCGGCCGGGGTTCAGGCGCTCCATGCAGCTCCGAGGTTGCGCGCGCGAAGCGCGTCGGCGTGAGCGTCGCCTCGTCCGCGCGACCAGGCGCGTCGAGTCCGATCGCGTCGAGACGGTCGCTCGAAGCTCTTCGAAGCTCAGTGTTCTGCGTCAGCTCGAGACGGCCGTCGTCGATCAGCCGGCGATAGGTCCGGCGGCGTTCGGCGAGGTCGCGCGCGTAGTCCCGGACGACGGCGTCGGACAAGCACCACGGTGACGCGCAGCTGGTTGCCGCGTCCGAGGTGGATGTGGAGCCGCGCCGGATCGTCGTGCGGGGCGCGAAGCCGGTGTAGAAGGACGGCTCGGGCTCGTCGTAGAAGACGCCGTAGCGCGGCGGCTCCTCGACCATCGAGACCTGCGCGGCCGCGGTCACCGGCGAGCGCGGGGCCGCGAAGTCGCGTCCGAGCGACGCCGTAGGACATGCGAGCCCGGATGCCGTGGAGAGTGCCAAGCCGAGGCGACGGAGCGATGCGGTGTCTGGTCGTCATCATTCGTCCTTCCCGGGGTCTACTTCAGCAGCAGGCGCGAGCGATCGAGCGTGTGGCCGGCGCCGATCTTGCGGAGCTCGCGATTCAACTCGAAACCCGGGGTCGCTGTCGAACGCCGACTTTCGTGCGTGAAGAACTGGATCGTGCTCGGGCGCGAACGTCGCGCTCGTAGAGCGGCACGTCGCGGAGCGATCCGCGCGCTCCGACGCCTGCTTGCCGACGAAGCGGCAGACCGGCACGTCTTTGATGCGGTGCCTTGCCGACGGCGCCGAGCTCGACGTTGTCGCCGTAGAGCCAGCGATAGAAGGGCTCGCGGTGGTTCGTCACGTAGGCGCGCACCGGCGTGTGCTCGTTGCTCTTGTAGGCGAGGTAGTACTGCACGCCCATGACCTCGTCCTTGCCGTCGCCGTCGATGTCGAAGACGTCGTAGCAGCTCGGGAGATTGCGGAACGTCTTCACCTGCGTCGAGCGTCTCCGACTCGGACGGCACGATCTGGCGCAGCTCGCTCATGTGGCCGGACGGGAGGCGGGTGCAGCCGTGCGACGTCGGGCCGCGGCCGACGATCCAGAGGTTCTGGTACGGCTTGCCGCTGCGCTCGCTCGGCGACCTTGCGCCACGCGCTCGGCAGGAACGGCGTGCGAGTTCAGCTGGCAGCGCACGCCGGCGTTGTGGAAGGCGTTGTACGTGATGCCGCCCGCGTACTGGTAGGGCAGCATGCTGATGAAGCCGTAGCCCGGGTTCGGCGAGAGGTAGTCGACCATGCCCGAGAATGCCGCGGCCGTTCGTGCGGCGGATGAGCGGCCAGACGCCCGGTGACGCCGAAATCGGGGATACGTCTCGCCCTTGTAGGTCGTCGTGCCCTCGACGGTGCCGGCGGGGTAGATGGCGGTGAACTCGTTCGCCTGTCGACGGCGCCGTCGACGACGCGGTAGTGGCCGCCGCGTCGCCTTGCTCGATGAAGGCTTGCGCCGTGCTCTCGAAGCGCGTGCGTCGTCGGCGCCGCCGGCGCGCGCTTCGACGCGCGCGCGTGAGCGATCGCGTCCAGCGCCGGCGTGAGCGCTGTCGAGGTTGCACGCGGCCGGGCAGGACGGCGTTGGCGGCGTCGAGCCGCGCCGACGCGCATCGCCGAGGTCGCCGGACGACAGCACGCGCGTGCCAGCGCGTCGCCACGTCGGTCGAGCGGCGATGTGGATCGTGAAGACGCGCTCGGGGTTCAGCGTCTTCATGATGGCGAGGCTCTTGGCGCGGTACGCCTCGGGGCTGCCGCTCGCGCGGCTGGCGGCGGCCGCCGCGACCCCGGCGTCGTCGAGGTGCTTTCGTGAAGCGCTCCCACTCGCGGTTGGTGGTGAGCGTGATCACGCCGCGCGTCGATCATCTCCTGGTAGATCGTGCGGCGCTGCTGCAGGTCGCCGAGATAGGCGTCGAGCTCGGCGTCGCCGAGGACGACGGTCACGCGCACCTGGTTGCCGCGCGACGAGCTCGATGTGGACGCGGCTCGGGTCCTGCGTCCGCGGCGCGAAGCCGGCGTAGAAGGACGGCTCGTACCAGTGGAAGTAGATGCCCGTCGGCGGCTCGCTGCCGTCCCAGGTCGGTCTCGGTCGCGTCGAGCGCGGCCTCGGCCGTGGACGTGCAGCAGCAGCGCCAGCAGGCGAACGTGATCGTCGAGCGGACGGCTTCATCTGAGCACCTCGTGCGAGCGACAGCATCTCGTCGACTGTTCGCCGCCCGCCGTCCGTCGAGCGGCGGCGAGCGCGGGGATGTTCTTCGAGCTCGTCGTTGCCGAGGAACGGCCGGCACTGGAAGAGCCAGAGCTTGCCCTTCGGTGAAGCCGAACTCGATGTCCCACGGCTTCGGCTGGCCGGCCGGCGTTCAGGACCGGCGTGAACTTCTCGGTGATCGCCTGGCCGGCGGCGGTCGAGCTGCTGCAGCTCGTCGGGCTCGAGCACCGTGTCGCGCCCGGTCGACGGCACGACCGCGCTGCCGCCGCCGGGCGTGGAGCTGCGTTCGTCCACGGCGACTTGAACGAGCGTGACGAGCTCGACGCCCTGCGGCGACCAGAGCAGCGTCTCGGCCGAGGTGCCGTCGACCGCGCCGCCGACGCCTTCCGACGTCGCGACCGAGCATCTTGTCCGGGTCGCCGCTCGGTTGACGTCGGCGGTCACGAGCACGCCCGACTTGTCCGTACGGCACCGACTTCGAGGATCACGACCGACGACAGCACCCAGAGCGGGTCGTCGATCAGCGTCTGCCGCCACGAGAACGAGCGGAACTCGAACGGCGACGCCCAGACCTCCGTCAGACCCGTCGTAGATGTCGTCGAGCGACTTGCGGTTGAAGACGGTCAGGTTCGAGCCCGGCGCCGTTGAAGTTGTCGAGGTCCTCGACGTTGGTGTCGCTGCGCACGAAGCAGCCGACCGGTGTCGTTGCCGGCCGGTGAGGAGGCCGTCTTGCGTCGAGCCCGTCGCGGATCGCCTCGCGCAGCGCCGGACAGAGCGGCGCCTGCCGGATCGAGTAGCGGATGATCTCGAGGCGCGGCTCGATCCACGCCGCCAGCTCGCGCTCGCTCTTCTTCGCCGGGATCAGCTCGTCGAAGAACGGTCTTGTAGGTGCGCTCGACGAACGCCGGCAGCGGCTCGCCCGGCGTCGCGATGTTCTGCGCCGCGCAGCGTTGTCGGGCACCGCGACCGTGGCGTGCTGGTAGTGGTCGTAGTAGGCGCCGAACGGCACCACGATCGCCGCGCGCGACGTGGTCCGGGAAGATGTACTTGAGCTCGCCCAGGTAGGCCGCCTTCGGGCCGCAGAAGACGCCCGAGTCCTTGCGGCGCACGTCCATCAGATCGATCGGCAGCGTCGGTGCCGAGGTCGATCTTGGCGCGGTCGATGTGGAGGCGTCTGCCGCACCGCCCGCCGAGGTTGCCGGCGTTCTGGCGCGTCTGGTTGCGGGTGAACTCGTCGTAGACCTCGCGGTCCTCGGCGGTCATGCTGCCGGCTTCCTCGACGATGACGCGCCCGCCCGGGGTCGACGATCAGGAGCACGGTCTTGCCGTCGTGCAGGCGTGAGGCGATCGAAGGCCTGCGGGCCGAGGACGACGTTCGGGATGCCGAGCGCGCGCGCCAGGAGCTGGACGTGCGAGAGCACGTTGCCTTCGCCCTGGGTGAGGATGCCGGCGGCGGGATCGAGGTCGGCGGGCGTCTCGGTGAGCGCGACGATCTCGTCGCGCGAGTAGCCGTGGTCCTTCGGGCCGACGCGCAGGCGGCCGTAGGCGAGCCCGGGATTGAGGGCACGGACGTCGCTCTCGACGGTCGCGCCGAAGAAGCGGTGCTTCGGGCGGTTGCCGCCCGCGACGAAGTCGTCGAGGCGGCGCGCCACCTCGGCGTAGAGGATCAGCGGCGAGCCGCGCAGCACGTCGTCGCGGATGCCGGCCGAGTCGGGGAGCAGGAAGGTCCAGGCGTCCATGACCTCGGCGAACGCCAGCTCGGCGTTGCCCTGGGCCCATTCGACGACGCGCGTTCGGCTTCACGGAGGCGGCGCGCGAAGTCGGCGCGATCCGGGTCGTCCTTGACGGTGAGATCGCGGGGCCGACGCGCTCGCGGCGGCGTGCTCGCGGGCATTCAAGAGCCCGGCGCCGTAGGCCGCGTCGGTGAGCGCGCAGCAGCATCGCACGTGCTGTTTCGCGGTCATCCCGGAATCGGCGAGGAGTGACGCTCCCGCGCTGCTGCAGCACCTGCGCCGCGGTGATGTCGAGATCGACGAGACGGCGGGCGTCGGCCGGGGTGATCCGCCCGGCGACGATCGCGCCGCGCGCCGTCGCCATCATCTTGCCGAGCGCCCCCGCGGCGTCGACGGCCGGTGTCGTCGCGCTCGGGAGCAGCTTCGACATCTGATCGCGCACGTCCGTGTCGGCGATTGCCTGCACTTGCGGCGCGAGCGCGCTGTCGTCGAGCACGGTCAGCTTCTGATCTCGCGGATCAGCTCGTCGACCTGGTCGCGCACGTCGCCGGCGGGAAGCTTGGCGCGATAGGCCGCGAGGCCGGGGAGCAAGCTCGCCGACACCTGGTTGTGGGTCGCGTCCTTGAGCGGCTTGAAGTCGGGGCGTGCGGCCTCGATCCGGACCGCCATGTTCCGGACCTTCTGCACCTGGCCGATGTCGTCGCGCACGAAGTAGCGGCGCTGCAGCTCGTAGGCGAGCAGGAAGTGGCGGTTCGGATCGAACTCGTTCGACGCCCAGGTATTTCTCGAAGAACGCCATGCCCGCCGGCGTCTCGTCCTCGGCGCTCGAGAGCCCGCGGTACTGCTTCATGAGCGCGAGCTTGTGATTCGGATGGGTCTCGATGAAATACTTTTCGAGGATGTAGCCGCGCACGAGGTCGTGGTGGTTCGGGAAGGTCGCCCAGAGACTGCCGTCGCGCGAGAAGATGTTGGCGATGTACATCCGTTCCTTGGTGAGCGCCTCGGCCCATGGCGCCCGGTAGGCCGCGCAGAAGATGGGGTTGGCGCAGGGGACGCGGACGGCGCCGTTCGGCGCCAGGACGCCGAGCTTCTGGCCGTCGCGACAGAGGCAGAAGTTCTCGGTGTAGGGCCCTTTGAGCTTGCTCAGGCAGAGCGCGAAGTTGCTCTTGAGGGTCGCTCTGCTGCGCCGGCGAGAGGGCGGGCGGCTGGAACGCCTCCGCCGTGCCGGCGGCGCCGAGCACTCCGCCATCACCACCGCCGCCAGCGCACGTCGCCATCGCTGCATCGTGGTCCCCTCCATAGTGAGGCGCGGGGTTGTATCGGAAAGCGCTGACCGAGAAACCACATCGGGCGCTGCCGCAGTCCGCCGTTCTCCGCTATGGTGCCGGGCCCATGCGACTACTCGCTCGTCTCGGACTCGTGGCACGTCGTCGTCGATTTCGCTGGAAGCGGCGCGCGCGCGCGCCGCCCCGGCCTCGCGCGGCGCGCGCGTATCTCGCCACCATCGTGCCGTCGGCGGACCTCCAGACGTTTCTCGACCGCACCATGGCGACGCTCACCGTCGCCCGACCACGCGCTCCGGCGCGCCCAGGTCGGCGTCGCGCTCCTCGATCTCCCGAGGAACGGGCCGCCCCGTCTCGCGCACGTCGGTGGCAACGACCCGATCTATCCCGCGAGCGTCGTCAAGTTCGCCTACTTGATGGCGGCGTACGCGTGGCAGGAAGAGGGAAGGCTCACGATCGATCCCGCGCCTCGACACCCAGCTCGAGGCGATGATCCGCGAGAGCAGCAATCAGGCGACCCAGAAGGTCTTCGCGCGCCTCACCAATACCACCCCTGGTCCCGAGCTCGGCGCCGACGACTACCGGTCTTTCGCGAGCGCGCCAGCTCGTGAAGCGGTGGCTCGAGTCGCTCGGGATCGACGACCTGCACTGCGTGAACCCGACGTACGACGGGGACGGCGACCTCGCCGGCCGCGATCGCCAGTTCCTCCGCGATCGCACCGTCAAAGGTGGGCTCACGAGCGCGGACGGCGAGTATCCGAATCGCCAGGCGATGACCGCGGTCGGCACGGCGAAGCTCTGGCGCTGCTGCGCGACCGACCGTGCGCTCACGCCCGAGGACTCGGCGACGGTGCGGCGGCGCATGAAGCGCGACCCGAAGCAGCAACCGCACCTCGCGCGTCGCATCGCCGGCGGCGCGGCGCGCATCCCCGGGCTCGAGGTGTACGCCAAGAGCGGGACGTGGGGCCGGACTACGCCGACGCCGGCATCGTGCGCGCGCCCGACGGGCATCAGTTCGTGCTGGTGGTGTTCACCGAGGCGACGCCCGCGTATCGCGGCGAGCTGATCGCGCAGCTCACCGTACCGCGCGGCGCAGCAGCTCTTCGGCCCGAGCGAGGCGCATGCGGGAGAAGACGCTGCCGCGCAACTGGCCGATGGCGCCCTCCGCGTTCGACTTGAAGCTCGCCTTCGACGACTTCCGAGATCAAGGAGGTGAAGGGCGCGCGGCGGCGGCGTCACGGGGCGTCGCGTCTCACTGATCGGGTTCGCCGACGGCACGACGCTCAAGATCAAGTGGAAGCCGTTTCCGGCGAAGACCCTCGACGGCTGGAACAACTCGCCGCGGAAGGAGTTCGCGGCGTACGTCATCCAGCGCTGGATCTTCGACGAGGCGGACTACGTCGTGCCGACGCCGGTGCCGCGCTGCATTCCCGTCGACGTGTACACGCGCGATCATGAGACGCGAAGCCGACGATCCCGGGCACGTCGTGCATCCTCGGCTCGCGGCGATCTGGATGAACGACGTGAAGAAGCGCGGACGACCTCGACGATCGGGATCGCTTCGCGAAGGACCTCCCGTACGCGCAGCACCTCGCCGACATGAATCTCCTCACGTACCTGATCGACCATCGCGACGGCCGCGACGGCAACTTCCTCGAGTCGACCGATCCGAGCGATCCCCGCATCTTCGCGGTCGACAACGGCATCGCCTTCGAGGGATTCCCCTGGAACTTCTTCGTCCACAACTGGAACAGGATCCGGGTGCCGTGGCTGCGCGCCGACCCGATCGCGCGCCTGCGCGCGCTCCCGCCGGACGAGCCCGACCGCCTCGGCACGCTCTTCGACATGGACGCGGATGCGCAGGGCGTCTTGCGCGTCGCGCAGCCGCGACGGCCCCGCTCGATCCGACGAAGGGCGTGCGCATGGCACCTGACAAGGTGCAGCTCGGCCTCACCGCCAAGGAGATCGCGCGCTTCGAAGGAGCGCAGTCGGGATCTGCTCGCCGACGTGGACGCGGGCAAGGTGAAGGTCCAGTAATCTTCCTCGACGCTCTCCTCCGGGCGGGAGTCTCCCGCCTGCCGCAACTGCCCACCCTCGCGACCCGCGTCACCGCTTCGTGGCTGGACCATTCGGTGATCGCTCGCTGACCACTTTCTTCGAATGTGATAGCGATGAGTCCTACGCACAGCGCGTTGTCTGTCGAACGATGCACCGTCGTGGTACGACAAGCGCAGCGTTTCCCGCTGCGACGGCGTGACACGAAGCGCGCGCCTGACGCCGCGTCTGCGGAATCCGAGAGCTGAAGTGGCCGAATTGGAGCCTACCGGTCGCCGCCGTTCGGCTGACGATCGCGAGATACCGAACGCGACTCGATGTCAGCGATGCATTTGGTTTGCGCTTGGACAAACTCACAAGGTCGCGGTATCAGAGATGCCGCCGATGGCCCACCGAGGCTCCCCAGCTTTCTCTCCCAGTTGCCGAGAACGCCCGGGTGGGGCGGCCGGCGGAAGAACGCCGGGCGGAAGCCCGCCGGCCCACGGGCCGGGCTCCCGCACGTCGCCCGCCGAGCCTTCCGGATGCTGCCCGCCCACGTCACGCTGCGGCTCCGGGCCGATCTCCCGTCGCTCCGCACCCTCCCGCGTCGTGCGCGAGATCGAGCGGACCTTCGCCGCCGGCTGCGCGCGTCCCGACTTTCGGCTCGTGCACTACTCGCTGCAGGGCAACCATGCCCATCTCATCGTCGAGGCGCACGACCGCGACGCGCCTCGGGCGCGGCATGATGGCGATCGGCGCGCGGCTCGCGCGGGCCGTGAACGCGTGGCCGACCGGAGCGGGCGCGTGTGTGGCCGATCGCTACCACGCGCGTCTCCTGCCCGACGCCGAAGGAGGTGCGAAACGCCCTCCGCTACGTGCGCCTGAACGCGCGCCGGCATCGCGGTGAAGGCGCACGCCGCGCTCAGGCGTGCCGTGCGCCTCGACCCGGCGTCCTCCGCGCGGTGGTTCGATGGGGTGGAAGCGCGGCGTACCGGACGCGGACGAGGTGACGCGGCCCGCGGCGCTGCAACGGCCGGCCGCGTCGCTCGCGCGCGGGCGTGGCTGCTCAGGGTGGGCTGGCGCCGCCACGGACTGCTCGACCCTGCGGACGTTCCCCGGCTGACGCGCGCGCGGACGCGCGGTTCACGCCAGAGCGCCGCCCGAGGCGCTCACGCAGCGTATCCGTCACGCCGAGGGCATCACGCAGTGTACGCCTCGGTCGACCCATAGCCGCTCGTCCATGGCGGCGAACGCCGCGTCGAGGTAGGGCTCGCGCGCCTCGAGCAGCGCCCGCATCTCGCGCGGGCGGATCGACAGCCGCGAGGCCAGGAACACGAGCCAGATGCGGCGCCGCGTCGTCCAGCGCGTGAAGTGATTGGTCAACAGGTAGTCCTCGACGATCGTGGCGCGGGGACGCCGAGTGCGAAGCAGCACGATGGTCGCGGCGAAGCCGGTGCGGTCCTTGCCGCCGTTGCAGTGGATCAGCGCGGGAACGTGGCCGGGCTCGGCGAGCGCCTGCAGCACGCCGGCGAAGGCGGGCGCGAAGTCGATGACGTAGGAGCTGATACGCGGCGAGCACCGTCTCGGCGAGCGCGCCGGCGGCGAAATCGCGGCCGAGGAGGCGGCGCCGGACGAGTCCGGGCTCGAGCGCCGGGACATCGACCGGCATCGGGAGCACTTTGACGTCCGGATGACCCGGGAAGCGATTCGCGAGGTCTTCGCGCTCCGAGGGGGCGCGGAGGTCGCAGACGAGCCGGATGCCGAGCCGGCCGACCGCCGCGACGTCGGTGGGCGTCAGGTGGCCGAGAGTGCCCGGAGCGAAAGAGCTCGTCCCCACGCGACGGTGCGGCCGTCGCTCGTCATGTAGCCGCCGAGGTCGCGGAAGTTGTCGGCGCCGGCGAGCGGGAAGTGACGCGTCGCCGGCGGTCGGCTCACTCGCCATCGTCGTGGCGCGCGCCGCGGCGGACCGGCCGCCGTCGCGGTGTCGAGGCGCTCGTCGAGGAAGCTCGCGGATGCGCCGGCTGAGCGTCTGACAGATGGCGACGGCGATCGCCGGATGCTCCTCCATCACCTCGAAGAGATCCTGGCGGTCGAGGCGAAGCAGGTGCACGGGACCGTCGGCGAAGACGGAGGCCGAGCGCTGCTCGCCGTCGAAGACTGCGATCTCGCCGAAGAACTCCTCCGGGCCGAGCGCCGACACCTGGGCGCTTCCTCTGGTGATGCGCACGCGCACCGTCGACGATGAAGTACATCTGCGCGTCGAAATCGCCTTCGCGGACGATCGGCTCGCCCGGCCGCGACGTGGCGCTCGACGACGACCCGCGCGAGCTCCGCGCGAGCTGCCGCGTCGGTGAGCCCGGCGAAGAGAGTCGAGGCTGCGCAGCAGGAGGATCGTGTCGACGTGGGTCGCGTGTGTGTCCGGCTGCCGCTCAGGCGAGACTGCTGCTCGGTCACGCGCCAGGGTCTCGGCCGGGAGCGTGCCGCGCAGGAGATCCTGACTCAGCCCGTCGCTGGACGCGAGCACCTGGCGGCGCACGCGCCTCCTCGAACGTGGGAAGCGGCTGCCCGAGCGCCTCGCGCTGCGTGCGAGCGAGCGCCGTCGGACTGCTGTCGTCCTCGAGCAGCGGCAGCAGGCGCGTCTCGCTCGGAGGGCGGCAGCAGGGCCTCGAGCGCTTCGAGAACGAGCGCCGGTCGCGGACGCTGTGGCGTGCGGCCGAGCAGACCGCCGACCCGCGCCAGTCGCTCGTCGTCGCGGAGCGCCGCGATCAACAGGACGGCCGTGTGCGAGCCTCGTCGATGCGCTCGTGCAGGCGCTGCAGAGACGGCGTCGGCACGTCGCCGCTGCGCAACACTCCGGCCTGCGATGATCAGGCGCGGCGGATGACGTCGATCTCGCGATCGACGAGGGCGTTCAGGCGCTCGGGATCGATCGGCAAGCCCGACGAGTATCGGCAGCACGGCCTCGGCGTGCCCGATACCGCCCGAAGCGCAGCGTGTGGAGCAGGACGTCGACGGCGTCCGGGCCGAGGGCCGATGGCGGCGCGCGCGGCGGCGGCCGCGTGCGGGATCGTCGGCGGTCACGTGCTGCACGAGCTCACGGGCGCTGTCGGCGAGCCCGGCGTGACCGATGAAGCGCACGACCGCGGTGCGGACGGCCGGATCGGGTCGAGGCGATGGGCGAGCACGGCTGCGGCGTGCGGCACGAGGCTGCGCGCCGTGCGCGCGGCGACCTCGGCGAGCGCCGCCGCGGCGTGGGCGCGATCCTCCGGGCTCGGTGAGCGGGCTAGCAGGTGAGCCGAGCTGCGCGTTCACATGGCCTCGCCGGCGCGCGGGCGGCGGAGCTCGGCGCGGAGCTCCTCGCGCGCGATCCGGCCGCGTGCTCGCGATCGGACTCGCGAGCGCCCGCGGTCATGCGCGGCGCTCGAGGTCCGCGCCGCGGCGACGCCGACGCGCACGAGCGCCGCCGTCGCGGCGAGGCGCACTGGCCGGATGCGGATCTGCGAGCGCCGTGGCTGAGGACCGCGGCGCGCCCCTGGCGACCGGTCCGACGAGACGCCCGTAGGCTTGCACGATGCGCACGCTCGAGCACGCCGAGGCCGGACGCGGAAGACCGCTCGGCTGCGGCCAGCACGCGGCGAGATGCCGCGCGCTCGTCGTGCACCAAGCGTCGCCGCCGCCTCGGCCTTCAGCACCTGATGCAGCGTCGCGACCAGCACGGGCGCTGCGCGGCCGGTGCGACGCGGAGCGAGCGCGGAGAGCGCGCGGACGGCGCGCCGCGGCGTCGCCTCGACCAGGATGTCGCACGGCCGCACGGCAGCGCTCGAATCGCTGCTGCACCGAGGCTCTGCTCGAGGAGTCGCACGGTCCCGCCGTCGAGCAGCTCGGTCGAGCGGCGGCGGATCCTCGAAATCGTTGTGGCGGGCGGTCGCGACCTGGAGGAGCAGTTGCGGATAGAGGCGCCAGAGGCATGAGCGCGAGGACGAGCCACGCCGCCGCGACAGGCAGACCGGCGAACCCGACCCAGAGCGGTGCTCGCGAAGTAGAGCGCGGCGATGATCACGAGGTTGCCGAGCACGGCGCCGGTGCGCTTCACGGGGCCGTCGATCAACGTCGTGACGGCGGCGCGCACCCGTTCGGGGAAGAGCGTCACCAAGATGCGCTGGGCCGGATCGTAGACCGCGTGATCTGCAAATTGGCGCCCGCGACGGCGGCGACGCCGGCCGCGAGGCTCAATTGCACGCTCAACCCGACGAGACCGAGGAAGTAGATGAGCGGCGACAGCGCCGAGCGCGAGCGGCACGCCGAGCCGGCGAAACGACCGCCGGCGTGCCGTGACGATCTGGATCAGCAAGACGCCGACGTTCAGCCAGCCGCGGAAGAGCGGCGTAGAGATCGAGAAGGCGCTGCTCGCCGCCGTGACCCTGCGTCGCCTGATCGGCGACGGACGGCGAACTCGAAGTAGAGGATCGGGCCGAGAATGCCGGCGAGCAGCGAGGCCAGCACGAGCACGCGCAAAGAGCGCGCCCGCGCGCCAGAGCGGGCGAGGCGCCGGCCCGCGTCGTCGTCGACGAGCACGGGACCGGAACCGACGCGATGGAAGCGCGCGCGTTGGCAGGCGCAGGAGCGGGACGCGTCGCGGCGATGCCGAACAGCATCGTGACGCTCGCGATCGGCAGGAGGGTGGCGATGCCGAAGGTGCGCCGAGCCACCCCGACGTGAAGCTCCCGGCGATCGCGCCGAGCGTGCCGCCGGCACTGATGCGGGCGAAGAGCACGCTTCCCCTGCCGGCCGCTCACCAGGCTTGCCGACCGCCGTCCAGAAGACGACCAGCGTGATCGCGTCGAGCTGCTTGGCGGCGAGGACGCAGGAGGACGAAGGCGCTGGTGACGTTGCCGACGACCAGCATCCAGAGCGGCACGAGCGCGACCGCCAGGAATCCGAGGGTCGCGATCAGCAGCCGGCGCGGCTCGTAGCGGAGCGCCAGCCGTCCGACCACGAACGTGGTGCCGGTCAGCAGCACCGAGTTCAAGAGAAAGACCCAGGGCAGCCGGTCGACGCCGACGCGCTTCAGGAAGAACGTGTCGGCGACGTTGGCGACGGAGATCGACGCCCACGAGATCGGCGAAGAGCGCGGCCGCGCTCCACGCGAGACACGCTCCTCGCCGCGCTCGATGCCGAGGCGCGCGTGCGACCCGCGCGGCCGAAGCGCGTCATGGCGTGCGCCGAGCCAGCGCGCTCCTACGCGGCCTGCGCGTCGGCGCGCGGAGCGGTCAAGCGGCGATGCGTCGCGGACGATCACCACGCCGAGCGCGAGCCAGCGCGAGCACGAGCACGACCGTCACGTAGAAGAATCGCTGCGTCGAGAGATTGCAGGAGCTGCACGCCGAGCAGGACCGTGAGCGCCGCGAGCCCGTCGCCCAGGCGTACGAAGAGCGAGTCGACCACCGGCTTCGCCTTGGTACTTCATCTCGGCGTGGTCGGGAGCCACAGCACCTGGCGCGCGGTGTTGTTGATCGAGTAGTCGGTGCTGTTCTCGGCGACCTTCATGACGCGCACCATCCACAAGCACCGGCAGCGAGCGCCATCGAGGTGTACGAGATCAGCGCGACACGTCGGCAACATGAGGAAGATGGCGCCGAAGCCGCCGTAGCGCAGGAGCCGCGACGCCACCAGCGCTTGCAGCAGCAAGCGCCGCAGACGTTCACCCAGAAGAAGTAGTTGCCGTAGAACGCCGTCGTGCCTTCGCGGACGAAGCGCGATGGTCGCCGCCGGATCCGTGATGCCGCGCGTCTGCCGTTCGTGCTCGAGCGCCTCTTGCACGACCGCGGAAGAGGAGGTTCTCGCCGTTGGTGTTCACCCAGTTGGTGAGGAGCGCGACGATGCGCGGCCGCGAAGAGGTAGCGGTTGGCGGAGCACGAAGCCGATCGCGCCGTGGCCGTCGCCGGGCGCCGCCGGCGTGGTCGATCGCACGCGCTCGCCGCGCGTGCGCCGAGCGGTCCGCGCACGTCGGCGATGCGGGTGAGCAGGATCGACGCGCCGAGCGGGACCGTTGGCGAGCAGCAGCAAGCGTGCCGCTGTCGAACGTGTCGCGACTGCACCGAGCGCTCGGTCAGGAACGATCCGGCGGCGGCGCCGGCGGTCGCGCCGATGCCGATCAGCGGCAGCAGCCGCTGCCGCGCTCGTCGGCGTAGAGGTCGGCGGCGAAGGCCCAGAACTGCGCCACGATGAAGACGCCGAACATGCCGACCCAGAGATAGAAGACGATGCCCGAGCCGGGCAGGTTGGCGAAGGATAGACCCGGCTGCAGCAACCAGAAGCCGACGAGGCAGGCCATGCAGACGAGCGTCGCGCGCGTGATGAGCGTGCCGCCGCGGCCAGCGGCGCGGAGAGCCGACCGTAGAGCGACACGATGACGACGAGAGCAGGCTCTGACCGAAGCTCGAGTACGCCTTCACCTCCATCTTCGAGAGCCCGCCGATGTCGGAGACGGCGATCCAACTCTCGCGCAGCGGCTTGACGAAGTAGTACGCGCAGAGGATCAGGAAGACGTTCACGAACAGCACGACGCTCGTCGGGCCTTCGCCGGCACGAATGTCCGTGAAGACGCGGAGCACTCGCTCGAGCATCGAAAGTCGGGTTCCTCGGTCCGCCTGCACGCCACCTCCGCCAAGGCGGGAAGCTCGACGCGTGGTCCGAGATCTCCCCGATCAGCGGATGTTCTCTACGACGGCGCGCGGACGGTGACAAAGGTCGGTGCGCGGTTGTGGGCGCTGGTTCCCGATGCTACCGTGCCGCCGGTCGCGTCGTACCGCGGCGTTCGCGTCGTTCTGGCGCGGCTCCCCGCGAGTCCCCACGAAGGAAGGTACATCCATGGGTGGTAAGTCACGGACCTCCGTCACCAAAGCGTCACGGAAGGAACAAGCTCCGTCAGCAGCGCCGGCAAGTGAAGGAAGCCCGGCGCGAGCAGCGAGCCGCCGAGAAGGGTACGCGCCCCGAGGGCGCCCCCGAAGGCGCGAGTGATCCGGACATCGCGGGCATCGTGCCGGGCCCCAACCCCACCCCTTTGCGCGACGCGCTCGAGAGCGACGACGCCAGCGGAGAAGGGCAGCGAAGAGTAGCGCGAGAGTCGTCGAGGACGCGCGCGCACGCGCCGCGCGAGGCGGTCGGCTACCACCCCGATCGCGTAGGACGGCATTCGCCGGCTGATCTCCCCGCGGGGATCGGCGCCGCCATGCAGCACGCCGCGGGCGTCGTCGACGCGGGATGCAGAGGACGTCGCCCGCGACCCAGTCGTCCTCGACCGTGAGGACGTGGCCGCGGCGAGCGAGCTCGTCGCGTACGGCTCAGCGATCCGGCCTTCGAGCCGGAGGCCGCCGGGCATCGCATGGTGCGGGTAGAAGCTCGACGGGAAGTGCACTGACGAGAAGCGCGCCGCCTCGATCGCCTCCCCTGCACCTCCATCCCGAAGACCACCTGATTCAGGAAGACCTGGAGCGGTCCATTGATCCTGCTGGTCGCCGCGCTTGGGTGCCGAGCAACCATCGCCGAGAGCAATACGTAACTGAACGTGAAGTACGAA
>ERZ1370068.271-contig-10244_pt1 | contig 100947 bp, 124 predicted proteins | sample MGYA00561227_ERZ1370068 | MGnify/ENA primary metagenome ERZ1370068 (study PRJEB38410, sample SAMEA6850437) | metagenome | study: Metagenomic assessment of the ecological functions of the soil: analysis of the soil microbiota associated with the...
GTGTACTTCGTTCAGTTACGTATTGCTCTCCTCCTGAGCAGCGCGAGTCAGTCGCCCGCTGTCCCCCGCTTGCCAGAGGAAGCGACCGGGAACTGGATCTGGCGCAGTTGTCGGCCTTCCACCAGAGAGACGCTCGCGCCGCATTCGACATCGTGCGGAGACGGTTCGGTCTCCGCGACCAGGTAGACGCTGCGGTGATCAGGTGTTACGAACAACAACTCGATTTGGTCAACAGCTCGCAATCCGGTCTCGAGACTCAGGAGCTGTCGCTGCGATCGCCGAGGAAGATGCCGACTAACCAACCGGAGTCAGGAACTGGAGACCGACCATTAAGGGCCTCATTTCAGAGGAGGGGCGGCAATCAAGGAATGGTCGTGGTTGCACGCCGGCCGCGGTCGAAGAAGATGGAGAGCCACTTCTTCTGGCTGAACTCCTTCAGGAAGCCGTGCCATTGGTCGGCCTGCAGAAGGTGACGGCGGAGGAGATGGCACTGTAGCGCGGGGCGCGGGACCTCCGGGCCGAACCACGATCCGTCCTGCCACGAGTGCTGGGTGATCTACATGGGGCGCAGCCGGTGAAGGTCCCGTTCGCGGAGAAGCAGCGGGCGGTTCGAGAGTTAGCGCGGGTGAGGTCATAGAAGACGCACTGGTGAACCGGACCGGAGCCCGTGCCCTCGAAGGCAGATTTGGATGAACGATCGAGCTCAAGAAGTAATCAGGCTTGCGCGGTCTGGTTCACTATGATCGGCGAACGGTGCGGGCTGGACCCTCACGATGGCCTTCGTGCATGGGGAGAGGGCGAGATCTGGCATGGGTCCACCTCCTCGGCCTTGCATTGGGGGAATTCCGGAGGGCTTCTCCTGTTCGGCCGTTGGTTCCCAGAGGAGACGAGGAGCACAAAGGCTCCGTCAAGTGCTCCTCTTGGGGAGTGAGTAAGATTGACGCCCGTCTTCCACGTCTGGACGCCACGGTGCCCCCCTGTTGTTCCTCAGTGACTGTGACGTCAGCACTGCATGGTGGTGGCCTCAGTGAGCAAATCCTGCGAGGATGTCTAGGGATCGGGAGGCGAGGTTCCTCTTCCTCACGCCATTCGATGGACCGGAAGGTCAAGGTGCATGCTCTTGGGGAAGTGAGCACGCAGGCTCCTTGAACTTCATGGAGAACCTCTTGGGGAGACTCATTGAGTCGAAGTGGAGATGTCGGCTTTGGGTGAGCCAATCGTGGTGCGCGTGGTAGTAGGCACCCGGCGCCGACGTTGCGTCGGCAGTGCAGAGGTAGTAAGACGAATAAGCGCGGTGAAAGGCCTCTTTGCGCCGCTCCGAAGAAGCAGCATGGTCAAACGGTGGCGGCTTCGCGTCCTTTGCGATAGTCCGGCGTGTTCGCCTCGCCCGCGTTGATGTAGACGAACCGCAGTAGACATCTCTCAGGAAGAGCCGGCGCACGAGTTGGCCGCGGCAGGCTCCGGTCATCTCTCCGTCGCTGGCCTTCGTGAACCGGGTATCACGGATCGGGGATTAGTCGCGGGAGGCAGATCGCGGTCTGCAAGTGGCAGCAAGACTGCACAGTAGATGAGCGGGCGGATCGTGCCTTCTTCCGCGAGAGGCCTCGAAATCCCGGATGCCCCTTCATCGACGACAGGCCTACGTAACCCGGCAGGAGTTCATCGCCATTCTGACCCGGATCCTAATCGGGGTATCAGGGCACCCAGGAACCGGTGCAGTCCATGGAGCCATGTCAGCCACTCGGGATACCCTGAAACCGTCGGATCGGCGATCTGGACATCAGCGCGCGAGTGCAGGCGGGTCGGCTATCTCGACCGCTCGCCCACCTTCAGGAGACAATGAATGGCGCAACGTCTGGTGGCCTTCGCCACATCGGCTTCCCGGACTCGCCGGACTCTTCTCGATGGGTTCTCGTGCAGGAAAGTGAACCGTCGAACCGCGATTGCCTCTACTGCGGCGAGGGGCTGAGGCTCCTAACCCTCGTCGCGCACGATCTTCGCTGGGTGTCTGTTCCTGAGCACCCAGCGCGCGAAATCCCCTGTACTGCGAACCGACCTGGTTCGCTGAGGAGGAACGTCAAACCTTGCCGTTCTCGGTCGCCGGACGCACGCACCGTCGCCGGCGGAGCGGTGCTCGCACAAGCCAGAGCGGCGCTGCGGCACAGGTCAAGTCAAAGGGGCACCTGGGCACCAAACAGCGCTCCGATTCGCATTGCTGCTCCTGCCTCAAGGGTACGAGCTAAGCGATCCAGCACCGCCGCCAACGAACGCATGGCGCCTGCAGAGGGTTCCTGGCGGAGGTGGAGAAGGACCATTGCGCGCTCCGTCGCTCAGGCCCTGGGTCACGTTGCGGTACAGGTGGCATTCTGGTTCGATGGGCAGAGGGCATACCACGCCAGAGTGAACGCGCGTGCGTGAGCGGAATCCTGCGTCAGTTCTGAACTCTCCGTCTCAAACTCCGCGGCAGGGCCTTCCCGAGTTGTTCGAGTTTCGGGGGAGGCGGGGGCGACCAATCGGGCTGTGCCAGGCCTGCATCAAGCAGAAGGAGATCCGGTACGCCCGCCAGGTTGACTTCCTCGGATTCCCTCAAGAGTGCGGGAAGCGTGGTTCACAGAGTGTGTATCTGGGAAGCGCCTACACGAGAGCGGCAAAGGCAGACGAAGAAGCGTTCTTCCGGAAGCTCTAGCGGGTGAGTTAACCCTGTACGCACACGCGCACGCCGACCTCATATCCTTGTCCCGTGCGAGACAGCGATGCCAAGACGACCGGAGCCACAGCGAGCCAGGCTATCAAATCAGTTTAAACCGTGATCGGCGTGGCGACTTGCGGCCCCCAGGGAAGAACCGACGCCTGCCGCTGACGATCGTCGGAATGGCGCTCTTGGGCGGCCTAATCGGCGCTCTGCTCCCTGGGCGGCCGTCGCTCCACTCCTGCGCGACGTGCTCTTCTCTAGCAGCTCTCGCTTGGGCTCGTGCTCGTTGCCGGGGTCACCGTTCTCACGCAGCTGGTCGTCGCGACCGCAAAGTCGTGCTCGCAGGGGACGGACGATCTGCCGGGTGCCAACCGCGTCATCGTCAACGAGGGGCTCATGTTCCTGCCCGCGTACGGCGCACTCTGGGCGCTCGGGCTACGCGGCTACGCCGCCTCGATCTGGGGCCTTCTGATCGCGGACTGGCGACGTTCGTCCTCGCGTGGACGCGCCTCGCGAAGAAGGGCTTCTTCCGCGGCGCCACGCGTCCCTCGGCCGCTCTGGCGAGACGAATCGCCGGCTATGGGCCTGGCGCCCAGGTCAGGGCATCGTGACACTGCTGAACCTACGGCTGGACTTCCTCCTCGTCAGCGTCTTCACCGGTCCCGCGGTTCTCGGGGTCTACGCCGTCGCCTCGAAGTTCGCGGAGCTTCGAAAGTCCCGCCCTGGCGTTGACCTACGTCCTCTACCCACGGTACGCGCGGCTCGATCAGACGACCGCGGCCGCGCAGGCCCGGAGGCTGCTACCGAGAGCGGGCATCCTCACGGCCGCAGCGATCGTGCCCTCTGGATTGCCGCCACAGTCCTGATTCCCGCGTTGTACGGGCCCGAGTTCAAGGGCGCGATCACCCTTGCACACATCATCCTGGTCGGGCTGGCGCTCGAGGGCGTCGCGGCAGTGATCACCGCATTCTCTACGGAATCGGGCGACCGGGGCTCAACTCCTGGGGGATGGCGGCGGGGCTCGCGGTGACCGTCGTGCTCGACGTCCTTCTCATCCCGCCCTTCGGAGCGATCGGCGCAGCCACCGCGTCGGCCGTCGCGTATGCGACGGCGCCTCGCTCTCGTCGCGTTCTTCCGGTGGGTGAATCGGGCCGGAACGGGCATCGGAGCCGAGGCCCGAAGCCATCAAGGCGGCGTCGGCGGGAACGCCCTAACTACTTCTCGAGCAGGTACCAGCCCAGCTCGGCGACATACGGCCGTGGCGCCAGGCCTTCCCGCCGGGCGCGTGCGCCTCCCCTTCGCAGCCGGCCAGGTCGAGGTAGGAGTCGAGCTCGCGCGACTCGCGCTCGTACTCTGCTCGCACCAGGACGAGATCGTTGGACTCGAACAGCTGGCGGAGGTCGACGTCGGCGAACGCACGCACGTGAGACGGGTCGCGCGTCCGCTCGAACGCATTCAGCTCGGCGGCCGCGACCGGGTCGACCGGCGCGATCTGGTCGACGACCAGCAGCCGGCCGCCGCGGCCCGTGACCCGCACCAGCTCGGCCACCGCGAGCTCGAGCCGCGCCAGATGATGAAGCGTCCGGAGGCACCCGGCGAGGTCGAACGAGAACGGCTCGAACGAGAGCTAATCGCGTCGCCTCGACGGAAGCGCTGACGTCGTCGAGGCCCGATCTGCCGCCTGCGCCCCTGCTCCAGCAGCTCGGAGCACGAGATCGACGGCGACCACCTCGCGCACATGTGGCGCGAGTGGCGAACGCCAGCGTCCGGCACCGCTGCCGGAATCGAGCGCCCGCTCGTCGCCTGCTGGGTGCGACGAAGCGGACGACCTTCGCCTCGAGCTCCGCGGCTCGCGCCGTCCTGAAGCGCCGCGATCGCGCTCAGCCGTCTTCGCGAACCGCTCCCTGAGCTGGTCTCGCATAGTCGAGGGCGCTTCCTCCTTCGAGGCGATCGTACCCGCCGCCCGCTCCTCCTCGATCTGCGCGAGCAGGCGCGCCGATCTCCGGTCCCGGCGGGAGGCCGAGCTCGTCGCCGCGCAGAAGGGGCTCCTCCGGCTCTGCTTTCCGGCGTCTCCTCGATCGCCGGGCTCTCAGCCCGGAGGCGCCGACGAACGCGAGCGCCTCCAGCGACCAGGGCTCCGTGGCGCCCGGCGGAAACGATGGATCGAGCGGGGGATCGTCCTGTGGCCGCTCGGCCCGGACGAGCGCCGTCGCCAAGCGTCGCAGCTCGTTCGAGACGGGCAATCGGCGCAGCTCCCCGCCGAAGACTGCGACCAGCCGGTAGTCGGCGGAGTCCCAGCCGGTCGAGGCGGTCTGTCGATTGCGCCGCCGAGCGGCCCAGCAGCCCCAGAGAGTCGAGCGCGCCGGTAGCCGCCGGGCGAGAGCCGGCGCAGCTCGGCCAGGATCGCGCTCCCCGCAGGCGTCGTCACCAGAGCTGCGTCGCGGCGCACGAGCTCCTCGGTCTCTGGAGCCATCCTGAAGTCGTGCGAAGCTCGTCCTCGAGCCTCGGACTGCGCGAAGCAGCCGCAACGGGTCGTCTTCGAAGACGGAATCCTTGACCGAGCGGATCCGCCTCGCCGCGAGGTCGCCGTAGCCATCGAACGGGTCGACGGTCTCGTCGGTGCCCACCCGCTCGGCGATGCGCGTTGATGGTGAAGTCGCGGGTCCCGAGGTCGTCCTCGATCGCCTCCCGGCAGCGGCGTGAAGTCGACCGTGCGCTCGTCCTCGAGAGCGACGCGCCAGGCGCCGTGGCGCTCCGAGAGCGGGAACGGCGCGCCGCCTGATCGCCTCGCGAACCTCCGCGCCGCGCGCTGCGGGATCGCGGAGCGCAACGTCGAGGTCGACGATCGGCCGTCCGAGAGCATGGTCGCGGACGGCGCCGCCGACCACCCAGGCCTCTTCGCCGGCGAAGAGCTCGTCGACGAGGTCACGCATCGACGACGGTCCGCCTGCGCCCGCCGCGGGTCGCGGTTCGATCCCGCACGCGAGCTCGTAGTTGATCGTCCCGGCCACGCGGGCGTGATCCTCGGCGAGCACGCCGTGGCCGAGGATCGTCACCGGGGCGCCGACCGGCTCCTGGTCCTCGAGCTCGACCGCGAAGGCGTCCATCGAGACGGTCCCGACGACGCGGCACGGCTCGCCGCTCACGCGCACCTCCGGTGCCGGTCAGGTCGCGCCGGAAGCCGTCCGCGTAGCCGACAGGGACGATCCCGATCCAGGTCGGCCGCGCCGCGACGAAGTGCCGCCCGTAGCCGGTGCTCTCGCCCGGCCTCGAGCCGCTTCACCTGCGGCGAGGTAGCTTCGCCACGAGAGCGCGGGCTCGAGCCCGTCCGCGGCGGGATCCTCGCCGAAGGGCGAGAGGCCGTAGAGCGCGACGCCGCAGCGGGCCGCGTCGAACCGCGCGGACGGCAGCCGCAGCGCCGCGGCGCTGTTCGGCGATGTGGCGCATCAGGTCTGCGGTACGGCTCGGTCGCGCGCCGGAAGACGCTCCACCTGCTGGTCGCGCGAAGGTCGGATCGGAGTCGGCGGTGGCCAGGTGCGACATGAGGCCCACCACCTCGGACGGCCGGCTCCGGGAGCTCCGAGAGGCCCCAGCGGCCCATGCCCGGTATCGAGCTTCAGGTGCACGCGCACGCCTTCCGGGATCTCGGCGTCCCAGACCGCGAGCTCCAGATTGGCCGCCCTGCGCCTCGGCCACCTCGCGGCTGGACGAGGTCGGGCCCATCACCAGGATCCGTGCGAGCGAGAATTCCGCCCGCAGCTCGAGCGCCTCCGGCGACGGTGGCGACGCAGAGCGCCCTGCGCCCTCGTCGAGGACGGCCCCGGCGACGTCGCACGGCGCCGTGACCGTAGGCGATCCGCCTTGACGACCGCCCACAGCTGCGCTACCTTCGAGCGTCACGCAGCAGCGTCCGTGCGTTGCGCCGCACGGCGCCGAGGTCGACCGTCAGCTCAGACCGGTGCATTCGAGCACCAGCGGCAGGGCGCCGATGACGTCGCTCGCGATCGCCCCCGACCTGCGGGATCCTGGTCGAGGCGAGCTGCTGCGCGGCGACTGCCGCCGCGGCGGCCAGGCGCGCCTCGAGCCCTTTGGCGAGGAACGCGGCGACGATCCCGGTGAGCACGTCGCCGCTGCCCGCGGTCGCCAGCGCCGGAGTGCCGAGCGAGACAGACGAGCACGCCTCGGCCGGCGCGGCGATCGAGCGTGTCCGCGCCCTTCAGCAGGCAGACGCAGCCGAAGTGCTCCGCTGCGCCGTCGCACCGCCTCGAGCCGGTGCGCCGCGACCCAGCTCGACGCCTGGACGCCGAGCAGTCGGGCGAGCTCGCCCTCGTGCGGCGTGAGCACGGTCGGCGCCGAGCCGCTCGAACGGCTCGAGCTCGTAGAGCGCGTCCGCGTCGACGACCGGCGGTAACGCTCCACCTCGGCCAGCAGGCCGGCGCACGACCTCCTGCGGCCCGGGTCCCGACCAGGCCCGAGCTCCCAGCGCGAGCGAGCCCGCCTTGAGCGCGAACTCGGCGATCGGTCTGACCGCCCGCGGCGAGATCTGCCGTCGTCCTCCGGGCAGGGAGCTTGACCGCCTCGAGCAGGCGCTGCTCGAAGACGGCGAGCGTCGAGTCGGGCACTGCGACCGCGACGTAGCCGGCGTCCGCGCGGAAGGCCGCCTCGGCGGCGAGGCGACGGAGCGCCGGTCAGCCCGCGCGAGCCGCCGACGACGAGCACGGTCCCGGCCGTGTACTTGTTCTGATCCGGCTGCTGCCGCGGGACCTCGCGCCAGGATCGCTCGGCGTCACGAGGCGGTGCTCGGTGTCAGCGGCGTCGAGCCCGATGTCGGCGACGACCACCTCGCCTGCGTGGAAGCGCCCCGGCGCCACCTCGAGCCCGACCTTGCGGCCGTGGAACGTCACGGTCAGGTCGGCGTCGACGCAGCGCGCCGGCCACCTCGCCGGTCGAGGCATTCGACGCCCGACGGGAGGTCGACCGCGACGACCGGCGCCCTGGCGGCGTTGATCGCCTCGATCTGCCGCGCCGCGTCCTCGCGCGGCTCGCCGTGGAAGCCGGTGCCGAAGAGCGCGTCGATGATCACGTCGGCGTCGTCGAGCGGCGCCTCGTCGACCGGCCGAGCCGCGCTTCCGGCTGCCTCGAGCACCTCGATCGCGATCCGCCCGTCGCCGCCGTTCGCGCCGCCGCCGCAGACCGCGACGAACCGGCGGGCGTCCGGGAAGCGCCGCATCGCCTCCTCGGCGACCGCGCGCCCGGCGCGGCGCCATCAGCTCGTCGACGTCGTGGCCCGGCCTCGGCGCGCGCTTCATCTCCTCGGCCGTGTAGAGCGGCTCAAGCATCGGTGACGACGCACACCGCCTGCGGCCGAGCTCGCGCGAGTGCGTCATCGAGAGCTCGATCTCCCCGCGCCCGACTCGCTCGGCCCACGCCTTCGTCTTGCCGCTCAGCGTCACGCCCGGCTTCGGCCGCCCGGCGATCTCGATCTCGCGCCAGGTGAACGCGCACGCCGGAGCCGAGCGCCTTGCCGACGGCCTCCTTGCCCGCGAAGCGCGCCGCGTAGTGCTGCGGCGGGTTCGGCTTGCAGTCGCAGTAGGCGCGCTCGGCTTCGGTGAAGCAGCGCTCGCGGAACCCCGGGTAGCGCTCGAGCGCGCGGGCGATCCGCTGGATCTCGATCAGGTCGACTCCGACTCGCATCCTCGCAACTCTACGGAGCCGAGTCGATCCAGCCGGGTAGCGCCGCGATCGAGGCGATGATCCCGTCCGAGCCGCACCCGAGCGTCCTCGACCGATCGGGCCGGAACTTGCCCGTGCGCACGAGCACGGTCCGCAGGCCGCACGCGCTGCGCCCCGCGATGTCGGCCTCGACGTCGTCGCCGACCATCCAGGTCAGCGTTCGGGTCGGCGTCGAGCGCGTCGCAGCGCGGCGTCGAAGTACGCGGCGCTCGGCTTGCCGAGCACGGTCGCGTGCATCTCCGCCGCGTACTCGAGCCCGGCGACGAACGCGCCCGCGTCGAGCAGCGGCCCGCGCGTGGTCTGCCACCAGCGGTTCTTGTGCAGGCAGTAGAGCTCGGCGCCGCCTGCGAGCTCCGCGAACGCGCGCGCGAGGTTCATGTAGCTGAAGACCTGGTTCGTTCATCCGAGGTCTTCGTCCGCGCCGCCGAGCAGCACGGCGTCGGCGCCCTCGCCGACGAGCTCGATCCCGTCGAGGTCCTCGACGATGTCGCGGCATCGTCAGCGCCAGCACGCGCTTCCCCGGCGAGCGCATGCGCGGCGGCCAGCGGCGTGGTCTGCAGCTCCGCGTCGTCGAGCTCGACACCGAACGCCGCGGATCTGCCGCGAGCGCGCCGGCGCGAGTGCGTGGTGTTGTTGGTCACGAACCGCAGCCGGTGCCCGCGTCTCGCGAGCCGCGCCACCGCCTCGCCGCCGCCGTCGATCGGCTGGCCGGAGACGTGGAACACGCCGTCGACGTCTAGGAGAATCGCACTCATCGGTGAAGCCTCCATTGCGCGTGCATACCCTTCGTCTCGCCGAGATGGGCGCTTCCTGCACCAAACCAGACGCGTAGCGTTGCCATGAGCGGCGAGTCTATTCAGGTGACCCGGTCGGTCTCCATCCCGCGGTCGGAGATCGAGCTGCGCTTCTCGCGCTCGAGCGGGCCCGGCGGCCAGCACGCGCAGAAGAGCGACACCGCGGGTCGAGGCGACCTTCGACGTCGACGGCCTCCGAGGCGCTCCAGCGAGGCTCAGAAGCGGCGCGTGCTCGCGAAGGCAGGCGCCGGTCCTGCGCGCGGTCGCGCAGGACGAGCGGAGCCAGTGGCGCAACCGCGAGCTCGCGACCGAGCGGCTCGTCGACGCCCTCCGGGAGGCCCTGCGGGTTCCCAGGCGACGACGGCCGACAAAGGCCGAGCAAGGCCGCCGTCAGAGCGGCGGCTCGAGCAGAAGCGTCGCCGCAGCCAGCTCCAGCGCCGCCGGCGCGGGCTGGACTGATCCAGCGCGCCTCGCCGCCCTCGCCCGAACGCGCGTCAGCCCCAGCTTCTCGAGCACGCGATTCGAGGCGTCGTTGGAGAGCTCCGACCTCGCCACGACCTGTTCGACGTTCGGCTGCGCGAGTGCCCACGCCACCAGAGCTCTCGCTGCCCTCGGTTGCGTAGCCGCGGTTCCGGTGCCCCTCGAGGATCCCGTGGCCGAGCTCGACTCTCGCCCACTCGTTCGGCCGCCCGAGGCGGAGCCGGCGCTCCCGACGACCTCGCCCGCAGCGATCACGATCCACGGCCCGGAACCCGAGCGGCGACGGGTCCCTCCGCAGCTGCGGCTCGTACGCCTCGAGCAGCCCCTGCAGCTCCCTCGTCCGGCCAGCCCTCGGGGACCGCGGCCCCGAGCACCGCGCCTGCCGACTCGCGGCTCGGAAGCGCCTCGAACAGCTCGACCGGCCACGGCACCAGCCGCAGGCGGGCGGTCTCGATCAGCGCTCGGCCCGGCCGAGGAAGTCGCGCACGAGGTCGAGCGTGCGCTCCGGCTCCTCGGCTTGCGCCATGTGCGAGCTCTCCTCGTGCACGACGTACTCGGACCCGGGATCGCGCGGTGCGCCGCCTCCGTGATCGCCGGCGTCACCTCGTCGTAACGGCCGGAGAAGACGAGCGTCGGCGCCTCGATCTGGCCGAGACGCTCGGTGATGTCCCAGTCCTTGATCGTGCCGATGACGTGGAACTCGCTCGGCCCGTTCATCGCGTGGTAGACCTCCGGATTGGCCCGAGGATCGAGAAGCACTCGACGAGCCAGTCCGGCCACGGCTCGACCGCGGCAGAGGTGGCGTTTGTAGAACTCCATCTCCGCCTCCTGGTAAGCCGGATCGTCGGTCGTGCCCGCCTCCTCGTGCTCGCGCAGCGCTCGCCTCGACCTCGGGCGGCAGCTCCGAGCGCGAGCCGTTGCACCTCGGGCATCCAGTCGGGGACGCTCGGCGGCGAGCTCTCGGCGATGAGCGAGGCCAACCCGGCGGGCCGGCCGGATGCGTACTGCATGCCCGAGCATCCCGCCCCAGGAATGGCCGAGGATGTGCACGCGCTCGAGACCCAGCGCGTCGCGCACGCGCGTCCACCTCCTCGACGAACAGCTCGGGCGTCCACATCGCGGGGTCGTGCGGCTCGCTCAGCGCAGAGTTCCCCGAGCCGAGCTGGTCGTAGAAGACGACGCGCCGCTCGTCGGCGAGGGCCTCGTACGGCTTCATGTGCAGCCAGTTCGCACCGGGACCGCCATGGAGGCAGAGCAGCGGCAGCGCCCTCGTCCTCGCGCCCGGCCGCCACGGACCGATACCACGTGCGTGCGCCGATGGAAGGGGACAAAGCCTTCCGTGACACCCATCTCGACGGCCACGCCGGACATCTTTCAGACTTCTTGCGGAACCGCCTGCCTACCGCGCTTACGACCGCCTGACATCCGAGCGTCACGATCCGCTTGTTCCCCCTGCTACGAGGACAAGGAGTTCGCTCATGAGAAGGCAACTCGTCTACCTCGCGCTCCTGGCGCTCACCGGTTCTCACGGTCGGCGTCTCAAGCACGTTCGCGGCCGGCCGCGGCATGACCACGCTATCTCTTCAACGGCCGCCTGCTCGCGGATGCCGGCAGCTCGCCGACGCTCTACGTCGACGTGAACGGCGGCAGCCGCCTCGCCCTGAAGAAGCTCATCGGCCAGGGCGACAACCAGCAGTTCGCGGTCGATGCGAACGCACGGTTCCTCCGCTGGACGCACGGCGTGCCAACCGTCGTGCGCCGAGTCGAACCTCGTGGCCGGCGACCGGGTCAGCCGTCAGGATCAGGGCCGCGCGCAGCGCATCGCTCCCGAGATCGAGGCGACGCCCGCGAAGGTCGTGGCAGACAACGGGCCGAGCCCCCGCTTCGCCCACAGGCCGCTCTGGCTCTTCATCGGCAGCCTCGACGCGCGCGCCGCGAGCGGCCACGTCACGCTGCACATCGCGAACGGCAACCATGCGAGCCCTCCGGGCGATGCTCGGACGCGCCAGTAGATCAGACGTTCAGCTACGACCGCCACACGATCTTCGTCCTGTGGCAGGGACGGGTGCCGACGCTGATCTCGCCGAGTCAGCTCGAGGTCGGCGACAGGATCTCGGTACGGATCCGCGCGCCCGGCAACTCCTCGCTGGCCCAGGTCGAGCAGGTGCCTGCGAACCACGTCGGGGATCACGAGCCCGGCGCCTGGCGGGGGTCGCATCCCGCTTCGTCGAGAGAGGCCGCCTTCGAGCGGCCTCTCTCGGTCGCGGACACGCATCGGCGCAGGAGTCGCTGCCGGCCGAGCTACCCCCGAGCGCCGAGACTCTCGCAGCTGTTCAGCGATCGCACGATGTCTCGGCGCGCCGTGGCCGGTGCGAAGCTAGGGTCACTGTCGGGGCATGCGACTCTGGGGGTCAATCGGCAGCGGCCGCGACATGGCGGTCGATCTCGGCACGGCAAACACGCTGGTGTTCATCCGCGGGCGCGGAATCGTGCTCTTCGAGCCGTCCGTGGTCGCGATCTCCGAGGAGACGGGCCGCGGTGCACGCGGTCGGCGCGGAGGCCAAGCAGAATGATCGGCCGCACGCCGGCGTCGATCCGCGCGATCCGCCCGCTGCGCCACGGCGTGATCGCCGATTTCGAGATCACCGAGGAGATGCTGCGCCATTTCATCTCGCAGGGCGGGCGGGGGCAGGTTCACGTTCGCGCGGGTCGTTCTCTGCGTTCCGAGCGGGATCACCGACGTCGAGCGCCGGGCCGTCGACGAGGCGACGCGTCCGCCGGCGCCCGGACCGTCTACCTGATCGAGGAGCCGATGGCCGCGGCGATCGGCGCGGGCCTGCCCGTGGCCGACGCCGTCGCGAGCATGGTGATCGACATCGGCGGCGGCACGACCGAGGTCGCCGTCATCGCGCTGGGCGGGATGGTCGTCTGGGAGTCGATCCGCGTCGGCGGCTACGAGATGGACGAGGCGATCGTCGACCACGTCGAAGAGCGTCGCACAAGCTGCATGATCGGCCAGGAGACCGCCGAGGCGGCGAAGATCGAGATCGGCTCGGCGTGGCCGACCGACGACGACGGCCGAGACGTCCGTCGCCGGTCGCGATCTCGTCACCGGGCTGTTGCGGCGGGTCGCCGTCTCCGGGCGCTGACGTACGCCGGGCACTCGAGCCTCCGGTCAGCCGGATCGTGAGCGCGGTCAAGGACACGCTCGAGCGAACGCCGCCGGAGCTCGCGGCCGACCTCGGCGTGCGCGGGATCGTGCTGGCCGGCGGCGGCTCGCTCCTGCGCGGGATCGACGAGCGGCTGCGAAGCGAGGTCGGCCTGCCTGTGCAGCTGGTCGAGTCGCCGCTGACCTGCGTCGCCGAGGGCGCCGGTCGCAGCCTGGACGAGCTCGAGACGCTGGACCGAGCCGCGAAGGCGCAGCGCCGAAGCCGCAGCCGGCGCTAATCCGCAGCCTCAACCGCGCGGGAAGCAGTGCCAGAGCCGGTCGACCGCCCGCGCACGCGGCCGGGGGTCGCGAGGAAGGCGGCCAGCCGCTCGGCTTCCTGTTCGCTCGAGTGACACCGCGGCCTCGGCGACGCCGTCGTGCGCTCCAGACGCTGAAGCGGACGTGCGGATCCTCGGTGAGGTAGCGCGAGACCCTCAGCGCCTCGACCTTCGTCACGTGGGTGCGCGCGGAAGAACTCGACCAGCTTGCGCCTCTGGGGTGCCGCGCACCATGGGCAGAAGCGATAGGCCGCCTCCAGCTCGCCTCCACACTCCGCACACACGCGCATCCGGCTCCCTCCACGGGCGGCTGTCACCCGTTCGAGTGATTTTCGCACGACCGGCGCAGGTTTCGCGAGTCCACGGCCTTCTTCCAGTACCCCCGCAAAGGAGCCGCAGATGACGAACGTGCCGCCCGTTCGAGTCTTGATCGCCGACGACCGCAACGATCGCCTGCTGCACGACGTGATCGAAGCGCTCCTCGAGGTGGTTCCGCCAACCAACCCGCGAAAGGAGGAGAAGGTCGACGCCGGCGAGCCGCGAGCGCCCCTGGCGATGGGGCGCTCGCGGCGACTCTTGCGTTCCGGCAAGCCTCCGCCACACTGCGTCTGAGGCCTCGCCCAGCCGCGAAGCGCCGCACCATCAGTTCCGGAGTCGTCCGCGACAGCCGAGGCCGCGCTGGCCGGGCTGCTCTACGAGCGCTACTCGAGCCGGATCCTCGGCTACTGCCGGAGCCGCCTCCGCTCAGAGAGAGAGGCGGAGGACGCCGTCCAGCACACCTTCCTGAACGCCTACCGAAGCCTGCGCGGCGGCGTGGTGCCGCGCGCCGAGGCGGCGGCTCTTCAGGATCGCCGCGAACGTCTGCCACGAGCGCCGGCGCTCCGCCTGGCGGCGCAGCCGGATCGAGGCCGTCTCGGACGACGGCGAGCTGCGCGACGCGGTGGCGCCGCCCACGGCCGCGCACGACGAGCTCGCCGGGCTGGCCGACGCCCTTGCGCAACTGACGCCGAACCAGCGCCGAGCGATCCTCCTGCGCGAGTGGCAGGGGCTGTCGTACCGGGAGATCGCAGCCGAGCTCGAGACGACCGAGGCGGCCGTGGAGACGCTGCTCTTCCGCGCGCGCCGCTCGCTGGCGCGCATAGCTCGACTCGCAGGCGCGCCCGCGCCGGGCTCGACCTCAGCTCGCTCCTGGCCTGGATCCAGTCGCTCGCAGGCGGCGCAGCGGTCAAAGTGGCCGCAGCCACCGTTGTCACCGCCGCCGAGCGTGACGGTCGCCAGCGCCCGCACTCAGGAGCCACGCGTCCGAGCTCCATGCCGCCGGTGAACGCTCGCTGCGATCCCTACCGCCTCTGCGTCGCTGCGGCGCCCGCGCCCGTTCTGTCACCTCGGGTGCCGCGTGCTTCCTCGGGACCGGGGCTGTCGCGGAGACGGAGCACCACAGCTCGCAGACGGACCGTTCGAGCGACTCCGCCGCCTCCGACCGCGACCAGGGAGACCATCCAGGCGCCCGAGGGCACGGAGCCCGCCTCGGCGCTGGCGGCGGTTCCCCTGGCGCCGGTCCAGCAGCCGTCCGTCCGCATCGAGGCGCCGCCTCTTCCGCCCGCACCGGCGCTGCCGGTTCAGGTCACCCTTCCGCCGCCGATCGTGACGGTGACCGTTCCGGCTCTGCCTAGTGTCTCGACGCCGGCTCTGCCTGCTCTGCCGGAGCTGCCGAAGCTTCCTAGCCGCGTAGCGCTCGGATCGGCCTCGAACTTCGCGCGGCAGCCAGGCCCGCAGAAGAAGTACCGCCTCCCGCGGTGCTCGGCCGTCAGCCCTCGCCGCGGGCGACGGTCATGCCGCACACCGGGTCGCGCGCTCCACGTTGCATCGTCAGGCCGACCAGGCCTGCGGCCACGAAGGTGAAGACGATGTTCAGGAAGGTCGTGTAGTTCCAGGTGATCCCGCGCTCGGTGATCGACTCGATCGACGGACGATCCGCTGGGAATCAGCCCGAACGCGCTGAAGATCCCGTCGACGGCGAGCGCGGCGGCCACGATCGCCCCGAACATGATCGTCACGAGCATCGCCGCCACCCGCCAGCCGTAGTAGCGCCCGTAGACGAGCACCAGCGGGACGATGATCAGGTCGGCGTAGATGAAGGCGATCACGCCGGAGAACGAGATCCCGCCCGCCCAGAGCACGGCCGCGAGGGGGACGTTTCCGACCGAGCAGACGAACGAGAGCACCGCCACGAGCGGCCCGACGATCACGTTCTCGAGCAGCTGCACCGCAGCCGCCGGTGCCCGTCAGGAAGAGGGCGTTGAAGAAGTCCATGGGCAACAGCGCGATGAAGCCCGCGATCAGGAAGCCCGCCGTGATCTCCTTCCAGAGCATCGCCCAGTCGCCGCGGAAGTTGTGGGCGACGTCCGACCAGGCATCCAGCGAGAGCAGCCGCGAGCCGCCGCCGGCCGAGTGGTGCTGGTGGCCGCTCTCGGCCGCCAGGGCGTGCTCGCGGGCCTGCTGCTCCTCGCGGCGCGAGACGAACACCCGCAACCCGATCCACATCAGCACGATCAAGCATCAGGCCGCCCACGAACTCGGCCAGCGTGAACTCCCAGCCGAGGAAGATCCACATCACGATCCCGATCTCGAAGACGAGGTTCGTCGAGGCGAACTGGAACACCATCGCCGAGACGAGGCTCGCGCCTTTCTGGAAGATCGACTTCGCGATCGCCACCGCCGCGTAGCTGCAGGACGACGAGGCCGCCCCGAGCCCACGTCGCGAGGGCGACCGTCTTCAGGCCGTCGCCCGCCGAGGGACTGCTCCATCCGCGAGCGCGGCACCCAGGCCTGGACGACGGCCGAGAGCAGGAACCCCAGCACGAGCGCCCACCAGACCTCCCACGCCATCTGGAATGCGTTCCAGAGCCCCTGCCCGATCTGGTCGAGGACGTCCATTTCCCCGACGATAACGAGCGGCTAGCGCTCGGCCGCCAGCCGCACCCCGAGGCGACCAGCACGGTGCCCGTGACCGCGTCGAGCGCGCGGCGAACCCTCGGACGCCGGAGAACGTTCGCGGCCTTCGCGACCGCGGCCGCGTATGCCGCCAGCCAGACGAGGGTCAGCGCAGCGAAGCAGAGCCCGAGCGGGAGCATCGTCCAGAACGTCGTTCCGAACTGCGGCAGCAGGCTGGTGAAAGAAGACGGCGATCTTCGGGTTGCCGAGGTTGCTCAGCAGCCCCTGGCGATACGCCGTGCTGGGCGCGAGACGCCGCGTCGCGTGAGTCGCGAGCGGTGCCGCGCCGACGAGAGCGGACGGCACTGCCAAGGAGCTGCAGGCCGAGCAGGGACGAGGTAGGCGGCGCCCGGCGAGCCGCAGCGCCGTGAAGGCCGGCTGCGAGGCGACGAGCAAGGCAGCCAGCCAGCGCCGCTCGCCGCGAGCGCCCAGGCTCGAGCTGCCCGCTCACGACCCCGAACGCAGTGAACAGTCCGCCGCGGCGTCCACCGGCGAGCGCGTTCCGGATCGTCAGCGCCGTGTCCTGGCCCGGGGTCAGCGATGACCAGGAGCGAAACGCCGAGAAACGCCGCGACCTGGCCGCGTTCACCCGCCGCTACTCGACGGTGACCGTCTTGGCCAGGTTGCGCGGCTGGTCGACGTTCAGGCCGCGCAGGCGCGCGATCCGGTACGCCAGCAGCTGCAGCGGCAACGACGGCGAGCACAGCCTGGAGAAAGGCGGGCGTGCGCGGCACGTAGATGACGTCGTCGGCGTGGTGCTGGATGTCCTCGTTGCCGTCCGTCGCGATCGCGATCACGTGCGCTCCGCGCGCGCGCGTCTCCTGGATGTTCGAGACGACCTTGTCGTAGACGTGCGAGTCGGTCGCGACGACGACCACCGGCGTGTCGCTCGTCGAGCAGCGCGATCGGGCCGTGCTTCATCTCGCCGGCCGAGTATGCCTCGGTCGGGATGTAGGCGATCTCCTTCAGCTTGAGCGCGCCTTCGAGCGCAGACCGGCAGGCCGATGTGCCGCCCGAGGTAGAGGAAGAACGGCCTGTCGTAGTAGCCGCTGGGCGATCTCCTCGATCGGATGGCTGCGCCGTCGAGGAACGCGCTCGATCTGCGTCGGCAGCTCGTGCACCTCGTCGAGGATGAACTTCAGCTCGTCCGGCGTCCATCGTCTCGCGCAGCTGGGCCAGCTTGAGGGCGATCAGATAGAAGCAGCGCGACCTGGGCCGTGAACGTCTTCGAGGCGGCGACGCCGATCTCGAGCCCGCAGCGCGTGTAGAGCACCGAGTCGACCTCGCGCGTGATCTGCGAGCCCATCATGTTCGTGATCGCGAGCGTCCGGGCGCCGCTCTCGCGGGCGAGCCGGATCGCGGCGATCGTGTCGCGCGATCTCGCCGGATTGCGAGATCCCGATCACGAGCGTGTCCTTGCGCCAGCACCGGGTTGCGGTAGCGCCACTCGCTCGCGATGTCGGGCTCGACGGGGACGCGGGCCCACTCCTCGATCGCGTAGCGGCCGACGACGCCCGCGTGGTACGGCGGTGCCGCAGGCGAGGATCACGATCCGGCGCAGGTTGCGCAGCTCGATCGTCGGTCATGCCCAGCTCCTCGAGCACGAGCGCGCCCGTGACGAACGCGGTCGCCGAGCGTCTCGCGACGGCCTCGGGCTGCTCGTAGATCTCCTTGAGCATGAAGGTCTCGTAGCCGCTCTTCTCGGCGGCCTCGATCGTCCCAGTCGACCTCGCACCTCGCGCTCGAGCTGCGCCGTCCTCGACCGAGACGAAGCGGGCGCCGTCGGGCGTGATCGAGACGACCTCGCCGTCCTCGATCAGCTGGACCGACTGCGTCTCGTCGATGAACGCGGCGGCCATCGAGGCCGAGGAACATCTCGCCGTTCGCCGACGCCGACGAGCAGCGGGCATCTGGAGCCGCGGCGCCGACGAGCTCGTCCGGGTGGTCGTGGTGGATGACCACGAACGCGAAATGGCCCTCGAGCTGCCTGTAGGCGCTGCGAACGCGCCTCGAGCAGGTCGCCGCCGTAGTGGCGCTCGATCAGGTGCACGACGACCTCGGCGTCGGTCTCGGTGCTGGAAGGCGTGCCCCTCGGCCTCCAGCGCGAGCCTTCAGCTCGCGGTAGTTCTCGACGATCCCGTTGAGGACGATCGCCAGCTTGTCGTCGTCGCAGCCGGTCAGCGGGTGCGCGTTCTGCTCGTTGACGGCGCCGTGGGTGGCCCAGCGCGTGTGGCCGAGCCCGGTTGCGCCGCGATGGAGCCGTTCGTGCCTGCCGCCTCTGCTTCAGCGGCCTGGAGGTTGCCGACGGCGCGCACGTAGTCGAGCGCGCCGTCCTCCACGCAGCGCGAGCCCGGCCGAGTCGTAGCCGCGGTACTCGAGTCGCTCGAGGCCCTGAAGCAACAAGTCTTTGCAGGCTCTCTGCCCGACGTATCCGATGATCCCGCACACGCCGAAACCTCCCTTCAAGAACGCGAAAGGCCCGGCTGCTCTCCCGGCCCCTGCGTCGGGTCCGGCGTCAGCCGAGTTCTCGTGTTAACGAGAGCGGAGATGGTACCACACGCTCTTCGGCTTCAGCAGCGGTTTCCGCCTCTGCCAGGACGCGGATGACCGGCTCCGTGCCGGAAGGCCGCACCAGCACGCGGCCGTTGCCGTCGAGGCGCTGATTCACCGCGCTCCACGGCCTCGTGAACGACGGCGGGAGCACGCGGCTCGACACGCGATGTTGGCCTTCACCTGTGGATAACGCGGCATCACGGAGGCAGCCTCCTCCAGCGTGCGTGCCCTCGAGAGCCCCGCAGAGAGGCGCGCCGCCGCGAGGCCGTCGCCTGTGACGTGGTCGCGCAGGTAGATGATGTGGCCGGACTGCTCGCTCGCCGAGGACTCCGCCCCTCGCGGCGGAGCGCTTCGAGCACGTAGCGGTCTCCGACGCTCGTCGTGACGACGCGGATGCCGCGCTCCTCCGCCGAGGCGGTGGAGGCCGAGGTTAGCCATCACGGTGACGGCGACGAGATCGACGCCGAGGTGCAGCATCAGGATCGCGAGGATCTGGTCGCCGTCGACAACGCTGGCCGCTCGCGTCCACCGCGAGCATCCGGTCGCCGTCTCCGTCGAACGCCACGCCGAGGGCGGCCCCGGTCTCGACCACCTTGTGCTGCAGTGCACGAAGATCGGTGGCGCCGCAGCCGACGTTGATGTTCGTCCCGTCCGGTTCCGGCAGCCGATCGTGCTCGACCTGCGCGCCGAGCTGCTCGAAGGCCTGCGGGGCGATCCCGGAGTAGGCGCCGTTGGCGCAGTCGACGACGATCTCGCAGCCCGAGAGGTCCGATGCCGAAGCGCTCGACGATGTGCTCGAGGTAGCTGTCGGTCGCGACCCCGACGCTGATCGACCTCAGCCCTGGGGTGCCGGCGAAAGGCGCGTCGAAGAGCGCCTCGATCTCCTCCTCGGCCGCGTCGGTCAGCTTGCTGCCCTTCGCGATCGAAGAGCTTGACCCCGTTGTACTCCGGCGGGTTGTGGGAGGCCGAGATGACCGCGCCCGAGGTCGAGCGCGAGCAGCGCGACCGCAGGCGTCGGCAGCACGCCGGCGAGAACGGCGTTGCCGCCCGCGGCGACGACACCGCGGCGCGAAGGCCTCCTCGAGCTCCGGCGCCCGAGCCGCGCGCGTGTCGCGGCCGACGAAGACGCGCCCGCCCTTCGACCAGAGCGTGGCCGCCCGGCCGAGCCGTTCCACGAGCCCGGGCGTCAGGTCTTCCCCGACGACGCCCGGACCCCGTCGGTCCCGAAGTAGCGGCGGGCCAAGGCGCTAGCGCTTGAGAACTGCGGCGCCTTGCGCGCCTTGTGCAGGCCGGCCTTCTTGCGCTCGACGATGCGCGCGTCGCGCGTGCAGGAAGCCGGCGCGCTTCAGCGGCACGCGCAGCTCCGGGTCGGCCTCGACGAGGGCGCGGGCGATCCCGTGGCGGACGGCGCCCGCCTGGCCGCCGGGCCCGCCGCCGTGCGACGCGCACGCGGACGTCGAAGGTGCCCTCGACCCCGCGCGACCTTGAGCGGCGCGAGCGCCAGCTCGCGGTGCGTCGCGCGCGGGAAGTACGCCTCGATCGTGCGGCCGTTGAACCAGGTCGTCCCGTCGCCGGGCGCGCAGGATCACGCGCGCGACGGAGGTCTTGCGCTTGCCGGTGCCCTGGTACTGCGCGCTGCTCGGCATCAGGTCGTCACCTCCGAGCTCCTTCGGGCGCCTGGGCCTCGTGCGGATGCTCGGGGCCGGCGTAGATCTTCAGCTTGCGATCTGGGCGCGCGCGAGGCGGTTGCGCGGGAGCATGCCCTTGACGGCCTTGCGCAGCACCTCGGTCGGGCCGGCGCTCGAGCTCGTCGCGCAGCGGCCGGCTCTTGAGCCCGCCCGGGTAGCCGGAGTGGCGGTAGTACATCTTGTCGTCGAGCTTCTTGCCGGTGACCGCGATCTTCTCCGCGTTCACGACGACGACGAAGTCGCCGGTGTCGACGTGCGGCGTGTACTCGCGGCTTGCCCTTGCCGCGCAGCGTGTCGGCGATCTGCGTAGCGAGACGCCCGAGGGTCTTCCCCTCGGCGTCGACGAGGTACCAGCGGCGCTCGATCTCGCCGGGCTTGGCGTTGCAGGTCTTCATCAGCGTGTTTCGCCGGCGCCAGACTGAAGTCAGGCACCGGATTCATTGAAATGGCGGACTCCTGTCCGCCGGGCCGGAATCGCTAGCAGCCCACCGCGGAATTCCGCCGCGCCCCCATGGCTCGGGTGGCGCACGTAGGGCGCGCCGAGAACCGACTCCGCGCAGCCGCCCGACGGCAATCGTCGCGGCGGCCCCTCGCCAGCTCGCGCAGGAACGGCCTCGCGGCCTCGATCTCGGCTCGGGTCGGCCGGCGGTTGGTCGCCGGGCAGCAGGTCGGTGCGGATGCGTCGGCACGACGTTCCAAGCAGCAGCGCTCCTCCTCGAGCTCGAGCTCGGCGAGCACACGCCGCACGATCGTCGCCGTCGCCTCGGCGGGCCGCGGCCGGTCAGCTGCCGTTCCGAGGTGAACGGGATCCCGAGACGCGGGCGCCGCGGTAGCCGCGCGGCCTCTCCGACGAGCAGCAGCGGCGCCTCGCGCCGCGACTCGAGGTAGGCGCGCAGCCGGTCTGGCGCCTAGCGGCTCCCTCACCGTCACGATAGAAGTTGAAGGTCTCGCCGATCCTCGCGTCGGCGCAACTCGCTCGATGAGCTCCTCCATCCGAACCCGAACTCTGACCGACGGCGGCCAGCAGCCGGCTGGACGATGGCGCGCGAGCTCGCGTCGTTCCTCGCGCCCGCACAGCGCTCGCTCGATCTGGCGCAATACGACTTCCACCTCGGCCCGGAGACCGCCTCGGTCGTGAGCGGGCGCCTTGAAGGAGGCCGCCGGGCGCGGCGTCGCCGTCCGGATCATGTACGACGTCGATCACGCCAACCCGATCCCCGTGCCGCCGCCGCCCGAGCCCGACGCGCAGCTGATCGCGTCGCTGGGGCTGCCCTCGAAGCCCGTCGCCGGCGTGCCCGACCTGATGCACCACAAGTACGTGATCGCGGGACGGCGAGTCGGTCTGGACCGGCTCGACGAACTGGACCGACGACTCCTGGGCGCGCCAGGAGAACGTGATCGTCACGATCGACTCGCCCGAGCTCGCGCATGCCTTCACGCTCGACTTCGAGGAGCTCTGGAAGGACGGCGACGTCGACCGCAGCGGCTTCGTCGGAGCCGCGCCCGGTCGACGTCGACGGGACGCGGATCAAGCCGTGGTTCACGCCGGGCCACGGCGAGGCGCTCTCACGCCGGATCGCGAAGAGGATCGGGCACGGCGAGAGCGCGTGCGGATCTGCTCGCCGGTGATCACCGTCGGCGCCGGTGCTCGCGACTCTCGCCCAGCGTGCTCGCGGACGGCAGCGGCCGACGTCGCGCGGCTGCGTAGACGCGACGCAGGTCGCCGACGTGATCCGCCAGTGGCACGCCAACGGCAACGTGGCGTGGAAGCTGCCGCTGCTCCAGCAGGATCATCGCCAGGCGCCGTTCTCGGGCAAGCTCTGATGCCGTGGGAGCTCGGCAGCCTGCACAACTTCATGCACGCGAAGATCGTCGTCGCCGACGACGTCGTCTTCGTCGGGCTCCGTTCAACCTCTCGCACTCGGGCGAGAAGAACGCCGAGAACGTGCTCGAGATCCGCGGACCCTGAGCTGGCGGGCAGCCTGAGCGCGTATCGTCGACGAGGTCCGCGCCCGCTACCCGGCGCTGAGCGCAAACGCCACGACCGGCGCCTGAATCATTCCCACTCGATCGTCGCGACGGCGGCTTCGAGGTGATGTCGAGCACGACCCGGTTCACGGCCGGGACCTCGTTGACGATCGCGACCGAGATCGTTTCCAGCAGGTCGTAGGGCAGGCGCGCCCAGTCGGCGGTCATCGCGTCGTCGCTCGTCACCGCGCGGATCACGACCGGATAGCCGTAGGTGCGCTCGTCGCCCTGGACGCCGACCGAGCGGATCGCCGGCAGCACCGCGAACGACTGCCACAGCTCGCGGTAGAGGCCGGCCCGGCGGATCTCCTCCTGGAGGATCGCGTCGGCCTCGCGCAGGATCTCGAGCCGCTCCCGCGTGACCTCGCCGATGATCCGGATCGCCAGGCCCGGCCCCGGGAACGGCTGGCGCCAGACCATCCGCTCCGGCAGCCCGGAGCTCCTCGCCCACGCGCCGCACCTCGTCCTTGAACAGCATCCGCAGCGGCTCGACGAGCTCCATCTCCATGTCCTCCGGGAGGCCGCCGACGTTGTGGTGCGACTTGATCGTCGCCGCGACGGCCGCGTCGCCGCCGGACTCGATCACGTCCGAGTAGAGCGTGCCCTGGACGAGGTAGCGCGATCTCGCCGAGCCGCTTCGACTCCTCCTCGAAGACGCGGATGAACTCCTCGCCGATCGCCTTGCGCTTCTCCTCGGGATCGGCAACGCCCTCGAGCCGCGCGAGGAACCGCTCCTCCGCGTCGACGTGCATCGAGCGGCACGTGGAAGTGACCCTCGAAGGTCTCGACCACCTGCGCCGCCTCGTCCTTGCGGAGCAGGCCGTGGTCGACGAAGACGCAGACGAGCTGGTCGCCGACCGCCTTGTGGACGAGCAGCGCCGCGACCGCCGAGTCGACCCCGCCCGACAGCGCGCAGAGCACGCGCTCGCAGCCGACCTGCGCCCGGATCCGCTCGACCTGCTCCTCGATCACGGCCGCGGCCGTCCAGGTCGGCGGCGCGTCGGCGACGGCGTAGAGGAAGTTCTTCAGCACCTCCTGTGCCGTGCGGCGTGTGCACGACCTCCGGGTGGAACTGCACGCCGTAGAGCTCGCCGCTCTGGATCCTCGAAGGCCGCGATCGGGGCCGCGGCCGACGAGCCGGTGGTCACGCGGCGCCGGCCGGCGGGGCGGTGACCGAGTCGCGGTGGCTCATCCAGCCGATCTGCTCGGCGCCGAGGCCGGCGAAGAGCGCGCTCTCGCGGCATCGGCTCGCACTTCCGTCTTGCCGAACTCGGAGACGCCGGTGCGCTCGACCGTCCCGCCGAGCGTCCTGCGCCATCAGCTGCATGCCGTAGCAGATCCCGAGCGTCGGCACGCCGAGCTCGAACGAGGCCTGGGTCGACCTGCGGCGCGCCGGTCCGCGTACACCGACGCCGGGCCGCCGGAGAGCACCAGCGCGCGCGGGTTGCCGCGCCCGCAGCTCGGCGGCGCTGGATCGAGTGCGGCACGAGCTCCGAGTAGACCCGCGCCTCGCGGACGCGGCTGGCGATCAGCTGCGCGTACTGCCCGCCGCAGTCGAGCACGCAGCACCGGCCGCTCCTCCGGCGACGGCTCTGCGTCGGGCAGCGGGACGACCTGACCCAACTAGCCCATCCCGATGCGCTGGGCCTGCTGCAGCGACTTGCCCTCGGTCTTGATCGCCGGCGCGAGCATCACCTCGGCCTTCTGGAAGTCGTGGATCGACTCGTAGCCGCAGGTCGCCATCGAGGTGCGCAGCGCGCCCATCAGGTTGAGCGTGCCGTCGTTCTCGCGTGCGCCGGGCCGATCACGATCTCCTCGAGCGTCGCGTTCTGCTCGACGGCGACACGCGCGCCGCGCGGCAAGCGTCGGGTGGAAGGTCGCCATGCCCCAGTGGAAGCCGCGGCCGGGCGCCTCCTTGGCCCGCGCCAGCGGCGAGGCCGACCATCACGGCGTCGGCGCCGCACGCGATCGCCTTCGCGATGTCGCCGCCGGTGCGCATGCCGCCGTCGGCGATCACGTTGACGTACTTGCCGGTCTCGAGCAGGTGCTGGATCCGCGCCGCGGCCGCGTCGGCGATCGCCGTCGCCTGCGGCACGCCGACGCCGAGCACGCCGCGCGTCGTGCACGCCTGGCCCGGCCCGACGCCCACGAGCACGCCCTCGGCGCCGGTGCGCATCAGGTGCAGCGCCGTCTGGTACGAGGGCGCAGCCGCCGACGATCATCGGGATCGGCAGCGCGCGAGATGAACTCCTTCAGGTTGAGCGCGTGGCCGTTCGAGGAGACGTGCTCGGCCGAGACGACCGTGCCCTGGATCACGAGGACGTCGAGCCCGGCCTCGAGCGCGACCTCGTAGTGGTCGCGGACCTTCTGCGGCGTCAGCGACGCCGGCCGCCGAGCACGCCCGCGTCCTTGATCTCGCTCGATCCGCTGAGGCGATCAGCTCCGGCTCGACCGGCTTCGCGTAGATCTCCTGCATCCCGCGCGTGGCCTGCTCCTTCGGCAGGCTGGGCGATCTTCTGCGAGCTCGCGGTCCGGCGGCCTCGTAGCGCGTGAAGATGCCCTCGAGGTTCAGCACCCCGAGCCCGCCGAGCTTGCCGAGCTCGATCGCGATCTTCGGCGAGACGACGCCGTCCATCGCCGAGGCCGAGCAGCGGCAGCTCGAGCAGGTGCGGGCCGAGCTTCCAGCCGATGTCCGACGTCCTGCGGGTCGCGCGTGCGCCTGCGACGGCACGATCGCGATGTCGTCGAACCCGTACGCCTGCCGCGCCTTCTTGCCGCGGCCGATCTCGATCTCCACGCCTAAACTACCCCTCTCGATGCAGAAAGGCCCAGGCATCGATCGCGATCGCCTGGGCCGAAGAACCTGTTCTGCCGCCGTCTTCAAGATGGACGGCGATGGTAGCACCGCTCGCTGGACGTGCTCAGCGACGGCGCAGGTACGGCGACGCAGAAGACGTTCGGGCAGTGCAGGCCCTTGACCTGGCGCGCCGGTCGACGTCGCGGTAGCTGACGAACGGGAGGCCGTCGGCGCCGACCGTGATCGAGGTGCTCCAGCCGACCTGGCCGGGCGTGTCGACCGCGACCGAGATAGGCCGAGGTCGTGCAGGCGACGTCGGCGCAGTGCGCGACCTTCAGGATCCTGCGTCCCGCCGGCGCCGTCGTAGTAGCTGATCACGCCGAGGCCGTCGACGCCCAGCGTGATCGCCGAGTACTCGCCCTCGATCCCGCTCGCAGTCGACCGGTCGCGACGTTGCCGCTCGAGCAGGCGACGTTCGAGCAGTGGGCGACGTTCAGGGCGGCGCCGATCGCGTGCGGTAGCTGATCGAGGCCGAGGCCGTCGGAGCCGATCGTCAGCGAGGTGTAGAGCCGACGTTGCCGGCGTGCTCGCAGGCGTCGTGGCGGTCGACGCTCGCACGAGAGCGCGTCGGCGCAGTGGGCGACCTGCGAGGTCGGCGTTCGCGCTGTCGAGATAGCTCGACCAGCGGGGAGGCCGTCGGCGCCGATCGCCAGCGAGGCGTAGGCGGTCGCGGTCGAGTCGATCGCGTTCAGGTGGCGCGCGGAGCAGGCGAGGTTCGAGCAGTGCGCGACGCGGAGGCTGGCCGTCGTCCACGTACGCGATCAGCGCCCAGGCCGTCGAGCCCGACCGTGGCCGAGGTGTAGTCGTCGGCGACGGTGCCGCTCGAGACGATCGTGCGCCGGTCGTGGAGGCGGTGCACGCCACGTTCGTGCAGTGGGCGGCCTTGAGGTTGCCGTTGGTCGCGTCGAGGTAGCTGACCGAGGCCGAGGCCGTCCGAGCCGATCGGTCACCGACGGGTAGCGGCCGACGTTAGGCCGGCGGCGTCGACCGGTGTGCTCGTCGAGCGACGAGCAGGCCGCGTCGCTGCAGTGGACGATCACGAGGCTCGTTGTTGTACGTCGTCGAAGACCGCCACCAGCGGGAAGCCGTCGCGCGCCGGCGGTCGCTGGACGAGTGGGCGCCGCCGGCGGCGACGGCTCACCTTGCGAGACCGGTCGCGCGACCGAGGTTCAGCAGGCCGAAGCCGCCGGGCGGGCCGGCCGGGCCCTGCGGCGCCGGTCGTCGCCTGCGGGTCCGGCTGGGCCGGTGGCGCCCTTGCAGCCTCTCAGCCCCTGGATCCCCTGGGCGCCCTGCGGGCCGGCGGACCCTGCAGGACACGCGCGCACCCTCGGCGCCGGGCGGGTCCCTGGGCCGCGGCTGACCGGGAGCACCGAGCGCCGGAAACTTGCCGTTCTTGCCGAGCGGGAGGAGCTTGCCGGCCTTGCGGCTTCTTCGAGGCGGCGATCCCGCCGACCTTGGCGGCGTTCTTCGGCGAACAGCGCGACGCGTGACCGCGCTTCCGGCGCGATACCGTTGGGCGTGGCGCTCGAGGACTGCGACGACGAGAGCCGCCGCAGACAGCACCACAGGCAGGCGCTGGCGGTTTCATCGCCCGGCAGGTATCGGCGCGCTGGCGCGGAGGCGCGTCAGTCTGCCGACGGGCTCGAAGCTGCGCGACTTCGACCGAGCCGATCAGGCGCCCGGCCTCGCGCGGCTCGAACCTGCCGCGCGCCGATCTCGAGCGTCGACGCGGCGCCCGGCCGCGACGGCGCGGCGCGGAGCGCCTCGTCCGGAGCGGCCGTCGAGCTGCGCGCCGCGATGAAGGCGGCGAGCAGGACGTCGCCGGAGCCGACCGCCGAGACGGGATCGACCCGCGGCGCGGCGGCGCGGTAGCGGATCGCCTGCCGGTCGGCTCGCGAGCAGCGCCCAGCAGCCGGACTCGCGCGTGATCAGGACGTTCCGCGCCCCGAGGCTCGGCGATCGTCTCGAGGCCGGTGAGGAAGTCGTCGTCGTCGTTGAACTCCTGGCCGACGAGCGCGCTCCGCCTCGCGCTCGTTCGGCGAGACGAGCAGCGGCTCGGCCTGCACGCCCAGGCGCAGCGGCTCGCCCTCGGAGTCGAGCACCGTCTGCGCGCCGCGGCGGTTGAGCTCGCGCACGGCCTCGGCGTAGAAGGCCGTCGTCGATCCCGCGCGGGAGCGAGCCGGCGAAGACGACGTAGTCGGCGCCCTGCGAGAGGTAGAGCGAGCTTCTCGAGCAGCATCTCGAGCTCCTCGGCCGAGACGTTGCGGGCCCCACTCGTTCACCTCGGTGTAGCTGCGCGCCGGTCGGGTCGACGATCGCGGTCGAGGTGCGCGACTCGTCGTCGATCCGGACGAAGTCGTTCAGGATCGCCTCGGCGGTCAGCTCCTCGACGATGCGCGTGCCGGTGCGGCCGCCGGCGAGGCCGGTGGCGACGACGGGCACGCCGAGCCGCTTCAGCGCCCGCGCGATGTTGATCCCCTTGCCGCCGGCGAGCGTCAGCCCGGCGCTCGCGCGGTGGCGCTGGCCGCGCTGGAAGTTCGGGACGGTCAGCGTGCGGTCGATCGCCGCGTTCATGGTGACCGTGACGATCACGGGACCCAGCCCCACATGTGGTGCAGGGTACGTGTCGCGTACCAACCTGCGCGGGCCGCGAGGCCCGGGCGCGAGACCGAGCGCGAGGCGACGCGAGCGGCACGACGCGCCGACGAGCTTGCCACGCTGGTAGACGCGGACCTGGCCGAGAGGACTGTCCCTGGGACACCGGGCAGGTCGGCCGCGTCCATCGCGACGACCCGGCGGACGAGCGGGAAGTCGACCCGCAGCGACGGGCCTCAGCGACGCGGCCGCGACCAGCGCAGCCGGCTTGCGGCCGTAGCCGACGGCCGCGCGCGCGTAGGCGTGCCCCTTCGTGACGACGCTCGCGCGCGCGGTAGCGCGCGAAGCCCCAGTCGAGCAGCTTCGCCAGGTCGGCGTTCCGCTCGCCGCGGTCAGGGCTGCCGAGCAGCGTCGCGTAGACCGTCACCGGCCGCGCCGGGCGGCCGCGACCTTCGTTCCAGCCGGCCGCCGAGGTGTGGCCGGTCTTGACGCCGAAGATGCCCGGGTAGCTCGAGAGCAGGTCGTTCCAGGTGTGCAGCGAGCGCCCGCCCGAGATCGTCGCCGCCTGCTGGCGGACGATCTGCCGCACGAGCGGCCGGTGCATCAGGATCCGCGCGAGCAGCGTCACGTCGCGAGCGCTGGAGACGTGCCCGGTGCGCGTCGAGCCCGTCGGGCCGGACGTAATGCGTGTCGCGCAGGCCGAGCTGCCGTGCCCGCTGGTTCATCAGCGCGACGAAGCGCTCCTCGCTGCCGCTTGCCCACGTAGTCGGCGAGCGCGTCGGCGGCGTCGTTCGCGCTCTGGATCAGCGCCGCCTCGAGCAGCTCGCGGACGGTCAGCCGCTCGCCCGCCCGCAGGTCGGCGCTCGACTCGCCGACGTCGGCGGCGCGGGCGCTGACGGTGACGACGTCGCGAGGGCTCGTGTCCGCTCGACCGTCAGGAGCACGGTCATCAGCTTCGTGATGCTCGCGATCGGGACGCGCTCGCTGGCGTCCTGCGCGAGCCAGCAGCTCGCCGGTCGACGCCGTTCTCGACCACGTAGGCGCGGCCCGGTCACCTGCGGCGGAGCCGCAAGCACGGGAGCCGCGAACGCGAGAGCCGCGGCGGCGAACGACCAGGCCCTTCAAGCGGGCGGCAGTGTACTGTCTATTTCACGCGCACGCGCTGGCCGACGATCGAGGTTCGTCGGCTCGATGCCGGGGTTGAGCGCCAGCAGCTGCTCGACGGTCGTGTCGAACGTGATCGCCACGTCGCTGAGCGTCTCGCCGGCGCGTCAGCCGGTAGAAGCGGCGGCGCTTGACCGGGACCGGCGTCGTGGCGGGCGGGGTCGCGACGGTCTGCGTCGCCACGGATGCTCTGCCGGGGCGGGGTCGCTCTGCAGGCCGGAGCGGACGAGCAGGACCGCGATCGTGACCGCGAGCAGGAAGGCGGCCGGGGCGCCGTAGCGCGTTCGCCTGCCGTCGCCAGCCGCGCTCCACCGGCTACCAGCCGGAGACGGCCCAGACCTCCCGCCGCAGCCGGGCGGCTTCGGCCGCGGCGGCGCGCGCCAGTCCTCCTGGCCGTTGCGAAAGGCGTAGATCACGCTCCGCGAGGCGTTGACGAGCGCGCTGGCCGGGCCGCTCGTGAAGGCGCGGGCGAGGTCGGCCGGGGTCGCGCCCTGGGCGCCGACGCCCGGCAGCAGCAGGATCGCCTGCGGCAGCAGCCGCCGCGCCTCGCCGACGGCACGCGGATGGGTCGCGCCGATGACCGCGCCGACGCTCGAGAGCCCGCGCTCGCCGACGAGCTCTTCCCCGAGCTCGTGCACGAGCAGGGCGACGTGGTGCCAGACCGGATGGCCGTCGGAGAGCTTCGAGGTCACTGGACGTCGGCGCCGCCCTCGTTCGAGGTCTTGACCACGCAGAAGATTCCGCCGCCGTGGCGCCGGCAGGCGCCGAGGAACGGCTCGAGGGAATCGCGGCCCAGGTACGGGTTGACGGTCATGGCGTCGGCGACCGGCGGGCCCTCGCCGCGCGGCTCGAGATAGGCGGTCGCGTACGCGCGCGAGGTCGAGCCGATGTCCCGCGCTTTCGCGTCCGCGAGCACGACGAGACCGGCCGAGCGCGCGTAGGCGCAGACGTCCTCGAACGCCCGGAGGCCGTCCGCGCCGAGCGCCTCGAAGAAGGCGAGCTGCGGCTTCACCCCGACGACGTGCGGCGCGACCGCGTCCACGATCCCGCAACAGAAGCGGCCGCAGGCATCGGCGGCCGCCGCCTGGCGAGAGGTGCGCGTCGCCGGCGAGCTCGACCGGCAGCGAGGTCAGGCCGCGGATCGAGCCCGACGAGGAGCTGCGAGCGCTTCCGCTCGACCGCCTCGGCGAGACGGTCGGGAAAGAGCGCGGTCGCGACTGCGGGCTCGGCCCCCACGTCGCTCAGAGGCTAGCGCGAGCTTCGGCCGGGAAACGAGTGAGGGCCGCTTTCGCGGCCCTCACGCAAACCTTCGGAAGCCCGGGCTAGAACCCGCCGCCGCCACCGCCGCCGCCGGTCTTGACCGCGGTCTTCAGCGAGCTGCCTGCGGAGAACTTCGGGACGGTCGCTGCCGGGATCGTCACCTTCTCGGTCGGATTACGAGGGTTGACGCCCTGCCGCTCCTTGCGGTGCTGGGTCGAGAACTTCCCGAAGCCGGTGAAGTTGACCTCGCCGCCGCTCTTCAGCGTGTCGGTGATCGAGTCGAGCACCGCATCCACTGCCTCGGCCGCGTCGCGCCTCGACAGGTTTGCCCTCTGGGCCACCTTGTCGACGAACTCTTGCTTCGTCACAGTCGCTCCTCTCTTCCCGGTTGCCTAGTTGGGATCACGGCGCAAGACCCTAGCAGGGGTTCAGCTTTCGGCTCAACCATGCGGTTTTGCGGCGCTTTTGGACAGTTCTAGCAGCTCGGTCGGTCGGAAGAGCGCGCGCAGGCGCACGCCGGCGCGCGCCAGAGCGTCCGCTCCACCCTCCTCGCCGGTCGACCACGCAGACCGCCGTTCCGACCCTCAGGCCGGCCTCCTCGCAGTGCCTCGACGGCCTCGATCGCCGCGCCGGCGGAGGTGACGACGTCCTCGACCAGGCAGACGCGCTCGCCCGGCTCGAAGAAGCCCTCGAGCCGGTTCGCAGTCCCGTATTCCTTCGCCTCCTTGCGCACGATCAGGAACGGCAGGCCGGAGGAAAGCGAGGCCGCGGCCGCCGAGTGCGACGGCCCCGAGCTCGGGCCGGCGAGCCGCACGGCCTCCGGCTCGATGCTCCTGCACCGTCTCCGCGATCAGCTCGCCGAGCGGGCCGAGCAGCTCGGGCACGCGTCTCGAAGCGGTACTTGTCGAGGTAGTAGCGCGAGCGCGCGACCCGAGCGGAGCACGAAGTCGCCCTCGAGGTAGGCGTGGTCGCAGAGCGCTGCGCCGAGCTCGGCCCGCTCCACTAGCGCCGCGCGGCCGCGGCAGCTCGCGCGCGTGAAGCAGCAGGCGCATCGGCCTCGGGCGAGCCCTGCGCGAAGGTCACGAGCGAGCCGTCGTCGAAGTAGAGCTGGACGCTCGGTCGCGGCTGCGCGCCGGCGCGCCGCCGCAGCAGGACGGTGCCGACGGCCGAGCCGATCGCCGCGCCGAACGGCCAGCGCAGCTACGACGCTCGCATCGTCCTTCTTTCCCTGGTGGTCGCGCGCTTGGCCGGCGCGCGCCTCGTCTCGGCTCGGGCTTCGCCTGTTCCGGCCGAGGCTGCGCAGGGCGCTCTTCAGGTCGTAGAAGACGAGGCCCGGCGCGTCGGCTCCGGCGCGGTGGTCGCGGCGATCACCCGGTCGCTCGTCGCGGACGACGAAGACGCTGCCGTCCGTAAGCGCCGACGTCGAGCTGGACGACCTCCTGCGTCGCGCCGTGCGTCGGCTCTGCGCCGCGAAACAGCTCGAGGCGCGCGCGCGCGATGCGACCGGCACGCTCGTCGTCGACGGTCGCGGCCTGCACCGCTGCCCTCGCGGTCGAGCACCACGGCGCTCTCGATCTGGGTCGAGATCTCGGTCAGGTCGAGCGAGCGCATCGCGGCCGTCGCCATCGGCGCTCTGACGCTAACACAGACCCATACTGCTGCCGTCGCTGCCCGCAGCCGCTGGCGAAGTTCTTCGCCGACCGCGGCCCGCACCTCGCCGCGATGATCGCCTACTTCGCGCTGCTCTCGTTCGTGCCGCTGCTCTTCCTGACGATCTCTCGTCGCTCGCGCTCGCCGGGCGGCCGGACGAGTCGAGCTACCTGCGTGACCGGAGCTGAAGCGCGCACTTCCCGGGCAGCTCGATCTCGAGCATCGTCCACACGGTGCGCGAGATCCAGAACCACGCGACCGCCCTCGGGATCGTCGGCGCGGCTGGGACTGCTCTGGACGTCGCTCTCGCTCTTCAGCGTGCTCGAGTCGGCGTTCAACATCGTCTACGGGCAGCCGAACCGCTCGTTCCTGCGCGGCAAGCTGCTCGCGGTCGGCGCTGATGCTGGTCTCGCTGGTAACGCTCTTCTTCGGGCTGCTGGCCGGGTCGTTCGGGTTCGACCTGCTCAAGCGCTATGCGGCCGGGGTCGCGGGCAACTCGTATGTCGCGTACAGCCTCTCGGTCGCGCGTCTCGACGATCGCGGTGTTCGTCTTCCTATCTCGCGGTCTACTACCTGCTGACGAACGTCGAGCACACGTTCACGCGACGTGCTCCCGGGCGCGGTCGTGGCGGCCGTGGCGCTGGAGGCGAGCTTCCAGGTGCTGCCGCATCTACGTCGCGCTACTCGAACAACGTGCGTCGCGCTGAAGGCCTTCGGCGGGCCGGCCCTGCTGCTCGTCTGGCTGTACGTGATGGCGAACGTGATCGTCTTCGGCGCCGAGGTGAACTGGCGCTTCGCCGAGAAGCACCACCGGCCGACCGCCGACGAGCAGAAGCCGCCGGCCTCGCCTAAAACCGCCGAGCAAAGACGGTCACTGTGTCTGTCCACCGTGTCTGTCCCTGTGTCTGCCTGAGGTTCGCGGCGGCTCTGGCGCGGTGCGAGTTGCGCGCTTCCAGTCGTTGCCGAGCTCGGCCACGGTCTGCGTCCTCGCCGGCCGGGACGAACACCGGGTCGTAGCCGAACCCTTCCGAGCCTCGCGGCTGCTCGGCGATCTGGCCTTCGAGCACACCCGAGCCGCGCGACTCCTCGCCGTCGTGGCCGATCAGGCACGAGCTCGCAGACGTAGCGGGCGCGCTCGGCTCGTCGACTCCCTGCGAGCTCGCCCAGCAGCCGCTCGATCGCCTCGGCCGCCCTCGGCGCCGTACCGGGCCGAGCGCACCCCGGACGCGCCGCCGAGCGCCGCGACCTCGAGCCCCGAGTCCTCGCCGAGCATCCACGCGTCCGCAGGCCCGACCGAACGCCCGTAGAGCCGCCTTGGCGCGCGCGTTCTCGTAGTAGCTGTCGCTGCCCTCCTCCGGGTAGCCGTCCGCGTTCAGCAGCTCAGGCTCCCAGCCCGGCAGCAGCGCGGCGAGCTCGCGCAGCTTGTTCGCGGTTCTGGGAGCAGAGGCGAACGCCTCAGTCTGCTCCAGCGGAGCTCCAGCACGTGGACCTCAAGGAGCAGCATCGAGTGCCGCCTCCTGGGCCGATCCGGATCGCCGCGATCCCGTCTCGCGCCGAGATCGAGCAGCTCGTCGAGGCTGCGTCGCGGTCGAACGGCGCCCGCTCGGCCGTCGCCTGCACCTCGACCAGCCGCTCGGCGCCGGTCGCTGACGACGTTCACGTCGACCTCGGCGCTCGAGTCCTCCGCAGTAGTCGAGGTCGAGCAGCGAGCTCGCCGCCGACGATCCCGACCGAGACCGCCGCCACCGAGCTCGGTGAGCGCGCGCGAGAGGCCGAGCCGTGCCGAGCGCGCGCGCCGGCCGCGACGTACGCTCCCGAGATCGCAGCGCAGCGCGTGCCGCCGTCGGCCTGGAGCACGTCGCAGTCGAGCCAGAGCGTCCGCTCGCCGAGCGCCTCGAAGTCGGTCACCGCGCGCAGCGCACGGCCGATCAGCCGCTGGATCTCGACCGTGCGGCCCTTCTGCTTGCCCGCGCTCGCCTCGCGCTGCGGTCCGCTCGCCGGTCGAGGCCGGCAGCAGCGAGTACTCGGCCGTCAGCCAGCCGCGGCCCCGAGTCGCGCAGCCAGCGCGGAACGCCCTCGTCCAGCGACGCGCGTGCAGAGCACGCGCGTCTTCCCTGCGAGTAGAGCACCGACGCCGCAGCGGCTGCTCGAGGTAGTCGAGCGACGATCTCGAGCGGGCCGCAGCTGATCGGGCGCGGCGCACCGTCGGCCGGCTCACGCCGCGGCTCGCTCGAGGTCGGCGACGCGCGACGTGCTCGACCTCGTCGAGCGGCAGCTGCAGGAAGCGCTCGCCGAGCGTCGCGGAAGAGCTCCGGGTCGCCGGTGGTCAGGAAGCGGTACGAGCCCTCGCGGCGCCTCGCTCGTTCTCGATTCCCTTGCGCGCGAGCGTCTCGGCGACCTCACGGGCCGTCTCCTCGGCCGAGAAGACGAGCGTCACGCCGCGGCCGAAGACGCGCTGGAAGATCGGCCGGATCAGCGGGTAGTGCGTGCAGCCGAGGATGACCGTGTCCACGCCGGCGGCCTTCAGCGGCGCGGCGTACTCGCGCACGGCCTCGGTCGGTCTCGCGCCGAACGGGTCGTCGCTCTCGATCAGCGGCACGAGCCGCGGGCAGGCGACCGGGACAGACGCTCGGCGCCGGCGTCGAGCGCGCGCACGAGCTCGCGCGTAGCGGCCGGCGTCGACGGTCGCCTGCGTGCGCGAGCAGCCCGATCCGCCGGTTGCGCGTCGCCTGCACGGCCGCGTGGGCCTCGGGCGTGATCACGCCGACGACCGGCACCGTCGAGCTCCTCCTGCAGCTGCGGCAGCGCGGCCGACGTGGCGGCGTTGCAGGCGACCGAGCGAGCAGCTTCACGCCCTGCGCCTCGAGGTAGCGCGGCGATCTCGCGCGCGAAGCGCGCGGATCTCCGTCGAGCGGGCGCGGCCCGTACGGCAGCCGCGCGTGGTCGCCGAGGTAGACGAAGTCCTCGTGCGGCATCGTGACGAGGCACTCGTGCAGGACGGTCAAGCCGCCCACGCCCGAGTCGAAGACGCGCCGACCGGCCGGAATCCACGGGTCGATTGTCGTAGAAAGCCACGGGCTTCTCTACCCTTTCGCGCTTCGGGTCGCAGGGTCTTTCTGGTCGTCTTCGCCTCATTCGTCGCGCTGGTTGCGGCCGGCCGCGCGTCCGGCGTTCACGCAGCGGCGACCTGTCGCTGAGCATGAGCGACGGGGTCCGATCGCGGCGATCGCTCGGCTGAGCCGAGCAACGCGCCCACCGCCCGCCGGGTACCCCGCGGCCGTCGCCCGCACGGCCTCGGCGGGAAGCGCCAGGATCTCGACTTCCGGGCGCGGGCCTCGCCATCCCGTTCGCCGTCCTCGCTTCGGACCAGCGCGGCCACGGCCCGATCGGGCGGCCTCGGTCTCGATCGACTGGGCCAGAGGGAGATCGCCGATCGGCAGATCCGACGACTGGCCCGCCGCGAAGCCGGAAATCGACCGGGCCGCATCGGCGCCTGGGGACTCTCGCTCGGCGGCGGGGCCGTCCCGCGCCCGCTCGTTCGTAGGCGCGTGCCGTGGGCGGCCGTGGGAACGGTCGAGACCTGGACAACAGACACCTCTGCTAGCGCGCCCGATCCCGCAGGGGCTCTCCAAGTCGGGGCGCTGGTGTGCAGTTCCGAGCACTGAGCCCCGGGAGCAGATGACCCTCCCTCGCTGGCAGCATCCGCGCCGACGCGACGCTCGCGAGCACCAACCTCCGCCCGCCCCTCCACGCCTGGGGCGGATGCGGTCGAGCCGCTCACAGCTTGCCAAGGTCAAGACGCCCGCGTTCACGTTCCAGGGCCGGCGGGACTTCGCCTTCGACGTGACCCAGGCCAAGGCGGGCGTTTATCGCACCGCTGAAGGGCCCGAAGGGCCTCTACAGTCGGTGACTTCGGGCACGCGCCTTCGCACTTTCCCGGGCCGGACATCGCGCAGGTGGTCTCGCCCGGGTTGCGCTGGTTCACGCGCTACCCGGGATCGGAATCTCCGGCCGGCTTCGCCCAGGTCTCGCTCGCACCTGCCGAGCTCCGGGGCGCGGGAGCTCCCATCGCGTTTCTCGGCCCTGCCTGCCGCCACGCGGGGGCGTCGCAGTTCGGCTGGGAGGGTCGAGCGGCGTCTCAGCGGACCGGCGTTTGGCGCGCCCGGCGGCGGGCGCTGGACGCGGGCGCGTGGAGATCTGGCCTGCCGCAGGTCAAGGTGAGCGCACGGCTGGAGAGGCGGGTGGTCGGGTGGTCGCGGTGCTGACCGCGAAGCCGCGCCGAGGAAGAGCGAGATTGTGATCAGCGAGGGCGGGGTGAACACGGGCCGGCTCTCCGGGACGCGGAGGCCGACGATCAACGATCCGATGCGGCGCACGCTTCGTCCCCGCGCGGCTCGCGGGTTCACGCTGACCCTTGCCTCTGAGCTCGCTCGCCCAGAACCCGAACAACCTGCTCTACCTGAACCTGCCGATGCCGGCCACCGCGCGCATCACGCCCGGGCCGGTGCGCCTCTCCCTCCCGATCCTGCGCACGCTCGGTCTCGCGCTGAGTGCCGCATCGCCGTCGTGGCCGCGCGGCAGCCGCATTTGCGCCGGGTTGCGTGTTAACTACGGCGGTGAAAACCGCTCGTTCCTGGCGATCCACTCGGTTCCCAGGGATCTCCGAGAAAGAGAAGGGTTTATGAAGAGTCTCATTGCGCTTGGCAGCGCTGACCTGCGCCAGCTTCGTCGGGGTTCGCACTGGGCCGCACCGGAAATGGCCGCCTACGCACGCCGTCCCTGCGTGACGATGGAGCCAGTCGAGCTACAAGCCCGGTGCGGCGATCACTCGCGTGGATCGTAGCCCCATCTTCGCAGCCGTCGACCAATGATCCGACTGCGAAGCTGACGATCTTCGCGCCGGCCAACTACAACGCCAAGCTCACGGCGGCGCCCGGCACCAAGATCGGGCGAGTCGTGGCAATCGCGAGAAGCTGAACGACCTGGCTGCATGGCCTGTTCCCGCTCGCCGGCAACGATGCTCGTCGCGAACCCGGCCGATCCGGCCATCATCCAGGCTGCCGCGGCGCTGCTCTGACTGCGCCGGTGTCACCAACCAGGCGACCTGGGTGCGGATTGCTGAACGCGAGCCTCGGGGCCAGACGATCTCGATCCCGGCGTCCGTGAACAAGGTGGGGACGCTCGTCGCCAGCAGATCTGCCTCCCGCCACCTGATCCCGGTGGGCAACGCCGGGCAGGGCGACGTTCGGTGCCCAGCCTGTCTCGGCCGACTTCACGATCCAGGGCGTGTTCACCAACGCCTCCCGCGGGGAGTACCAGTGGGCCGGGGTCTTCACGCCGTACACGCCCAACGTTGGCGTGCCGAACGCCCTGGTGCGGAATGGACTGGCGGAGTAGCGGACGCACCTCCGACGCTGACCTCCCGCGAAGGCGAAAACGAAGAAGGGGTCAAGCTCGTAGGCAAGCTCACGGTCAACGGCCTCAGCCCGCGCGGCATCCGCATCGCCCTCTACACGGGCAGGAAGGGCCAGCCCGCCCCGAACGCCGTCTCCGGCGGGGCGGCAAGCGGGCCGCGCGAACGGGCAAGCTCCCGACGAGCGGCAAGTACTCGCTCTACGCCCGTCGGTGAAGTTCGCGACCTTCTTCCAGGCGCGTTTCGAGAACTACGCCACGCCGTGTACAGGCGCCTCGCCAACAGGGCTTCCGCTCAAGTGCATCGGCGAGGACATCGCCGCCGTGACCTCTAACCAGGTCAAGGCGACCAAGCCGAGGAAGCGCTAGCCGTTCTGGGATCGAGCGGGGTCTCGCGAGAGGGCCCCGCTCAGCGCTCGGCCGGCGGGTCGCCGTGGCGCGACCACTCGTGCCACGAGCCCGGATAGTTGCGCGCGTCGTACCCGGCGGCGCGAAGAGCCACGCGGCGAGCGCCGGCACCGGAGCCGAGTGGCGGGAAGCGACGATCTCCGAGCCCTCCGGCAAGCCGACGAACCCCGCACCGCCCACGGCACCTGCAGTTGTCCGGGTCCGGCGAAGAGCCGCTCCGCCTCGAGCTGACGCGCTCCAGGGATGTGAGCCTGGCGCGGGTCGCAGGGTAGCCCCGTGGCCCGGTACTCGTCGGCCGAGCGGACGTCGAGGATCGTCAGCTGCGGATCTTCGAGCCGGTCGCGGCGCTCCTCCCAGGTCGGCACGGCGTCGAGCGCGAGGCTCGAGGCTCGGCTTGCTCTTCTCGAGCTCGATCGCTCCGTCTCGAGCCCGCCCGGCCAGCCCGCGACCCGCCTGCGAGCACGGCCACGTGCGGGTGACCCGCGAGCAGAGAGCGGGCGCCGGGAGAGGCGGCGCGGCGCGCCACGCAGTCACCGCGGTCGTAGAGGACGAGGCGCTCCGCGCCGGTGACCCGTGCCAGCCCGAGGCGCCGCTGCACCTCCACCGCAGAACTCCCTTACGATCTCGCGGTCGGCCAGCGGCGGCGGCGAGCCGAGCACGAGCGGGATCGACCGCGGCAGGTGCCCGCGGCCGTGCGCGTTCGGACCGCGAACGTCGCCGAGGAGCGAGGTCCGGCTCGCTCAGGTGCTCCTGGACCCAGTCGGCGTCGACGACCGGGCGAGAGCGGCTCATTGTGCGGCGACGAACCTGCGCTCGGCCGCGACCGCCGGGCGCGCCGAGGAGTCGTTCCAGCCACTCGCTCAGCGCAGGGAAGGGCTCGAGCGTGACGCCCAGCCGCTCTGGTCGCGCGGATCAGCCAGGGCGCGTAGCCCACGTCGGCGAGCCCGTACTCCCGACCGGTCAGGTACGGCTGTGCCTCGAGCGAGCGGTTGAGCATCCGCGAGCTTCACGCCGAGGCTCGTCCTCCGCGCCCTCCGAGCCGCGCCGGAGCGCGTAGTAGGCATCGCCGAGGCGATCGTCGAACCGGTGCAGCCAGAGCCTCCCCCAGCGCCCGCTCGGCGGGAGTCGAGCCGGCCACAGCGCGCGGCTCGGGATAGCGCTCCTCCAGGTACTCCATGATCACGCTCGGACTCGGGGAGGACGAAGCCGCCGTCCTCCTCGTAGACCGGAACCCGCCCGAGCGGGTTCTTCTCGTAGAGCCAGGCCGGCCGGTCGTCGGAGGTCGATCTCGACCGCGTCGTAGTCGAGCCCCTTCTCGGCGAGAGCGATGCGCGCCCGCGCCGCGTAGGGACAGCGCTCGGCGGTGTAGAGCGTGGGCACGACCCGAGCCTACCCGCGCCCGGCACCCTCGAGGCCGAGCAGCTCGGCCAGCTGGGCGAAGAGACCGGCGGAGGCGGCAGCTCGTCGGGGCTCGAGGCGGTGCGCGCGACGGCTCGGACACGGGCCGGCTCGGCGCCGGTGCAGGCGCGAGACCACCGTCGGGTTCGCACCCAGAGCCACCACGTCGCCGGGCGGCAGCGGCCCCCAGAACTCCGGAACCGACTGGTACTCGTCGACGATGCTGCCCCGCTCGAAGAGCGCGTAGCGCACGACCGCGCGCCGTCCTCGAGGGCGATCGCGCAAACGACCGCCGCGGTCGCGTTCGAGAGCTCGGAGGCGAGCCGCTCGCGGGCCTTGCGGTCGCTGTCGGCGAGCCTCGTGAGTGGACGGCGACCCAGCCGTTGCCCCGGCTCGGAGACCCGGGGCTCGCCGGAGCCGCCGAAGCGCGGGAGGTACTCTGCCAACTGCGGTCCGCACGGCGGCCGCGTCGTCCGTCTGCACGTGAAGGGAACCGTAGGACTCGCCTCTGCTCGGCGCCGGTGATACGCCTCGTCCAGGAGTCTCGACCGGCACGCTCGAGCGCGCTGCGCCCATTCGGTGAAGCTCGAGCCGCTGCCAGACCTCTGCCCGACCTCGCTGCGCGTGGCGACGTCGAGGCGTGATGTGCTCGGCGCCGCCCGCCTTTGCCCGCTCGGCGAACTCGGCGAGCAGCGCCTTGGTGATGCCCTCGCGCCGCCGCTCCGGGCGCACGTAGACGATGTTCACGTGCGCGAACTGGTTCGCGTAGACCTCGCCGAAGGCGAACCCCACCGCTCGCCGTCGTCCTCTGCCAGCAGCACCAGCTTGCCCTCGAACGATGCGGGGTCACGGCCGGCTGCGGCCAGGGCGGTCCCAGTTCTCCTCGAAGATCTCCCCGAGGAGCTCGACGAGGACCGGCTCGTCGGACGAGCCGCTTCGCGAACGGTCGCAGCACCGCCGCCCTAATTCTAAGACCAACGCGAAGGCTTGTGCTCGGCACCACGAAGTGCTGGCCCTGCTAGTCGAATCCTGTTCGCCTGGGCTCCTACGTCTCGCGCGCCTCAGCGCGTCCGGGAGATTGCGGGCTTTCGGCCGGGGTCACTAGCCGCAGGGCCAGTTCCAACAGCGCTAGCTCAACTGGAGCACGGACGCGGTTGTGCGCCTTTCACTCTGCTCGGCGCATCGCTCTGTACACCGAGTCCCAGTGCGCGGAGACCTCCTCAAGCGCGCGGGCCGTGGTCAGAGCGGCTGCCTCCAGGCCCTCGATGATCCTCTCGACTTCAGCCAGGCGCGTCTCGAGGGCGTCGAGCTTTTGCCCAAGGCTGTCCAGCTCCTGGGCAAGGACTTCGCTCTCGCTGCTTCCGGCAGCCATGATGGCGAGTCTGATCTTATCCCGGCGCTACCTGTCCTCAATGTCTTCGACACGGTTCGCGAGCAGGTGGAATGGAGCGCTGCACAGCGACGACCAGCCCCATCAGCAGATGATTCATCTCCTCCACCGGCGGTGCGACCCCAGACCCACCCGCAGCCTGCGCTCTCGTACGCCGGGCAAGGACTTCACCTCGCGCCGAAAGATCTCGTCAATTTCGTCCCCTAGCGCCATTGCCGTCTCCCGTTCGGTTGCGGCAACACTAGAACAGGCGACTGGGGCCGGGCGGCGAGCCGAACGCCTGACCGACCGCGCCGCGGATCCGACGGCGCAGCAGGATCGCGGCTATGGTGGAACCAAGCGCGTTGGCTCTAGTTGTTGAAGCCGTCGAGGCTCTGCACGTTCCTCTCCGACTGTGACCCCTGGCCTGACCGCCGCAGTGCGCTCAATCGAGCGCTCTGCCCTGTAAGACCCACAGAAGGAGCATCACATGCATGCCACCATTAGTCGTTACGACGGTGTCGATACGACCCGCATGAACGAGAGTCGTCGGCAAGGTCAACGAGACGCTTCGTTCCGCAGCTCCGCGAGCTGCCCCGGCTTTCGCCGGCTACTTCCTCATCGAGGCCGACAACGGCGTCCATGAGCTCACTCAGTCTCTTCGAGACGCTCCGAGCAGGCCGACGAGTCCACCAAGCTCGTCAAGAACTGGATCAGCGACGAGAACCTCGGCCGGACACTTCCGAACGCACCCAAGATCACGAGCGGCAAGCGTCCTCGCTCACAGCAAGGGCGTCCCCGCCCTCGTCTAGCTCGACCCGTAGTCCGCTTCGACGAGAAGGGCCCGGCGCTGCCGGGCCCTTCGCGCGGTCAGGCCTACGTCGAGTCGCCGGTCGAGAGAGCTCCGGCGCGTTATGGCGCTTCCGAGCGCGGTTTGGGAGCCCTTGTCACGTTGTGGCCGCGCATGCACCAGCGAGACGCCGGCTGCGCCACGCTACGGCGGCGAGCACGATCGCCGCTCCCGAGAAGACCCCGAGGGCTCCGACGGAGACGAGCGACACCGAGCGCCTGCGAGGCGTCGACGCCCGATGCGATGAGGGCGGCACCGCTGGCGCCGACCTGCGTGGCCGCGCCCGCGGGACCGATCGGCAGCGCGCTGCCGCGGCGCCGGCGCAGAGAAAGAGCAAGCGCGAGCGGCAACGAGAAGCCGACCCCGAGCGTGCCCAGGAGCAGGAAGACCGCAACCACCCGGACGAGCCAGCAGGCGGACACGAGCGCCCACGCCTCCGATGCCGCCCGCCGGGAGGTTGTGCGCGGGCTCAGCCAGCGCCCGAGCCGGAAGCGCAAGACCCGTCTGCTCGCGGCCAGGCGTGGCAGGGCGAGGATCACAGCGGCGGCCGCGACTCCGGCGGCAGCCACCAACGCAAGCGCGGCACGCACGCCCAATCCCGGCGCCTGGAAACAGCAGCGGCAGCAAGAGCGAGCGGCGCCAGAGCGACGCTGTCGATCAGGCCGAGCATCACGAGCGAGAGGCAGAGCACGCGAACACCGGCAGGACAGCCGGGGTAGCGACGGACGACGGCGACCCGCATCGCATCGTCGAAGCGGCCAGGAAGGGCAACTCCGATCAGCGCAGCGCCACCGTTGCCGGCTGCGAGCGCAAGCGCCTTGGGGCGCTCGTTCGGCGTGAACAGCCGTCCCCAGCCGTAGCGCCTTGAGGGCCTGAGCGAGGAGAAGCAGCAAGCCCGCCGCCACGAGCACACTCCGGGTTTCCGCTCGCGAGCGGCCAGGAGGTGGTCGCGAAATGCCGAGCGGCCAGGAGTGCCAGCGCGACCACAAGCGCTCCCGACCCGGCGGCGAGCGCCCACTGGCCCCGCCGCGAACGACCGAGGCGCCAGAGCGCTCCGACCAGTACGCGATACCTGCCCTCGAGCACGATCGGCGCAAGCGGGAACGGCGATCACCGCCAGCGGGTCGCGCTGGAGGCGAGCGTCTGGCTGCAAGGAAGGCGGCTCTCCTTTCATGACCCGCTCCCTTCGGGGATGACGCGCCAGTCCGCGGACGGTCTCGATTCTACGCTGGTTGGTGTTCGGCTCCCCGGTCGAGGGGCGTTCCGCGACACAAGATCTGACGCGGCGCATCCCTGTCAGGAGGTAGTGCGCGGTCAGGTTCTGGAACGGGTCGAGGCGCTCGCCGAAGGCGCGCGATGTCACCGGCGTCCGGATAGAACGTGTGACCGCCTTCTCGAGCGCGACGTCGCCGATGGGCCAGGCGCGCGGACGCGCAAGATGGCGCGCGAGGAACCACTCGGCCGTCCACTCGCCGATGCCGCGGATCGAGACCGAGGCGCGCCTGACCTCCTCGTCGGCCAGGCTGCCAGCTCGGCGAGGTCGATCGGCTCCTGGGCCAACCCGCGCACGTACTCGGCCTTGCGGCTTGAGAAGCCGAGCGCCAACAGGTCGTCCGTGGCTCGCTTCCGCGAGGCGCTGCGCCGTCGGGAAGGCGTACGCCTGGCCCACCCGGCGCCCGAACCGCTCGATCAGCCGGTTCCGGATCGCGAACGCCGCGTGCAGCGAGACCTGCTGCGCGGTGATCGAGGTGACGAGGCTCTCGAATGGCTCGGGCGAGAGCGGAGGCCGGAAGCCCGCGAGCCTGCGGGTCAGATGCCGGAGCACCGGATCCTTCCGCGCCCAGGCGTAGAAGGGCTCGAGCTCGAACTCCAGACCGAGGTATCTGCGAACGACCGGCCGGGTCTCGGCGTCGAGCGGTTCGACCGCGGACGCCGCCGCGGCGCCGCCTCGATGCGCACCTCGCGGTTTCCGACGACGCGGTGCAGCGCCCGTCCTGCCACCAGGTTCGCCAGGTCGGGGCCGAACGAGAGGTACCGACTCCGTGGAGAGGTCGAAGTCGTAGGGCTCCGGCAGCCTCAGCGGACCGGCATCTCTACATGGCCAACGCGAGCGCGTGGAAATCCGTGAGCTTCGCGAACGGCACGTCTCGCTCCCGGAGCCAGCGCGCGAGGTTTCCCGTCGCGAAGACCCTGTCGGCAGCCGAGCGCGGCGCAGAGATCCGAGTGGCTGTCGCCCGCGTAGACCACCTCGACGCCGGCCGGGAGATCGCCCCGCTTGCACGGCTCGCCGCAGGCCGGGCAGGTCTGGGCGACCCGGAAGCGGACCGCGCCAGCCGCCCGGCCGCGCCTCGACGTTGTTGGCGCGGAGCTCGACGGCATCCAGGAGCCCCTCGCGCTCCAAGACCGGCTCGATCAGCTCTCTGGAAGCCGCTCGAGACGATCAGCGGCCGGTAGGCCTGAGCGAGCTCGGCGAAGCCAGGCCTGATCCGGACGTGCTCGAGCAGCCAGGACACGACCTCGTCCAGAGGCGCGGTCACGGTCGCGAACTCCTCGGAGATGACGTCGTTCAGCGTCATCGTCCGGCCGAGCGCAGACTCGACGCGCTCGTAGACCTCAGGTCTCCGAACTCCCGCAGCACGAGGTCGAGCGTGTCCCGCTCGGTGACGGTGCCGTCCCAGTCGAGCACGATGCGCGACTCCATGGCGGCACGTTGCCTGAAACCGGTGCTCAGCCGCCGGCGAGGAGCTCGGCCGCGGCCCGGAGGCGTTCGCCCGGCCGGCGCCGTGCGTCGCCACGAAGGCTCGCGCGTCCTGCGGCCGCCACTCGGGCAGGCCCGTCTCCACCACGACCGAGCCTGGAGGCACCAGCTCGCGCTGCCAGGGTGACGGTGGGAGTCGCGCAGGACGACCACGAGCGGCCGGTCTGAGTCGAGCGACGGCGGCGCGATCTCCTGCCCACCCGGATCGTCTCCGCGCCGAGGAGCCCCCAGCCCGCGCTAGGCCTCGCCGGCGGCGATCGTCGGCTCGGGCCAGAGCTCGATCACGACCGGGCTCCCGACAAGCGACGGATCGCCTTCGACGCGGAGCGCGCGGCGTGCCGCCTCGGCCCCTGCCTCGCGGTCGTGATGCGGCCTCGGAGACGAGGCCCAGGCCGCCGTCTCCGCGTACCCGCCCGGCCGCCTCGAGCACGCGCCCTCGGCCAGCTGCCCTCGCGCACCGCCTGCACGATGGCCGCACGGAGGTCCGTGGACCTCCGAAGGCCCGAGTCGGCGCCGAGGCAGAGCGCGTCGGCCCCGGCAGCGAGCGCGCGACGCCGCCCTGCCGCGATCCCGACCGTCGCCGCTGATGGCGCGCATCTCCAGCGCGTCGGTCATGACGAGCCCACGGAAGCCCAGCTCCGAGCGGAAGCAGGCCGATCAGCTCGGGGCTCAGCGTCGCGGGCTCCTCGGCGACCGCGGGAACGCGGACGTGCGCCGTCATCACCGCGCGGACACCCGCCTCGACCGCCGCGCCGAAACGGCGGCAGCGCGCGCGCTGAATCAGCGTCTCGCGGTCGGATCTCTGCCGTCGGCAGCTCGAGGTGCGAGTCGGCCAGCCGTACTCGCCGTGGCCGGGGAAGTGCTTGGCGCAGGCCGGCGCACGCCGACGCTCTGCAGGCCCTCCACGAACGCGGCGACATGCCGGGCCACGAGCTCAGGATCCGAGCCGAAGGACCGGACGCCGACGATCGGGTTCGCCGGATCGACGATCACGTCCGCGACCGGCGCGAGGTCGAGGTTCAGGCCTACGGCGGCGAGCTCGCCGCCGATCGCGGCTGCGACGCGCCGCGTCAAGGTCCACGTCGTCCACGGCGCCGAGCGCGAGGTTCCCCGGGAACGGAGCTGCCTGTCGCGGCCTCGAGCCGTGTGACGTCGCCTCCCTCCTCGTCCATCGGCGATCAGGAGATCGGGCCGCTCGGCGCGGAGCGAGGCGAGTCAGCGTGGCCACCTGCTCCGGGCTGCACGTTGCGGGCAGAACAAGACGACACCGCCGATCCCCTCGGCAGTCCCGTCGCACGAACCGGCGGCTCAAGCGGCCGAGAAAGCGGGAGACAGAGGCGGCCGCGGCGGGGCGCGAGCCCGCCCTCGGTCATCCGCGAACCGCGCCGGCGGTCAGGCCGAACGCGATCTTGCGCTTGACGATCGACGAAGAAGATCACGACGGCAGCGCGGTCAGCGTCGCCCCGGCCATCAGCGCGCCCCAGGCGGTGCCGCGGCTCGTAGTGAAGTTCGCGAGCCAGACCGTGAGCGTCTGCTTGCTCGGGCCGTGGAGCAGGACGTAGGCCATGATGAACTCGTTCCAGGCCTGGATGAACGCGAAGATCGAGGTCGCGACCAGGCCCGGCCCGACGAGCGGCAGCAAGCATCGCGCACGAACGCGCCGAAACGGGTCGTGCCGTCGACCATGCGACGCTTCCTCGAGGTCACGCGGCACGCCCGAGCATGAACCCCGCAGCGTCCAGATCGTGAACGGCAGGACGAACGTCAGGTACGTGACGATCACGCCGCTGAGCTTGTCGCACCTGGTTGCGCCTTCGAGAGCACCGAGGTAGATCGGGATGATCAGCGCGTTCAGCGGGATCATCTGCACCGCGATGATCAGGACGATGAACGCGCGCCGCCCGTAGAAGCTGAACTTCGCCAGCGCCAGCGCCGCCAGGAACGGCGAGCACGATCGACAGCAGCACGACCACGACTCACGATGACGATGCTGTTCTTCACTGTCGGCCCAGAAGTGCGGCCGGTGGATCGCGTCGCGTGAAGTTCGAGAGCGTCGGGTGGTACGGAAACCAGACGGGCGGGTCGGCGAAGATGTCGCTGGCCGGGCTTTGAACGCCGGTCGAGACCATCCAGTAGACCGGGAAGATCATCACGCCGAACGACGACGAGCGCGACGCTGTTGCAGACACGACCTTCCGGGGCCCGACTCCTGCCTCACGGCAGTCCCTCGATCTTCACCATCTCGCGGATGTAGACGAAGCTGACGACGAGCAGGATCGCGACCATCAGCGAGTGAGATCGCCGACCCGAGCCCGTACTCGCTCTGGCCGGAACGACGTTCTGGTAGGCGTAGATCGACATCACGTAGTAGTCGGGCCGCGGCTGGCCGTCGAGCAGGATCCAGATCTGGTTGAACGACCTGGAAGTCCCAGATGATCGAGAGGCTCGATCAGGATCACGAAGATCGGCTTCATCAGCGGCACGGTCACGTCGCGGAAGGCCTGCCATGCGGTTGGCGCCGTCGCATCGGCTGCCGCCTCGACGAGCTCCTGCGGCACCTGCGTCAGTCCCGCGTAGAGCGTCGATCGCCACGAACGGGATCGCGCCCCAGACGACGCAGCGACGGTGATCATCGCTCCAGCCGCTCCAGGTGTTCGCGAACCAGTCGTGGTGGTTGTAGTTGCCGACGTGCAGGAACGTCAGCAGCCAGTTGAGCGACGCCGAACTCGTAAGTCGACCATCCAGGACCACACTGCGACCGCGACGACGACCGGCATTGCCCAGACGAAGATCAGACCCGCGCCGTCAGCAGCAGCGCGCATCTTCGAGCCGAGCTCGGCGAGCAGGAGGGCGATCAGCGTCCCGAGCACCATCGTCAGCGAGACGGCACCGGCGGTGAAGGCGAGCGTGCGACCCACCACGTGCCAGAAGAGGGTGTCGTGGAGGATCTGGGCGATAGTTCGTCAGTGCCGACCCACTCGCCCTTGTGCCTCGATCGAGCTGGAAGAGCCCGTAGTGCTCCAGCGAGAGGTGCCCCATGAAGTAGAGCGGGTACGCCGAGCACCGCCGCGATCACGAGCCGACGCCGGCAGGAGGAGCAAGGTACGGCGCCGCACCCACGAGCCGGCGACGGTGAGGAGTCGGCGCGGCCGCCGAGCCGCACGAGCGCGGGCTCGGCGACGGCAGCCGCAGGCCGGGAAGCGGGAGCTCACGGCTGAAGCATCCCGCTTCCCGGCGACAGGAGATCACGACGAGGCGTTGAGGATCTGCGTGACCTGCTTGCTCGCACTTGTGCGCCGCGGACTTGACGACTGCCCGGTTCGTGAGGAGCGCGGTGCGCATCGGCCTTGAGCACGTTGGCTGTTCTCGACGTTGACCCAGTTCGGGGCCGTCGGGATGAACCAGCTAGTACTTGGCCGCCTTCGCGAACGGCGCGAGGGCGAGGGTTGTGCGCGTTCACCGTTCGCCAGCGTGGTACGTGTTGCGCGATGTTCCCGGCCTTGGCGATGATCTTCTGCGACTGCGGTGCCGGCAACGCCTTGATCCAGTCGGCGCCGAGGCTCTTGTGCGTGGGCCGAGATCGGGATGCGCAGATGTCGGAGCCGCCGAGGAAGGTCGGCATGTACCGGCCCGCGATGTGGCTCGGCATCGGGTAGCGCGCCCATCTTCGCCGCGAAGGACTTGCGCGCGCGGCGCCGCTCTTCGGGTCGAACACGTACGGCCACTCCCAGCCGTTGCCGATGAACGCCGTCAGCCCGGCTCTTGGCGAACGGGATGCTCGGGTACGGATGTGCCTCGTCGTTGCGTCTTGCTCGCGCGGGAGAGCTTCAGCACCATCGACTTGTAGGTGGTCAGCGCCGCATGGCCTGTCGGCGAGTCGAGGACGTGCCCTGCCACTTGCCGTTCTTGCGCCTGGACGGCGATGATCGCCACCCCGTAGTCCTTCGACGAAGGTCGTCGTCGACGTACCAGTTCTGCCCCGGCTCGTAGAAGGCGGAGAAGTTCGAGTTCTTGCCGAACTTCTTCATCAGCTTCGTTGCCGTCGGAGAGGACCACTGCGAGTAGCTGGTCGGAGGCGCTTTGACTCCGACCTGCGGCGTACATGTCCTTGCGGTAGATGCGACCGCGCGCGCCCCTGCGTAGTACGGGACGCAGTAGAGCTTGCCGTCGGTAGCTGCATCGAGGACTTGAGGCCCGCGCAGCCACGTCTCGCTGTTCGGGTAAGTTCTCGCGGCCTCGATCGCCGAGAGCGCCCCGGCGGCCATGTACTTCGCGGTCTGCGTGTTCCCGTAGCTCGATCACGTCGGGGCGCTCCTCTGCCGGCAGAGCGAGGCGTCGAACTTCTGAGCGACGGCTGTCCCAGCTCTGGTAGCTGGATGTTCACGTCGACGCCCGGGATGCTGCTGCCTTGAACTGCGTTGTTCGCCGCGGCGAGAGCGCCCGGGCCAGCCGTTCTGCGCGTCGGTCATCACCCAGACGACGACCTCGTCTGCTGCGGCGCTCGCGTCGACTGTCGGTGCTGCCGGACGCGGTCGAGGCCGCCGACTGCGAGTGCGACCGCGAGAACGACCGCGGCGCTGATGCGTGCTTTCATGTCGATCTCCTTGGCTCTCAGCGGTCGACCCGCGCTCGCCGTTCCCTCGGTGGCCTGCTCGAAACGAGCGCGCGGCGGCCGCGATTAATTGGTGCATACCACTGGCCACGGGGGCACATTGCACTACCTTGCTCGAATGTCAAGACCACATTTCGCAGATCTGTGCTCGCGCGGCTTTGCGCGCGTCATGCGCCGTCGCGCTGGTCTTGACCAGCACCGTCGTTGCGCGCGATTCCGGCCAGCGCGGGCCGGTGCGGAGACGGCACCGCGGTGAGGTCGGTGACCAGTCGGTAGCGGTCGCCGCGGTAGATCGAGTGGACGAACTCCACGATCTCGCCTCGCTCCGACCGCGTCACCCGCTCGAACAGGAACGCCGGCGAGTGGAGCGGCATCGCCGAGGGCCTCGGACTCGCTCCTCGTTGGTGACCGTCGGCTCGATCGTCTGCATCCCGCCCGCGATCACGATCCCGAGCAGCGAGCGCAGCAGCTCGTAGAAGCGACTGGCCCTCGAGATCGCCTGCGCTCAGGCCGGGAACGAGCGCTCTCGCGGACGTGCAGCGTCTCGATCGCCATCGATTCCCGATCGGCCAGCCGGAGCCGCTTGCGCGACGACGATTCGCTCCGACGGCGAGACGTGGAGGAAGCGGCCGAGGCGGGCCCAGCCGGTACGACCTCGAGCCCGAGGGTCATGCTGCCCGGGCTGCATCCGCGCCGGCCGCATGTCCTCCGTGAAGGAGGTCATCGTCAGCTCCTGGGCGATTCTTCGGCTCGCTCACGAAGGTGCCCGAGCCGCGGCGGCGGATCGAGGTACCCCTCGCGGGCGAGGTCGTCGAGGGCCGCGCGCACCGTGAGCCGCGAGACGCCGAGGTCCGCGCTCAGCTGCCGCTCCGACGGGATCGCCTCGCCGACGCCGAGCCGGTCGATCAGGTCGAACACCTGGTCACGCGTTTCGCGCTGCTTGGTCACGGCGCCGCCGAGGCCATCTCGGCGCGGACGCGGCCTCGTGGCGTCGTCCGGCAGCAGCGTCGCACCGCTGTCCGGATCGAAGAAGTGGAGCCGAGCGGGATCGACGCGCGAGCTCGAGCGGCTCGCCGACCCGGGCGCGGCGCGCGGGTCGATCCGGGCGCTGAAGAGCGCGCTCGCGACTCGGGCAGGAGCGCTGCCTCCTCGCGGCCGGTCACGTCCGCAGCCGCGGCTTCCGCGTCCACTGGAAGAACACGTGCGCATCGGAGCCGAGCTCCTCGACCACGACGGGGACGACCGTGAAGGTGGTCGCCCCGGCGGCGGCGAAGCTCGCCTCGTCGAACGCCTCGGGACGGATCCCGACGACGACCCGGCTCTGGCCGAACTTCGGCCTCCGCGTCCGGTCGAGCGGAACCCGGAAGCCCCCGAACGAGACCTCGTCGCCGCCGAGAGGCCTCGACGAGGTTCATCGCCGGCGTGCCGATGAACGCGGCGACGAAGACGTTGGTCGGGTGCTCGTAGAGCCGCTGCGGCGGGTCGACCTGGAGCATGCGGCCGCCGTCGAGCACGGCGACCCGCTGGCCGAGCGTCATCGCCTCGGTCTGGTCGTGCGTGACGTAGACCGTCGTGACGCCGAGCCGCGCGTGCAGCTGCGCGAGCGAGCGCGCGCATCTCGACCCGCAGCTTCGCGTCGAGGTTCGAGAGCGGCTCGTCCATGAGGAACGCCTTCGGCTCGCGCACGATCGCGCGGCCCATCGCCACGCGCTGGCGCTGGCCGCCCGAGAGCTGCGCCGGCTTGCGGTCGAGCAGCGTCTCCAGGCCGAGCAGCCCGGCGACCTCGTCGACGCGACGCCGCGCCTCGTCCTTGGGCGTCCGCCGCACCTTCAGCCCGTAGCCGATGTTCTTGCGGACGCTCATGTGCGGGTAGAGCGCGTAGCTCTGGAAGACCATCGCGATGTCGCGGCGCCGCGGCGCGCAGGTCGGTGACGTCGCGCGCCGCCGATCGAGATCCGGCCCTGCGGTCACCTCCTCGAGCCCGGCGATCATGCGCAGGAGCGTCGACTTGCCGCAGCCCGAGGGCCGACGAGCACCATGAACTCGCCGTCGCTCGATCCGGAGGCTGACGTCGTCGACGGCGGTGATACCGCCGGAATAGACCTTGGTCAGGTGTTCGAGCTCGATCTGGGCCACGGGCGCGATGACAAGGATAGGACCGGTTCGCCCGAAAAGCAAGACCACAATGGGAAACTTTGGTAACTGGTATTGACCACCTGCGGTCCACGCGCTTAGACTGCGGCCAATGGCGTCGCGCGAGGGACATGAAGGCCTCGACGGGCTGGTGACAGAGTCGAGGCGCACAGGCGCCGACTACTCCGCGCGTTCCACCCAGGAGCTCGTCGAGCTGATGAACCACGAGGACGCGGTGGTCCCGGCGGTCGTCGGCTCGGCCGCGCCGGCCATCGCCGGCGCGATCGACGACGTGGTCGACCGCCTCGAGCGCGGCGGCCGCCTGATCTACGTCGGCGCGGGCACGTCCGGGCCGGATCGCGCGCGCTCGACGCAGAGGAGTGCGAGGCCACCTTCTCCACCGAGCCCGGCCAGGTTCTGGCGCTCGTCGCGGAAGCGCGCCTCGTCGCCCGAGCGAGAGGCGGCCGAGGACGACGCCGAGGCGGGGGCACGAGCCCTCGAGGAGATCTCCGTCGGCCCGACGACGCGGTCGTCGGCGTCAGCGCGAGCGGCCGGACGCCCTACGTCGTCGGCGCGCCTCTGCGGCCGCAGCCGCCGGAGCACTCGGTCTGCGTCGTCTCCGCGCCCGAATCGAGCTGACGCGCATCGCCGAGCACGAGATCCTCGTCGTCGTCGGCCCGGAGTTCGTGGCGGGCTCGACGCGCCTGAAGGCCGGAACCGCGCAGAAGCTCGTCCTCAACACGATCTCGACGGTCGCGATGATCCGGCTCGGGAAGACCTTCGACGACCTGATGGTGGACGTGCGCGCCTCCAACGAGAAGCTCGAGGCTCGGGCCCGCCGCATCGTCAGCCTCTCGACGGGCGCCTCCGCGGAGGAGGCCGACGCGGGCGCTTACGCGGATGCCGACGGGAGTGCGAAGGTCGCGATCGTCTCGCTCCTCGGCGGGCTGGACGCGGACTCAGCGCGCTCACGCCTCGACCGCGCCAAGGGCAACATCCGAACGGCGCTGCAGCGATGAGGCTCGGCGTCGAGGCTGCGCTCGTCGGCGACAAGTTCGTGCCGGGAGACGTCGAGGTCGTCGACGGCGTCATCACCGGCTACGGCCTCGCCTCGGCCAACGGTCGCGGAATCGCCGCGCCCGGGATGGTCGACCTCCAGGTGAACGGGTTCGCCGGGGTCGACCTGATGAGCGCCGACGCCGAGGGCTACCGGCGGCGTCGGCGAGGCGCTGCTGGAGACCGGCGTGACCGCCTACCTCCCCACCTTCATCTCGGCTCCCGAGCCCAACCTCCTTGCCGCCCTCCGCGGCGTGCCGATCGAGACCGACGGCCCGCGGATCCTCGGAGCACACCTCGAAGGCCCGTTCATCTCGAAGGCGCGGCTCGGGATCCATCCGCCGTCTGCCCGCCGCGATCCCGATCCCGACGCTGCTGGAACGGCTGCTCGCGGCCGGCCCGGTGCGGCTCGATGACCCTGGCGCCCGAGCTTCCCGGCGCGGACGCGCTGATCGACCTCCTGCTCGAGCGCGGCATCACCGTCTCGTGCGGGCACACCGACGCGACCGCGGACCAGGCCCTGCACGCGTTCGACCGCGCGCGCGAAGACGGTCACGCACCTCTTCAACGCGATGCGCCCGTTCCGCCATCGCGACCCGGGCCTCGCCGGCGCAGCGCTGGCGCGTGAGGACGTCGTCGTCCAGATCATCCTCGACGGCATCCATCTCGCCGAGGAGACGGCGCGCGTGGTCTGGCAGTCGGCGGCGGGCCGTGTCGCGCTCGTCACCGACGCCGTCGCAGGCGCCGGGATGGGCGACGGCAACGTACCTCCTCGGCGGGTTCGAGGTCGAGGTCCGAGGCGGGACCGTCCGCGGGCCCGAAGGCGTCCTCGCCGGCAGCTCGCTCACGATGATCGAGGCCGTTCGGAACCTGCACGCCCTGGGCGTGCCGCTCGAACAGGCGCTGGCTGCCGCCAGCGCCGTTCCGGCCCGCGTGATCGGCCTCCCGACACTCGGCCGGCTCGAGGTCGACTTTCCCGCCGACGTGGTCGTGCTCGACGACAACCTCGAGATCGACCGCGTCTTCGTCGGAGGCCAGGCCCGTGTCGTTGCCTGAGACCGCGCCGGTCACCGAGGCGCCGGGGGCGCACTTCCTCGGCGGAGATCCGCGCGCAGCCCCAGGCGCTCGCGGGCCTGCTCGAGCACGAGGCGGACTACGCCCGGGTCGCGGCACACCGCGAGCGACCGCGGCGCGACGATCGTCCGCATGGTCGGCCACGGCTCCTCTGACAACGCCGCGTCGTACGGGGTCTACGCCTTCGGGCTCCTGCCGCGCTGGACCGCCATGCGCGACTCGATCACGCTCACGGTCTACTACGAGCGCGGCCCCGACCTCGCGGGCTCGACCGTGATCGGCCTCTCGCAGTCGGGCCAGACCCAGGACGTGATCGAGTTCGTCGCTCGCGCGCGCGCGGCCGGCGCGTTCACCGTGGCGCTCACGAACGACCCCTCGTCGGCGCTGCGCCGACGAGGCCGAGGAAGTCTTGCCGCTCGGAGCCGGTCCGCGAGCAGGCTGTCGCCGCGACCAAGACCTACCTGAACCAGGTCGGCGCCCTCGGCCTCCTGGCCGCCCACGCGGCAGGCAGGGGCGCAGAGTTCGCGGACGGCCTCCGACGGACGGCCGAGATCCTCGAGGAGACGATCCCGTCGCTCGAGCGGGACGTGCGCACGATGGCGCTCCCGTTCGCCTCGATCGGGCGGATGTTCGTGATCGGCCGCGGAACCGAGTTCGCGACCGCCCGCGAGATCGCCCTGAAGCTGCTCGAGACGTGCCGGGTCGCGGCGGAGCCTCTCGACTGCGACCGACTTGGCACACGGGCCCGTCGCCGCGCTCGACCCGCTCTTCCCGGTCTGGACGATCGCCTCGGACGACGAGGCCCTGCCCGCCGTCGTGGACGCGGCGGCGCGCGTGCGGGCGCCGGCGCGACCCTCGTCGCGAGCGGGAACGCCGCGGCGAAGCTCGTGGACGCCGCGTACGTGCTCCCCGTGCCGAAGCCGCCGTTGCCGCTGCTCTCGCCGCTGCTCTCGGTGGTTCCCGGCCAGCTGTTCGCCTCGGCGCTCGCCCAGGCGAAGGGGCTCGACCCGGACAGCCCGGTGGGCCTCAGCAAGGTGACGCTTGCCCGGTAGCGCCCGGCCCTGAGCCGTGGCCGAGCCCTTCTTCGCGGTCGACGTCGGCGGGAGCTCCGGTGAAGTCGGCGGTCGTCGTCGACGGCGAGGTTCAGGAGCTCTCGCGAGAGCCGGTCGCGCAAGGCGCCGACGAGCTCGTGGCCCAGCTCGTGCGCCTCTACGCGCGCTTCGCCGGAAACACGCTCCTGCCCTGGGGGCTCTGCCTGCCGGGTCTGGTCGACTCGGATCGCGGCTTCGTGGGCTACTCCGCGAACCTCGGCCTCCGGAACGTCGGGGTGCTCGAGCTTCTGGAGGCGGAGGTGCCGAGGCCGCGCGTCTGGAGAACGACCTCGTCGCCGCAGCGGTCGGCGAAGCCGGCGGCGGCACCTTCGCCCTGATCCAGCTCGGCACGGGAATCGCGGCCCGCTACGTCGTCGACGGCTCGGTTCCTCGGGCAGCCAGAGCCGGCGAGGTCGGGCACCTGCGGTTCCGCGCAGACGGCCCTCGGTGCTCGTGCGGGAACCGCGGCTGCGCGGAGGCCTACGGGGTTGGGGCGCCATTCGTCGGCGCTACGAGGAGGCCGGCCGGCCGGTGAGCTCGCCGGCAGTGGTGCTCCGCGATGCCGAGACCGATCCCTGGGCCCGCGAGCTCCTCGACGAGGCGCTCGAGGCGATCGGCTTCGCGGCAGCGGCGCTCGTCGCCGTCTGCGACCCGGGGACGCTCCGCGTCGGCGGGGGTGTGGCCGCGGCCTGGGGCGAGACGCTCCTCGCGGCGATCCGCAGCGCCCTGGAGACACGCGTCCTACCCGAGCTCGCCGCATCCACCCGCGTGGAGAGCGCGAAGCTCGGCGATCGAGCCAGCCTCCTCGGGCTCTACGCGCTCGGCCGCGACGGCTGACTCAGAAGTGGGACGTGACGCCGGCCGGATCCTCGTCGGCGTCCGCCGGCACGTGCTCTTCGAGCCAGGAGTAGGCGTACTTCCCGTCGTCGAGGCCTCTTCGCGAGCTTCGTCAGGCGCAGGGGTGGAACGTGTCGCACATCACGGCGAGCTCGTGGGTCTCCGTCTGGCCGATCGACTTCTCGGCGAGGCCCGGGTGAGGGCCGTGCGGAATTCCCGACGGGTGCAGGGTCACCGAACCGACCTCGATGCCGCGGCGCGAGCCGAAGTTCCCGGAGACGTAATAGATCATCTCCTCCGAGTTCAGGTTCGAGTGGTGGTACGGGATCGGGATCGCCTGCGGGTCGAAGTCGAGCTTGCGCGGGCAGAACGAGCAGATGACGAAGTTGCGCCCCTGAAAGGTCTGGTGTGACGGCGGCGGCATGTGGATCCGCCCGGTGATCGGCTCGAAGTCGTTGATGTTGAACGTCCAGGGATAGACGTAGCCGTCCCAGCCGACCACGTCGAAGGGGTGGTAGTCGAGCACGTAGGTCTGGTAGCCGTCGCGGATCCGCACCTTGACCCGGAACTCCCCGCGGTCGCGGTGGGTGTGCAGCTCCGTCGGCGAATGGATGTCGCGGTGGTAGAACGGCGCGTGCTCGAGGAGCTGGCCGTATTCGTTCCGGTAACGGCTCGGGATCTCGATCAGTCCCGGTGACTCGAAGACCAGATGGCGCTGCGGCCCCTCGGCTCGGAAGCGGTAGGTCGTCCCGCGCGGGATGACGATGTAGTCGCCCTCGGCGTAGGGCACGTCGCCGAAGATCGTCTCGAGGGTCCCCGTGCCCTCGTGGACGAAGATCACCTCGTCGCCCTCGCCGTTGCGGAAGAAGTAGTCCATCTCCTCGTCCGGCCGGCAGAGCGAGATCTCCACGTCCTGGTTCCACATGAGGAGCCGCCGGCCGGTGATTGCGTCGCCCTCCGGCTCGAGCCCCATCGTCGCGAAATGCCGGTGCGCGTGGGCATCGGGCACCCACTCGTCGCGCTCGATCGGCTCGAAGTCGCCGAGCTCGGTGATGCGGCACGGCGAGGTGAGGTGGTAGAGGATCGACTCGTTCCCCGAGAAGCCCTCGAGGCCCATCACCTCTTCGGTCAGCAGCGTCCCGTTGTCGCGGAACTGGATGTGACGCTTGCGCGGAACCTCGCCTCGAAGCTGGTACGTAGGCACGCGGCGAAGGATAGTCAGGCCATAGCTTCGGCCGCGAGGTCGGCCAGGCGCTCGCCGATCGCAGGGGCGAACTTGAAGCCGTGGCCCGAGCACGGCGAGCCGATGATCAACACGGCCGCGGCGCTCGAGGATGAAGCCTCGTCCGCCGTGGTCGTGTACATGCAGGTCTCCGCGCCGACCGGCGACGGGTCGTCGAGCCGATAGGTCTCGGCCGCCCACGCGGCGATGCGCTCGATCAGCTGCGGCTCGGGCTCGCCGGGCACGTTGGGATCGGCCTTCTGCCCCGCGTGGTGCGCGCCGACCTTCAGGCCGTACTTCGGGTCGTGGAGCGAGTACATGTCGTGCGTGTGCTTCTCGGGCTGGAACGAGACGACCGACGGCACCGGCCGCTCGCCGTCGAGCCGGAAGTAGCAGAGCGTCTCGCGGGTCGTCGTCACCGGCAGGGGCTCGTCGAGGAGCTCGTTGACCCATGAGCCGGCGGTGATGACGACCGCGTCCGCGTCCACCTCGTCGGGATGAGCACGCGTGTGCTCGCGAACGTCGAGCCCGCGCGCGAGGGCGGCGAGCGCCTTGTCGGCACGGGTGATCCCCGCCTCCGGCTGGACGACCACGAACGAGCCCTCGGGAACTCGGATCGGGTAGCGGCGCTCCGCCTCCTCGCGGTCGAGCCGCTCCCAGGCGACACCGCAGCGCTCGAGCGTCTCGGCCGTGCTCTCCTCGAGGGTCTGCACGATCTCCACGAGCCCGGGCAGCTCGAGCACCGTCTCGCCGGTCTCCGCCTCGAGCTCACGCCAGAGCCCGAGCGCCTCCTGGGCGAGGCGAACGTAGTGATCCTCTGCATAGGCGAGCCGAAAGATCCGCGAGCGCCCGTGGCTCGACCCGCGGTCGTTCCCGACCTCGAACTGCTCGTAGACGACCGCCTCGACCCCCGCCGCTTGAGCGCCCACCCAGTGGCGAGGCCCATCACCCCCGCGCCGATGACCGCGACCCTCGCCACGGCTCAAGCCTAGTAACAGGGCTTCAGCGGCGTCTTGCGCTTCGTCGGCCTACTGAGGAGGCAGGTGGCCGGCGCCGGCGGACGGGAAGATCCGTCGATCCGCCCGTCCCGAACCTTGCGCTTGTGGGACTTCAGGTCCTCGATGTCCCCGCGCTCCAGCGCCTCCAGGTCTTCGTCGGCCTTGCGCTTGCGCTCTTCCCGGTTCGCTGCCCGCCGCTCGCGGAGCTTGTCCCAGAGCTTCATCCCTCGATTGTAGGCCGGTGCGGGTAGCCAACAGCGGCGCCGGGGCTACCGACGCGGCCCGACCCGGTTGCGCAGGACGCCGATCCCCTCGACCTCGAGCTCGACCTCGTCGCCGGGCTGGAGCCAGCGCTCGTCGCCGTGCTCGAGGATGCAGCCGCTCCCGACCGTGCCCGACCCGAGGATGTCGCCCGGCCGCAGCTCCGTGTTGCGCGAGGCGTGCGCTAGGATCGCCTCCCACGAGTGGTACATGTCGCCGAGGTTCCCGCGTGAGCGCTCTTCCCCGTTCACGCGCGCGACCATCTCGAGTCGCAGGTCGCCGAGCTCGTCCGGGGTCACCACGATGGGCCCGAGCGAGGTGGCGAAGTCCTTCCCCTTCGCGGGGCCGAGGCCGATCCGCATCTCGCGCCGTTGCAGGTCGCGCGCCGACCAGTCGTTCATGATCGTGAAGCCGCCGATCTGCCCGTCCGCGCCGATCACGGCGGCCACCTCGAGCTCGTAGTCGAGCGCCTCGGAGCCCTCCGGATAGGAGATCTCGTCCTCAGGGCCGCAGATCGCGGCGGGGTTCGAGAAGTAGAAGGCCGGGATCTCGTACCACTCCTCGGGCACGCCGGGGCGGCCGGTCACCCGCGCGGCGTTCTGAATGTGCTCTTCGAAGGCATAGAAGTCGCGCACCGACGGAGGACGGCGCACCGGCGCGAGCAGCCGCACGTCGGCGAGGCGGTACTCGGCATGCTCCCGCGCCTGGCCGCCACCGGTGAAGAACGCCTCCAGCGTCTGGGCCGCGAGCTGGATCACGCGGTCGCCCTCGATCCGGCCCGGCCAGCCGCGGATCTCGTGCTCGATCGGCGTGAACATGCAGAGTCGCAAGGCTCTAAGGCTCTGTGTGCACCACCACGTCGGCGATCCCGGGCTGCTCTCGGCGGATGCGCTCCTCGATCTCGCTCGCGCGGGCGTGCGCCTCGGCCAGAGAGGTGGAGGCGTCGAGCCCGAGCGTCAGGTAGGCGAGCAGGCCGCGGTCGGTGTTGAGGAAGCGGAGCTCGCGGGGCCGCTGGCCTGTCGTCTCCTGCACGATTCGCTCGACGAGCGCACGGCCGGCCGCGGATTCGTCGACCCTGCGGCCTTCCTCGGCTTCCGCGATGGGCTCGAGGTGCGTACGCACCTCGTCCACTTCCGGCACCGATTCAACGATCGCCCGCTCGACCTCGGTCGCCACCGCATGAGCATCTTCGAGCGAGAGATCGCCCGGCAGCTTGAGGTGTAGCGAGACCTCCGTGAGGGGCCGACACGAAGGACGCTCAGGTTGTGGATCTCCCGCACCTGCGGAGGCGCGCTGGGCGGCGGCGAGAACCCGCTCGCGCAGCGCCGCCTCGTCCTGCTGGGGCTCCACGTGCACGACCACGTCGCTCCGCGGCAGCGCGCGGTGGAGCGCCTCCTCGACCGCGTCGGCGGCGGCATGGCCCTGCCCCACGGCCGCGCCCGGCGGCACGCCGATGACGACGTCGGCGAACTGCTGCCCGGCCGCCTGGCGCATGCGCAGCCGCCGGAGCTCGACCCGCGGCTCGAGCGACGCGATCGCAGCCAGCGCGGCCTCCTGGGCCTCGGGCGGGACGCGGTCCATCAGGACGTCGACGTTCAGCCGCATCAGCCGCCCCGCCGCGACCAGCACGAGGAAGGCGACGAAGAGCGCCGCAGCCGAGTCGGCCCAGTGGTAGCCGGCGCGGGCGGCCAGAAGGCCGAGCAGGACCGCCGTCGAGCCCGCGAAGTCGCTTGCGAAGTGGAGCGCGTTCGCCTGGAGCGCGGCGCTTCCGTAGCGCTCACCCGCACGGTAGGAGACGGCGGCACGCGTCGCGTCCACGACCATCACGACGACGACCACGACGATCGCGTACCAGCGCGGGTCGACCTGCCCGCTCGCGAGCCCGAAGAGCCGCCAGAGCGCCTGCCAGGCGATCGCGAGGCTGAGCACGACCAGGATCGCGGCCTCCGCCAGGGCGGCCAGGTGCTCCGCCTTCCCGTGGCCGTAGGCGTGGCCGGGATCGGCCGGCCGCACCGCGACCCCGACGGCCACGAAGGTCAGCAGCGCCGCGATCAGGTCGGTTCCGGAATGTGCTGCCTCGGAGAGCAGGCCGAGGCTGCCCGTGGCGATCCCGGACACGAGCTTCAGTCCGATCAGGACGCACGCGGCGACGATCGAGACGAGTGCGGTGCGGCGCTGCGGGCTCATGGCGGCGAAGGATCGCACGCAACGAGAAGGGCCCGCCGGCGGGCGGGCCCTTCTGTCCGGGACATGAGCCCGCAGCTAGGTGTTCGCGATATCGCGGTGGAAGCGTTCCTTCAGGAACGTCCCCGCGCCCTGCCAAGGTCGTACCAGTTGTGGAACTTCAGGCCCTGACCGCGCGCGTGGTAGTGGAAGTTGAACTTGCAGTCGGCCGAGTCGCTGGAAGCACGAGAACGTCGCGCTCGGGCCGAAGAAGGTCGCGATCCACACGTCGGTAAACCCGCAGTCGGCCGGGCACGTGGCAGCCGGGTTGAAGGTGCCGCCGGAGACCGTGCCGCGCAGGTAGCCGTGGAAGCGGCCCGTGACGCCGGCATTGACGGTCGAGCCGTGCTTGCCCTTCGTCTCGCAAGCGCCGGGGCTCTGGCCGGCCGAGGTCTGAACGTGCCGCGGTCGGTCCGGGTGACCGTGAAGGTGCCGTCCTTGTTCTGCTTGACCTTGAACGTCCGCTTCTCGGTGTCGACGGCCCAGGTGTTCCCGCACGAGCCGTGATCGTCGGTGACCACGTCGTAGGGGCCGAACTTGCTCTTCTTGCCGTGACCCTGGCCCTTCCCCTTGCCATGGCCGGGATCCGCGAGGCCGGTCGCCGCGAGGGCGAAGGCGGCCACGAGCAGACCCGGCACGATCCAGCGCTTCTTCATTCGGGTAATTCCTCCCTGTCGCTTTCTGGGCGTTGTGATGAAGAGGATCCCTTCGGTGCCCCGATCTTGCGCCCTGCTGCCTAACTCGTTTGCGGGAGAATCGGGCGATGCGCTGGGACGAGTTCGCCGCCGCCTGCCCCGATCTCTCCTCGCTCGGCGAGGAGCGCCTGCGGGGCCGCGAGCTGTGCCTGGTCGGCACGCTGCGGCGTAACGGCTGGCCACGCATCTCGCCCGTCGAGCCGGAGTTCGTGGACGGCGAGCTGATGCTCGGGATGATGTGGCGCTCGCCGAAGGCGCTCGACCTCCTCCGCGACCCGAGGCTCGTCGTTCACAGCGTGGTCTCGAGCCGGATGGGCAACGAAGGCGACTTCAAGCTCTACGGCCGCGCCGTGCCGGTAGAGGAGCCCGAGCGGCGCGCCCGCTACCGGGCGACTATCAAGGCCCGGATCGACTGGGAGCCGAGGAGCCGAACTACCACGTCTTCGCCGTCGACGTCGACTCGGCCGGCTTCGTCACCTTCGCCGAGGGCAACCGCTTCGGCCTCGCGTGGGATCCCGGCCGCGGCCTCCGCCGCTGGGAGCAGCGCGAGTCCTAGCTCGCTACAGGTTGCCGCGGAGCGCCTGCTCGCGCTCGATCGACTCGAAGAGGGCCTTGAAGTTGCCCTCGCCGAAGCGTGGTAGCGCCGTGGCGCTCGATCACCTCGAAGAACACCGTCGGCCGGTCCATGTGCCGTCTTCGTGAAGATCTGCAGGAGGTAGCCGTCCTCGTCGCGGTCGGCGAGGATCTTCAGGCGCTCAAGGTCGGCAGTAGTCCTCGCCGATCTCGCCGACCCGCTCCTCGACCTCCTCGTAGTAGGCGTCCGGGGTGTCGAGGAAGAGCACGCCCGCGCTCCTTCATCGCCGCGACCGTGCGGACGATGTCCTCGCCTGCAGCGCGATGTGCTGGACGCCGGGCCCGTGGTTGAACTCGAGGTACTCCTCGATCTGGCTCTTGCGCTTGCCCTCGGCGGGCTCGTTGATCGGGAACTTGATCTTGCCGCTTCCGTCCGCCATCACCTTCGACATCAGCGGCCGAGTACTCGGTCTGGATCTGGTCGTCGCCGAAATGGACGATGTTCGTCATCCCGAAGACGCGCTCGTAGAAGCCGACCCAGTGGTCCATGCGGCCGAGCTCGACGTTGCCGACGACGTGGTCGAGCGCCGTGAGCCCCACTCCGCCGCGAGTGTGTCCGTTCTCGGCCGTCGACACGTAGCCGGGCAGGAACGGCCCGCGTAGCCGTGGCGGTCGACGAAGCAGTGGACGACGTCGCCGTAGGTGCCGATCGCTGCGAGCTCGACGCGGCCGTAGTCGTCCTCGACCCAACGCGGCTCCTCGATTCCGCGCGCCCCGCGCTGCACGGCCTGGCGGTAGGCCTCGGCGGCGCTCGGCACCTGGAGCGCGATCGTCTTCGCCCCGTCGCCGTGCCGGCACGCGAACTGCGTGACCTCGCTGTCGGCGCGCAGCCCGCTCGTGACTACCAGCCGGATCTCGCCCTGCTCGAGCACGTAGGAGGCGCGGTCGCGGACGCCGGTCTCGGGGCCCGCGTAGGCGGTCGTCGTGAACCCGAGCCCGTGCTCGTAGAAGTACGCGGCCTGCTTTGCGTTTCCGACCCAGAGCTCGACGTGATCCCAGCCTTCCAACGGCATGAAGTCGCCCGAGCTCATGAGCTCATCGTACTCGGGTCAGGAAGGACCTAGTCCAGTCGAACGCGGATGTCGCCTGCCAACGCCGAACCGCGGCGGGCTGAGGCGAGGCCTCGTCCCCGACCGGGCGTCCTCAGAACCCGTGGCGCAGGGGCACCTCCGCGCACCCAGAGCAGCGAGATCACGGAAGACGATGCCGCAGACCCCAGCGGCGAACAGGAACGCGGGGGTGATCGCGTTCGCGAGCGCCACCGCGGCCGGCCTGCGGGAGAGCGGTGGATCGACGGTGCCCTCCGTGCGGATGTTCGCCGGGAGGCGCTGGTTCACGATCACGCCCATCAGCGCCACGCCGAGCGTCGCGCCGATCGAGCGTGAGAACTGCGTCAGCGCCGTCGCCGATGCCCATGGCCGAGCGCGACACCGCGTTCTGCACCGAGAGGACGAAGATCTGCATCATCATGCCGAGCCCGATCCCGGCGATCACCATGTTCGCGGGCCGCCTCGGCGTTGGTCGTGTTGACGTCCATCCGCCAGAGGAGCATCACCCAGCCCGAGCACGAGCGGGCCGATGAGCGTGTTCGGCCGGTAGCGGCCGGTGCGCGAGACGATCTGCCCGAGATGAAGCGTCGTGGTCACCGCGCCGAGCATCAGCGGCGTCAGGACGACGCCCGACGAGGTCGCCGAGGTGCCGATCACGCCCTGCACGAAGAGCGGCACGTAGCTGATGGTCCCGAACATCGCCATCCCGACGAACGCCATGCACGCGACGCTGGCGCGCGACGGTCTGGTTGCGCAGCAGGTCGAACGGCAGGATCGGCTCCGGCGCGCCGCTCCACGAGCGCGAAGCGGCGAGGAGCAGCACGACCGGCAGCGCGAGCGCGCCGAGCACGTGCCGCGAGCCCCACGGGTAATCGCGCCCGCCCCAGACGAGGCCCGAGCAGGAGCGAGGCCGTGCCCAGCCGCGAGGATGCCCGCGCCGAGCCAATCGATCGTAGTGCGTCCGCTTGGCGCGGCGCCTCGGCATCGTGATCAGGATCACGACGAGCGCGAGCCGCCGACCGGCAGGTTGACGTAGAAGATCCAGCGCCAGCTCGCGTTGTCGACGATGAAGCCCCCGATCAGCGGCCCGACGATCGAGGCGGCGGCGAAGACCGAGCCGATCAGCCCCTGGTAGCGGCCGCGGTCGCGCGGCGGGACGATCATCCCGACCATCGCAAGGGTGAGCGGGAAGAGTCCGCCGGCGCCGACGCCCTGGATCGCGCGGAAGACGACGAGCTGCGACCATGTTCTGCGCCGGCTCCGCAGAGCGCCGAGCCGGCGAGGAAGATCGAGATCGCGACGATGAAAGCGGCTTGCGCCCGTAGACGTCGCCGAGCCTGCCGTACAGCGGCACGGTCACCGTCGAGGCCGAGCATGTAGGCGGTGAAGACCCACGAGTACTGCGTGATCCCGCCGAGCTCGGAGACGACCCGTCGGCAGCGCGGTCGCGACGATCGTCTGGTCGAGCGCGGCCAGCAGCAGCGTCGACCATCAGCCCCGAGTAGATCGCGAGGATCCGGCCGATCGAGTAGCTGGTAGCCGGGCGGCTGTCCGGCCGAGTCGGGCGCGAATCGGGGTCATGCCGTCACGGTATCGACGGACGCCCGGCGTGAGCCTGTGAAGAAGGATCCCGCCCGCGATCGCGACCCGCCGACCACCTGAACCCTCGTCATCGACTCGTCAGAGGATCAGGAGCGAGAGAAGGCGGCGAGGAACGGCTGCAGGTTCGCGAAGACCGAGGCGCGCGACGACGGGCCTACCCGGCTGATCGCCCCGAACCAGAGCAGGTTCGCCACTACAAGCGGCCCGACGATCGCGAAGGCGAGCGAAGCCAGACCCTGGCACCGACGCTGCCGTAGTCCTGGCTCAACAGCTGCTGCGAGCCGACGAGGACGAGCGGCACTGGTGCCCATCGCGAACGCGAGCGAGCTGATCCGCAGCGTCAGTACCGGTGCAGGAGCGGCGAGACGGCGACCGTGTACCACGCCCAGGTGGCCGAAGCCACCAAGCCGAGCAGATCGACCGCCACAGCTGGCCCGGAGACCGCCGCCCGAGGCCGCAGGGCAACGAGCGCGGCCGCCTCCGAAGGACGAGCGTCGCGCCGACCAGAACCGAGGCCGAAGCGCTCGATTCCGAGCGCCCAGGCGAAGAGCCCGATCAGCATGGCGGCGTCCCGAACAGCAGCGCGACCGTCGTCGCCGGTCGTCAGCTTCGATCGCGTAGGAGAACGCGAGCTGGTTCACGAAGATCCCGATCAGCGCGGCGCTCGCGAGCAGCAGGTCGCTGCGCCGGATCGCGAACGAGCGTTCGCGGATCCATGTGAACGCTCGAAGAGAATCCGGCGCCGCCGAAGCGGAAGCAGCTGTATGCGATCGGCCCGAAGCCGTGGGAGATCACGTACTTCGGTGACCGTGAAGTTGAGCGCCCAGAGCGTGACCGTCGCCAGCAGCATCAGGTCGGCAAGCTCCGGGCGACGCCATCTCTTCGACCCTACCACAGTAGGCTTTTCACCATGCCGGAGCCGACCACCGACGACATCGACGCGCTCGTCGCGCCGGCCACGCCGCACTTCGCCTACCAGCTTCGCGCGCGGATCGAGAGCTCGTGCTCGACCTGCCCGGAGGATCACGCCGTGCGCCGTTACGCCGCAGTTCAGATGGACGCTGCTCGACCGGCTCGGCGCACGCTTCCTCGAAGGCTGAGGGAGGCGCGCGCGTGCCGCGCGATCGCCCGGCTGGGAAGAGATCCCGAGCGCCGCGCCCGCGGACGAACCGCTCCCGCCGAGACGATGACGTTCGACGGTGCGTCGGTCCTCGTGACCGGGCGGCTCGCGGGGATCGGGAAGGCGATCGCGCTGCCGCTTCGCCGAGCTCGGGGCCACGCAGGTCGCGATCGGCTACCTGCGCAACGACGACGGCAGCCGAGGAGACCGCGGAGGAGCTGCGCGGCGCTCGGAGCCGAGCCGCCTGATCCGCGGCAACGTCTCCTCCGAGCTCGCGTGGCTCGGAGGAGTCGGCAGCTCGGGCCGCTCGACGTGCTCGTCCACAACGCCGCCACCGGGTGATCCGGCCCGCGCTCGAGACCGAGGACAAGCACTGGGACTGGACGCTGAACGCGAACGCGAGCGCGCTCTGCTCACGCTCACCCGCGTCGTGCGCGCCCCAGATGCCGCCGGGCTCGTCGATCGATCGGCGTCTCGAGTCTCGGGCTCGACGCGCGTGCTCGAGAACTACGTCGCTCGTCGGGCACGTCGAAGGCCGCGCTCGAGGCGCTCGTCCGCTACCTCGCCGTCGAGCTCGCGCCGCCGGGATCCGCGCGAACGCCGTTTCGGCCGGCGTGGTCGAGACCGGCGCGCTCGACCACTTCCCGAACCGGGAAGATGATGCTCGATGCGAGGCTCAGAGCGGACCCGGCGGGACGGCTCGTCAAGCCCGAGGACGTCGCCGACGCCGTCTGCTTCTCTCTGCTCGCCACGAGGCCGGAGATGGTCCGCGGCCAGACCCTCGTCGTCGACGGCGGCTTCTCGCTGCTAGCACTGATGGAGCCCACGGACACCAACCTGCGTGCCTGGGAGGAGGCGCACAAGCGGATCCGCCGCTCCTCTGCGCGCGGGCCAGCGCTGCCGAAGCCGGTGCGCGAGCACCTTCCGGACATCGCAGGGCCGCCACGTGCACTCCATCTCGCCTGCGGGGCAGGGGCGCGAGACCGCCTGCGCTGATGAGCCTGGCACGCTCGTGACCGGCGTCAGACTCGAACGAGAAGACGGTGGTCGCAGCCCCTGGACAAGCGCCTGCCCGACGCGCGCGGCGCTCGTGACCGCTCGCCGGAAGCACTTCCCGTCGAGCTGCTGCGCGGACGCTTCGACGTCGTCTACCGCCTCCGTGGGGCGCGCTCGCGGAGATCGGCGACCTCGAGGCCTGGTGCGAACTGGCATCATGGCAGCCCCTCAAGCGCGAAGGGATCCTCTTCCTCACGACGAGCATCCTGTCGCGCCGCCTGCCTCGACCAGATGCTGCACTGGCACGAGAGCTACTTCGACGCCTGGCCGATCGGGCGCCTGGTTCACGCCCTCGCGCGGCGCCGGCTGGCCCTCGAGCAGGCTCGAAGAGCTCCCCGATCCAGAACCGCTGGGGCCGCCGCGAGGTTCGGGTGCCCGGCGACCTGATCGTCATCGGCGCGCAAGCCGTAAGGGGCAGGTCTCGGCCTCCCCGAGGAGCAGCTTGTCGCTCCTGCCCCCTTCGAGTACATACCTCCCATGGAGTAAATGTCATTGGGAGCCGGTCGCGCACGCTGAGCGAGCGGGAGCACGGGGCTGCTCACTCTGCTCGCGGACGGGCTCTCAGCCTGGGAGGTCGGCGCCGAGCTGGTGCTCGGTCACAGCGCCGTCGGGACTACGTCGAGCAGATCTACGACAAGCTCGGCGCCCGAACGCGATGCCCACGCGGTCGGGATCGCCTTCCGCGGCGGGCTGCTCGACGCCCAGAAGTCGCTCCCAGCGCCTCGTCCACGTCGTCAATGCCGATCGTCAGCGGCGGCGTGGCGTGAGACGAAGCAGAACCGCCTGGGCCACGCAGGCACGACGATCACGCGTCTACGCCAGGCCTCCACCGCCAGTCGCCCGCTCTTCGCGCGCAGGAGCCCTGCGCCGTGCCAGCCCGCCTCCTCGAACCGCTCGCCCGCGACCAGCACCCGTCGAGGAGCTTCGGCATGGCGTCGAGGACGATCAGCGCGGCTGGCGCACGCGAGCGGATTGCCGACGTGGTGTGCGTGAGCACGTCCTCGGAGCCCGAGGTCCCCGAACCGCCTCGAGCTCGGGACTGCACGAACAGGGCCGCGGAGTCGGCAGCCGCCCCCGAGCGCCTTCCCGGTCAGAGATCACGTCGGCCAGGCCGTCGGGACACCAGATCACGCCCGTCCGGCCGAGGCCGCAGTAGATCTCGTCGCAGACGAGCAGCGCGCCGCCTCGTCGCAGCGCTGCCGCAGCGTCTCGAGGAACCCGTCGGGCGGCACCCACGCGCCCCGCGCGCCCTGGACCGGCTCGGCGATCACACCGGCGTCTCCTGGGAGCGGCCCCGGATCTCGCCGTAGTCGAAACGGTGCACCGGCTGGCAACCGCACGGCGAACGGCTGGCGAAAGGCCTCGAGCGAGGTCGCCTGCGAGCGCCAGCAGCCCCGTGCCGTGATAAGCGCCGTCGAAGGCGGCGACGATCCCCGGCTTGCCGGTCGCGAGCAGCGCCGTCCGCAGATCCGATCTCGAGCCGCGTCTTCGCCCGTGACGCCGAAGCTTCGACGGGCCGAGGCGCTCGCGCAGCGCCTCGCGGTCACCGCCGCGTCGGCAAGGTCGCGCGAGCGCGTGCGACGAGCCGCTGCGCCGCCCGGGCCGCCGAGATGAGCGGATTCTCGATGGCCCAGCGCCGCCGACGCCGAAGCCGCCCGAGAAGGTCGAGGTACTCGCGGCCATCTCTCGTCCCAGACGCGGCACCCCTCGGCCCGCGCCCAGATCACGAGAGCCGTTGCGGCCGGCAGCAGGCGGTTGACGGTGTCGGCCCGCGATGCTGAGCCGGCGATCTTCGGGTTCTCCTGAAGCCTGCGCAGGGGTGAGGAGTACCACTGGCGCCCGAAGGCGTGTAGATGCGTAGCCGGTGGCCCTCGCGCACGAGCTGGTCTCCGAGGCGCGGCCGAAACCCGATCAGCATCTGGAACTCGTAGCCGCGTCGCGCTCCGACCGCGCGCTCCGCGATCAGCCGCTTCCCCTGCTCGAGCGAGCCACTCGTCGTGCGTTGCGATCCCGACATGTAGCTGCCGCCTTCGAGGAGTTCCGCGAGGGCCTGGGCGAAGCTCGCCTGCTACCGCGTCGAGGTCCCGGAACGCGACTCCGGGCGCTCGACAGCAGGTGCCTTTCGCAAAGATCCGCACGTTCGGTCGCAGCTCGGCGAGCGCGCGGACGTCGTCCAGCGTCCGCTTCAGCCGCGCCTGGAGCACGATTCCGACGTTGTCGTAGCCGGCCGCGCGCAGCTCGCGGTAGAGGCGCAGGGTCTCGTCGGTGGTCGTCGAGTCCTCCAGCAAGTCGATCCGGACGAAATTGCCGCGCTCGGCGGCGTGCACGGACGACATCTCTCGAAGTTCTCGCGGCGAGGTCGTACCCGGGCTTCAGCCCGAGCGCGGTCGGCTTGACGCTGATGTTCGACTCGGGCCGGCCTCGAGCGCGTCGATCGCTGCGCGGTAGGCATCGGCGATCGCCGGGCCTCGTCCGGGTCGCGACCTCCTCGCCACGGACGATCCAGCGTCGCGAGCTTGATGTCGTTGTTGAGGCGCCGCACCACGCAGCGCGGCGTCGTCCAGGCGTCGTCGCCGGCGATGGGCGCTCGGAGATCACCCACCCCGGCTCGGCACCGCCGGCAGGAAAAGCGGAACGATCGCAGAGTCGACCAGGCTCGCAGGCGCCGCATTGTTGCGGCGGACGCTTCGCTAGCGGCGCTCGAACTCGAGCATCAGCCGCGGAGGAGGTCGTTCAGCTGGCGTTTCTCCTTCGTGCGTTCGCCTCCGCGACGAGCGCCTCCTGGCAGCCTGGACGCGGATCGTGTCGTCCGGCATGCACGACGGCCGGCATCGGTCAGCTCGACCTGCAGCGCCCCGCCGGTCCTGTGAGGATCGGGCAGCCGCCGGATGAGCCCAGCTTCCTCCATGCGGTCGAAGCCGGTTCGTCATCGCCCCGCTGGAGGAGGCTCGATGCCTGGGCTGAGCTGGCCTGCCAGGAGCGCCGGCAGGGAGGCCCTGCCTTGCGCAGGTGCTTCAGAACCTTCCACTCACCGTCGCTCAGCCCGAATTCGCCACCGTCTCGTCGGAGGCGGAGGAGAAGCGCTTTCTGCGCAGGCTGCAGATCCAGGTCGACGATCCTCTCCACCTCGAGGTCGATCGGCGGCAGCTCGTCCGCGATCTCCTCCAGGAAGCGGTCTGACGCGGATCGGTTGTGACTTCCGGACGGTCTCGGCCATGAGCAGAATCTTCGATCAAAAACCTCTTGACGTCAAGGAAGATTGAACCTATAACGTTTTTGTTCGAAGTCGAGATTCTTTCCATCGAGAGGAGGCCTACGATGTTCTGACACCCAGACCCGTTCACTGGTCGCCTGACGACACTGAGCAGCTTCGCAGCGACGCTCGCCCTCCGGTCTCGGGCTCGGAGGCATCAGCGCGCGTCCGCAGCGTCGGCGACCGGCTGATCCGCCTCGGAGAATGGCTCACGCAGGAGCCCGCGCCGCCGTGCCGCGAGGTCAGCCGCTCTGCGCGGATGAACCCCCGCGCGAGCGGCGCTGACGAGCGCCACCGCCTCGGGGAAGAGCACGCGCATCGCGTCGCGGAGCGCGATCGCCTGCTCGTCCAGCCGACCCAGCGGCATTCACCTGCTGGAGCGCGGCCGCGGTCAGCTCGACCGCGGTGTTGAGGGTCAGCGTCGCGAACTGCTCGCGCTGGGCCTCCTGAACCGTCTCCGCCTGCTGCTCGGCGAACTCACGCAGGCTGCGCATCGAAGTCTTCCAGGGTCGCCCCCTGAACGGGAAACTCTTCCATGAGGTCAGATCAGCTCAGCGGCCGCTTGTAGCCGCGCTCGACGTCACGCAGGAGCTCCTCGACGGTTTCGAGGCGTCTTTGATGGCACCGCCAGCTCCCTCCGCCATTCGCGCCCAGCTCGTCTAGGTACGCCGGGCTCGCGACCCTGGGCTCCTCCGGCTCGATCCCCGCTGCCTCTCTCGGCGACCTCGCAGAGCGCCGAGATCGAGACGGCGTCGCGCACGAGGGCTTGCTCCTCGACGGGGACGCCGGTCGCGTCGAGCACGAGCCACGTCGACTCCTCCCGCCTGCCCGTAGGCACAGACGTAGAGCCGGAACCCGCTCGCCAGGCTCAGCGGGGACGATCCCGAGCGAGCTCCTCGCCGTCGGCCGCGTAGACGACCGCAGAATCTGCGATACGCCGCAAGTCGTCCTCTAGACCCACCTGGTTACCAAACGGTCGCACCGGCAGCCGGCCTCGACCTCCTACGGTCGGCGTTGCGAGCAAGCGCCGTGACTCCGGGCAGGTCGAGACGCGCGCCCGGGAGCTGTTCGCGCCGCTCGGCCCGAGCTACGACCGCTACGCGCGCCTGCTCTCCTTCGGGCAGGATCCGGCCTGCGAGGCGGTTCCTCGTCTCGCGCGTCGGATGCCGGCCCCGACGATGTCGTGCTCGACGTGGCGGCCGGCACCGGCGCGGTCGCGCTCGAGCTCGTCCGCCAGCATGGCTGCTCGGTCGTCGGCGTCGACCAGAGCCCTGAGATGCCGCGGAGCGCGCGACGGATCGCGCTTGCAGCCCAGTCGAATCGGATCCGGCTCGTCGAGGCGAGCGCAGAGCGCTGCCTTTCGACGACGCCTCCTTCGACGGGCCTCACGGCCGCCCTATCTGCTCCGATACCTGTCGGCGATCTCCGGCCGGACCGCGCGAGCTGGCGCGCGTTCTCCGGCCCGGGCGCAACGATCTCGCTGCTCGACTTCGGCGTTCCGCACGGCGCCGCCCGCGCGCCGCTCTGGAACCTCTACGTCGCGGGTCGGCCTGCCCCGCCAGGCCGGCTGATCTCTGCCGGGCTGGCACGAGGTGGGCGCGCTTCCTGGGCGGGAGCATCCGCGACTTCGACGGGCGCTGGCCAGTCGCCGCGGCTCGCGAGCACTGAGTGACGCCGGATTCGACGGACGTCCACGCCAGACGGCTCAGCCTCGGCGGGCTGCACGGTGCCGCAGAGCGCGTGACCGAGGCTCGGCCGGCCTTCTACGCGCTCGCGCCGCGGCGGCTGGCGCGACTACGCGACGCTCTTGCACCTGCCCTACACGGCCTGGCACCTGAGCTTCGTCGTGCTCGGGGCGGCACTTGCGCCAACGCTCACGAAGGGCGCCTCGCAGCCGCGTTGGTGGCCCTTCTTCCTCGCAATGGGGATCGCGCGCGCACGCGCTCGACGAGCTGAACGGCCACCCGCTCGCAACGCGGATCCCCGACCGCGTGCTGCTCGGACTGACGGTCGTCTCGCTCGGAGCGGCCGTCGCGATCGGGATCGCCGGCGCGGTCGCATTCGACCTCTGGCTGCTGATCTTCGTCGCCGCAGGAGCCGCCCTGGTCCCGCGCCTACAACCTCGAGCTCTTCGGCGGCGCGATTCACAACAACCTCGGCTTCGCACTCGCCTGGGGCGCCTTCCCGCTCCTGACCGGCTACTTCGCCTGTGCGGGAACGATCAGCTGGGTCGCGCTCTTCGCGGCCGGATACGCGACGCTCGCCAGCTACGCGCAGCGGGCGCTATCCACGCCGGTCGGCACGCGCGCCGCCGGGTCGCAGCCGTCACCGGGACGTTGGACCTGCGCGACGGCACGCACGAGCCGTTGACTCACGAGCTTCTCTACGGCGCGCAGGAGCGCGCACTCGAAGTTGCTGGCGGCCTCCAACGTGTGCCTCGCCGTGGCGCTGCTCGTGCTCGAGGCTGACGTAGCATGGCGACGTGCGAGGAAGGCCTTCGAGACCTCGTCTTCGCCGGCGCTGCGGTCGTCGTTTTCGCCTCGGCGGGTGCGGCCCTGTTCGGCCGGGTCTCGCGCAGCACCCTCGCCGCGCTGACCGGGCTCGTCGCCGTCGCTGCTGGGGCGGCCTGGGTCGTCTTCGCGCTCGAGCCCACGCGGGACGCTCGCGGTCGCCGCCGGCGGGCTGACTGTCTGCGCAGGACTCGAGCTCGCCACGCTCGCGCTTCAGCGGCTCGTCGTGCGCGCGCAGGATGTCGAAGCCAGCTGGACCGGGCCGAGACGAGGCTCGACGCGCTCGTGGCGCGTGAGACCGAGGCGCACGTGGCCGAGATCGAGCGCACGCTCGCTCGCGCCCGAGCCGACTCGCTTTCGCGCCTCGTGGCGGAGGAGCGGCGGATCGGCGAGGAGCGCCGAAGCGCGCTGGTCGAGCGGGAGAACAAGGCGAGCGCCGAGCTGAGCGAGGCGCTTGCGCAGGTCGAGCAGCGCGTCGGCCGTCGCCTGACCGAGTGGACGGGGGACCTCGAGCGCACGGAGCAGTCGCTGGCGGCGAAGCTGACCGGGCTCGCACAGCGGCAGGAGCAGCTGATGGCGGAGGCGAAGTCGCATCATCGAGCTCGACACCGAGCGCCTCGACACGGCCAGCGAGGCCAGCGTGAGCGGCTGGCGGCCCTCGCGACCGGAGTTCGACCAGTCGGTGCGCGAGATCGGACAGGGCACGCAGGAGGACTTGGAGGCACACGAGCGCGACCGGCGCCGGGCGCTTGCACGAGGTCGCCGACCGGCTCCGTCATCGCGAGCGGGAGCTCACCGAGCGCGTCGCGCCGAGGAGGCCGAGGCGATCCAGCGGATCCAGGCCGGCTTCGCAGACATCGAGCGCCGCCAGCTCGACCAGCTCAAGCGCGTCGTCGGACGGACCGCGAGACAGCGTTCTCCGAGGCGGTCTCGCAGCAGTTCGACGTCGTGATCAAGAGCGCCCGGGAGGATGCGGCGCAGCGGCTGTCCCGCGAGCTCGACCGGGCGGTAGCCACTTCGCCAAGGAGGCGCAGGGAGTCCTGGCCGAGCGCCTCGCCCACGTTGCCGATGCCGGCGGCCAGCGCTCGAGCGCAAGCTCTCGGAGATCGGCAACACGCTGGAGCACGAGCGGGACGAGCTCGTCAGCGAGCCTCCAGCGTCGAATCGGCGACGCCGAGGTGGCCCTGCGCTCGCAGGTTCAGGCGCTGGCAGCCGACGCCGAGGCCGGAGCGCACGGTCGCTGAACGCGCGCCTCCAGGGATCTCCAGCGCCGCATCGACGACGCACTCAACGAGGCTGGCACCCGGCTCTCTCCCACGTTTCGCGGCTCGCTGATCGTGGCAACAGCAAACTTCCGGGAGCAGGGTTCGTCTCAGGAACAAGGCGAACTACCCGACGCTGATGACGCAGATCGCGGAGACACCCAGGGACGAGCAGGCGAAGGTCGAGAGCTGGCGCCTGCACGTCCTGATGGAGGCCGGGTATCCGCTCCCACTGGCCGAGAAGATCGCCCACAGCGAGGCCGATCTGCACCACGCGGCCGATCTCATCGCGCCAAGGCTGCTCGCCCGAGACAGCCGCCGAGATCCTGATCTAAGCCCTCTAAGCGCCCCGTATCCTGAGGGGGTGAAGGTCGAGGCGACCGACGTACGGCGACCGCGCGCGTCTACTCCGTGGGCGCGTTCAACCGCGGGGTCGCGTCGTGGCTCGCGGCGCCTGCCGACGGTCTGGGTCGAGGGCGAGGTCACGGAGCTGCGGCGCCAGGCGCGCTGGGCGAGCGTCTTCTTCACGCTCAAGGATCCGCCGACGGATCGTGCCTCGGCGTCTCGATGCCGCGCGGCCAGTTCGACGCGCTGCGGCTCGACCTCGCCGACGGCGACCGCGTGCACGCCTACGGGCGGCCCGAGCTGTTCGAGGCGCGCGGCGACTTCCGGCTGCGCGTGCTCTCGCTCGAGCGCTTCGGCCTCGGCGACCACCTCGCCGCGCTCGAGCGGCTGAAGCAGAAGCTCGCGGCCGAGGGCCTCTTCGCCGCCGAGCGGAAGCGGCCGCTGCCGCTCCTGCCGCGTCGCATCGGGCTCGTCACCGGGAACGACGCGGCCGCGAAGCGCGACGTCCTCGACCGTCGATCACGAGCGCGGTTCCCGCCGGCATCCGTGCTCGTCGCCGAGACCTACGTGCAGGGGCCGCGCGCGCCGCGGCGCGGTGGTCGAGGCGCTCGGCGCGCTCTGCGCCGCGAAGGCGTCGACGTGATCGTCGTCGCGCGCGGCGGCGGCAGCTTCGAGGATCTGCTGCCGTTCAGCGACGAGCGGCTCGTCCGCGCGATCGCCGACTGTCCCGTCCCGGTCGTGACCGCCGTCGGGCCACGAGCAGGACACGCCGCTCTGCGACCTCGCGGCCGACGTCCGGGCCTCGACCCCGAGCGTGGCGGGCAGGCTCGTCGTTCCCGACCTGACGGAGCTGCTCGACCGGCTCGCCAGGGCGCGCACCGGCCTGGAGCGCGGCGCCACGGCGCAGCCTCGACCGGGAGCGCCAGCGTCTCGACCGCGCCCACGAGCGGCTCGGCCGAGCTCCGCGGCTCCTGCTCGAGCGCGGGCGCGCCAGGCTCGAGCAGAGCGCCGGGCGCCTGCGCACGCTTTCGCCGCGCTCGACGCTCGAGCGCGGCTACGCCATCGTGCGCGCCGAAGGAGCAAATCATCCGCTCGGGCAAGGCGGTCGGGCCGGGCGATCGAGTCGAGATCGAGCTGGCCGAGGGCGGTATCGACGCGCGGGTCGAGGAGACCCGATGAACGAGGAGCGCACCTTCGAGCAGGCCCAGCGCGAGCTCGAGCGGATCGTCCAGCGCCTCGAGGCGGCGAGGCCTCGCTCGACGAAGCGCTCAAGCTCTGGGAGCAAGGCGAGGAGGCTGTACCGGTTCTGCAAGGAACGCCTGGACGCTGCCGAGGGCAAGATCGAGGAGTTGGCTGGCCGCGTAGAGGCCGCAAAGCCTTAGTATCCAAGGCATGTCCGAGGCACCGGTGGAGCTCCTGCAGCGCGTTCCGCTCTTCGCCGACTTCGAACGAGGGCGAGCTCCAGCGGCTCGCGCGCTCGTTCAAGGAACGCACGTTCGAGTCCGGCAGCACCGTTGCGGGCGAAGGCAGGACCGGCGCGAGCTTTTCGTGATCGAGAGCGGGGAGGCGACGGTGACCGTGCGAGACGCCGAGCGCGGCAAGCTCGGCCCCGGGGGACTACTTCGGCGAGATCGCGCTGATCGACGACGGCGCGAGAAGCGCAACCGTCACCGCCGACAGTGAGCTTCGCCTATGGCCTCACCTCGTGGGAGTTCCGTCCTCTGGTCGAGTCGAACGCGTCGATCGCCTGGAAGCTCCTCGAGACGATGGCCAAGCGGCTGCGGGCCGCGCAAACCTGAACGCCAACCTCACAGACGGTGCCCTGGTCGCCCGCTGCCGCGACGGCGACGACGAGGCCTGGCGAGGCTCGTCGAGCCGCTTCTCCGCTACGTGCACGCGATCGCCGTCCAGGCCTTCCGGCTGCCGCCGGAGGACGCCGAGGACGTCTTCCAGGACGTCTTCGCGCGCGTCTACGAGCGGCTCGACTCGCTCCGAGAGGACGACGCGCGTCCGCCCCTGGATCGCGCAGCTCACCCGCCGACTCTGCATCGACCGGCTCCGCTCGGGCGCGGCGCGAGTCGAACACGGACGTCGAAGCGCTCGCCGACGTCCCCGCCGAGGACGTGCTCTCCGATCTCGAGGACGCCTTCGACGTGCACGAGGCGATGGCCGATTGCCGGAGAACTGCCAGGCAGATCCTGGACAGCTTCTTCGCCAAGGACGAGAGCTACCGCACGATCGGGGACTCCCTCGGCCTCCCTGCGGGCACGATCGCGAGTCGCATCTCCCGCTGCCTCGACAAGCTTCGAACGGCCTTCGAGGGAAGAAATGAGCCGGCTTTACCGTCAGGTGAGCGGGTGACGTGGATGAGCGGATACGACACAGAGCGGTTAGCACGGCTGATCCGGGATGCTCGAACCCGCGCCCAGGGAGCTGGGTGCGTGCGGCACAGGAGCTTCCCACCGCCCGCAAGGGGATGGACGAGATCCTCGCCCGGGCCGGAAGCCGACGTCGCATTCCGCCGTACGCTCGCTAGCCGATCTCGGAGCCGCGCTCCTGGCCGAGGGATTCGAGCCCGATCGGCGTGTACTGGACGAGCTGCGCCGCCGTCTCGCCGACGTCTAGCCCGTCTGCGCGGCGGCGGCTAACTGTGACGGACGGCCGCCGTACCATCCCCGGATGTCGCACCAAGAGCCCGATCCGGAGCCTGCCGAGACCCTTCCGGCGTGGAGCCTGGCCGCAGGCGCGGGCGAACGGATCTCGATCGGGGACGAATGGCCGGAGCGCGTCACCCGCGAGTGGGCGTGGGGCGGCTCGACCGGCAAGGGCGTGCCGCGTCTGCATCCTCGACAGCGGCGTCGATGCGCGAACCATCCGCTCGTCGGCGAGCGTCAGCGACGCGGTCGCCGTCGTCGCTCAGGCGAGGACGACGAAGGCGATCGTCGAGGACGACACCGAGGGCGACCTCTGCGGGCACGGAACGGCCTGCGCCGGGATCGTCCGCTCGCTCGCGCCCGATTGCGAGCTGACGAGCGTCCGCGTGCTCGGCGCGGGCTTCACGGGCAGCGGAGACATCCTGCTGGCCGGCCTGCGCTGGGCGGTCGAGCAGGGCTTCGACGTCGTGAACATGAGCCTCTCGACGACGAAGCGCCAGTTCGCCGGGATCCTCCACGAGCTCACCGACCGCGCGTACTTCAGCGCGGACGGTGCTCGTCGCCTCGGCGCACAACATGCCCGTCGAGAGCTACCCCTGGCGCTTCTCCTCGGTCATCTCGGTCGGCAGCCACGAGGAGCCGGAGCCGATGACCTTCTTCTACAACCCGGATCCACCGGTCGAGTTCTTCGCGCGCGGCGTCGACGTCGAGGTCGCCTGGACGGGGGCGCCCGCATCCGCTGCACCGGGAACAGCTTCGCGACGCCGCACATGACGCGCGCTCTGCGCGCTCGTCCTCGGCAAGCACCCGCGATCTGACGCCGTTCCAGCTCAAGAGCGTGCTCTACCTGACATCGTCGAACGTAGGAGGAGGTCGATGAGCGAGAGCTCAGGGCCGCGGTCGCCGCGGGCGTGGTCGGATCGCAGGAGACGCTTCCGCGAGCTGCTCCAGTCGGTCGTCAGAGGTTGCGCGGGCGATCTTCGGTGCGACGGGCGTCGTCGATCTTCCTCCTCGACGAGGAGACGCGACGAGCTCGTCTTCGAGGCGATCGCCGGCCACGGGGCGGACACGCTCATCGGCCAGCGCTTCCCGTCCAGCACGGGCATCGCCGGCTGGGTGCTCGTCACGCGCCAGCCGCTCGTGATCGAGGACGTGACCGAGGATCCGCGCTTCGCGAAGGACGTCGCCGAGACGACCGGCTACGTCCCGAAGGGGCTGATGGCCGTGCCGCTGCTGCACGAGGAGCGCGCGCTCGGCGTGCTCGAGGTGCTCGACCGGCCGCAGCGCACGCAGTTCTCGCTCGTCGAGATGGATCTGCTCGGGCTTGTTCGCGAACCAGGCCGCGATCGCGCTCGACCTCCTGCAACGGGCACGGGAGGCGCGCTCCGTGCTGGAGACCGAGGGCGGCGAGGTCGGAGGCGGTGGCTCGGTTCGTCGAGGCTCCTGGCGGACGCCGAGCCGGGCCGGAAGGAAGCGGCGTTGCAGCTGCTCGGTGACGCGGTGGAGAAGCTTCTGCGGGAACGCTAAGAGGGAGCCTTTTCGGCTCCCTCTTGAAAGCTCGGCAGCCAGAGGCTCGAAGCCTAGCCGGCGGTCTGGCTCGGATGGTTCTGCGCGTGGCCCTCGACGTCCGTCGTCCTCGTCGTTGGCCAGCTTCAGCTTGAGCCTCGTCCGGATCCGCGTCGTCGCCCCTCGGATGGCGTGGAGTCCCACTCGACGTCCGTGCCCGACTGGTGGCCGGCCTGCTGGTTCTCGCGCTCTTCCGCCATCTGTGTCCTCCTTGTCCGTCGCCGCGTCTCTCGTGGCAATCGTCTACTAAGACGCAGACGACGGGCAGAATCTTCCCTCTTGCTCTTCAAATCCGCAAGAGGGGCTGCAATTCTCCCCGGAATGCTGCTTCCAGAGACGGTTGATGGAGCACCTGGCGCCCTTCCACGGCGTCCTCGTCAACGCGAACCTCCGCCGGCTCCAGCTCGCCTGGGCAGGTTCGATCACCGCCGAGTGGGGCTATGCGGTTGCGCTCTCGGTCTTCGCCTATCACGCGGGCGGCGCAACGGCAGTCGGCGTTCTGATGGCTCGTCCGCATGCTGTCCTCGGCCCTCGTCGCGCCGTTCTCGTCGGTGTTGGGCGACCGTCACAACCGTGCACGCGTGATGATCTCGACCGACCTCGTCACGATGCGGCCGCGCTGGCCGGCGCCGGAGTCGCTCGCCGGCGGGCGCTCCCGCGATCGTGGATCTACGCGCTCGCAGTGCTCGTCGCGGTCGTGTCGACCGCGTTTCATCCCGCGCAGGCGGCGCTGACGCCAGTCCCTCGCGAGGCACAGCCGGAAGAGCTGACCGCCGCGAACGCGGTTTCACAGCACGATCGAAAGCGTCGGCACGTTCGCCGGACCGGCCCTGGGAGGACTCCTCTTGGCCGCGACCTCGACCGGCGTGGTGTTCATCGTCATGGCGACGCCTTTTCCTCTGGTCGGCCTTCTTCGTGCTGGCGAATCCGCGCCGGACGCTGCGCCGGTGCCGAGCGCCGGCCGCCGGCCATCCGCCGTTCCTGCACCAGGCGGCGCGGGGATCCGGACGATCGTCAAAGAGCCGAACGTGCGCGTGATCGTCGGCGTCTACGGCTGTCAGACCCTCGTCGCTGGCGCCTTGCGGGTCTTCATCGTCGTGATGGCGTTCCAGTTGCTGGACACGGGCAACGCTGGCGTCGGCTTCCTCAACTCGGCGACGGGAATCGGGGGCGTGGTCGGAGCGCTGGCGACGATCGTGATCGTCAGCCGCTCCGCCTGGCCACCGATTTCGGCATCGGCGTCGCTCTCAGGGGGCTTCCGATCGCGTTGATCGGATCTGGCCGAATCAGTGGTTCGCTCCTGCTCATGCTCGGCGTCGTGGGGATCGCCAACACGATCGTCGACGTCGCCGCCTTCACTCTCCTCCAGCGCGCCGTGCCCGACGAAAGGTCCGTCGCTAGGGTCTTCGGAGTCCTCCAGAGCGTCTGCTTGGCACGGTCGGGCTCGGTAGCGTGCTCGCGTCAGCGCTGGTCTCCAGCCTGGGTGCTCGGACGGCCTTGATCGTCACCGGACGCATTCCTTCCCGCCGTCGCGCTGATCAGCTACCGGCGTCTGCTGGCCATCGACCGCGCAGTGGCCGGGCCCTCCCCGGAGCGTGGATCTGCTCGGAGGAGAGCCTGATCTTCGCGTCCGCTGCCGCTGCCGGCGCTCGAGCACCTGGCTTCAAGACTGATCCCGGTGAGCGTGGATGCCGGATCGACGCTCTTCCGGCAAGGCGATCACGGCGATCGCTTCTACCTGATCGAGACGGGCGAGCTCGAGGTATCGGTCGACGCGGCCCGCCGAAAGTCGCGGGACCGGGCGACTCCTTGGGGGAGATCGCCCTACTCCGCGACATTCCGCGGACGGCCACCGTGCAGGCTTCGGACCGACGCAGCCCTCTACGCCCTGGAGCGAGAGGACTTCCTGGGGGCGGTAACCGGTCATGCCGGAAGCGCGCGAGGCCGCCGAGGCGGTCGTCGGCCGCCATCTGGGCGTCGCGACCGCCTGAGCCCTACGCGTGCGCGGCGGTCGGGGCCGTGTAAGAATTCGCGCGTGGCCGGCCCGTCCGTGGAGCTTTTGCAGCGAATTCCGCTCTTTCGCGGGCCTGAAGCCCGCGCGAGCTCGAGCGCGTTTGAGCGGATCCTTCAACGAGCGCGAATTCAAGGCCGGCGAGTCTGTCTCGATCGAGGGCGAAGGCGGCGCCGGATTCTTCGTGATCGAGAGCGGCGAGGCCGTCGTCAGCGTCCACGGCGAGGAGCGCGGCCACCTCGGACCGGACGACTACTTCGGCGACGTCGCGATGATCGACCAGGGCGACCGCACGGCGACCATCCAGGCCGCCTCCGACCTCAAGTGCTACGGCCTGGCGTTCTGGGACTTTCGGCCGATCGTGGAGAGCGACCCTCGGGTCGCCTGGCCGCTGCTGCAGGCAATGGCGAAGCGGCTACGCCAGGCCGAGGCCGAGCCGGAGGCCTAGCTCCTCCAGATCCTGCGCCGCCCGCGCGGGATCCCCGCTGAGCGGCTACGGCCTCGACCCCGTCCTCGACCCTCCCGCCGAACAGGACGCAGGACACGCCCAGCGTCACTGCGCACGCATGCACGGCCTCGCCCGGCGGCCTTGCCCTGGAAGGTCGTGCGGTCGACTGCTGCCCTCCCCGTCACGACCAGGTCGGCCTTCGCCGGCGAGGTCGCGGAAGCCGATCGCCTCGAGGCACGTGGTGACCGCCCGCAACGAAGCTGAGCGCCCGAGGGAGGCGAGAGCGGCCCCGGGCCGCCGGCCGCGCCGCCGCCGGGAGCTTCGCGAGCGAGCGCGCGTGGTCGAGGAGCGCGAACCGGTGCTCGAGCTCGCTGACCACGTCGTCGGCGAGCGCACCCTTCTGCGGCCCGAAGAGCCGCGGCGCCTCCACCAGCGTCGCCCGGACGTCGCAGAGCACTGTCGTCGGCGCCGGGCAGCTCGTCGAGCGCCTCCAGCAGCCCGGCACCGCCGTCCATCGTGGCCGTGCCGCCGAGGCACTACCAGCAGGCTCGGGCAGGGCCGATCCGCGCCAGCAGCTTCGCCGAGCCCGCGGCTCGAGGCGCCGCGCACGTCGAGCCGCTAGCGGGATCGAGCGGGATCACCTCGGCGCTCTCGACGACGACCGTCCCGTCCGCGAGTTCGCGGACCGGGGCCTCTCGCGGCCGACCAAAGGCGTCGTGCACCTGCTCGACGCGCACGACCTGGGCGCCGAGCACCTCGGCGGTCGCCCTCTCCCCCGTCGGCCAGCGGCAGCTCGTCGGCCTCGACGCCCGCTTCGCGAAAACCCTGCGCCAGCAGCGGCTGCGGCCTCACCCGCCGAGAGACGCCCTTGAGGCTAGCCGGTGACGCGAGCGCGCTCACGGGCTCCATCGAGCGGAGCTTCTTCGGCGGCCTCCGTTCCTCCGACGGTGCCTCCGCCTCCGAGGCGTCCGGCATTCGTCGCAGCATCGCGAACGACAGGCCCTCGCGCGGCCAGGAAGATCAGGCCGACGCCGACGCCGACCGAGGCTTCGATCGCCTGGAGCCGAAGCCATAGGCGATCGCCTTGCCGGCAGGCAACGCCGTACGTGCGAAGCGGCAGCGCGATGGCGGCCTGCAGCAGGCCGATGTTTCCGGGCCACAGCGGAAAGAACGTCGCGACGTTCATCAGCAGCAGCACGAGCCCGGCCGCGGGCAGCGGCGCATGGATGTCGAAGGCGCGCATCGCCGTGTAGACGGCGAAGAACTGGCAGAGCCAGCCTGCGGCACTGGAAGAACGCTCGCAATCGCCGCAGGCCCGGAGCGGTGCGAGGACGGCGAGCCCGTGCCGGCCCATCGTCACGAGCCGTCGGGCACCGGCCCGAGCTCTTCGATGCTCGGTTGGTTGTGGCGCCGTGGCGCTCGCGAAGGCGAAGCGTGAACAGCCGAACCCGATCGCCCCGACGATGACCAGGCTCGAGATCGCCCAGTGCGGGATCTTCGCCGTCGAGCACGACGTAGAGGATCAGGCCGACGGTCGGCACGAGGTCGAAGAGCCGGTGCGCGAAGACCGTGCCGACGAGCGCCGCCCAGGTCCCGTCCTCGCGTCCCTGGAGCGAAGCTTTCGGCGTCAGCACCGCGACGCGCGCGAGCTCCCCGATCCGGCCTGGGAGCACCGCGTTCGCGAACAGTCCGATCGGAGAACGCCGAGAAGACCGGTCGGAATAGCGCGGATGCGGCGGCGTCGATCGCCTGGTTGATCGATCGTGTCGCCAGGCGTAGCGCTCGCGACGACCACCGAGCAGCAGGTTGAGCATGATCGCGACGACGACCCATGCCAGCGGACGGCGTCGAACGCGTGCGGCGACGCTGCCCCAGTCGGGGCCGCGCCACCACAGAGAGCGCGTCCGACGCCCGCGGCGGCCGCGAGCACGGCGACGACCCGGACGAGCGGCGACCCGGGCGATCCGGTACTTCACGTGAGCCTTTCGTAGATCGCCGAGCAGGCGCCGGGCGATGTCGTCCCAGGAGTAGCGCTCTGACGCGAGCTTCCGCGCGGCAGCGCCGAGCTGCTGCCGCCGCGGCTCGTCCGCGAGCAGGTCCGACGACCGCCTCCGCGAGCGCGTCCGCGATCTCCCGGCGGAACGAGCACGGCCCGTCTCGTCGGTCATGACGTCACGGTACCCGGTGATGTCGGAGGCAACCACGGGCGTCGCGCAGGCAAACGCGCGCGTAAGGACCATCCCGAAGCTTTCGCCGCCGAGCGACGGCGCGACGAGCGCCTTCGCGGACAGCAGCTCGGCGGTGAGGTCGTCCTGGCTGAGGAAGCCCGAGCGCGTCGATGCCCGTCCGCACCCTCCGTCCCGTGCACGCGCGTGAGCGCAAGCCGCACGGCATCAGCGGGTCGGCGCCGACGATGCCGAGCCGCGCACCGGTACGCCGGTGGATCTCGGGCCAGGCGCGCAGAAGCACCGGCATGCCCTTGCGCGGATCGTGGCGGCCGACGAAGACACGATCCGGTGCTCGCGGCCGTCCGGCCTCGACGCCTCCGGCGGGATCAGGACGCCGTTCGGGATCAGCTCGTAGTCGGCCGGGAACCAGCTCGCAGCCGATGTACCTCGCCGCCTCCGGAGACCGCGATCCGGTGGTCGATCCGCTCCATCAGGAAGCCCCAGGCCGGCCGGCTCGCTGTGCAGCCAGCCGAGGCCGCCGGAGGCGTGGAAGGTCGCCACGACCGGACAGCGGGCCCACGCCAACGCCGCGCGTGCAGACCACGGAGTCATCGGCTCGTGCAGGTGGAGCACGTCGAACCGTTCCCGCTCGAGCGCCTCGCTTGATCCGCGGGATCGCGGCCGGGCTGAGGATGACGTTCGGCAGCGCCCCGTTCGCCGGCACGATCACCGAGCGTCCGATCGGGATCACGTCGGCTGGCGGACGCGCCGTGCCGCCCATACCGCCGGGTGGAGCACGCGCGTGAAGCTCCCGGGCGGGTCGTGCCCCATGATCGTCCGCGTCTCGATCCCGAGACCCTGGAGCGCCTCGGCCCTTCAACTCGGCGTGCTCGGGCACGGCACCCTGTGGGACCACTGGTACGGGACCACGATTCCGACCTTCACCGCCCTGAAGATATTGACGCCCGAAGGGAGCTGCTATGCGGAGGTGGGACGCGAGAGCGAGAGGGATCTCACCCGGTCAGGGTTACTCGCCGGCGGGAGCTTGCGTGGCCCGTCATGGTTTGCCGGACCGAGTTGCGGCTCAGATCCGAGCCGCATCCCCATCAGGACCGCTTCCAGGCGGGGTGCGCCCCGGTCGTGCGCGAGGAGCGCACGGATGTGATTTCGCGCAGTCTCCTCTGCGATCCCGAGCCGTCTCGGCGATGTCCTTGCGTCTCGAGGCCTTCACTCAACAGGCGGGCACCTCGCGCTGGCGCGGAGTGAGCTCGTCGGAACGGCTCCGTGGCCTGAGCGTTCCGAGCGCTCGATCAGGACGCCGATGCCGGAAGATGCCCACCACTTTGCACGTCGCGCCGTAGCGGTGAGGAGGTGATTTGAGCGTGATGCTGTTGCCCTCGTGATCGAGGACGCGCAGGTCGAGATGTGCGTCGTCTTCCCGACGACCTTGCGGGCGAAGTTCGTGCGCGCGAGGGAGCGATGTTCCGGCGCGACGACGTCGACGAACAGGTCGCCGCGCCGGTCGCCCAAGAGGTCGATGTGAGGCATCGTTGACCCAGCGGAAGCGGCCGTCCTTATCCATCACGTACGCGGGGAGCAGCCAAATCCTCAATCGCACGAGGCAGATCGAGGCTCTTGCTTAACGAGAGTTCTGGCGGCGGATTTTGCATCTTGGTGGGGTCGGAGAAGCGCCCTATCAGCCGCCCCGCCGCAGGCGGCCGATGAGGGAGAGATAGCCCGTGCGGTCACGAGGGGCCACGACTTCGCCGGGCTGGGGGCGAAGCTGGGGGAGCTGTGGGCGTACCCTGAACCGACTGAGCTGCCTGCGAGCTTGTCATCGCCTCGGTCTCCTTGCATGACCCATGTGGGTCAAGTCGGGGCGTTCGAGGGTAGCGGCGCGAGCACGGGTTGCCGCGGGGCAAGGCGGGCGATCTGGACTGACTCCGTGTTCGAAGGAGGCCTCGCCGAGGCTGCACACTCACCTCGGCGCTTCGGTCGCCTCCGAGATCCTCTGGAGCCTCGCCGCACGAGCAGGGCATCGCGCTTCCGGTCAAGGACTACTGGGAGTTCGACCGGCTCGTCACGATCGCCGACCCGCGGCGCGTCGACTCGCTCGACGCGCTCGACGAGATCTACCACTGGACGGAGCTGATCCAGTCGAGCCCGCTCGCGGTCGAGCGCTCGGTGCACGCGGCGATCGGCGGCGCCTACCGCTCGCAGGGGATCACGACGCTCGAGCTGCGCTTCAACCCGATGAAGCGGAACCGCGGCGGCGAGCGCGACCTCGACCACATCATCATGGCCGCCTCGCGCGGCCTCGACCGCGCCGAGCCTCGAGTACCCGCAGGTCCGGGCCGGCCTGATCCTGATGATGGACCGAACATTCGACGAGCGGCAGAACGCGATCATCGTCGAGAAGGCGATCCGCTACGCGCTCGCGCGGCATCGTCGGCGATCGACATCGCCGGGCCGCGCGCCAGGCGGCGGGCGCTACCCGTACCGCGAGCTCGCGCCGCTCGTCGAGGAGGCGCGCAACGCCGGCCTCGGCGTGACCATCCACGTCGGCGAGGAAGGCGCGGAGCACGGCGACGCCGAGATCGGCGAGGTCGTCGAGCACCTGCGCCCCGACCGCATCGGCCACGGCATCCTCGCCGCCCGCAACGCCGGAGCTGATGAGCGCGCTGCGCGAGCACGAGATCGTGCTCGAGATCTGCCCCACCTCGAACCTGCTCACGCGGGCGCTCGCGGACGAGGACGCGGTGCGCGACACCTTCCGCGCCTTCGTCGAGCACGGCGTCGCCTTCACGATCGCCACGGACGGGCCCGAGATGATGCGGACGCACCTCCGCGACGAGTTCGAGCTTCTGCGAGCGGATCGGGGCGCTCGACGAGGCCGAGCTAGCGCGAGGCGAACGCGCGCGGGCACGAGGCGAGCTTCGTTCACGGCGAGGCAGCGAGAACCGCCTCGCCGTCGCGCACGTAGCGCGTCGAGCTGCTCCGAGCGCGCGGATCGGGAAACCCCGGCGGTACTCCTTTGGACGTACGGCCGAAGTTACGCCGTCCGGCCAATAGGCGGGATGCAGGGCCGTTGTTAGCGTCGCCGGCATGGTCGCTGTACTGCATGAGGGTCAGCCGGTCATCACGGATCGGCAACGCCAGGTGATCGAGTTGATCGCCGCCGGATGTTCCAACGAAGAGGTCGCCCGCCGTCTCGGCATCTCGCCGCGAACGGCCAAGGCGCACTCGGACGTCCTCCGGCAGAAGCTCGGTTGCGCAAGGCGTCGCCAGATCCCGAGCGCGTATCGGACGCTCACTGGCCGCGATCCCCTCTCCCAAAGCCTCGAGCCAGGTACGACCGGCTCGGGGGACTGACTGACTCGCGCCTGCGGCTTCCGGCCGCAGGCGCGGCGTCCCATCTGGACATAACTGGCTCGCGCGCGACGCGGGTCTAGGCTAGGCCCCGCGGGGCCGCGGGACCCGCACCCAGCATGGGCAGCAAGGCCGACCTGGAAACCCCAGTAGGGCGCCGACACATAATCGAGCGACCGCGCCTGACGCGGCTCCTCGACGAAACGTCGGCCCGAGTGATCATGCTCGTCGCGCCCGCCGGCTACGGCAAGACGACCCTGGCACGCCAATGGCTCGCCAAGCCGTCCCCACGCGTGGTGAAGCAAGCACTGGCTCCGCAGACGTGGCTGCGCTCGCACTCAATCTCGCGAGCGCAGCGTCGACCTGTGCCCCACCCCAGCAGGAACGTCGGCGGACTGGTTGCGGAGCACGCCGGAGCCAGAGAGACAGGTGAAGGTTGCGGCGAAGTTTCTCGGCGAACACTTCAACGAATGGCCTGACGATGGTGTGCTGGCCATCGACGACTATCATTGGCTTACGTCCGCCGCTTCCGAGGAGCTGGTGGCATTAATGCTCGTTGACGCGGGCGTTCGGCTCTTTGATTACCAGCAGACGCCGTCCGAAGTGGGGCGACGCCTCGTCGGCTGCTTTACGGAGAGATTTCGGAGGTCGGGCAAAGCCTTCTCGCCATGAGCTACGAGGAGGCTGCTGCCGTGCTGCCTCTCGGCCACGATGACGCAGCCGGAGCTCTTGTAGCCCTCGCTAACGGTTGGCCGGCTGTCATTGGTCTGGCTGCCTTCACAGATATCTCATCACTGCTTGCTGAGGATGCACTTCCCACTGAACTCCATGAATACGTTGCCGAAGAGCTCTACGCATCCGTTGAGCCAGAGACCCAGACAGGGCTTTGCGAACTCAGCCTTCTACCTGCTGATCAACCAACGGACCGCTGCAGAACTGATAGCTGGCCCGGCGCGCCCAGTCATCGAAAGCGGCGTGCGGGCGGGCTTCCTCACGCAGCGAGAGAATGATGTCTACGAACTCCATCCGCTCTTGCGGGCGTTCCTTTGGAAAAGTTCAAGCGCTGGATTCCTCGCTCCAGAACCAGCCAGTGGGCCGCGCCTTCAAAATTCTTGTGAGATCCGCCGCCTGGGAAGAAGCCTTCGGCTTGATCGACCGCTTCCGCAAGCACGATCTGATTGAACAGCTAGTCACAGCTGCGCTTGAAGGTCTCGTTCAGCAGGGTCGAGTCGAGACTCTCCGACAGTGGATCCACACGGCCGAAGCCAACAACTTCAAGTCACCAGTCTTCCGATCTGCTCGAAGCTGAGTGCGCGCTTCCGGCAAGGGTCTTCACGAGAGAGCTCGAGCACTAGCTCTACGCGCAGGCGATGCGTTTCGATCCCAACAGTCCGCTTGCGTCGAAAGCGTTCTATCGGGCAGGGCAGAACGCGCATCTAACCGATTCTCCGCAGGATGCAACCGAGAGTTTCCACCGAGCCCGAGAAGTTGCCCAGACTTCGGCGGATGCACGGAACGCCATTTGGGGAGCGTTCATTACAAATGTAGAGCCCGAACGGCCCGAGGCGAATGAGCTCCTCGATGAGTTCGTCGTGGCGAGCACGAGATCGGTAGACGACGTACCGCGAATCCACAACGGGAGGCTCCTCTTGGGGACTCGGTTCGGACCGCCTCGACGAGGCAATCTCCCATGCCCGGCCCATGACGACACTCGTACGCGATGCGGAGGATCCGATCGTTCGCATTTCCTTCTGGCACGTTCTTGCTGCTGCCGCTCAAATTGACCGCCCGGTATGACGAGGCGCGCGTAAGCTGTGGCTCAGGGGCTGAAGGAAAGCCGGGCGTACGCTGTTGACTTCGCGCAGCCCCACATGCTTCTTACCCAAGCCAGGGCTGCGATCGGTGCCTCGACGATTCTCCGAGGCCTCCGGGGAATTCTCGATCGAGTCCAGAAGCTCAGCGAAAAGCAAGCCGACGAATACCTGACGATGAGCACACGAGCGATGCGTTGCCGATCTGCTTCTTGCTGAAGGATCGCCCGAGGCCGCTCTGGCCGCGACGAGTGGATCCTTGCTACCGCGTGAGTTCGAAAGGACAGAAGTCTGAGTTCCTTCGCATCACGCTCCTTGGCCTACGCCCGCATGGGAGACCTTGATCGGGCTCAGAGTTGCCTGCTGAAGCCGACGGCTTGAGTGGGAACTTGAAGCCAGTCCAGTCTCGCCGTTGCCGACCCGCGTCCTCCTTGGGCTTCAAGTCGACGACGCGAGTAGCGAAGAGGCAGTGAATGACGCCTTCAGAGGAGACCGTCAGGTCCGGCATGCTCGACATGTTTGTATTCGCCTACCGACTCGATACTCGTGTGTTGAGCGTTCTGGCCGCCCGACCTTCGCTTCAGGAAATTCTTAGCGAGGTTCTTACACGCGCTCTTGATCGTTCTATCGCCCGGAAGCAGGGTTTTCATTCGCTTCCGGTGCAGCGAGACTCAACTCTCCTCGAGGCATTGACTGTGCGGGAGCAAGATGCTATATGAGTTGCTGCGAGGAGGCGCAGCAACAAGCAGATAGCGCAAGGCCCTTGTCCTGAGCGAAGTGACAGTGAAGGTTCACGTGAGGCAACATCCTGCGGAAGCTTGATGTAAGTACCCGAACCGAGGCTGCGGTGCCTGCCGACCCGGCAGGGCCCTAACTCGTCACTGACAGAGCCACCCATCGCCTCCGGCGGCTCTGGGATCCTTTCACCAAATTCAAAGCCGTCGCCGTAAGCGCAGCGGTAGTCCTCAGACGCTTGGGTAAGAACCGCTTCGAAGGCAGCGACCACGCTCGTATCGAGCTGGGTTCCAACTGCCTGCGCCATTCGCCAGCGTGCGAGACGAGAGGGCATTGGGTCACGGTAAGGGCCGCGCAGATGTCATCGCATTGTAGGCGTCCGCGACCGCGTATTCTCGAAGAAGAGGGATTTCATTCCCGAACCAGCCGGTCAGGGTAACCCTGCCCGTCGATTCTGCTCGTGGTGATGCCGGACAACTCTGCGATCTCCGCGTAATCGTCGATTTTCGGAGAATCCGCTCGCCGATTACAGAGTGTTGCTCCATTTGGCGGCGTTCATCCAGATTCAGCGGTCAGGCTTCTCAATAGGCCAGGGGGCAGGCCAATCTTCCCGATGTCGTGAACGAGCCCGAGCAAGATGTGCAAGCTGCTGCTCGCGAGGAGTCAGCCCCAACCGCTCCGCGATGTCACGCGCGTAAATGACTACGGCGGCAGAGTGACCTGCGGTGTATCGATCTCGAGCGTCAAGCGTCGCCACAAAGAACCTGCTGCGAATGACAAGACTCGCCTGTTCAAGACGAGTGATTCGCCTCTGAGAAGGGCGTGGCTTGCTTCGCGCTGCTCTTGATAGAGATGAACGAGTCTCTGAAGCGCAACGGCAGGTACAGAGGAAAGTAGCGGCCATCCAGAACAAATAGTTCCGATAGCCATAGACCATCAACGCGACCACGGGCACGTGGAGCGGCAACGCAAGCAGAAGGAAGGGTGCGGCAGCGTTAATGAATAGCTTGGAGACGCAGAGCGGCGCGTAATGAGCGTCGTTGTATTGAAGAAGATGTCTGCGCCAAAGTTGACGATGCCGGCGACCGTGGTAGCGAGAACGATCAGGCCGAACCCGTGGTGGTCGGTGGATGCAAAGTGCCATGGCAGCCGCCCCAGTCATCGCTCCAGTCAAGGCTCCGGGCCGGCGTGTAGACAGCCCACCCGCATATACGGAGGCTTGAGAACGAGCAGATCTCGACGCTGCACCCACGAGCAAAGGCCGCTGCTGGGCCAAAGGCCACGGCAGCCGTGAACACAAACGGGAGAAACGTGACACGGTCATCTCGACGCCCAGCGCTGACGCGAACTGCTCTGGCGCTCCGCTACGCCGTGGCGACCGCATCGCAAGTAGCAGGGACTCATCCCACGACGGCCTCTGCGCCCCAAAACCGAAGAGGACTCGCCGCGGAGGCCGCTGGCGGAGACATTCAGGAGAACAGCCCAGATCCAACACACTCGTGGGAGTTCTTGCCATGCCAGAACTGCCTCTTGACACTCCCGGGGCAAGGGGTACACAATGGCGGTGGCCGTTAGTCCCCGAAGATAGGAGCATCTCAGTGGGTTCGCTTCGCATTCGGAAGTGCGGATTGGCCTTTCGGGAACTCTCGTTGCCGTCGCCGCGATTGTCGGTAACGGAAGGTCCACATTGCGAAGCTTCTGTTTTCCCACAGCACCCTCACATCACCCTGTTGAGGGATTTCCACAGGACTGGGGAAAACTGAAGTTCCAGAGCCATCGGCCCGGGTTAAGCGCTAGGCGATCAGGCCGCGCCTGAAACCCACTGCAACCGCGTGGGCGCGTGACCTCGCCTGCAACTTCGCAAGCAGGTGTCGGACGTGCGATTTGACGGTCTCCTCGGAGAGGAAGAGTCGCACGCCGATCTCGCGATTCACGAGACCATCCGAGATCAGTTGGAGAACCTCGATCTCGCGCGCAGTCGGCTCCTGCTCCAGCTCCTGAGGGGGCCGGAAAACGGGATGACCTCGGCGCCGCCGCCGCGTCGCTTCGCCACCGCGTCGAATCGGCGGCTGTGGTCGACGTAACGGGACAGGATCTCCTTGCGCTCGGCAGCGTCCACGGTAACTGGCGCCTATCGGCCTCGCATCCGCAGCCGCTTTAGCGGCCGGCACCCGTTCGGGATGCGCGCGTCTCCGACGACGCGATGCGGACGGCTCAGACTTTCCTCCGGGCTCTTCGGGCAGCGCGGCCTCGTCGGCGGCGTCCGGGGTGTGCTTCTGCGAGGCCTCGACGCGGCGCCAGCGTCGCCTTGTCCGACGTTGAGCGGATGGTGGCACGCGGCGAGGTGCCCGTTGCCGTAGTCCACGAGCGGCGGCTCGACCTGCCTGAGCAGATGTCGGTCGCGTAGCGGCAGCGCGGATGGAAGCGGCAGCCGGACGGCGGGTTGATCGGGCTCGGCACGTCGCCCTCGAGCACGATCCGCTCGCGCTCGTCCGCACAGATCGGGATCCGGGATCGGCACCGCCGAGAGCAGCGCCTCGGTGTAGGGCATGATCGGCCGCGTGTAGAGCTCCTCGGCCGGCGAGAGCTCGACGAGCTTGCCGAGGTACATCACCGCGATCCGGTCGGACACGTGGCGGACGACGCCGAGGTCGTGCGCGATGAAGACGTAGGTCAGGCTGAACTCGTCCTGGAGCTCCTCGAGCAGGTTGACCATCTGCGCCTGGATCGAGACGTCGAGCGCGGAGACCGGCTCGTCGGCGACGATCAGCTTCGGGCCGCAGCGCGAGCGCGCGCGCGACCCCGATCCGCTGGCGCTGGCCGCCCGAGAACTCGTGCGGGAAGCGGTTGTAGTGCTCCGGCGAGAGGCCGACCGTCTCGAGCAGCTCCTCGACGCGCCGCTTGCGCTCCTTGCGGTCGCCGATGCCGTGGATCTTGCATCGGGTCGCCGATGATCGTGCCGACGCGCTTGCGCGGGTTCAGGCTCGCGTACGGATCCTGGAAGACCATCTGCATCTCGCGGCGCAGCGGCCGCAGCGCGCGCGGCCCGAGCTTCGCGATCGAGCGGCCGTCGAAGACGACGTCGCCGTCGGTCGGCTCGAGCAGCCGGACGATGCGGCGGCCGAGCGTCGACTTGCCGCAACCGGACTCGCCGACGAGGCCGAGCGTCTCGCCCTCCGCGACGCCGAGCGTGACGTCGTCGACGGCGTGCACGCGCGCGACCTCGCGCTGGAGCGACGCCCTTCCGGATCGGGAAGTACTTCTTGAGGTGCTGGACCTCGACGAGCGGCCCGCCGTTCTGGGTCTCGCTCACGTCACGCCGCCGCCTCGCCCGAGGATCGTGCGATCGCGCACGCCTGCGCTTCTCGTCGACCGTCAGCCAGCAGCGGTCGAGGTGGCCGGCGCTCGTCGACGCGGTTCTCGAGCTGCGGCTCCTCCATGGCACTTCTCGAACGCGTGCGGGCAGCGCGGCCGGAACTTGCAGCCGCGCGGCAGGTTGATCAGCGACGGCGGCGTGCCCTCGATCGAGTGCAGCTTCTCCGGCTTCGGCCGGTCGAGCCGCGGGATCGAGCCGAGCAGGCCCCAGGTGTACGGGTGCTGCGGGTCGTAGAAGAGTCGCGCTTCGAGCCGCGCTCGACCACGCCGGCCGGCGTACATGACGACGATCTCGTCGGCGACGTCGGCGACGACGCCCGAGGTCGTGGGTGATCAGGATCACCGCCGAGTCGAACTCGTCCTTCAGCCGGTCGATCAGCTCGATGATCTGCGCCTGGATCGTCACGTCGAGCGCCGTCGTCGGCTCGTCGGCGATCAGCACGTCCGGGTTGCACGCGAGCGCCATCGCGATCATCGCGCGCTGGCGCATGCCGCCCGAGAACTGATGCGGGATAGTCGTCGACCCGCTACTCCGGCGTTCGGGATGCCGACCTGGCGCAGCAGCTCGCACGGCACGCCTGCGCGCGCATCCTTCTTGTCGGCGCCGCTCGTGCGTCGTGATCGCCTCGCCGATCTGGTCGCCGACCTTGTACACCGGGTTCAGCGACGTCATCGGGTCCTGGAAGATCATCGCGATCTCGTTGCCCGCGCACGTCGCGCAGGCGCGCCTCGGTCATGCTCGAGCAGGTTCTGGCCCTTGTAGACGCACCTCGCCCTCGAAGCGTCGTGTTGCTTGTCGCGCGTGAGGCCGAGGATCGTCATCGCGGTGACGCTCTTGCCCGAGCCGGACTCGCCGACGATCCCGAGCACGCTGCCGCGGTCGAGCTCGAAGTCGACGCCGTCGACGGCGTGGACGACGCCCGTCCTCGGTCGTGAACCGGACGCTCGAGGCCGCTTCACCTCGAGCAGTCGCTCCGCCATCTAGGTCGGTCTGATCCTCGGGTCGAGGTACGCGTACGACGAGGTCGACGAGCGCGCTGAAGACGACGATGAAGAAGCGCGCCGTAGAGCGTCACGCCCATGATCGGCGGCAGGTCGAGGCTCGCCGACCGACTGCGGCCGCGTACCAGCCCGACGCCCTTCAGGTCGAAGACGGTCTCCGGTGAGGATCGCGCCGCCGCCGAGCACGGCGGCGAAGTCGAGGCCGAAGAGGCGTGACGATCGGGATCAGGGAGTTCCGCAGGACGTGCTTGACCGTAGGACGCGCGCCTGCCGGGAGGCCCTTGGCCTTCGCGGTGCGGAACGTAGTCCTCGTTCATCGTCGTCGAGCATGTTCGAGCGCAGCACGCGGCCGTAGAAGCCGATGAAGAGCACGGCGAGACAGAACCACGGCAACAGCAGGTGGTACGACCCACTGCACCGGGTCCGCGCTGAACGGCACGTACTCGCCGTCAGGGAAGAGCAGGTCGGTTCGGCCTCTCGGCCAGGAAGTAGCGCAGCACGATCGCCGAGCCATGAAGACCGGCATCGAGATCGCCGATCAGCGCGAGGATCGTGATTAACCGGTCGGAGAACCTCCCGGCAGTGACCGCCGAGAAGACGCCGACGAGGATGCCGAAGAAGAGCCAGATGATCGCGGCGCCGATGCAGAGCGACATCGTCGCCGGGATACCCTTCTTGATCTCGTGGATCGACGTTCTGCCGCGTCTGGAACGACGCTGAGGATGTCGTACTCGCCGTGCTTGCCCGGCAGGACGCCAGTCGCGACCTTTGCATCATCCTCACGTACTGCACGTAGAACGGCTGGTCGAGCCCCACTTCTTGGCGGATGTTCTGCGATGTTCTGGCCGGGGCGGGTTCTTGCCGGCCATCCGCGCGGCGCCGGGTCGCCGCCCGGGATCAGGATGAAGACCACGTAGACGATGACGCTGACGGCGAACGAGCACCGCGAACATCCCGATGAAGCGGCGGATGATGAACGCGGCACATCAGTGCTCGATCCTCACGCTTGGCGCGCGGGTCGAGGCGCGTCACGCAGGCCGTCGCCGAAGATGTTCAGCGAGAGCACCGTGAGGACGATCGCGATGCCCGGGGATGATCGCGAGCCACGGCGCGGTCGCGGATCTGGTCCTGTCCGTCGGCGATCAGGGTTCCCCACGACGGATTCGGGCGGCTGGACGCCCGCGCCGAGGAACGAGAGGCCGGCCTCGGTGAGGATGTTGGTCGCGATGATCAGCGTGAAGAAGACGAGCACCGTCGAGGCGATGTTCGGGAGCAGGTCGGAGAACATGATCCGGATCGGGCCCGCGCCCTGGCCGACCGCGGCCTCGATGAACTCCTTCTCGCGCAGCGACAGGATCTGACCGCGCAGCGGCCTGCCCGATGTAGGGGATCAGCACGTACGAGATGACCAGCGTCGGGATCCAGAGGCTGCCCGGCTCGATGTTGATTCCGAAGTGATGGAAGCCGTTGATCGAGAGCGCGCTGCCGAGCGCGATCGGCGAGCAGCAGCACCGGGAAGGCCCAGATCAGGTCGAAGAAGCGCGAGATGATCCAGTCCGGCCAGCCGCCGGAAGAAGCCGGCGATCAGCGCGAGGACGACCGCGAAGAGCGATGCAGATGATCGCCGAGCCGATGCCGACCTTCAGCGAGTTGAGCCCGCCGTAGAGCAGCCGCACCGCGACGTCTCGCCCGAGGGTGTCGGCGCCGAGGACGAAACGGCCGCCCGCGTGCCACACAGGTCGGGCCGAGGACGATGACGCTGCGAGCCGTCGAACGTGTTCGTCGCCGGGTCGTAGTAGCGCCGCCGCCGATCGACCGTGCTTCAGGTGACCGTTGACGTTCACCTGCTCGCCCACGTGGATCGTCGTTCGGCCCGGTGTGCGCGACGTCGCTGCGCGTACGACCGGCGCGAGGCAGCGTGCGATCGACGATCACGAAGAAGACGCGAGGAGCGACGAGGCGCGACGTAGTTGCGTCGCAGGCGCCGCCACGCAAGGTACCAGGGGCTGCGCCCGACGATCGCCACCTCATGCTCTTCGGCGGCGAGAAGCGCTGCGCTGTCGAGGCGAGAGATTCGGTGGCAGGCTCAGGCCATTTGCTCCTCGTTTGCAGCGAGTCGTAGTCGAAGTGAGGGCGCCCGCAGGCGCCCTCACGGTCTCCCGCTGGAATTACTACCGTCACTACTTCTTGCACAGCCGTGCGAGATCGATGCCGTAGAGCCGCTGGACGTGGATGCAGCCCATCTGCTTGCGTGAAGAACTCCGGGAAGACGCGGTTCGACCACGGGCGCCCACGGGGCCTGCCTGCATGATCTGCTTCTCGACCGCCGCCCACCGCGCGTTGACCGCGGGCGTGAGGACGCGAGCCTTCTTCGAGGCTGCTCGATCTCGCTTGTTCGGTCTTCTTGTTGCTGTACCAGGCGTAGTTGTTGTTGTCCTGGTTGGTGATGCGGTTGCCGTTGAGCAGCACGTCGAACCAGTCGAGCGGGTGCGGGTAGTCCTCCAGCCACCGCGCCCAGCCGGTCTGCGCGTGCGTGTTCACGTTCCCGACCGTCGTGTAGTAGGTCGCCCGCGGCAGGATCGTCAAGCGTTGCGTTCGAGGCCGATCGCGTTGAGGACGCTCGTGTAGTACTGAGCGCCGCCGTGACCGCGTCGGAGACCTCGACGCGTCCAGACCGTGACCTTCGCGCCCTTGGCACCCGCCTGGTTGATCAGCTGCCTCGCCTTGGCGACGTTGCGCGCTGTACAGCGTTCAGCTTCTTGTACGACGGATAGGTCGGCGGCAGAACGTTCTGCGTCGCCTGCCCGAGCCCGCCCCAGACGAGCGTCTGCATCGAGCCTTGCGGTCGATCGCCATAGTTGACCGCGCTGGCGCACCTTCCAGCTTGTTGAACGGCGCCTCGCGGATGTTCATCCAGAAGTAGTACGTGTTCGCCGTCTGGCGCGAGCTTGGTGTCACTGCTCCTCGACGCTCCGCGATCCGGTCGGGCGGAATGGCGGCGTTCGTGTAGTCCGCCTGGCCGCCGGTCACGCGCTGGGTGGCCGCGTTGGCGTCACCGATGAGGCTCACCTCGACGCCGGTTCGGGTTCCCGCGCGGGATGTACTTGGTCGGCAGAGTACTTGTTCCGCAACCATCGCGAAGCCGCGGTTCGGGTCGTAGCTCGAGATGGCGGTGCAGGACCGGTCGCCGGGATCGTTCCCGTTGTGGATCGCGGGTCGCCGTCCTGCCGGGAACCGGCGCCGGCGAAGAGCAGCGCCAGGATCGTCAGGAAGTCGCCTCGCGGCTGAGACGAGCCTGGATCACGATCGTCCGCTTCGCGTTGTTCGCCGATGATGCCGGAGATGTTCACCGCCGGCGGTCGGGTGAGCCGCGAAGGCGCCTCGGCACCTGCGATGTCGGTGTAGAAGCCGACGCCCTGGCCGGTTGCCAGGAAGCCTCGCTTGATCGCGTACTCGAAGTCGCACGCCTTGACGGGACTGCCGTTCGAGTACTTCAGGCCCTTCGCAGGCTTCGAACTTGTAGACCTTGCCGTTCGCTCGAGATCGGACGGCAGCGATTGCGGCGAGACCCGGTACGAGCTTGTAGCCCGCTGGGCCGTCCACGTGCTTGTAGGTGAGCAGCGTCTCCTAGGACGTTCCACATCGCCCACCAGCTCTGGCCCGTGTATGCCTGCTGCGGATCGAGATAGTCGATCGTGTCGAGCACCGCCTCTCAGCGTGCCGAATGGCCTGCGTGAATGCTTCGGCGTCGCTTTCGTGCGTTCGTTCGCCGCGACTCCGTACGCCGCGACCATCATGCGAGAACCCGGCCGCCAGAGCGAGAGCGCTCAGCAGCCAGGTCCACGCATGCGCTTGCAGTCATTGCACCTCCCTCATAGCTAGACCCCAGTCGATTACTGCGGGCCCAATCTTCGCAAAGTGGAGACGTCCTGACCAGCATTCGGATTAGGCGCACACGCGCTGAATCTCGTGTTCGTCGCGCAGCTAGGCGGGTCGGATCGCGAGGTCGAGCCGCGCGTAGAGCGATGCCTCCGATCGGCGCTCAGGATCGATGATGAAGAAGGCGCCGTAGATCACCGTCGCCATGATCACCGGCAGGTCGAGCGACTGGGCAGCGACGTGGTAGGTGAGCAGACCCACGCCCGGGCAGGCCGAAACGACCTCGGTCAGGAGCGCGCCGCCGCCGACGAGGACGCCGAAGTCGAGGCCCGAACAGGCGACACGAAGGTGATCATCGACGTGCGCAGCATGTGCGCGCACCAGCACCCGCTCGAGCGGACAGGCCCTTGGCCCTGGCGGTTCGGACGTAGTCCTCGTTCTGGACGTCGAGCAGGTTCGCCCGCAGGCACGCGTGCGTAGAACCCGATGTAGAGGATCGACAGCGTGATCCAGGGGATGATCAGGTGCAGGAACCATCTGCCACGGATCTGCGTGAGCGGCACGTAGCCGAGCGGCGGCACCCAGCTGAACAGGAACGTGTCGTGGTAGCCGGTCACTGCGTGATCAGGTTGACCATCTCGCCCAGCCAGAAGACCGGCATCGAGATCCCGATCAGCGCCAGGATCATTAATAACGGATCGACTGAGCGTGCCCTTGAAGACGACCGCCAGCATGCCCATCGGCGATGCTGAAGACCATCCAGAGCACCGCCGCGCCCGAAGACGAGCGAGAACGTCACCGGCGTCGCGGCCATGATCGCCGGCACGACCTTCGAGCGCCTGGTTGCCGTAGGAGACGAGGTCGCGGCAGATGAACAGCCGCTTCATCATCAGCACGTAGCTGGACCGGCAGCGGACGGTCGAGGCCGAACTGGTGCTTGACCGCCGCGATCGTCTCGGGCGTCGGGGTTGCGCCCGGCGAGCGTGCGGCTCGGGTCGACGCCCGGGGTGCGCGAAGAAGATCAGGAACAGTCAGCGACCGTGATCGCGAACAGCACGGCCACCAGGCCGATCAGGCCGGCGGATGATGAACGCGTCAGCCATCCTACTCCCGGACGCCGCAGCTTCGCGCGCGGGTCGAGCGCGTCGCGGACGCCGTCGCCGAGGACGTTCAGCGACAGCACCGTCAGCACGATCATGATCCCGGGCGCGATCGCGACCCACGGTCGCGTGTAGAGCAGCCGCTGGCCGTCGTCGATGATCGTTCCCCAGCTCGCCTGTCGGCGGCTGCACGCCGATCGAGAGGAACGAGAGCGCCGCCTCGGTCAGGACCGTCGTGGCGATCATCAGCGGCAGCAGCACGATCACGGTCGGTGATGACGTTGGGCAGGATCTCGCTGAACATCAGCCGCCAGTTCGAGGCGCCCTGCGCGATCGCGGCCTCGACGTATTCCTTCTCGCGGACCGACGAGCACCGCGCGCCGCGCACCGGCCGGTAGACGTAGGGCACGTAGACGATCGCGATGATCAGAGTCGGCATCCAGAGGCTGTCGACCGGCGATGTGGATGAACCCGAGCTGCACGCCGCCGGCCTGTCGTCAGCAGCACGGTCGCGAGCGAGATCGCGAGCAGGTAGACCGGGAACGCCCAGATGAGGTCCATCGATCCGCGAGAGGATCGCTGTCGGTCGACGCCGCCGAAGAAGCCGGCGATCACGCCGAGCGACGAGCGCGAGCAGGCAGCAGAGCACCGCCGAGCCGACGCCGATCATGCAGCGAGGTGCGTCCGCCGTAGAGCGACGCGTAGCCATCACGTCGCGGCCCTGAGTTGTCGGCGCCCAGGAAGTAGTTCGCGCTGCCAGGTCGGGCCGATCGGGGTCTCGCCGAGCCCGAGCTTGCCGCCGCCCTGCTGGATGACCTGGACGCTCTTGCCGTTCACGACCGTCGTTCCGCTGATGTTCGAGACGAACGGGTCGGTGTGCGCGATGTGGTGGGCGTAGACGGGCGCCAGCGAAGCTGAGCGACGACGATCAGGATGAACAGCACCGAGCGACGCCAATCGCGAGCCGGTTGCGCACGAGCCTGCGCCCGGCGAGCTGCCACGGGCTCTGACCTGCGATTCCCAGGCGCGTCTCGCCGGGGGCGAGACCGAGCTGTCTCGATTCCGGGCTCGTAGGCGAACTCGAGCCACGCGCCGTCCCTGCCTCGCTTCTACTTCGACCGACGACTGGTCGATCAGGGAAGTACCACTGCGGGCTGAACTGGTAGCCCTTGACCGCGAGTCGAGCAGGAAGTCGATGTACTTCGGGTTGAACATCGACACCCACGGCGCCTGGTCGGTGACCTCCTTGTCGACCTGTGCCCACATGCTTGTTCGCGGCCGGCTCGGGTCAGGTGATGCCCGTCGTGCCGCGCCTGGTCCATCTTCGCCTGGATGCTCTTGTCGCAGAACTCGGCGATGTTCGGGCTCGAGTTGCAGTTCGGGTGGAATCGAGCCGCAGCCGAGCAGAGATGTTGAGGAAGTCCGACGCGGCCGGGTAGTCCTGAGTACCAGCTCGGAGAACGCGAACTGGACGTGGTTCTTCGAGTTCTGCGACGTACGGTGTACTGGATGTTCGGACGAGAGCGCCTGCAGCGTCGCCTTGTAGCCGAGCTGTTCACGCAGGCCTGACGAAGTAGAGCCCGAGCGCCTTGTCCGTGTCGGCGTTGTCCGTGTTCACCTTCGACCGAAGCGCCCTTCGTCCCGAGGCGCTTCGATCAGCTGCTTCGCCTTCGCCATGTCGGGCGCCCGTCCACTCTGCCGCTGCCGGGGTTCTTCGTGTACGGGCAGTAGGGCTCGTAGCCGGGAAGTCGGCGGCAGCACCTGGCACGTCGGGACGGCGAGCTTCGAGGCCGCCCGTAGATCTTGACGCGAGCGCGTTGCGGTCGGTCGCGAAGTTGACTCCCTGTCGCGCCTTGAGGTTGTTGAACGGCGGATCGTTGACGTTGAACGCGAAGTAGAACGTCGCCGTCAGCGGGTTGATGTGAACGCGGTCGGCGTACTTCGTGCCGAGCTCGTTGAGCGCGGTCGGCAGGCGGCTGGTCGAACATCCAGTCCGCCTGGTTGTTCTGGACCTGCCGTCACCTCGGCCTCGGCGCTCAGCCCGAACTTCTGGACGATCGAGTCCGGGGTTTCCGGCCGGCTGCGCGTCCTTCGACCACTCCTTGAAGTTCGGGTTGCGGACGAGGCTTGATCTGCTTGTTCGGCGCGTACTGGACCCACTTGTAGGGGCCGGTGCCCGGCGGCGGGATGTCGACGTTCGTTGTCCGGCGTCGCGGCCGAGCAGGATGAACGCGAACGGGACCGACGAGCTTGCCGGAGGAACTCGGGGTCAGCCTTGCGTCAGGTTGAAGGTGACCGTGTTCGCCGTTGACGACGATCCCCTCGAGAGGTTGCAGGTCTTCGGCGTCTTGACGCCACGCGTCCCCGCCCCGGATGATGACGTTGTACCAGGTGCCGGCGTTCGGGCTGTTGCCGATCTTGAAGAGGCGCTCGAAGGTGGCCTTGACGTCCTTGCCGCGTCGAGCGTCTGGCCGTTCGAGAACTTGATCCCCGGACCGCAGCGTGAACGTCCACGTCTTGCCGCCGTTCGTCGGCTTCGGGATCGACTCGGCGAGGTCGGGGACGATCTTCGTCCCCGCCCTCCGCGCCAGCGCGCGCTTGAAGGCCACCAGGCCGTCGTGCGGGAACGATCAGGAGCTGCCACTCCTGCAACGTGTAGTTGACCTGCGGATCGGGAGAGCCGGAAGGCGCGGTGGTCGCAGACGGCTGATGAACGTGCCTCCCTTGCCGCGCCACCTGCTGCAGTCGCAGTGCTGCTGCCTCTTCTTCGACTCCACCGCAACCCGCGACGAGGACCGCCACCGCGAGAACCGCCGCCAAAGAGAAACCGATCATACCAGCGCTTCACCGGACATCTCACTCCCGGTCGGGACGACGCGACCGCTCGGAAGTACGGACGCCGAGCGAGCGCCGGATGTTAGGGAAGCGAGTGGTGACGCTTACGCTGGCGGCGACGTCTGCAGCTCGCGCAGCGCGGCGAGGCGGGCCAGCGCGCCTGGCCCTCGAGCTGCCGGACCCGCTCGCGGGTCAGGTCGAGCTCGTGCCCGATCGCCTCGAGCGTCCACGGCTCGCCCTCGAAGCCGAACCGCAGCTCGAGGATCCGCCGCTCCCGCTCGGGCAGCGCGTCGAGCGCCTTGCGCACGCCCTGGCGGCGCAGCGACTCCTCGGCCTCGTCGAACGGGTCGGCGGCCTCGCGGTCGGCGAACAGGTCGCCGAGCTCGCCCTCGTCGTCGGCGCCGACGGTCTGGTTCAGCGAGACGGACGCCTGGCGCGGCGCCGAGCGCCTCGTCGACGTGCTGGATCGGCAGGCCGGTCGCCTCGGCGAGCTCTTCCTTCGTCGCCTCGCGGCCGAGCTCGACCTCGAGCCGGCGCGCGGCGCGGCCGAGCTTCTGCTGCCGCTCGACGACGTGCACGGGCACGCGGATCGTGCGCGCGTGGTTCGCGACCGCGCGCTGCACCGACTGGCGGATCCACCAGGTCGCGTAGGTCGAGAACTTGTAGCCGCGGCGCCAGTCGAACTTCTCGACCGCGCGGTTCGAGGCCGAGCGTGCCCTCCTGGATCAGATCGAGGAACGGCACGCCGAGGCCGCGGTAGCCCTGGGCAATACGTAACCGGAACGAAGTACAC
>ERZ1370068.1739-contig-11668_pt1 | contig 100649 bp, 135 predicted proteins | sample MGYA00561227_ERZ1370068 | MGnify/ENA primary metagenome ERZ1370068 (study PRJEB38410, sample SAMEA6850437) | metagenome | study: Metagenomic assessment of the ecological functions of the soil: analysis of the soil microbiota associated with the...
GTTGTGCTTCGTTCAGTTACGTATTGCTGAACCGGCAATTCAAGGCAATCCGCCTTTTTCGCGTGCCGAGGGCCTGTACTACTGGACGCCCGACGGTCGCCAGGTGCTCGGCCGCCGCGTCCGGCCTCTGGTGTCGTCAATGCGGGCCACGGCCGCAAGGAAATCACCGAGGCGGTCTCGAAACAGATCGCGGTGATGGACTACGCGCCGCCGTTCCAGATGGGCCACTGCATCGCGTTCGAGTTCGCGAACGCCTGGGTGCAAATGCGCCCAAGGGCCTCGACCGCGTGTTCTTCACGAACTCCGGGCTCCGAGTCCGTGGACACGCGCGCTCAAGATCGCCATCGCCTACCACCGCGTGCGCGGAGAAGGCGCGCGCACCCGCCTCATCGGCCGCGAGCGCGGCTACCACGGCGTCGGCTTCGGCGGCATTTCGGTCGGCGGCATGGTCAGCGAACCGCAAAGTACGTTCGCGCCGCGATGCTGCAGGGCGTGGATCACCTGCGCGCACACCTACGACCGGCGCGAAATCTGTCATCTCGAAGGGCCTGCCCGCTCACGGCGCCGAGTTCGCGGACGACCTCGGAGCGGCTGGTCGCGCTGCACGACGCACCTCGACGATCCGCCGTGCGTCATCGTCAGAGCCGATCGCAGGGGCTCGACCGGCGTGCTGTTGCCGCCGAAGGGCTACCTCGAAGCGCCTGCGCGCGCTTCTGCGACAAGCACGGCATTCTCCTCATATTCGACGAGGTGATCACCGGCTTCTGGTCGTACAGGTTCTGCCTTTGCATCCCAGGAATTCGACGTCGTGCCGGACCTGATGACCCCTGCGCCAAGGGGGCTCACCGAACGGGGCCGTGCCGATGGGCGCGGTGTTCGTGAAAGCGCGAGATCCACGACACCGTTCATGTCGGGCCACGGCCAGCCGCGGTCGAGCTCTTCCACGGCTACACCTATTCGCGCATCCGATCGCCGCGCGGCCGGCCTTGCGACGCCAGGACATCCACCGCAACGAGGCCTCTTCGACGCACGCGCGCGATCGCGCCGTACTGGTCCGGATGCCGGTGCACGCCCTGAAGGGCCGCAAGAACATCGTGGACCTGCGCGCCTGCAAGCGGGCTCGTCGCGGGCATCGAGCTTGCGCCCCGTGACAGGGCGCCCGGCACGCGCGCTTACGATGCGATGGTCGCGGCGTTCAATGCGGGCGCTCTTGATCCGCGTGACCGGCGACACGATCGCGATGTCGCCGCCGCTCGTGATCGAGCGCGAAGGACTGGACCAGGATCTTCGAGACGCTGGGGACGATAATCGACCGTTTGGACTGATTTCTCGGCGCCGCGTATCCTGTCCTCGGGAACACGGCTGTCGTTGCTGTGGGGGAATACGCATGAAGAGCCAGAACCGGACCATCATCCGCGTGGCGCGTCGCTGCTGCTGTCCTGCCCTGCGTTCGCCGCGCTCGCGCAGGACCAGCACGCCGCCGCCACCGGAGCAAACCGCTCAGGCGCCTGCAGAAGAAGTCGTCGGCCTCGAGGAGTCGTCATCGCGGCGCGAAGCGCCAGCAGTCCCTGCAGGACGTGCCGCTCTCCGTGCTCCGCCTTCTCCGGCGACATGCTGAAGGACGGCCGCATGCTCGACGTCCGCGCGATCGTCGGTTTCACTGCCGGGCTTTTCCGGCAAGCACCGAGGACGAGTTTACACCGGATGCGCTCTCGATGCGCGGCATCTCGACGAACGACTTCGGCATCGGCGGCGACCCCTCAGTCGCACGATGTTCGTGGACGGCATTCTGGGCCGGCCGCACGGGCGGCGTCATGACCTCCATGTACGACATCGAGCGCACCGAGGTCGTGAAGGGCCCGCAGGGCACGCTCTTCGGCCGCAACTCGATCGCGGGCGCGGTCAGCGTCATCACCGAGAAGCCCGAGCCCGAGTTCGGCGCGAGCGCGGAGACTGGCACTCGCGGACTGGGGGATCACATCGAGGCCAACGCGATGGTCAACGTCCCGCTGGGCGACCAGTGGGCGCTGCGGGTCGCAGGCTACCTCCTCGACAACCAGGGTTTCCTGAAGAACGACCAGGGCGGCGACGAGCTCGGCTTCCACCAGATCTCTTCCGCGCGTGTCCTGGTTGCACGGGACGGGGACGGCTTCGACGCGACCTGACCGCGGCCTACGAGGACCGCGAACAGGATCCGATCGGTCTACTGGGTCCCGGCCGCGGGCCTGCCCAAGGAGCGCGTGAACACCGACCTCTGGCGACAACGGCATCGACGAGTCGAACGTCTTCGACCTGCGCGCGACCCTCGAGTGGGCGCTTCGCGGGCGACTACTCGGCTGACTTCGCTCACCGGCTACAAGACAGTTCAATTTCCGTTACCTCGAGGACTACGACGGCGGCCCGGACGCTCGTAAACAACTACGGCCAGGATGAACGACGTCGAATACTGGAGCCAGGAGTTCCGCCTGCAATTCGCCGATCAACGGCAAGGTCACCTGGTTCGCGGGCGCGAGCATCTACGAAGGAGCAGATCGACGGCATCTTCGACTACATCTACGACGAGGATGCGCTCTGCAGCGCGCTCTCAGCGTCACCGAGGCGCCGGACTTCAACGGCCCGGCCGCCGGCTGCGACGACCCGAACTTCGAGGCCTACTGGGGCGACGACATCGACCCGGCCGACATCCTCCACGACAAGAGCGGAGCGCAGCTTCGTGCACGTGAAGAGCCAGGGCTGGGCGGTCTACGGCGACTTCACCTGGTCGATCACGCGACCGCGTCGGATCTGACGGCGGGCGCGCGCTATACCTACGACAAGAAGGACGATGTCGGACCAGCGTGCTTCGACAGCGGCGGCGCGCTCGGCAACAACTTCAACTACGAGTTCTTCACGAACGGCGCGGTCACGGACTCGGCCAACTGGGACGACTTCACGCCGCGCATCGCGCTCTCGTTCCAGGTCAACGACGACGTGAATCTCTACGCGACGGCATCGCGCGGCTACAAGTCCGGCGGCTTCGCGACCTTCGGCTTCGACCTGCACGGCCAGGATATCAATGATGATGGCTCTGCCCCGGCAGGCCACGACGCCGCTCGAGTTCGACCCCGAGCAAGTGGACAGCTACGAGATCGGCGCCAAAGACGCGGCTCTTCAACAACTACGCATGCAGCTGAACGCATCACGCTGTACCGCTACGACTACACCGACCTGCAGGCTCGTCTACTTCGACCAGGGCTCCTCGCAGGTGGCGAACGTCGGCGAGGCGACGGGCCAGGGACTCGAGGTGGACCTGCGCTGGGTGCCGAACTCAGCACTGGGACACGACGGTCGGCCTCTCGCTGCTCGACACCGAGATCACGGACGCGACCGACATCATCGCCGTCGGCGCGCTGCGAGGACTGCGACGGCAAGAGCCTGCCATCCGCGCCGGAGGTGAGCGGCTCGGCGATCGTCTCCTACAAGTGGCCGATGGCGTCGGGCCACGGCTTCTTCACGACCGAGTACATCTACCGCTCCAAGGCGTACGGCGGGCCCGACAACTTCCCGGACGCGACGGCGGACGCCTGGGACGAGTTCAGCTTCCGGCTCGGTTACCGGACCGGACGACTCCTGGTACGTGACGCTCTGGGTCGAGAACGCCTTCGATTCCGTGTACTTCGAGCGCGGCTGGGAGAACGCGGACTCCAACAACCAGTTCGGCTACGGCCTCTTCAACGAGCTCGTTGGCCGTCGCGGCCGCGGACGGTCGGCGTGACCTTCGGGACGGCGTGGTAAATAGCCTTCAGGACGCGGGCTTGGCCGGCCTCGAAGATCGCGTAGCGCTTGCGGGCCGGTTCGACCGACTCCCAGGTGCCCTTGAAGCCTCGCGGGAATGACCCAGGCGTCGCCCGGCGTTGAATTGCCAGCGCTTTCCTTCCTCGGAGGTGAGCGTCACGCGCCCCTCGAGCAGGTGGCAGAACTCGTTCTCCGAGTACTCGACCTTCCACTTGCCGACGCTGCTCGACCAGGTGCCCGCGAAGAACTGGCCGGACGGGTCGCTGAAGTAGTTCTTCACGAGGGTCTTGGGCTCGCCCTTCGACCACTTTCTCGGCGGCCACGGCCGATTCCTCGCCTTTCATGCTGCGCCGGAAGTCCACGATGGCTGGTGTCGGCATGGCCTCTCTCCGTCATATTTTTTGTAATTGTAATCGCTGGAATGCCCCGGCGATCGGGCGTAGGATGAATTCATGGGCAACCGACTTGCAGCCCATTGTCGGCCACTGGTACTCGCACCGCGACAAAGGTGCGTTGTTCCAGATTGTTGCGCTCGATGAAACTGCGGGCACGATCGAAATCCAGGAATTCGACGGCGGCCTCGACGAGCTCGACCTCGACGAATGGCGCACGCTCCTGGTGGAAACCGCTGCGCAGCCCGAGACTGGGGCGGCCCGCTCGACGATGTCGAGCCCGATGAATTCCGGTTACACGGACCTGACCGACGAGTTCAAGGCGTCTTCGCCCGAGGAGGCGATCACGACCTGGGAGCAGATCGTCGAAGACGACGACTTCGACGAGCCGATCCACTGACGGGAGATATCCTTGGCAAGCAATGAATCACTGGTCGCCCGGCAGCCAGGCTGCCGGTTGCGCGCGGCGTCTCGATGGTCCACCCGGTCTTCATCAGGCGCGCCGAGAACGCGCTGCTCTGGGACTGCGAGGGCCGCCGCTACATCGATTTCGCGGGCGGCATCGCGGTGCTCAACACGGGCCACCGCCACCGCCGCGTGCTCGAGGCCGTGCGCGCCCAGCTCGACAAGGTCACGCACACCTGCTTCCAGATCACGCCCTACGAGCCTACGTCGCGCTCTGCGAAAAGCTGAACGCGCTCGCGCCCGGCAAGAGGCCGAACGAAGACCGTGCTGATGTCGACCGGCGCCGAGGCCGTCGAAAACGCGGTCAAGATCGCGCGCGCGCCACCGGCCGCGCGGCCGTCATCGCCTTCTCCGGCGGCTTCCACGGCGCGCACGATCATGGCGCTCGGCGCTGACCGGCAAGGTCGATCCCTACAAGGCGGGATTCGGTCCCTACCCGGCCGAGGTCTACCACGCGCCGTTCCCGAACCCGCTGCACGGCGTGACGACCGGACGACGCGCTTCGACGCGCTCGCGATGATCTTCAAGTGCGACGTCGCGGCCGATCGCGTCGCCGCGATCATCGTCGAACCCGGTGCAGGGCGAAGGCGGCTTCTACATCGCGCCGAAGGATTTCATCGTCCGCCTGCGCGAGCTCTGCGACCGCCACGGAATCATCCTGATCGCGGACGAGATCCAGAGCGGCGCGGGCCGCACGGGCAGCGATGTTCGCGATGGAGCACTACGGCGTCCCGGCGGATCTCTACACGCTCGCGAAATCGATCGCGAGGCGGATTCCCGCTTCTCGGCGGTGGTCGGACGCGCCGACGTGATGGACGCCTGCGGCCCCGGCGGCCTCGGCGGAACTTACGCCGGCAATCCCGTCGCCTGCGCAGCCGCGCTTGCCGTGCTCAGGTGTTCGAGGAAGAGAGAATCTTCGAGCGCGCAGAGCGCCTGGGCGAGCGCATCGGCAAGGCGCTCGATGCGCTCTCTGCGCGCCACAACGAGATCGTGGACGTGCGCCGGCTCGGCGCGATGATCGCCTCTGAGCTCGGCGAGGGCGGAGACCCGCATCGCCCGGCCGCGGAACTGACGAAAAAGCTGACGGTGCGGGCCCGCGAGCTCGGGCTGATCCTGCTGTCCTGCGGAATCTACAGCAACGTCGTACGCATCCTCGTGCCGATCACGGCCGAGGACGCGGTCGTCGACGAAGGCCTCGGGATCCTCGCGAAGGCGGCGTCGGAGCTGCTCTCCGACGCCAACGCGACCGTGCCGCGCCTTCGCCCCGCCCGCTGAGGCAGCGGCCCTCAGGCCGCTTTCTTGGCGGCGATGTAGTCGTTGACGAGGCTCTCGAGCACCGGGAGCGGCACGCGCGCCGTTCTTCAGCACGACGTCGTGGAAGTCGCGGATGTCGAACTTCGCGCCGAGCTCCTTCTTCGCCTTTTCGCGCAGCTCGAGGATCTTCAGCATGCCGATCTTGTACGACAGCGCCTGGCCCGGGTTGTCGATGTAGCGCTCGGTTTCCTTCGGTCGCGTCCTCGAGCGGTCATCCGGGTTGTTCGCCATCATGTAGTCGATCATCTGCTGGCGCGTCCAGTGCTTGGCGTGCGCGCCGGTGTCCACGACGAGGCGGCAGGCGCGCAGCATCTCGTTCTGCGAGGCGGCCGAAGTCCTGCATCGGGTCGGTGAAGCGGCCCTGCTCCTTCTCGAGGCGCTCGGCGTAGAGTCCCCAGCCCTCGACGTAGGCGCCGAAGAACGCGAACTTCTGGAAGGTCGGCACGCCCTCGAGTTCCTGCTGGATCGCGATCTGGAAGTGATGGCCCGGCGCGCCCTCGTGGTAGGCGACCGTCTCCATCTCGTGCTTCTGCCGCGTCGTCATGTCGTGCAGGTTCACGTAGTAGATGCCCGGCCGGCTGCCGTCCGGCGTCGGCTGGTTGTAGAAGGCGATCGGCGCCGTCGCCTCGCGCCATTCCTCGACCGCGCGCACTTCAAGCGGCGCCTTCGGCAGCAGGTTGAAGTACTGTCTTGACGTCGGAGTAGACCGCATCGATGTAGGCCTTCGACTGGTCGAGGTAGGCCTGCTTCCCTTCCGGCGTGTTCGGGAAGAAGTTGCTCGGGTCGGTGCGCAGGTGCTTGAAGAACGCCGGCAGGTCGCCCTTGAAGCCGACCTTCTTCATGATCGTTTCCATCTCGATCTTGATGCGCGCAACCTCGTCGAGTCCGACCTTGTGGATCTGGTCGGCCGTCATGTTCGGTCGTGGTCCAGAACTTGACCTGCGACCGGTAGTACGCGTCGCCGTCCGGGAGCTTCCACACGCCGTTCGGGCCCTGCGACCTCGGACGCAGCGCCTCGATGGCGGCAATGGTCTTCGAGCAGGCTCTTCTGCATCGGGCCCTTCATGCGCTGCGATGCCCTCGTCGAGCCGCTTCTTCGTCGGCGTCGTCGATCTTCAGCTTGTCAACCTTGCCGCGGAAGTCCGCGAGCAAGGCGGAATCCTTGCCGCTGTCGTCGAACGGCGCGCCCGTGATGATACCGCGCGGCAGTCGCCGAGCACCGGGTCGAACGAGAACGACGTGGGGACGATCCCGCGGCGCGCGGCCTCGTTCATGACGGCGTTCAGCTGCTGGTAGCGCACGCTCTGTCGCCGTTCAGGCGCGAGACGTAGGCCTCGGCGTCGGCGACGCTGTCCACGCTGTGGATGTTCTGCATGAAGGTCACGAGCCTGCGTGACCGGGTTCGCTCTGGGTCTGGAACGCGTAGCCGTGGAAGCGCCAGGGGAAGACGTCGATCGAGGACTGTGTCTGCAGCTCGAAGATCCGGTAGCTGATCTTCATCTGGTCAGAGAGGCTGTCGTACCTTGAATTCCGAATGCAGGCGCTCGATGTCCTGCTTGTTGCAGCGCGTCCTGCCGCTGCGCCTCCGCATCCGAGAAGTTGTTCCACTTGCCGTAGTCCGCGTCCTTGATGCCGAGCTGCGCCTTGAAGATCGGGCTGTCGTTGAGGCTGCGCTGGAACACCTCCTCGAAGAAAGCTGCCGAGGCGCGTCGTCCTCTGTCGCGGGCGTCGCGGCGCGCTGCCGCCTCCTGCGCGCCTGCCGACATCGCGGCGAGGCCCAGCATCAGCGAGGCCGCAGGCGAACGCGGTAATTCTTCCGGGAAGGGCAGTCATTCGAATCTCCTGGGTGGAATCGGTAGCCAAGCTAACGGTACGCGCGCGGGGCCGCAGCCCCGCCCATCGCACCGATCCGGCACTTCGTCTCAAGGCGCCGTCCGGACGCAGGCCGGACGCCTGCGCCGGACGCAGAATAAATGGTGGCTAGGAGAGAATCGAACTCTCGACCCCGGGGTTATGAATCCCGTGCTCTAACCAGCTGAGCTACCTAGCCACGCGGCGGGAAGGTACCTCGGGGAGGCGCGATTGTCGGGACGGGGCTGGTGACTGTCAAGAAAACGCGGCGCGGGGCCGCTTGGGAGGAATGCATGACCTTTTCATGGCTCAGCGGCCGGGATCCGGCTTGCGGCCGCAATCCATGGCCATTTTCGCCTCGTCCATCGCGGCAGGCGCCATCGAGCCTGCCGCCTCCGATGCCACGGCACGGATGCTGCGCCTGTCGGAAAACGTCTACGTCATCGAGCACGACGACGCGACGGACGAGTGGCCGCACGGCAATACCGGCGTGATCGTCGGGCAGACCGGCCTCTTCGTGATCGACTCCTGCTACCTGCCCTCGCGCGCAAGGCCGACATCGCCCTCATCCGCCGCGTCACCGAAAAGCCCGTTCGCTTCCTGATGACGACGCACTGGCATTTCGACCACAACAACGGCGCCATCGCCTACCGCGATGCGTTTCCCGGCGTGACCCTGATTGCCGAGCGCAACACCGCGCGCTGGATCGAGCTTGAACCAGAACTACTGGAAGGCGTTCTCGAACGCGCCCGGCTCCGCGCGGCGCGAGGCGCTCGCGAAGCTCGAGGGCGGAGCTCGCGCGCGGCGCCGGCGAGGACGGCAAGCCCTTCAAGCCCGGCTGAGCGCGCGAGCAGCGCGCAGGCGTGATCGCAAAGCGGCACAACGAGTTCGACGAGCTCGCGGCGCTGCCAGGTCGTGACGCCGACGCAGCTCTTCGACGGCCGCCTCAGCCTCGATTTCGAGGGCACGCCGATCGAAATCGTGGCACGGGGCCCTGCGAATTCGCCGAACGATTCGACCATCTGGCTGCCCGAGCAGCGCATCCTGTTCGCCGGCGACATCCTGGTCCGCTCGCCGCTGCCCTACGTCGGCGCTTCCTGGCCGGTGCACTGGGCCCCGGTGCTGCGCGACCTCGAGGCCGTGCCGGCATCGCATGATCGTGCCGGGCCACGGCCCGGTCATGACGGATCACGCGTACACGCGTGCCGTGCGCGAGCTGATCGAAACGACGCTCACGCGCAGTCGAGACGCTCGTGCGCGCCGGGCGCAATCTCGCGCAGGTGCAGGACGAACTGAACCTCGACGACGTGCGCGCGCGCGTGCCCGACTGGAACGGGCCCGGCGTCAGCGAGGAAGACTGGGTCGCCACGCGGCGCGCGCTCGCCGAGCGCGCGTTCGTGGGGACTTCGCGGCCAGGGCGGCCTGTGAGCTGTCGGCCAGGGCGAGGGTTGGAATCAGGTGGTATCGGCCGGCGCTTCCGGCGCGACGGCGAAAACTCGCCGTTCGCGCTGAACCGGTGCGAGCCGAGCTTCCGCTCATCGAATAGCGGATCTGGTCGGCGGGCGGCCCGTCCTTCATGCCGATGACCTGGCGCACCATCCGCAACATCGAGACCGTGACCGGCACCTCGATGACCGCTTCGCTGAATCCGGGCAGGGTGCCGGCTGCGTTGCTCACGCCCGTTGCGAAGGTCTTGTCCTGGACCTCGACCTTCACGAACGCGCCGTCGTGAGCTGAAAGGCGACGAGTTCGGGTTCTGGACACGGAGCTTCACGAGGAGCCTCAACTCGAGGCCCCTCGCCTTTCTCCTGCAGCGGCTCGATGCCGGCGACCGCCACCTGCAGCGGGTCGTCTTGCGACAGCGTCGCGCAGCCACCGAGCGTCAGTGCCGCGAACGCGAGCGCCAGCAGCTGTCGGTGCGTGCGGCTCAGGGCGCGCAGGTCCCCTTTTTCGCGGCAGAAGCCCAGCTGAGCTTGATCGACTTCAGGAACCGCTCGTCCCAGACGTGCTGGAACACCGTCGGTCGCGTGCCTGGAGCTCGCCGAGGCGATTGTAAGGATCGGGGCCCGTCGCAGCAGCCGGCAGGGCTGCCTCGAACGCCGTGACGTACCTGTTTCGCGCCAGTCCGCAGATCCGAAGCCTGCCGGTGGCATTCGACTGGCCGAAGGTCGTGAGGACGCACAGGTCGATCTCTTGATCTGCGCGACCGGCCAGAGCGCCGCCAGCTTGTTGCAGACCGTCTGTCGACAGCGGTGCCTACGCCGCCAGCGGGCGTCGGGTCCGGCCTGCTTGCACGCGTAGTTGGCGCGGACCTCGCCCAGGTCCCGCCACTGCGACTGCACGAGCCGTGCGAAGACCGCGTCGTTGTTCACGCGTGAGCTTTGGCGAGAAGCTCGTGATCGTCGGCCCATAGGTCGTCCGGCACCATCTCGAGGTTGATCGAGTAGAGCGACAGGCGCGTGCCGGCGACCTTCGTCGGGTTGATGCAGCCGACGTTGATCATCGAGTCGATGTACCGGCCGCCGACGCTCTTGGCCAGCTCCGACACGGTCGAGATCACGTCCCAGGCCAGCAGGTTGCCGGTATCGGCGACGCAGCCGAGCTCGTGGCCCGTCAGCACGGAAACGTCGATCAGGCCCTCGAAGACGTCCGCTGAACACGATGCCGGAGTCGGTCTTGAAGAAGTAACCATCGAACAAGTGACTTGTTGCCCGCCTGGCCGCGCCACCGCGAGACCGATGTAGAGCGGCGGCAGCCCGTTCGGCGGCGACGCCACTCGTGTCGAACAGCGAGGTGACCTCGACCGGCAGCAGCGGCGTGACGTTCAGCAGCTGCGCGGCGGGCGTTCAGCTTGTTCGGGTCCCGTCGGGTCGAGCGGCTTGATCACGCTCGAGGTCGATCAGCAAGCTGCGCGCGCGGCGTCGTCCGTGGCCGGCGGTGTCGTCGGCCGGCGGCAGCTGGTTGAGGCAGGCCTTCGGGAATATACCGGCAGTCCGGCAACCGGTCACCGGGATCACGATGGCCTCGGTGGAGCCGCCTGGATTCTGGGCCTGCACGCCGTTCAGGTCGAAGGCCACGTGCCCGTTCGACGGGCGGGATGACCGGACAGCCCGTCGCGCCGGTGCAATCCTGCGAGTTCGACGACGATCTGCGGCCGCGACGTCGATGGATCCGATCGCGTAGTCCGAATTCGTTGCGTGCCATTCGGATGAAGCGCTGGGAATGAGTGGGCCGCCGTGAATCGCGCGTGAAGTCGAGCTGGCTGACGGCATGCGGGAATGGATCGGTGACGATGAAGCAGCCGGTGCCGGTCCGACGCGATCGTGGCGCCGCAGTTGGTCACGGTGCTCCCGGTCCGCTCCAGGCGGCCGCGTGCGTCATCCGCACCGTTGTCGACTGACAGCGTGTAAGTGGTGCCGTCGGCGGTTACCTGCGCCTTTTCGGCGCGGTCGCCGAATTCCGGGACCGTTGTAAGAGAAACAGGATCTTGATCGCGACTGATGTTGCGCGACTGGTCGAAGTCCGACGCGCAGCGTCTCGCCGATGTCGATTTCATTGCCGGAAGCGCCGCCGCTCACGCCGAAATCCGGAGCGCCGTTGTTCAGGGATTTCACTGTGAGCAAGCGGCTGCTCGGTAGCGTCGAGAGCGTCGACGTCGCTCGACCGTGCAGCTCAGCTGGCCGATACAATTGCTCGCATTGAGGGCGTTCACGTCGATCGAGATGCGCTTGCTGCGCGCCGGCTCGCCAGCCATGCAATGAGACTGCAGCAGGCTCGCGGCAGCAATGCACCGCGTGCAGTATCGAACGTCGCGACATGCCCTTCTCCTTGGAATCTAGTCTTATATATCGCTGTGAAGCCGCGGCCTATTCCCGATCCCCGGGCGCGCGGCATTCCGTGCGCAGAGAGTACATCACTTTGCCGCGTGCATGACCTTGAGCCGTGAGCGTGCCGACCCGGCCGTAACGCCGTGTTATGTGAACCAAATCGCAGCCCTCAGCGGGCGTACTTTTCCGCTTCTTCCGGTTTGCCCCAGGCCGTGTACAGGTCTGCGAGTCGCGCGCGGCCCCGCTGGGGCAGGTCCGCGATCGGCGAGCCCGACAGGGCCGGCAGGCTGGCGAGCAGCAGCTTTTCCGCCTCCGGGTAGCGCCGGAGGCCGGTGAGCGCCGCGCCCCGCACGTTTTTCGCCATCGCAACCAGCCAGTGATCGTCGGGCAGGTTGAGCGCGAGGATCCTGAGCGCCTCGGTCGTGCCTTCGAGCGCCTCCGTGTACTGCTTGCGCGCAACGAACAGGTTCGCCTGCACCGTCAGGGTGCTCGCGACCTGCGGATGATCGTTGCCGAGGGCCTTGCGGCGCGTCGCGAGCGCCTCGTCGAGCAGTTGCGCCGCCTCGTCGTATTCGCCTGCCGTAGTCAGCCAGTAGGCGAGGTTCGTGGCGCCGCCCGCCACGTCCGGATGCTCGGCACCCGAGCAATCGCCGGCTCATCTCGATCGAATCGCGCAGCATCTGGATCGCCTGCTGGCGATCGCCCTTGGCGTAGAGCACGAACGCGAGGTTGCTCATCCCGGTCGCGATCTCGGGACGGTTGTCGCCGAGCAGCTTGCGGTTCATCTCGAGCGACTCGCGATACGCCTTCTCGGCGCCGCGATAGTCGCCGCGCGTCTCGAGGACGAAGGCGAGGTTGTTGAGGCCGGTCGCAACTTCCGGATGCGCTTCGCCGGAGAAGAGCTTCCGCTTCATGTCGAGCGCCTCGCGATAGAGCGTCTCGGCTTCGTCGAACTGCCCGACGCTCTGCATGGCCCAGGCGAGGTTGTTGATGGCCTCGGCCAGGTCCGGATGCATGCGCCGTGTGCAGCTTGCGCTGCAGCGCCAGCGCCTGGCGCAGGTAGGACTCCGCCTGCTTGAAGTCGCCGCGCTCGCCGAAGTTGACGCCGAGGTCGCCGAGGCTTTTTGCGACGTCGGGGTGCTGCTTCGCCATACAGCTTCGCGGCGGATGCGCAGCGCCTCCTCGATCAGCGGCAGGCCCTTGTCGTATTCGCCTGGTGAATGACATGACGTCCGGCCAGCGCGCTCAGCGTATTGGCGACATCGGCGTGGGTATTGCCGAGCACCTTGCGCTGGATGGCGAGCGCATCCTGCAGGCGCTTCGTAGCCTCGTCGTAGTCAGCATTTCAACATCAGCGCCTCGCCCAGGTGGCCGAGGCCCTTGCGCGATGGCGACGGTCGTGTCGCCAGCCAGCGACCTGCGCTTTGCGAGCGATTGCCGCATCAGCGGTATCGCCTGCGGGTAGAGGCCAAGGCCCGTATACATCGTGCCCATCAGTGTCCATCAGCGTCGCCTGGACGGCGGGCTGGTCGGCGAGCTCGGTCCTGACGCGCGCCGCGCCCTTGTCGATGATCTCCTTGCGCCGTAAAGGCGGTGCCACGACCCTCGCCCGGATCCGCGATCTTGAACAGGTCGACGATGAAGTTCGTGACCTTCCTTGCCGTCTCGGCTTCCTTGACCGCCAGCGCTCTTTGGTCGCACCGCTTCGTTGCGTGCGATCCAGGCCGTCGCCGCGAGCGACCGACGCGATCATCATGCCGGCGACGGACGCCGACACCAGCGCCACCATGCGCCGGTAGCGGCGACGAACCTCCCGTCGCTTGAGCTCGTCGAAGCCGATGCCCAGCAGGCCGGCAAGCAGCTTGAGCAGCGCGTTTTCCTTGCGATCCTTGCCCGGCCGCACGTCGGCCTGCAATCGGTTCGCTGCGCTCCGTGCTGAGCTGCCCGTCGGCGCCCAGCTTGTAGATGAGCGCGTTCGGGAAGCATTCGTGGGCTGCCGTCTCGGATTGCCGGACGCGCCGGGCTCGCCGGCGATGATCAGGCAGAAGATGCGGTGCTCGCGCCCGAGGCGCTTGAAGGTCAGGATCTCCTCGTTGACCCAGCGCGACTTCGCGGCCTTTGGCGAGCAGATCACGATCTGGCAGGCCGACTGTTCCAGGCGCGGCGATCAGCGTCGTGCCGAGGTTGGTTGCGCTCGCGAGTTCTTCGCGGTCGCGGAAGACGGGCGCGAATCGCTCGGGGATCGGGCCGAACTCGGTCTCCGTGCCGACGAGGTGCTTCGGGTATCCGGTAGGTTTCAGGTTGCTGGTGCAGCCACCGCGCCCATTTCTCGTCGCTGTGGCTGTAGCTGATGAACGCGCGGTACTTGAACGGGGTGTTCATCGGTCGCGCTTCAATGGGACTCGCTGAAGCTCCTGAGCGAATGCCACTCGATCACCTCCTGCAGCAGCGCGCGCTCCGTCTTCAGCACGACGTGTTCGAGGCTGTTCCAGGTCTGGCAGGAGGACACCTGCACGCGGCTCGCCTCGAGCAGGATCCGCATCTCGCGGTAACGCGCCACGCGGCGCTGCAGGTCGTTGATCGAGATGATGGAGATTGCCGAGGCCGCCGCGACCGGCAGTGAGATCGGCAGGAAGACGAATGCCGTCGCCCGCAGCCAGTCCGGCATGGCGGTATCCATCGTGCGGGTGATCGCGTACGCACGCCGTCATCACGAACGCGAAAATCGTGGCGACCGAGAACAGCGCCGTCAGCCGCTTGTAGAGCGGATGCGCGCGATTCACCTGCCTGTCGTAGTACGCGAGCTGGTCGTCGATTCGCTTGGCGAGGTAGATCCGCTTGAACTCTCGATCGGCACGCGGCCGCGCCGCGGACGAACGCGTGTGCAGGATGTACAGCGCAGCGCGTCAGGCCGCGCGCGCCCGCGAGGTCCAGGTGCTGCAGCAGCGGCGCGGCGCGCGGCAGGCCCCAGGTCGCGAGCGCCGAGCGGCAGAACTCCGCGGCAAGCCGGCAGCGCACCCAGCTGTGGTGCGAGTGCATGTGATGGCGCAGCACCAGTGCGGCGCCGAGGCCGAAGGTCACGCACATGAGTTCGATCCAGGGCAGGGCCAGCAGGTGCAACCCGTAGGCCACCGTCGCCGCGGCGATCAGGGTTGCGACGATGTGCGAGACCACGGTCGAGACGATCAGCCGCCGGACCTGCGGCGCGCCCTGGGTCGCGTGAAAGTCGCACTTCTGCTGGAAGAGGAAGATGGCATCCGGCGCCTTGAAGGGATTCTCTGCCCAGCGTTGAAGTCTCGGCTTCCGAGCAGGCCGTTCAGGTCGGTGAGCACGGGGTCGCTGGTCTGGAGCCGGCCCCAGTTCTCGCGGCGAATATCGTGGCTGACGCCATCGATGATCATCAGCGGCTTGCCGATCGACCTTGCATATTCGCACGACGTCGGCCGTGCCGCCCTTGCCCCGCGCGGGATCTCCGTCCCAGACGGCGAGAAGCACGTCCGCGCCATTGACCGTCTCGATGCCGCAATCGAGGTAGCTCTCCTCCCGGTCGCCGCTCTCGTTGTTGATGACGCGCACGTGGTCCGCGGCGGCCAACGCCACTTCCACGTTTGTCCACTCGACGGGCGAGAAGTCACTGGCAAATTCCGCGCGCGACATCGGCAGGATGGCATGCCAGGACAGGCCGATGTCGCGCGCCTGCTGCGAGAACAGCTGGTCGCTGCCATCCGCGATCGAGGACAACGCGATCCACTCGCCGGGGATCTCCGCTGCGCAGGGCCTCCAGCTGCCTCGCGAATGGCGCCTGGTCGCTTCCGCCGGATTGGCGAGTTGCCGGTGACCGGTGAACCCCACGACATGTAAACAGCGGCAGTCGGCCGGCGATTGCCATGGGTTGATAGCTTACCGGCACGGCCGCCGATTGCATCAGACGTTGAAGCGGAAGTGCATGACGTCGCCCTCGCGCATCGACGTACTCCTTGCCCTCGAGCCGGAGCTTCCCGGCCTCGCGCGCGCCGTGTCTCGCCCTTGTTCGCGACGTAGTCGTCGAAGGCGATGGTCTCCGCGCGGATGAAGCCGCGCTCGAAGTCGGTGTGGATCGCGCCCGCCGCCTGCGGCGCCGTCGCGCCCGCGCGCACGGTCCAGGCGCGCACCTTCCTTCGGGCCCGCGGTGAAGAACGTGAGGAGCCCCAGCAGTCGGTAACCCGCGCGGATGATGCGGTCGAGCCCGGCTCGGCGAGCCCGAGGTCGGCGAGGAACGCCGCGCGATCGCCCTCGTCGAGCTCCGAGATCTCGGCCTCGATCGCGGCGCAGACCGCGACGACTTCCGCGGCCTCGACTGCTGGCGAGCTGCGTCAGCGCGTCGAGCCGCGGGTTGTTCGAGAACCCGCCCTCGTCCACGTTCGCGACGTACATGACGGGCTTCGCGGTCAGCAGCGAAAGCTCGCGCAGCCGCTCGCGCTCGAATTCGTCGAGCGCCATCGCGCGCACGGGCTTGCCCTCGTCGAGCCAGGCCCGCATCTTCCTGAGCGAGTCGCGCCAGCGCGATCGCATCCTTGTCCATGGCCTTCGCGGCCTTGTCGGCGCGCTGCATCGCGCGCTCGACGGTCTCGAGGTCGGCGAGCGCGAGCTCGGTATTGATGATGGCGACGTCGGACGCGGGATCCACGCGGCCGGAGACGTGCACGACGTCGGGGTCCTCGAAGCAGCGCACGACGTGCGCGATCGCGTCCACTTCGCGGATGTGCGCGAGGAACTTGTTGCCGAGGCCCTCGCCCTGCGAGGCGCCGGCGACGAGGCCGGCGATGTCGACGAACTCGACGGTCGTCGGGATGATCTTTCGGGCTTCGCGATGGCGGCGAGCGCGGTGAGGCGCGGATCCGGCACCGGCACGATGCCGACGTTCGGGTCGATGGTGCAGAACGGGTAGTTCTCGGCCGGCGATGCCGGCGCGCGGTCAGCGCGTTGAATAGCGTGGACTTGCCGACGTTCGGCAGGCCGACGATGCCGCAGCGGATGCCCACTACTGTCTCGGCCGCCGGCGGTGACGGTGTGGAGCCGGTTCATGATCTTCTCCGCACCCTCGGTCAGCAGGCGCGGAAACTCCGCGACGGCAAGCTCGATCGCTTCGCGCATCAGGCGCTCGTCCACGGCGCTCGCACGCTGGAGCACGTAGTCGATGACCTCGTCGCGGTGGCCCGGATGGCCGATGCCGATCCGGATGCGCCAGAAATCCTCGCCCAGATGCGCGATCACGTCTTTCAGCCCGTTGTGCCCGCCGGCGCCGCCCGCCTTCTTGAGGCGCGCAACGCCGGCCGGCAGGTCGAGCTCATCGTGCACGACGAGCACCTGGTCCGATGGCACGTGCAGGTACTCGCAGAAGGCGCGCACGGACTGGCCGCTGCGGTTCATGTAGCCCATCGGCTTCAGGAGCCACAGCGGCACGCCCGCGATCGACGACGCGGCCGGCCTCCGCGTTGTAGCGGCGTTCCGGCTTCAGGCGGACGTCATGCCGGCTCGCCAGCTCGTCGATGAACCAGAACCCCGCGTTGTGGCGCGTGTCCTCGTGCTCGACGCCCGGATTGCCGAGGCCGACGACCAGTTGCAGCGATAGTCCCGCCACACCTTACTTCTTGCCGTCGCCCTTCTTCGCGTCCTTGCCACCCTTGGCGGCAGCGCCCTTCGCATCCGCGGCGGGTGCAGCGCCCGCAGCCGGCGCGGCGCCGGCAGGAGCTGCGCCCGGAGCGCCGGAGCGCCCGCGGCAGGAGCGGCGCCCGGCGTGCCGGCGGCAGCCGCAGCTGCGGCTGCTTCGTCGACGACCGGAGTCTCCTCTTCCTCCACGCGCGGCATGTGGATCGAAGCCACGGACCGTCGCGCTTGGCGAGCAGGTCCACGATGTCGACGCCCGCAGGCAGCTTGAGGTCGGAGAGCTTGATCACCTGGTTGATCTCGAGGCCCGAGACGTCCACCTCGACGAATTCCGGAAGGTCCTTCGGCAGACAGGCGACCTCGACGTCGTTGCCGCACGTGCCAGAGCACGCCGCCCTGCTCCTTGACGCCTTTCGATTCCGCGCCGCCCTTGAAGTGCAGCGGCACGCGCATCTTGATCTTCTCGTCCTCCAGAACGCGCTGGAAGTCGATGTGCATGATCTGGTTCTTGTACGGGTGGCGCTGCACGTCCTTCAGCACCGCGGCCTGCTGCTGGCTGCCGACCTTGAGCGCCAGGATGGTCGAGTAGAAGCGCTCGTCGTCCATCAGCTGCGCAAGCTTCGTGTGGTTGACCAGGAGCGCGCGCGCGTCGCGCTTGCCCCCGTAGAGGATCGCCGGGACCTTGCCGAGATGACGCAGGCGGCGGCTCGCACCCTTGCCCTGGTCTTCCCGGAACTCGGCGTCGAGTTCGAAGGAAATTTTCATGTCATTACTCCATCTCATGAGCCGCCGGCCCGCGACCAGGCACCGGCAACCCGTTTTCGGCGCCGCCGGACCTCCGGCGGCTGCCGTTCGGAAAGGCGAACCCTTCCTAATCCACGTAGAGCGAGCTGACGGACTCCTCGTCCCGGATCCGCCGCATCGTTTCCGCGAGCAGCTCCGCGACCGAGAGGACGCGGATGCGCTTGCAGTTCCGCGCCGCTTCGCCGAGCGGAATCGTGTCCGTCACGACGAGCTCGTCGAGCGACCGACGTGGAGATCCGCTCCACCGCCTTGCCCGACAGCACGGGGTGCGTGATGTAGGCGATCACGCGCTCCGCGCCTTCGTCCTTCAGCGCCTGCGCCGCCTGGCAGAGCGTCCCCGCGGTGTCCACGAGGTCGTCCACCAGGATGCAGGACTCGCCCGCGCACGTCGCCGATGATGTTCATCACCTGCGACTCGTTCGCGCGCTGGCGCCGCTTGTCGATGATCGCGAGGTCGGCGTTGTCGAGGCGGCGCGCGAGCGCCCTGCGCCCGCACCACGCCGCCGACGTCCGGCGACACCACGATCATGTTGTCGTACTTCTGCTTCCACACTTCGCCGAGCAGCACCGGCGAGGCGTACACGTTGTCCACGGGCACGCCGAAGAATCCCTGGATCTGGTCCGCATGCAGATCCACCGTCAGCACGCGATCGACGCCCGCGCAGCCGATCATGTCCGCGACCAGCTTCGCCGTGATCGGCACGCGCATCGCGCGCTGCCGCCGGTCCTGCCGCGCATAGCCGAGGTACGGGATCACCGCGGTGATCCTGCCCGCCGAGGCGCGCTTGCAGGCGTCCGCCATGACGAGGCAGCTCCATCAGGTGCTCGTTCGCCGGCGGGCAGGTCGACTGCACGAGGTAGACGTCCTTGCCGCGGACGTTCTCCATGATCTCGACCTGATCTCGCCGTCACTGAAGCGCCCGACCATTGCGCGGCCGAGCGGCTGCATCAGGTGCCGCGCGATGTCCTGCGCGAGGGCCGGATTCGCGTTGCCCGTGAACACCGCCATCGTGGACTGGTCCACGCGATCCTCCCTACGGTGGCGCGCCGCGCGCCGCGCTTCATCTGGCTGGGGTGGAAGGATTCGAACCTTCGTATGACGGGATCAAAACCCGTTGCCTTACCACTTGGCGACACCCCAGATCCTAAATCCTCCCGCTTACGCGGGACCGCTCCGCCGCCAGGCGTTCCTGCAGGGGCGAACGGTCGAGCCCACGGGCCACGAATCCGCGCCACCCCGGTGGCAGACCTTCGAGCGCCGCGAGCGCTGTCTCGCGATCCGCGAACGACGCGAACACGCAGCTGCCGGCGCCCGTCATCTGCGCCCTGCCCCGTTCGGCGAGCCAGGCCAGCGCCCGGCGCACTTCGGGACTGCGCCCGGCCACCACCGGCTCGCAATCGTTGTGTCCACCTGCCTTCAGGAAGCCGCGAATTGTCGTCTCGGGGTTTTCTCTTGTCAATTCAGGAGCCTGAAACACGTCGGCGGTGCGGATCCCGACCCCCGGAAAGACGACCGCAAAGTGCTTTTCGGGCAGTTCCAGAGGCGTCAGGCGCTCCCCGACACCCTCGCCCCAGGCGGTCTGGCCCAGGACGAAAAAGGAACGTCGGCCCCGAGTTCGAGGCCCAGCTCCGCGAGCAGCGACGGGGCCAGTCGCAAGCCCCAGATTTCATTGAGGGCGACCAGGGTCGTCGCCGCATCCGAGCTCCCGCCGCCGAGGCCGCCCTGCACCGGAATGCGCTTGGTGAGCCGGATGTCGACGCCCCGGTCCAGGTGGCTGGCCTCCTGCAGGCGCCGCGCGGCCCGAAGGCAGAGGTCCTCCGCGGCCGGCACCTCGGCCGGCCCGTCCAACGCGCCGGATCTCGCGGTCCGCGCGCGGCGTGAAATGCAGGCTGTCCGAAAGATCGATGAGCTGGAAGACGGTCTGGATCTCGTGATAACCGTCCGGTCGGCGGCCGGTCACGTGCAGGAACAGATTCAGTTTGGCCGGCGCGGGCCAGGCCTCGTCGCTCATGGCGGCAGTTGCCAGTCCGACACCACGACGCGCAGTCGCAGTCCCTGCGTCGTCATCTCGATCCGTTGCGGCAGCGCGAAGTGCGCCGACCGTTTTCAAAACTGCCGTAGCGGATCAACCAGCCCGACTGGGTGAGGGCTCGCGAGCCGCTGGTCCGGTGCCGAGCGTCTCCTCGTGCGCCGTGCCCGGCGCGGGAACGCCGAGGAGCCAGTAGCGCATGTCCTGCACGGGCAGCGGCCGGACCGCGCCGATGCGCTCGGCCAGCAGGCGCTGCGCGCGCTCGCCGTCGTAACTCGCGCCGTCCGGGGTTTCGACGACGTAGTCGGCGCCATCCACATGCATGCGAATGGCTTCGCCGCCCATCGGACCGCGCAGCATATGCTCCGCATGCGGTCCGCGCTGCTGCCATTGCAGGCCGCCGGAGAATCCTTCGTTGCCTGCCGCGACCGCGAAACGCCCGCTCAGCGTCCACGCCGCCAAAGCTTGCAAGGCCTCGCGCCGCGCGGACTCGTCTTCGATCGGCCGCGGCCGGGGCCCCGTCGCGCATCCGCCGACGAGCAGCAGGATCGCGGCGGCCGCGACTCGCCCTCTCACTGGGAGCGACGCTCGATCGCGCGCTTGAGCGGCGGGCTGTCAGGATTCGCGGCGAGCGCTTCGTCCCAGAGTTTCTTCGCGTCGTCCGCGCGGCCCATGCGCCAGAGCGTTTCTCCGAGGTGTGCCGCGACCTCCGGGTCCTCGGAGCGGTCCCAGGCGTGCTGCAACCAGCCCTTGCCATCTTCGAGCTGTCCCGACTGAACCAGCGCCCAGCCCATCGAGTCCTGGATCGCGTAGCTGTCCGGCTTCTCGGCGATTGCGCGCTCGATCAATTGCCGGCCTTCCTGCACGGACTTCGTGCGGTCCACGAGCGTGTAGCCGAGCGCGCGTTGAGCGCCATCGGGTCGTTCGGCCGCCGCGCGACGACCTTGCGCATGTCCGCGACGGCTTCCGGCACGCGGTCCAGCCGCTCAGAGCAGGAAGCCGCGCGCGAGTCGCAGTCCATCGTCCGGCAGGACCTTGAGCGCGCGGTCGATGAGCGCGATCGCGTCATTCCCCTTGCCTATCCTCCACGAGGATGGCCGCGACGCCCGAGGCGACGTCCACGGTGTCCGCGGGCACCGCGGCGAGGTAGTCGTCGATCAGCATCTCCGCCATCTCGGCGCGCCCTGCTCGCGCAGCAGCCGGTGCGCCCGCAGTTGCCCGCGCGAGCGCGCGGGCCGGACTGGATGCTCTGGTAGAGGCGCGCCGCCGCGATCTTGTTGCCGCGCGCCTCTGCAATCCGGCCCTGCTGCCAGCGCAGGCCATCGGCCTGCTGCGGATCGCGCGCCGCATCCTCGAGCAGGTGGCCGCATCGTCGTAGCGCTTCTCGTCAACCGCGATCGAGGCGAGCGCGGAAGCTGCATCCGCGGCCGCAGGTCCGCCGCCGCGTCGCAGCTCCTCGAACAGCGCCACCGCTTCATCCTGGCGGTCGTCGCCGAGCAGCTGCCAGGCGTGGGAGAGCTGCATGAACGGATCGCCGGACGCCGCGAGCATCGCCGAGTGCTCGAGCGCCTCGTCGTTGCGGCCCATCGAGGTCAGCGCGTGCACGCGCGCGAACTCGGCCTGCGGGTAACCGGGTCGCAAGGCGAGCGCGCGCTCGGCAGCGGCGAGCGCCCTGGCGCCGTTCTCGGCGCGGTTCCACAGCATGCTGGCGGCGTACTGCGCTCCGGAAGCGCCGCGTCGGCGGCCGCAAGCTTGTCCATCACGCGCGCGGCGCCGGTTTCGTTGTCTTCTGCGGAGAGAATGCCGAGCAGCACGAGATAGCGCGCGCGCGCGGTCGGCATAGGAGGTCTTCAGCAGCTCCGCGAACTGACCGCAGCCTCGTCCTGTCGTAGAGGCGCAGGAGCGATGTCGCGAGGTAACGCCGCGCCACCTCGCTGGCAGGGACGAGCTCGAGCCAGCGCTTCGCCGCCAGGGCGGCGCGCTCGAGCTGCAGGTTGTCATAGACTCGCGCGTCGCGCGCTCGGCGACCGCCGGATCGTCGCTGACGCGCGCGGCGCAGGCGTACTGGCGCGCGGCTTCGGGCCACGCGCCGCGCTCGAGGCGCGCGCTCGGCGTCCATCGACAGCGACCAGGCGTCGCCGCGCGCGCAACTGTCGGCGGATGCCGACGCATGGGCCGCGGAAACGGGCCGACACCGCCAGCAGGACGGCCACAGCGTGACGCGATGCAACTTGCATCACGGCACTATAGCCCAGCGCTTGTGCTGCCGGGATCGTTACCGGACAATCCGGCGGATTTCCGCAGCAAGTTAACTGCATGTCCCTCCTCGTCATCGGCTTGAATCACCGCACCGCGCCGATCGAGGTGCGCGAGCGCATCGTGTCTCGATGCCGAGCGCATGCCGCGCGCGCTGGCCTCACTCCGCGCGCTGCCCGGCATCGCCGAGGCTCTGATCGTCTCGACCTGCAACCGGACCGAGCTCTACTGCGTGCGGGCGAAGGCGCCATGCCGCTCGCCGACTGGCTCGTCGCCGAGTCGGGCGGCGACCGGGCGCTCGCAGATTGCCTGTACCGCATCGAGGACGCGGATGCCGTGCGGCACGCGTATTCCGTCGCCGCCGGGCTCGATTCGATGATCCTCGGCGAGCCGCAGATCCTCGGCCAGCTCAAGGATTCCTACCGCGCGGCGCAGCAGGCGGGCAGCTCGGCGCGCACTGCTCAACCGCCTGTTCCAGTCGACCTTCGCCGTCGCCAAGCGCGTGCGCACGGAAACGGCGATCGGCGCGAGCGCGGTCTCGGTCGCCTCGGCCGGCATCCAGCTCGCGCGGCAGCGTGTTCTCCGGCTTCGAGCGGCACACGGCGCTGCTGGTCGGGGCCGGCGAGATGATCGAACTCACGGCGCGCCACCTGCACGCGCAGAAGATCGGACGCATGATCATCGCGAACCGCAGCACGAATCGCGCCGAGCGCATTGCGGACGGCTTGCCGGCTTCGGTCATCCGTCTCGACGGCGCTCGCGGCGCACCTGCCGCAGGCCGACGTCGTCATCGCCTCGACGGCGCGGCCGGGTCACGTGATTTCGCTCGCGGACGTGCGGCGCGCACTCAGGAGCGGCGGCATCGGCCGATGTTCATGCTCGACCTCGCCGTGCCGCGCGACATCGACCCTGCCGTCGCTGCGCTCGAGGACGTCTATCTCTACACGATCGACGACCTGCGGCAGGTCGTCGGACGAGAACGTGAAGGCGCGCGTGAAGCCGAGGCGACCGTCGCGCGCCGCCTGATCGACGCGGACGTCGCCGGAGTTCATGGCGGGCCTCAAGGTGCGGGATGCCGTGCCGATGATCCGCGAGCTGCGCGGCCAGGGCGAGGCTGCGCGCGATGCGGCGCTCGCGGAGGCGCGGCGGATGCTCGCGGCCGGCCATCCGCCGGAGCAGGTGCTCGAGCTAGCTCGCGGCGACGCTCACGAACCGCCTGCTGCACGCGCCGTCGGCGGCGCTGCGCGAAGCGGCCGAGAGCGGCGATGCCTCGCTCGCCGACGCGGCGGCGCGCCTGTTCCGCCGCGACCCGCGCATGAAGGAAGCGATCCGCCGCCGGCTCGAGCGCGTCGCCGACCGCCATGCCGAGATCGAGCGCATGCTCGCCGACCCCGCGGTGCTCGGACCGTTCGGACAGGTTCCGCGAGCTGTCCATGGAATTCGCGCGCATCGACCCGGTCGCGCGCGCACTTCGCGCGCTCTCCTCGCGCGAAAGCGAACTGGCGGCGGCGCGCGCGATGGCGGCCGATCCCGACGCGGGCCTGCGCGCGCTCGCGGAGCAGGAGATCGCCGCGCTCGAGAAGCGCAGCGGCTGAAGATGAGGCGAATCTGCAGCGCCTGCTCGTGCCGCCGGACCCGCTCGACGACCACAACGTGTTCCTCGAGATCCGCGCGGCGGCACGGCGGCGACGAGGCGGCGATCTTCGCCGGCGACCTCCACCGCATGTACGCGCTACGCGGAGCGCCTGGGCTGGAGCGTCGAGATCCTGTCGGAGAGCCGCGGCGAGCACGGCGGCTACCGCGAGGTCATCAGCCGCATCGGCGGCCGCGGCGTCTATGCGAAGCTCAAGTTCGAGTCCGGCACGCACCGCGTTCAGCGCGTGCCCGCGACCGAGTCGCAGGGCCGCATCCACACGTCCACGTGCACGGTCGCGGTGCTGCCCGAGATTGCGGAGGTCGAGAGCGTCGAGATCAACCCGGCCGAGCTTCGCGTCGACACCTACCGCTCCTCCGGCGCCGGCGGACAGCACGTCAACAAGACGGATTCCGCCGTGCGCATCACGCACCTGCCGACGGGCATCGTCGTCGAGTGCCAGGACGAACGCTCCCAGCACAAGAACCGCTCGCGCGCGATGTCGCTTGCTGCGCGCGAAACTGCTGGCCGCCGAGCGGGAGCGCCTCGCAACGCAGAAAGCCGAAACGCGCCGGCTCCAGGTCGGCACCGGCGACCGCTCCGAGCGCATCCGCACGTACAACTTCCCGCAGGGGCGCCTGACGGACCACCGCATCGAGCTGACGCTTTACCGTCTCGACAGCATCCTCGACGGCAACCTCGACGAAGTGATCGAGACGCTTGCGCGCGAGCACCAGGCCGAAGAGCTGGCCGCGCTCGAATGATCCGCATCGCCGATGCGCTGGCTGCGCTGCGGGCGCGGCTCGCTGCCGCCTCCACGAGCGCCCAGTCTCGACGCCGAAGTGCTCGTCGCGCAGGTGCTCGGGACCGGGCGCGCGTCGCTGGCCGCCGATCCGGAGCGCGCCATGGCGCCCGAGGAGCTGCTTGCGCTCGAGTCGCTCGTGCGCCGCCGCCTCGCGGGCGAGCCGGTCGCCTACCTGACGGGCCGGCGGGAATTCTGGTCGCTCGAACTCGAGGTGACGCCGGACGTCCTCGTGCCGCGGCCCGAGACCGAGCTTCTGGTCGAACGCGCGCTCGAGGTGATCGCCGGGCTTCGAAACCCGGCCGTGCTCGACCTCGGCACCGGCAGCGGCGCGATCGCGATCGCGATCGCCGCCGGGCGCCGGACGCCGCCGTCATCGCGAGCGACGTGAGCGCCGCCGCGCTTGCGGTGGCGAAGCGCAATGCCGCGGGTCTCGGCCTGCTGAACCTGAATTTCCGCGAGGGCAGCTGGTACGCGCCGCTTGCCGATGTGCGCTTCGACGTCATCGTCTCGAATCCGCCGTACGTTGCGGCACGGCGACCCGCGCGCTCGAAGCGCTGACGCACGAGCCGCGGCTCGCGCTCATCGCGCGGCATCGGCGGCCTCGAGGCGCTCGCCGCGGCGGCCGCCGGGGCGCCCGCCCATCTCGCGCCGGGCGGCTGGCTCCTCGTCGAGCACGGCGCCAAACAGGGTGAGGCAGTCCGCGGCCTGCTGAGGTCCGCGGGCTTTGCCCGCATCTCGACCCGGCTCGACCTCGCCGGCCTTCCGCGCGTGACCGAAGGCGAGTTGTCCCGATAGCCGGTAGAATCCGCTGCATGTCCGGAGAGAACCCCATGGTCCGTTTTGAGACCTCCCACGGCGACTTCACCGTCGAGGTGGACGAGGAGTCCGCGCCAATCTCGTCGAAGAACTTCCTGCGTTACGTCGACGAAGGATTTTTCAACGGCACGATCTTCCACCGCGTGATCCCGGGATTCATGGTCCAGTGCGGCGGATTCACGGCCGACATGGAACACAAGGCGGGCCACGAGCCGATCAAGAATGAGGCGAACAACGGGCTCAAGAACCTGCGCGGCTCGCTCGCCATGGCGCGCACGAACGACCTGCACAGCGCGACCTCGCAGTTCTTCGTCAACCTCGTGGACAACGCCTTCCTCGATCACCGCACCGGCAATTTCGGCTACGCGGTCTTCGGCCGCGTCGTTGGCGGCATCGAAGTCATCGACAAGATCGCCAAGCTGAAGACGGGACGCCGCCACGGCCACGATGACGTGCCCGCCGAGTCCGTGCTCATCAACGCGGCGCGGCGCACGAGCGCCGCCTGAGGTCCCGACCGCCGATGAAACGCTCCCTGCCGGCGCGGATCGTCCGGTGGGTGACCACCGCAGTCCTTACCGCGGCCGTCGGCAGCATCGCGGTCGTCGCCCTTCCGCTGGCTGCCGGTGCCGGTGACGGCATTCATGATCGAGGAGCGATTCGCGACGCTGGGCGAGGAGCCGGCGCTGCGGCAACGGCACGGCTGGATCCCGTGGTCCCGGATCTCGCGCCAGGCCGCAATCGCCGTGATCGCCGCCGAGGACCAGAAGTTCCTGGCCGCACGATGGCTTCGACTTCAAGCAGATCGAGATAGCCGTGAACGACGCGCAGCGCGGGCGGCGGATGCGCGGTGCGAGCACCATCACTCAGCAGGTGGCGAAGAACCTGTTCCTCTGGTCCGGCCAGAACTGGATCCGCAAGGGACTCGAGGCCTGGTTCACCGTATGGATCGAATGCCTCTGGCCCAAGCAACGCATCCTCGAGGTCTACCTCAACAGCGCGCAGTTCGGTCGCGGCATCTGGGGCGTGCAGGCGGCAAGCCGCGCACTATTTCAGCAAGGACGCTGCGCTGCTCACGAGCGCCGAGGCCGCGCTTCTGCGCGCCGTGCTGCCGAGCCCGACGCGGTTTCAGCGTTGTCGAGCCCGTCCGCACTACGTGCGCGAACGACGCAGGCCTGGATCCTCGGCCAGATGAACCGCCTTTCGGCGGCCGGCCTGCTGCAAAGCCTGAAGTAGGGGACTGTCCCCAGCTGCCGCCACCTGCCAGATAGCGCCGGAAAACCCGTCGCTGAAGGGGACTGTCCCCTCGAACAGCCGTTACCTACTTCGCAGCCCGTCCGGCAGCCTACAGGAGGCCTGGGGCCGAAGTGCAGTACTCCGGCCCCGGGCGTCCCTCACGCAGGTGACCAGCTGAACCAGAGGCGCCGGTCAAAGGGCGCGCCTTCGCTCGTTCCCTGAGCCAGAGCCGCGCCGTGACGACGGCCGTGTCGCCGAGCACGCGCACCGTCTGCGTGCCGAGCTCTTCGTCCTGATCTCGTACACGTATTTTCTTGTCGATTGCAGCCTGCACGTGGTCGGCCTTGGTGAAGACTCGTCCGTCGCCAAGCACTGAGCACCATCGTCAGGATGCTGGATGCGGTCGATGGTCGCGGCGTCGTGGTGTGCTTCACGGCCGCCTGGGAACTCGGTGTCGAGCGCAGCGACCGCCTTGCGGTCGTCCCTCGGTCGAGGCTTGCAGGCCGGCGCTCATGGCGAGGGCCAGTGCGGCAGCGGAGAAGTCTGGCTCACATGGATGCATTCACCGTGTCCGACTCGACGGGCGCGAGTCCAACCCTATGGCGATCGCGGCCGCGAAACTCGCCGCAATCGGACGTGGTCATCTGGAGGTCCGAAAACGGCTAGATCCGGCTTGCAGGCCTGGCGTATCGTCACGCCGCATGCAGGAAGTCGAGGGCTTCGAACGACGCGCGCTGGATGATGCGCGCACAGCCGCGATCCGCGCTTCGACGGCCGTTTCTTCATTGCCGTGAAGACGACCGGCATCTACTGCCGGCCGATCTGCCCGGCGCCGCGCTGCGCAGAGCTGCAATGTCCGTTACTACCTCCGGCGGCGGCCAGCGGCTTCCGGCTGGTTCCGGCCCTGCCTCCGATGCCGGCCGAATCAGCGCCGGGAACTCCGGCCTGGCTCGGCACCTCGGCCGTCGTCCGCCGCGCCCTGCGGCTCATCCACGAGGGGCGCCTGAACGACACAGAGCGTGGAGGACCTCGCGCTTCGCGTCGGCGTCGGCTCACGCCACCTGCACCGGCTGTTCCTGCAGCACGTCGGCGCCTCGCCCATCGCGTCGCGCGAGACGCGCAGGCTGCACTTCGCCAAGCGCCTCGATGAGACGACGCTGCCGATGACGCGCATCGCGCTGGCCGCGGGCTACGGCAGCCTGCGGCGCTTCAATCACGCCTTCAACGAGACGTACGGCAAGGCGCCGCGCGACCTGCGCAAGCAAGAAAAAGGCGCACCGCAGGTCGCGGCCGACGGAAGTGGCGCTGCGCCTCTCTGTATCGCCCGCCCTTCGACTGGGCGCGGCTCGCGGCAGCGCTCGCGAAACGCGCGATACCCGGCGTCGAGCCGAGTCGACGCACTGGGCTACGCGCGAGCCGTCGCGATGCCGGATGGCTTCGCGCGCGATTCGCGTTCGCGCCGGTCGCGGCGAGAACGCGCTCATGCTCCGCGTGCGCGGCGCGCCCGCCGTCCGCCCTGCTCGCCCTCTCAGTCGAATGCGCGGCGCATGTTCGATCTCGCCGCCGATCCGGCGCAGATCGCGGCGACGCTGCGCCGCGACGCGAAACTCGCACCGTCAGTGCGGCGCCACCCGGGGCTGCGGATTCCCGGCGCCTGGGATGCATATGAATGTGCGGTACGCGAGACGCGGGACCGGCAGGCAACCCTGCGGCTCGTGCGGCGCCTGGGTGACCGGCTGCCCGCCGGCGGACGGGCTGACGCACCTTTCCCGACGGCCCAGAAGCTCGCCACGGCGCGCTTCGACGACCTCGCCCGCGCGCGCGGGAACGAAGCTGCAGAGCCTCGCGAGGCCGTCGCCGGCGGCCAGTTGATTTGTCGGGATCGCTCGATCCGCTGCTCCCTCGCTCGCGTCCATCGCGGGCGACCGGTCGCGCAATCGGTCGCAGCTCCACGCGCTGGAGCGAGCCCGACGCGCTGCCCCTGCCCGCGCTTGCGGGCGCGCCGAGGCCTGGCGGCCCTGGCGCCAGCTACGGCTGCATGCACGTCGGAGCGGAAAAAGACGGCTAGTGCAGACCCCGCGGCGCCTGCCGCGCCGCCCCCGTCGAGAATATTCCTGCGACGTCCACGGCATCGAAGCGCCAGGCGCGATTGCAGAACTCGCAGCGCACTTCCACGTCGCCGCGCTCCTGCAGCAGCGTCTGCACTTCCTCGCCGCCGAGCGCCTGGAGAATCCCCGCGACCGCGCTCGCGCGAGCAGCTGCACTGGAAAAAGACCGGGCGTGCCCTCGAACGAGGCGGATGTCGTCCTCGCGGAAGAGCGCGTCGCGGGAGCTCGCGGCAGGGCATGTCGGGGAGTTCGCGCGCCGTCACCGTTGCCGCAGCAGCAGCCCGATGCGACGCCAGGCATCGTCGGCCTCGGCGATCTCGGCCGCGGTGCCGGCATCGCCGAGCGCAACTGCGCTGCAGCAGGAGTCCCGCCGCGCGATCGGGCGTCGCCGCGAGCATGAGCCGCGAGGGCAGCTGTTCCGATCGCGCGAAGTATTGTTCGAGGTTGTCCGAAGCCGCGGCGACTCGAGCGGCACCACGCCCTGGTAGCGATCGGTTCCTTCGCTCTGCTCGATCGTGACGGCGAGCTGGCCGGCGCCCAAGAGTCCGCCTTCCGGCGGCGGCTCGACCAGCGATTCGTCGTAACGCGCAACGCCGCGGATCGCGTGGCGGTGCGTGCACTGCGCGAGCATGAGGCGCACCGGGCCCGGACCCTCGAACTGCAGCGAGAGATCGCCCCTCGAACTTCAGTGCGCCGGCCATCAACGTCGAGGCGGCCATCGCCTCGCCGAAGCGCCGTGTGACCGCTTCCGAGTATTCGCGGTGCTCGATGGCCTGCGCGCCAGCTGGCGTCGAGGGCGCCAGGTGCCCGCGAACCGGGAGATTCTCGAACAGGAAGCGGTGCAGCAGTGTCGCCCGTAGCCGTCATGGGCCTGCGAGCATGCGCTTCAGGAGATCGTTCACCTGCGCCGGGTTCGCCTTCCCGCCGCTCGCCTTCATCACCTGGCCGACGAAGAAGCCGAACAGCTTGTCCTTGCCCGCGCGGTAGTCGGCGAGCTGGCTCGGGTTCGCGGCCATGACCCCGGCGATGGCTCGCTCGATCGCGCCGCTGTCGGTGATCTGGCGCAGGCCCTGCGCGTCGATGATCGCGTCCGCGTCGCGCCCTCGGTCCACATCGCCTCGAACACGTCCTTGGCGAGCTTGCCGGAGATCGTCCCGTCCACGATGCGCGTCAGGCAGCCCGCGAGCGCGGGCGCCGTGACCCGCGATGCGCCGATTTCGAGGCCGTCGCGGTTCAGCGCATCCCGAGAGCTCGCCCATCACCCAGTTCGCGGCGAGCTTGGGCTCGCCGCCGATGTCCGCGACGACGCGCTCGTAGAAAGCTGCGAGCTCGCGGCTCGCGGTCAGCACGCCCGCGTCGTACGCCGAACAGGCCGTGCTCGCGCGCGAACCGCGCGGCCTTCGCATCGGGCAGCTCCGGCAGCGCCGTCGCGACACGCTCGACGAGTGCGTCGTCGAGTCGCGAGCGGCAGCAGGTCGGGATCCGGGAAGTAGCGATAGTCGTTGGCTTCCTCCTTGCTCGCGCATCGGGCGCGTCTCGTCGCGGTCGGGATCGTAGAGGCGCGTCTCCTGCACGACCGCTGCCGCCGCCCTCGATCAGCTCGATCTGGCGCTCGACCTCGATGGTTGATCGCGCGTCTCGACGAAGCGGAACGAGTTCAGGTTCTTGATCTCGCAGCGCGTGCCGAGCTTCGGCCTCGCCCTTCGGCCGCACGGAGACGTTCGCGTCGCAACGGAACGAGCCTTCCTGCATGTTGCCGTCGCAGATCTCGAGATAGCGCACGAGCGTGTGGATCTTCTTCATGTACGCGATCGGCTTCGCGGGCCGAGCGCATGTCGGGCTCGGAGACGATCTCGAGCAGCGGCGTGCCGGCGCGGTTGAGGTCGATGCCGCGTCATGCCGGCGAAGTCCTCGTGCAGCGACTTGCCCGCGTCCTCCTCGAGATGCGCGCGCGTGACGCCGACCGCCTTGCGCGATGCCGTCCTCGAGCACGATCGTCGACCGCGCCGTGCTCGACGATCGGCTGCTCGTACTGGCTGATCTGGTAGCCCTTCGGCAGGTCGGGATAGAAGTAGTTCTTGCGCGCGAACACCGAGCGGCGCGGCGATGCGTCGCGCCGATCGCGAGCCCGAACTTCACGGCCATCGCGCACCGCCTCGCCGTTCAGCACCGGCAGCACGCCGGGGTAGCCGAGGTCGACGAGGTTCGCCTGCGACGTTCGGCGCCGCGCCGTACGGCGTCGACGACGCCCGAGAAGATCTTGCGAGCGCGTCGCGAGCTGCGCGTGGATCTCGAGGCCGATGACCGTTTCCCATTCCATCGCGGCGCTCACGCGTAGCCCGGCGGCAGCCGGCGATGCCAGTCGTCGTCCGCTGATCCAGGTGCGCGACGTTGCGAGCAGCCGCGCCTCCGGCGAAATGCGGGCCGATGATCTGCAGGCCGACCGGCAGTCGGCCGTCCCGACGAAGCCGCACGGGATCGAGACGCGCCGGCAAGCCCGGCGAGGTTCGCGCCGATCGTGTAGATGTCGTTCAGGTACATCGATGATCGGGTCGTCTGGTTTTCGCGCCGAGCTCGAACGCCGGCGTCGGCGACGTCGGCCCGATCGACGACGTCGACTTCGCGCGAATGCGCGGCTGAAATCGGCCGTTGATGAGCCTGCCGCACCTTCTGCGCCTTGCAGGTAGTACGCGTCGTAGTAGCCGGCCGACAGCACGTAGGTGCCGGTCATGATGCGGCGCTTGACCTCGTCGCCAAAGCCCTCGCCGCGCGAGCGCTTGTAGAGGTCCGAGCAGGTCGCGCGGCGGTCTCGCAGCGATGGCCGAAGCGCACGCCGTCGAAGCGCGACAGGTTCGACGAGCACTTCCGCCGGCGCGACGACGTAGTACGTCGGCACCGACAGCGGCAGGTTCGGCAGGCGACAGCTTCGACGACTGTCGCGCCCTGCTCGCGCAGCGAGTCGATCGCGGCGCGCACGAGCTGCCGCACGGTGCCGGCCTCGAGCCCGTCGCCGAAGAACTCGCGGATGATGCCGATTCGCAGGCCTTTTGAGCGGCTGTTCGAGGCCGCGCCGACGTAGTCGGGCACGGGCGCATCGACGCTCGTCGAATCGCGCGGATCGATAGCCCGCCATCGCGCCGAGCAGCAGCGCCGCGTCCTCCGCGGACTGCGTGAGCACGCCCGCCTGGTCGAGGCTCGACGCGAACGCGATCATGCCGTAGCGCGACACGCGGCCGTACGTCGGCTTGAATCCCGTCAGGCCCGTGAGCGCGCCGGGCTGGCGGATCGAGCCGCCGGTGTCGGTGCCGGTCGCGGCCGGCGCGATGCGCGCCGCGACCGCGGCCGCGGAGCCGCCCGACGATCCGCCCGGCACGCGTGTCGCGTCCCAGGGTTGCGCACCGGCCCGTAGAAGCTCGTTCTCGTTCGACGAGCCCATCGCGAACTCGTCCATGTTCGTCTTGCCGAGCAGCACCGTGCCGGCGGCATCGAGCCGCTCGACGACGGTCGCGTCGTAGGGCGAGACGAAGTTCGCGAGCATGCGCGAGCCGCAGGTCGTCAGGATGCCGTTCGTGCAGAAGATGTCCTTGTGCGCGAGCGGCACGCCGGTGAGCGGACCGCCCTCGCCGCGCGCGATCGCGCGCATCCGCGCGGCGCGCATCCGCGAGCGCGCGCTCGCCCGTGACCGTGACGAACGCGTTCAGCGCGGGGCTTAGCACGCTCGATCCGGTCGAGCAAGTGGCGCGTGACCTCGACGCTCGAATACTCGCGCGCCCTGAGCCCGCGGCCGATCTCGCTGGCGGTCGAATGATGCAGGCTCACTCGATGACCTTGGGCACGAGGTAGAGACCGGCCTCCACGGAGGCCGCATTGGCCTGGTAGGCCTCGCGCCGGTCGGTTTCCGTGACGGAGTCCGCACGAAGCACGCTGCACCTGCCCTCCAGCGGGTGCGCCATCGGCACGACGTCCTCGGTCGGCGCGCCCGCGAGCTGCTCCACGAACGCGAGGATCCGCGGAGAGGCTGCCGACGTAGACCGGCATCTGCGCCTCGGTGATCTGCGAGGCGGGCGAGATGCGCGATCTTTTCGACGTCGCGGCGGGTCAGCGTCATGTGCGCACCACAGCGGAAAAATAGGAAAAACTTGACGGAAATCATACATGTCGGCTTGTGGAAAGTCGCGCCCGCTGGCTAGACTCGCGGCGCTCCATTCACAGAGCGTCGCGGCCAATTCCAGCCATGTTCAAGAGCCTCCGGGGTTACTTCTCAAGCGACATCTCGATCGACCTCGGCACCGCGAATACGCTCATCTACGTCCGCGGCCAGGGCATCGTCCTGAACGAACCCTCGGTCGTCGCGGTGCAGGACGAGCCAGGCGCGGCGGCAAGGTCATCGTGGCCGTCGGCGCCGAAGCGCAAGAGCATGCTCGGGCGCACGCCGGGCCACATCACCGCCGTCCGGCCGATGAAGGACGGCGTCATCGCCGACTTCACCTACACGGAGCAGATGCTCCAGTACTTCATCAAGCAAGGTGCACGGCAACCGCTGGCTGCGCCGCTCGCCGCGCGTGCTCATCTGCGTGCCCTTCGGCTCGACCCAGGTCGAGCGCCGCGCGATCCAGGAGTCCGCCGAAGGCGCGGGCGCGCGTCGCGTGGACGTGATCCACGAGCCGATGGCAGCCGCGGTGGGCGCGGGCCTGCCGGTGCAACGAGGCGCGCGGCTCGATGGTGCTCGACATCGGCGGCGGCACTCCGAGGTCGCGGTGATCTCGCTGAACGGCATCGTCTACGCGGAGTCGGTGCGCATCGGCGGCGACCGCTTCGACGAGGCGATCACGAACTACGTGCGCCGCAACTACGGCATCCTGATCGGCGAGGCGACCGCCGAGCGCATCAAGATCGAGATCGGCTCGGCCTATCCCGGCCAGCAGGTGCGCGAGATGTCGGTCAAGGGCCGCAATCTCTCCGAGGGCGTGCCGCGCAGCTTCACGCTGAACTCGAACGAGATCCTCGAGGCCATGCAGGAGCCGCTCGCAGGGCATCGTGCAGGCGGTCAAGAAGGCGCTCGAGCAGACGCCGCCGGAGCTCGGCTCCGATGTGGCCGAGCGCGGCATCGTGCTGACGGGCGGCGGCGCGCTGCTCAAGGACATCGACAAGCTGCTGATGGAAGAAACCGGATTGCCGGTGGTCATCGCCGAGGATCCGCTCACCTGCGTCGCCCGCGGCGGCGGCCGAATCCTCGAGCTGAACGAAGAGCATCCGGGGCTGTTCGGCCTCCGCTAGAGGCCGCATTGAGCTCGCACGACTCGGATCCCAGGCCCCTGCTTCTCGGCGGCCCCGCGCTGGGGCTGCGCCTCATCGTGCTCGCCGCGATGGCCGCAGGACTCATGGTCGCGGACCATCGCCAGCACCACCTCGCCGCCATCCGCGATGGCGTCGCGACCCTCGCTTACCCGATCCAGTGGGCCGTGCAGGCGCCGCTGCAGGCCTGGTCCTCGATGCGCGAGTCGTTCGCGACCAAGACCCGCATCGAGGCCGAAAACGTCAAGCTCGCCTCCGACAATCTCGTGCTGCGCCTCAAGCTCCTGCGCTTCGAGTCGCTCGAGCAGGAGAACCAGCGCCTCCGCGCCGTGCGCGGAGTTCGGCCCGCGTCGTGCAGCGCTCGCTGGTCGCCGAGATCGTGCGCGTGGACCTCGATCCGCTCCGTCAGCGCGTGCTCATCAACAAGGGCACGCGCGACGGCGTCTTCAGGGGCCAGGCCGCGATCGACGCGGCCGGCATCTTCGGCCAGGTCACGCGCGCAGGCCCGATCTCGGCCGAGATCATCCTGATCTCCGATCCCGAGCATGCGATACCGGTGCAGGTGAACCGCACGGGCGTGCGCAGCATCGCGCTCGGCACCGGCCGCTCGGGATCTCCTGTCGCTGCCGTACCTGCCGCAGAACTCGGACGTCATCGTCGGCGACCTGCTCGTGAGCTCGGGCCTCGGCGGCGTCTATCCGCCGGGGTACCCGGTCGGCAAGGTCACGGCGGTCACGCGCGACCCCGGCCAGCCGCTGCTCGCTGGTCGAGGCGGCGCCGCTCGCGGGCCTCGACCGCGACCCGGAGATCCTGCTGGTCTGGTTCGACAACGCGGTCGTCGAGCCGGAGACTGAAGCCGAGGCGAAACCGGCAGCGCTGACGCCACCGTCGAATCCGCCGCGACGCAGCCGGCGCGACAGCCGCCGGCCTGCCAGCGCCGACACCGAAGCCAGCCGACGCAAGCTGCACCGCCAATCGACGCAGTCGGCGCCGCCCGCCACGCAGGACACGACGCCTGCGCTCCGCGCCCGCCGAGACGAGCGCCGCCGACCCGAGCCGGAGCCGCAACAGCCGCCGCCGGGGAATGCCCCGATGATGCGCGGCACCCGCAGCGTATTCGGCTGGGGCCGGGTCATCGTGCTCACCATCCTCGCGCTCGCCGCGACGGTTGCGCCGCTGCCCTCGTTTCTCGAACTCTTCCGGCCTGACTTCGTCGCGCTGACCGTGCTGTGGTTCTGCCTGCTGTCGCCGCGGCTGCTCGGACTGTCCTACGGCTGGTGCGCCGGGCTTGCACTCGACGGCTTCAAGGGCGTTTGCTCGGCGAGCACGCGCTGACGCTCACCGTCATCGCGCTACGTCGCCTCGAAGCTGCGGCTGCAGATCCGCGCCTTCCGCCGCTGCAGCAGTCGGCGGTGATCCTGTGCCTGCTCTGGCTCCACGAGTTCCTGCTGTTCTGGATCGACGGCGTCGCCGGCCATGCGGTGACCGACTGGCGCCGCTGGCTCGCCGTGCCCGTCGGGGCCGCCTGCTGGCCGCTGCTGACCGCATTCTTCGCGCGCTTCGCGGCGCGGCGCTGGGCGAATGCGTCGCGTACGCATCAAGGACGACGCCCTCGAGCAGCAGGATGTTCTTCCAGCGCTCGCTGGTCGCGATCCTCATCGTCGTCCTGATCGCGCTCCTGCTCGCGGGTCGGTCGCGTTCTGGCTGCAGGTCGTGCAGCACGACCACTACCTCGAACTTTCGCTCGGCAATCGCGCCCGCATCGAGCCGCTGCCGCCGAACCGCGGAATCATCTTCGACCGCGCCGGGCGCGTGATCGCGGAGAACACGCCGGCCTACCAGCTCGAACTCGTGCGCGAGCAGGCGGGCGACCTCGAGGAGACGCTCTCGCACCTCGTGAGCTTCGGCCTTCTCGACCCGGGCGACGATCGGCCGCGTGCGACAGCTTGCGCTGTCGCGGCGCTCGTTCGAGGCCGTGCCCTTCCTGCTGCAGCTCAACGACGAAGAGATTGCGCGCTACGCCGTGCACCGCCACGAGCTGCCGGGCGTCCTGCTCGAGACCCGCATGGCGCGCCACTATCCGTACGGCACGATCGGCGCGCACGCACTCGGCTATGTCGGAACGATCGGCGAGGAGGACCTGGCCCGCGTCGACCGCGAGGCTCTACTTCGGCACCGGCGTGATCGGCAAGACCGGCGTCGAGCGCGCCTACGAGAACGGACCTGCTCGGCACCGGCGGCTACCGCGAGTGCTCGTGAACGCGGAGGGCCGCCCCGCCAAGGCTGCCCGAGGGCGTGGACGCGCAGCTGAAGACGCGCGATCCGCTGGCCGGCAAGGACCTGCGGATGACGATCGACATCGAGCTGCAGCGCGTCGCCGAAGAGGCTTTCGCCGGCCGGCGCGGCGGCGTGGTCGCGATCGACCCGTCGAACGGCGACGTCCTGCGTCTTCGCGAGCCTCCCTCCTTCGACCCGAACGGCTTCGCGCGCGGCATCACCGCAGCGAATACCTCGCGCTCACCGAGAATCCGGACCAGCCGCTCTTCAACCGCGTGATGCGCGGCACGTATCCGCCGGGCTCGACCATCAAGCCGCTCATGGCGCTTGCCGGGCTCGAGTACGACGTCATCAAGCCCGAGGATCACGTGTACTGTCCCGGCAGCTACTCGCTGCCCGGCTCGCGCCACCGCTTCCGCGACTTCAAGCGCGAAGGGCATGGCTCGATGGACATGGAAAACGCGGTGATGCGAGTCCTGCGACGTGTACTTCTACCGGCTCGCGAACACGCTCGGCATCGAGCGCATCCACGACTCGATGACGCGCATGGGCTTCGGCCAGCCGACCGGCATCGACATCGCCGGCGAGCGCGGCGGCATCATGCCCTCGCCCGAATGGAAGAAAGGCGCGTTCGCGCGCAAAGGGAGCAGCAGGTCTGGTTCCCGGGCGAGACCGTGATCGTCGGCATCGGCCAGGGATACTGGACCGCGACGCTCCTGCAGCTCGCGAGGCGACCGCGCTCCTCGCAACGCGCGGCCAGCCGCACGCGGCCGCGGCTCGTCAGCGCGCTCGTGGATCCGGCGACCGGCCAGGTCGAGACGCAGAAGAAGCCGGAGGCGCTGCCGCGCATCGAGCTCAGGACCAGGCCAGCTGGGGAGATCATCGTCAACGCGATGGTCGGCGGTGACGAGCGGCCCGCGCGGCACGGCGCTGCGCGTCAGCCGCGGCGCCACGCCTATTCGATCGCCGGCAAGACCGGTACGGCGCAGGTGTTCTCCGGTCGGCCAGAACGAGAAATACAACGCGAAGCCGACGTCTCGAACGGCTGCGCGACCACGCGCTCTTCGTCGCATTCGCGCCGGCAGAGGCGCCGCAGATCGCGATTGCGGTGCTGGTCGAGAACGGCGGCTTCGGCGCCTCGGCCGCCGCGCCGATCGCGCGCGCGATGTTTCGACGCCTACCTGCAACGAAGGCGGCCCGCATGATCGTACGGCGAGCTTGGGCGATCTCGCGACGCGAGCGCACCGTCACCGGCATGGCGCGGCTCGCTCGCGCGCTCCGGCTCGACGGCATGCTGCTCTCGGCCCTGATCGCCGTGAGCCTGTTCGGCCTGTTCGTGCTCTACAGCGCGCGCGGGCGAGAACACGTCGCTCTGGCCTGCAACCAGCTCGCGCGCATCGGCATCGGCTTCATGCTCCTCGTCGTGCTGGCGCAGGTGCCGCCGACCATTTCCTGCGCATGCTCTCGCCGGTCGCCTACCTGATCGGCCTCATTCTTGCTCGTCATCGTCGCGATCGCGGGCGACGTCGGCGAGGGCGCGCAGCGCTGGCTCGACCTCGGCGTCATCCGCTTCCAGCCGTCCGAGATCATGAAGCTCGCGGTGCCGATGATGTGCGCCTGGTACCTGCACGAGCGGCCGCTGCCGCCGTTCGTTCAGGACGTCTGCATCGTCGTGCTGATCGTCGCTGCTGCCCGTCGGGCTGGTCGCCGAGCAGCCGGACCTCGGCACCGCGCTCCTGGTCGCGGCCTGGCGGGATGATCGTGCTGGTGATGGGCGGCATGTCGCCGCTCATCGTCGCGGGCGGTGGTCGCGCTCATCGGCGCGGCCGTGCCGGTCGCCTGGCATTTCATGCACGACTACCAGCGCCAGCGCGTGCTGACGTTCCTCGACCCGCAGACCGACCCGCTCGGCGCCGGCTACCACATCATCCAGTCGCAGATCGCGATCGGCTCGGGCGGCGTGTTCGGCAAGGGCTGGATGAACGGCAGCCAGGCGCAGCTCGAGTTCCTGCCGGAGCGCTCGACCGATTTCATCTTCGCCGTGATCGGCGAGGAGTTCGGGCTGCTCGGGCTGATCGCGCTGCTGATGCTGCTACCTGTTCATCGTCAGCGCGCGGCCTGTACATGGCGCATGCAGACGCAGGGACACGTTCGCGCGCCTGCTCGCGGGCAGCATCGCGCTCACGTTCTTCGTCTACGTGTTCGTGAATGCCGGCATGGTCATGCGGGCTGCTGCCGGTGGTCGGCGTGCCGCTGCCGCTCGTCAGCTACGGCGGCACGTCGATCGTGACCCTGATGGCCGGCTTCGGTATCCTGATGTCGCTGCATTCCAGCAGAAAGCTCGTGGGATGAGGATGAAGCGACGCGACAGCGACGCTGCTGTGCGCCATGGCTGCGCCATTGCCCTCGCGGCGGCCGCGCTTCCGGCCGCGGCGCTCGATCTCGCGCGCGAGGACGTGAAGGCTTTCGCCGCGGAGATGGACAAGAGCACGGCTTCGACGCGGCCTGGCTCGACGGATCCTCGCGGACGCGACCAGCCAGCCGCGCATCGTCGAGCTCATGTCGAAGCCCGCCGAGGCGGTCATGCCCTGGCACGCGTACCGCGACCATTTCCTGACCGCCGAGCGCATCGACGCCGGCGTCGCCTTCTGGACCGAGCACCGCGACGACGTGGCCAAGGTCGCGAGGGACACGGGCGTCGCGCCGCACGTGATCATCGGCATCCTCGGCGCCGAGACGTTCTTCGGCCGCATCACCGGCAAGTACCGCGTCGTGGACGCGCTCTCGACGCTCGCCTTCGACTACCCGCCGCGCGCGACGCTACTTCCGCGCCGAACTCGAGCAGTTCCTGCTGCTCGCGAGCGAGGAAAAGCTGGATATCGCGTCGGTCCAGGGCTCCTACGCCGGCGCGATGGGCGGCGGCGCAGTTCATGCCGAGCAGTTACCGCGCCTACGCCGTGGACGGCGACGGCGACGGCAGGCGCGACCTCTGGGGCCAGCTGGGATGACGTCATCGCGAGCGTTGCGAACTACCTCGCAAAAGCACGGCTGGCGCGCCGGCGAGCCGGTCGTCGTGCCGGCGAGCCTCTGGTTCCCGAAGGCCGACGGCCTCGTCGCCGGCAAGCTCGCGCCGGACTCGACGGTGAAGGCGCTGCGCGACCGCGGCCTCGCCTTCGACACGACGCCAGGGCGACAAGGCGCCTGCCCTCTTCATCCGCGTGGATGGCGAGACCGGACCCGAGCTGCGCGCGGGCTTCCACAACTTCGGCGTCATCACGCGCTACAACCGCAGCATCCTCTACGCCCTCGCCGTGAACGACCTCGGCCTTCGCATCGAGTCGCTGCTGCCCGCATGCCGCGCCGCTGCCGCCGCCGCGCCATGAAACAGCTCGCGACCGCCGGTGCCTTCGCGCTGCTTGCGCTCGCAGGCTGTGCGCGCGAGCCGCTGCGGCCGGTGCCGCCCTCCGCGCCCGTTCCGGCGCCGGCACCAGGCACGGCGGCCGTCCCGACGACGAGCCGCGCTCGAAGTACGGCAATCCGCCTTTCTACGAAGTGGGCGGCCGACGCTATGCCGTGCTGCAGACCGCGGCGCGGCTACGTCGAACAGGGCGTCGCGTCATGGTACGGGCCGGATTTCCACGGCGGACGCACGGCGACCGGCGAGACTTACGACATGAACGCGATGACCGGCGCGCACCCGACGCTGCCGTTGCCGGCCTGGGTCCGCGTCACGAACCTCGAGAATGGCCGCAGCGTCGTCGTGCGCCTGAACGACCGCGGGCCTTTCGCCAAGGACCGCATCATTGACCTCTCGCGTGCGGCGGCCGAACAGCTCGACATGCGTCCGGAAGGGCACGGCGCGCGTGGAAGTGCGAAGCCTCGCCGCCGGCGACACGGCCCCGCCTCCGCGTGGCGATGCCGGCCTACTACGCCCAGGCCGGCGCCTTCGGCAGCCGCGACAACGCCGAAGCGCTGGCCACGCGCCTGCGCGCGAGCCGGGAATTGCCGGCGTTACGGTCACGGAATCGACCGTGGACGGCCGCCCGATGTTCCGCGTGCGTGCCGGCCCCGCCGCGAACTTTGCCGAATTCGACGCCCTGGCCGAGCGCATGCGCCTCGCCGGCGTCCGATAGCGTTCGCCTGGCCCTGTAATAATGAATCGCATCCATCCATGAGGTCCGCCTTGAGAATCCTCCCGCCCTGCTGCTCATCGCCGCTGTCCAGCCGCTGCCCATGCTGCCGCCCAGCCGGTCCCGCCGCCGCCAACAGCTCGAGGCCGGAGCCTGGGTCCTCGTCGACAACCAGAGCGGGCAGGTCCTCGTCGGGCACCGCGCGAACGAGGCGGTCGAACCGGCGAGCATCACGAAGCTCATGACCGCCTACGCGGTGTTCCACGCGCCTCAAGGAAGGCAAGCTCAAGCTCGACACCGAGGTGCCGGTCAGCGAGCACGCCTGGCGCTCGGAGGGCTCGCGCACCTACCTCGACCTCCAACTCACGCGTGCCGGTCGAGGTCCTGATCAGGGCATGATCGTGCAGAGCGGCAACGACGCGACGATCGCGCTCGCCGAGGCCGTCGCCGGGCACGCGAAGGCACATTCGCCGCGCTCATGAACCAGTACGCGCGAGCGGCTCGGAATGTACCAGAGCCACTTCCAGAACGCGACGGGCCTTGCCCGGCAGCAACCACAAGATGTCGGCCGCCGACATCGCTGAAGCTGGCGCGCGCGATCATCCGGGAGTTCCCGGAGTACTACCGCTGGTACTCGCAGCGCGAGTTCACCTGGAACAAGATCCGGCAGGAAAACCGCAACGGCCTGCTCGACCGCGACCCGAGCGTCGACGGCATGAAGACCGGCATGACCGACGCGGCCGGCTACTGCCTCGTGTCGTCGGCGAAGCGCGACGGCATGCGCCTGATCGCGGTCGTCACCGGCACCAAGAGCATGAAGGCGCGCGAGGATGCCAGCCTTGCGCTCCTCAACTACGGCTTCAACTTCTACGAGACGCGCGTGCTCAAGAAGGCCGGGGCCGAGCTGGCCGGTCCAACGCGTCTACAAGGCGCCCGGCAGCCATGCAGCGGTCGGCGTCGCCGAGGACCTCGCGGTCACGCTGCCGCGTGGCCAGGCGGACAAAGTCGTCGCGCACCAGATGGAACTCGCGCCGAAGGTCTTCGCGCCGCTGACGAAGGCCGACCGCGTCGGCACGCTTCGCGCCAGCGATCGACGGCAAGGTCATCGCCGAGTGCCGCTGCAGCCGCTGGCGGACGTCCGCGGGGCAGCATCTTCCGCAGGATCTGGGACACGATCCTGTCCTGGTTCGGTTGAAGCACGCGCATGCCCCTGCCGCTCGTCTGGCTCGACGGGAAGCTGCTGCCGCTCGCTGAGGCGCGCATCTCCCGCTCGACCGCGGCTTCCTGTTCGGCGACGGCGCCTACGAAGTGCTGCCGGTCTATGACGGTCGCGCATACCGTTTCAGCGCGCACATGGCGCGCCTCGATCGCAGCCTCGCCGAGATCCGGATGCCGCCGCCGCTCGAGCGCGCGGGCTGGCTCGCGGCCTTCGGCAAGCTGGTGCACGGCAACGGCGGCGGCGACCAGCTCCTCTACGTGCAGGTCACCCGCGGCGTCGAGCCCGAGCGCAACCACGTACCGACGCCGGGCACGCGGCCGACGATCTTCGCGAGCGTCCAGAAGCTCCCGGTGGTGTCGGCGACAGCCATCGAAAAAGGCGTCGCGGCGGTTTCTGCCGAGGACATCCGCTGGTCGCGCTGCGACATCAAGTCCACGTCGCTCCTCGGCAACGTGCTGCTGCGCTGGCTCGCGGCGGACGCCGGCGCGACGGAGACCGATCCTGCTGCGCGGCGGCATCGCTGACTGAAGGCAGCGCGAGCAGCGCGCATGTCGTCATGGACGGGCGCGTCATCACGCCGCCGCAGACAGAATGCGATCCTGCCGGGCACGACGCGTGGCGTCATCCTCGAACTCGCCGGTCGGGAAGGAATCCCTTCGGAGCGGCGTCCCGTCACGGAGGGCGAACTGCGCTCGGCGGACGAGCTCCTCATCGCCTCCGCGGGCGGCGGCATCCGCGCCATCTCGACGCTCGACGGTCGCCCGGTCGGATCCGGCGCGCCCGGGCCGGTGTACCGGAAGATTCCATGCCGCCTTCAAGGCCACGCAGCGGGAGTTCTCGACCGTGCTGCCGGCATGACCGACACCGACGCCCTGTTCCAGTTTCCTGCGAATTCCCGATCAAGGTGATGGGCCGCGACTCGGAGTCGTTTCGCACGCTGACACTCGCGATCATCGAGCGTCACGCGGGGCGCTCGCGCCCGATCGAATCAGCGAGCGCATGAGCAGCAAGGGACGCTTCCTCGCGCTGACGTACACGATCAGGCGGAGAGCCGGGCGCAGCTCGACCGGATCTACCAGGACCTGACCGACAGCGGCGTGGTGCTGGTCGCGCTGTAAAGGGACGTTACCTTTCCTGATCAGGCGATCAAGCGGGAAAAGGTGACGTCCCCACCGGCGGCCGCTCCAGATCCCGTCCCATTCAAGGCCGAGCGCGGCGACCGCGAGTCGGCGCAAGCTCGCGCGCCGCGTCCGCGACATCCGTGCGGCGCGCCTTCCGACACGAGCTGCGTCATCGCGAGGCCCGCCATGCCGCAGGGGATTGATGCGGTGGAACGGCTCGAGGTCCATGTCCACGTTGAGCGCGATGCCGTGGTAGCTGCAGCCGCGCCGGACCCGGAGCCCGATGCTCGCGAGCTTGCGCGCCTCGACGTAGACGCCCGGCGCCGTGCGCCGGCCGGCGGCCGCGATGCCGTGGCGCGCCGCAAGCTCAACGACGGAATTCTCGAGTGCGACGACGAGCTCGCGCACGCCGATGCCGCGACGGCGCAGGTCGATCAGCGCGTACATCATGCGAGCCTGGCCCGGCCCGTGGTAGGTCACCTGGCCGCCGCGGTCGATGCCGACGACCGGGATGTCGCCGGTTGCGAGCAGGTGCTCGGGCTTGCCATTCAGTCCCTGCGTGAAGACCGGCTCGTGCTCGAGAAACCAGAGCTCGTCCGGCGTGTGCCGCGTCGCGCGCGTCGGTCAGCGCCTGCATGGCGCGCCAGGTCGGGGCATAGTCCACGCGGCCGAGCTGGCGGACGATCGCGCTCACGCGGCCTCGACGATCTCGGCCTCGATGTGCTTCCTGGCCGTGAGTGAATTCGAGACCGGGCAGCCTTTCTCGGATTTCTCGAGGAGCTGCCTCGCGCGCCCGGCGTCGGCGCCCGGCGGCACGACGAGGCGCACGCGGATCGTGACCTCCGTGAAGCGGCGCATTGCCGTCGATGCGCTCGAGTTTTCCCTCGACGTCGGCCGAAGCTCGCGCCACTCGAAGCGCGATGCCTTCGCGATCGCCCGGAAAGTCATCATCGTGCAGTCGCCGAGGGCCGCGAGCAGCAGCGTTTCAGGCGCCCAGTAGCCGCCGGGACCGCCCCACTCCGGCGGCGGCAGCGAGCGCAGTTGCGGAAGCCCTTCGGAGTCCAGGCTGACCTCGCCCTCGGGCTTGATCCCGATGCGGACGCGGTAGTGATGCGGAAACGGGTGCATCAGGCGGCCGGAATGCCGCAGTTGTTGCCCGCGAGCGCGCGCTCGGCGCGATAGCTCGAGCGCACCATCGGGCCCGAGACGCATTCGAGAAAGCCGCGCTCGAGTGCCGACTTTCGCAATATCGAGGAACTGCTCCGGCGTCACGTAGCGCTCGACCGGCAGGTGGTTCGCCGTCGGCCGCAGGTACTGCCCGAGCGTCAGGATGTCGACAGCCGATCGCGCGCAGGTCGTCCATCGTGGCGAGGAGTCTCGTCCGTGGTCTCGCCGAGCCCGAGCATCAGGCTCGTCTTGGCGAGCACCTGCGGCCGGTGGCGCTTCGCGTGCGCGAGCACGTCGAGCGTCTGGCGCGTAGCCCGCGCGCGGGTCGCGCACCGGGTGCGTCGAGCCGCTCGACCGTCTCGACGTTCTGCGCGAAGACGTCGATGCCCTGAATCCACGACGGTCTCGACGTCCGCGAGCACGCCCTGGAAGTCCGGCGTCAGCGCTTCGACCGCCGTTCCGGGATTCGCCGCCTTGATCGCGCGCACGCAGGCCGCGAAGATGCGCGGCGCCGCCGTCCGGCAGGTCGTCGCGGTCCACCGAGGTCAGCACGACGTAGCCTGAGTCCCATCAGCTGAGACGGTGCGCGCGCGTTCGCGGGCTCGTCCGCATCGAGCCAGCCGCGCGGATTGCCCGTGTCGACGGCGCAGAAGCGGCAGGCGCGCGTGCACACCGAGCCCATGAGCAGCAGCGTCGCCGTGCCGGCATTCCAGCACTCGCCGATGTTCGGGCAGTGCGCCTCTTCGCAGACGGTGCTGAGCCGGTGCTCGCGCACGGTCTGGCGCAGCATCTCGTAGCGCGCGCCGGCCGCGAGCGGGGCCCGCAGCCAGCGCGGCTTCTGGCCGGGCGCGAACGGCAGCGCCCCTGCGGTCTTCTTGATGCCGTCGCGAATCGCCGTAAAGCCCTGCGGCGTGACGAATTTCTCGCCACTTTTCGCGGGACGCCGCTCGACCTGGATGGGAATGCCTTTGAGATCAGCCACTTGTCATGCGTCCCGCGTTTGCGAGACCTGCATTTTAGCCGACCGGGGACGAGAGTACGGGGTGTCTCGCCTTGCCGAGCCGAAGCTCGGAATCGAGCGCCGCGAGCCGCGCGGGCGTGCCGACATCGCGCCAGGCGCCGCCATAGCGCTGGCCGGTCAGGAGCTGCGCGGCGAGCGCGCGATCCAGCAGCGGTTTCAGCGCAAAGCTGCCGGGCTCGCAGCCCTCGAAGAGTCTCGGGTCGAGCATCGAGATGCCGGAGAACGTCAGCCTGGGCGGCCTCCGTCGCCCGGCCGCCGGGCTCCGAGCCCATAGTCGCCGCCGGGGTGGTGCTCCGGGTTCTCGACCAGCACGAGATGCGCGAGAGCAATCGGGCAGCGCCTTGAGCGAGCGAAGCGGAAAGTCGGCCCACACGTCGCCGTTCAAGACGAGGAAAGGCGCATCGCCGAGGAGCGGCAGCGCCGCGAACAGATCCGCCGCCGGTGCCGAGCGGCTCGGGGCCCTCCTCGCTGTAGCGGATTGCAAGCCCGAGCGACGCGCCGTCGCCGAACGCCTCGCGGATGCGCGTCGCCGTGCCAGGAGAGGTTGATGACGACGTCGCGCACGCCGAATTCGCGCAAGCGCCGCCAGGTGGTATTCGATCAGCCGGTGTCCACCGACCTCGAGCAGCGGCTTCGGCAGTCGCTCGGTCAGCGGGCGCATGCGCTCACCGCGCGCCGGCCGCGAGGATCATGGCTCTTCAACGCGAATGATCCGGCGCGACGCGACGTGTTCGTGAAAGCCGGCACCACCTGCCGCCGCAGGTAGGCGTCGAAATCGGCGAGTTCCGGCGTCGCAGCGGTCACCTCGAGCGTGTAGTCGAGCACGCGCGGCAGGTCGCCGAGGTAGCCGGACTTGCCGTCGCGATGCCACAGGCGCGAGAAGATGCCGAGCACCTTGAGGTGGCGCTGCAGTCCCATCCGGTCGAACCCGCGCAGGAATCCGGCGCGGTCGCGGCCCACGTCGAGGCCTGCCGCGGCGGCTTTCTCGCGATAGCGGTCGAGCCATGCAAGAAGGCGCTTCTTCGGCCACACGACGTAGCAGTCCTTCAGGAGCGAGACGAGGTCGTAGCTGATCGGGCCCCTGCACGGCGTCCTGGAAATCCACGATGCCGGGATTGCCCTCGGGACTCACGAGGAGGTTGCGCGAGTGATAGTCGCGGTGCACGAGCACGGCAGGCTGCGCGAGCGCCTCGTCGCAGAGCCAGTTGAAGGCTGCCGTGATTACGCCGCGCTCGTCGTCATCCGGCGCGAGCGCCAGATGCCGCGACAGGAACCATTCGGGAAAGAGCTCGAGCTCGCGCATCAGGAGTTCGCGGTCGTAGAGGGGCAGCTCCGACACGGCCGCCGCATCGCCCGACTGCAGGCGCACCAGCGCGTCGATCGCGTCCGCATAGAGCGGCTCGGGGTCGGCGCCCTGGCCGAGCGCCTCGAGGTAATGATGCCGGCCGAGGTCGCCGATCAGCACGAATCCCTGCTCCGCATCCACCGCGATCACCGGCGGCACGTGCACGCCGGTCGCCGCGAGGATCCGGACGACGCGCAGCCACGCGTCGAGACTCTCGCGCTCGGGCGGCGAGTCCATCGCGATCTGCGTGCCGCCGCCGCGATGCACGCGGAAATAGCGCCGGAAGCTCGCGTCGGCCGATGCAGGCAGCAATGCGCTCGACAGGCGGGCCCGGAAGGCCCGCGATCCATCGTTCCAGTTTTTGCAGCCGCGGATCGGCGTTGTCGTTTGTTGTCATGCAGAGGCGACGGCTGGGGTGCCCGCATTATAGACTTCCCGAATCCCGTGATTTCCCGACACTTCATCGCCTTGCTCGCAACCTTCGCCGCGCTTCCGCCGGCCCTCGCGAGCGAATGCATCTGGCCGGTGGCCGGCCCGCCGGCAGCGGCCACACCCGCAGCCGGGCCGGAGGGCGCTCCGGCCAAGAGCCCGGACGAGCTTCCGGTGCAGGTCAAGGGCGGCAGCGCCGAGATGACGCGCGAGGGCGATGCCAAGCTCACGGGCGGTGTCGCGATCTCCCAGGGAGATCGCGAGGTGACCGCGGAGTCCGCGACCTACGACGCCTCCGAGCGGCGATTCGAGGTCGAGGGCAACGTCGAGTATCGCTCGCCCGACATCCGCCTGAAGGGCGGAACCGGCAGCTGGAACGCACTCGGCACCGGCAAGTTCACGGGCGCCGAGTTCGAGCTGCCGCAGCGTCCCGCGCGCGGTTCCGCGAGCGAGCTCGAGATGACGGACACGGGCGAGATCAAGATGCGCGACGTGCGCTTCACGACCTGCCCCGCCGGCAACACCGACTGGGAGCTGCGGGCGTCCAGCATCGACATCGACCAGCGCACGCAGCAGGGCAAGGGACGCAATGTCCGCGTGGACCTCAAGGGCATCCCGATCCTGTATACGCCGGTCATCACGTTCCCGGTCGGCAACCTGCGCAAGTCCGGCTTCCTGTTTCCGTCGTTCGGGAACTCGGACAAGAGCGGCTTCGAGATCGGCGTGCCGTATTACTACAACCTCGCGCCGAACTACGACCTGACGCTCACGCCGTTCCTGCTTTCGCGCCGCGGCTTCGGAGTCGGCGTCGACTTCCGTTACCTGACGGAGCGCAGCCGCGGCAAGCTCGACAACAACTACCTGCCGGGCGACGACCTCGCGGGCGACGACCGGCGGCTGTCGACGCTCTGGCATCGCACCGATTTCACGGACCGGCTGCGGCTTCGAGGCGGACCTCTCCGACGTGAGCGACACCAATTACTTCGAGGATTTCGGGCTCGGCCGGACGGCACGAGCATCACTTTCCTCGACCGCAACATCCACCTCGCCTGGCTCGGCGAGACGCTGGCGGCTTGATGGCGAAGTGCAGGACTTCCAGACCATTGACCTCGCGGTGGACCCGCTCGACCGGCCGTACTCGCGCCTGCCGCAGATCGCCTTCACGGGGCTCTGGCCTAGCGCCCGGCGGATTCGAAGCCTCCTTCGACGCTGAAACCGTGTGGTTCGAGCGCAATGCGGGCGTCACCGGCCTTCGCGCCGACGCGACGCCGCAGATCGCCTGGGCGCTGCGCGGTCCGGGCTATCACTTCGAGCCGAGCGCCGCCTTTCGCGTCACGGCCTACGAACTCTCGGACACCGCGCCCGGTGCGGACGGATGCGCCGAGACCGCTCGGCGCCGGATCCTCTCGCTCGACACGGGTCTCGTGTTCGAGCGCGAGGCCGGCGAACCGCGGGCAGTTCGTGCACACGCTCGAGCCGCGGCTGCGCTACAACTGGATCCCGTTCCGCGACCAGGACGACCTGCCGCTGTTCGACACGGCGCTGCCGGACCTCAACCTCGTGCAGCTCTTCCGCACCAACCGTTACGTCGGCGCCGATCGCCTGGGAGACGCCAACGAACTCGCCGCGGGCCTCACGACGCGGCTCCTGCGCGCGGAGAGCGGCCAGCAGTACCTGACGGCAACGGTCGGCCAGCGCTTCTATTTCGACAGCCCGCGCGTCGTGCTGCCCGGCGAGTTGCCCGAGCAGCGCAGCGCCTCGAACATGGTCGGCGAAGTCGAGCTCACGGCCTGGCGGAACTGGAGCTCGCGCGTTGCGATGGAATGGGACTACGAAGAGTCCAATACGCTGCGCGGCGAGGCGCAGCGCTGCAGTACAAGCCCGGCCCGGACACGGTCGTGAACGCTCGGCTACCGTTATCGCGAGAACCTCCTCGAGCAGTGGGACGCCGGCTTTGCCTGGCGCATCTCGAGAACCTGGCAGCTGTACGCGCGCCAGGTGTATTCGACCCGCGAAGACAAGTCGCTCGACCGGTTCGCCGGCTTCGAGTACGGCGGCTGCTGCTGGAGCGATGCGCCTGCTGGCCCGCAACTACGTTTCGAACCGCACGGGCGAAAGCGACAATTCGGTGCTCCTGCAGGTGGAACTCAAGGGACTCTCGTCGGTCGGAACCCAGAACGACACTTTCCTGGAGCGCGGCATTCGGGGATACTCACCCGCCTCCGCATCCACTGGCCCTGACTCAGGCTGACCATGAGCCGAATCCTGACCGGTTTCCTTTGCACGTTCCTGCTCGCGGGCGCCGCCTCTGCGCAGACGCGCGACATGTCCGCAAGCGGCGTCGCGCTCGACCGCGTGATCGCGGTCGTCAACGACGGCATCGTGCTGCAGGAGCCAGCTCGACACGCAGACGGCGCTCATCGCCGAACGCCTGCGCGGCCAGGGGACGCAGATGCCGCCGGCGGACGTCATCCGCCAGCAGGTGCTCGAGCGCCTGATCCTGCAGGAGATCCAGGTGCAGCGCGCGACGCGCCTCGGCGTGCAGGTATCCGACGAAATGCTGAACGAGGCGCTGCGCGACGTCGCAAAGCGCAACAACATCCCGTTCGAGCAGATGCCCGTGGCGCTCGAGCAGCAGGGCCTCGACTACGCCTCCTATCGCGAGGAGATGCGGCGCGAGATCATGCTGACGCTGCTGCGGCAGCGCGACGTGTACCCGCGCATCTACGTCTCACCGCGCGAGCTCGACCAGGCGCTCGAGCGCGATGCGGGCCAGGCGAACACGAATACGGAGTACGACGTCTCGCACATCCTGCTCTCGCTGCCCGAGTCGGCGACGACGGAGGAGATGGCGAAGGTCGAGGACCTTGCGCACGACATCCACCGACGCGCGCGCAGGGCGAGGACTTCGGCCAGCTCGCGCTCGCCTACTCGAAGGCGCAGCACGGCGCTCGAGCGCGGCAAGCTCGGCTGGCGGCGCATGAACCAGCTGCCGCAGTTCATCGGCGAACTGGTCGCCAACATGAAGCCCGGCGACGTCGGCGAGCCGATACGCACGCCGACCGGCTTCCATCTGCGTGCGGCTCGACGGCACGCGGCGGCGGCGACAGCGGCCCGGTCATGGTCGAGCAGATCCACGCGCGCCACATCCTGATGCGCCCGAACGAGGTGCAGGACGACGCGACGACGCGCCAGCGCCTCGAGGCGATCCGCACGCGCATCCTCGCGGGCGAGGACTTCGAGCGCGCTCGCGAGCGTCACCTCGGAGGACCCGGGCTCCGCGAGCCGCGGCGGCGACCTCGACTGGAACGTCGCCCGGCACCTTCGCCCCGGAGTTCGAGAACGCCCTTGCGGCGCTCAAGGAGAACGAGATCAGCGAGCCATTCCGCACCGAGTTCGGATGGCATATCGTTCAGCTCCTGGGCCGGCGCACGCATGACCAGAGCGACGAGCTGCGCCGCCAGCGCGTGCTGACGCGCCTTGCGCGAGAGCAAGGTGGACGAGGAGACCGAGCTGTGGCTGCGACGACTGCGCGACGAGGCTTACGTCGAGATCAGGAATCCCTGACCGCGCGACGCATCGTCGTCACGACCGGCGAGCCTGCCGGCATCGGGCCGGATCTCTCGCTCGCCGCCGCCCTCGTCGACTGGCCCTGCGAACTCGTCTTCGTCGGCGACCCGGCCTCCTCGCCGCGCGCGCCGAGCGGCTTCGCATCTCGCTGCGGCCCGACCGACTGGCGTGAAGCGGCGCGGCCCGTCCCGCACCGCGCCGGCACTCTGCCGGTGCTCGCATCGACGCTCGCCCGCGAGGCATCGCCCGGCCGGCCGGATCCCGCCAATGCGCGCTATGTCCTCGCGACGATCGATGCGGCGGCCGAGGGCTGCCTCGCCGGGCGCTTCGACGCGATGGTGACGGCGCCGGTGCAGAAAGCCTCGATCAACGACGCCGGCATTCCCTTCACCGGGCCACACCGAATACCTCGCCGCAAAGAGCGGCGGCGCGCACGCCGGTCGATGCTGCTCGTCGCCGGGACGCTGCGCGTCGCGCTTGCGACCACGCACCTGCCGCTCGTCGAGGTGTCGCCGCCATCTCACGCGCGAATCGCTCGAGCAGACGCTCGTCGTGCTCGAGCGGGGACTGCGCGAGTCGCTTCGGCATCGACGCGCCGCGCATCCTCGTCTGCGGGCTCAATCCGCATGCCGGCGAAGGCGGGCCACCTCGGGCGCGAGGAGATCGAGAGTCATCGCGCCGGTCGTTGCGGCGCTGCGCGGCGCAGGGCCTGGCATTGACGGGCCCCGTGCCGGCGGACACGGCGTTCACGCCGCGCATCGCTCGCGGACACCGACGCCGTGCTCGCGATGTACCACGACCAGGGCCTGCCGGTGATCAAGCACTCGGGATTCGGCCACGCGGTCAACGTGACGCTCGGCCTGCCGATTCCAGCGCGCTCCGTCGATCACGGCACGGCGCTCGATCTCGCCGGGCACCGGCCGCGCGGACCCAGGCAGCCTGCTCGAGGCGATCCGGCTCGCCACCAGCGCCTGGCGGCGCGGTGGCGGAACCCCGGGCATGCATCCGCGCGCGCAAGCGCTTCGGCCAGCATTTCCTGCACGATCCGGGCGTCCTCGCGCGAATCGTCGCGGCGATCGACCCGAAGCCCGGCGAACGCGTCGTCGAGATCGGCCCGGGGCGCGGCGCGCTCACCTTGCCCGCTCGCTCGAGCGCTGCAAGCGCGCTCGAGGTCATCGAGATCGACCGCGACCTGATCCGCGCGCTGCGAGCGCTGCGCGACGGAGGCCGGCGAGCTGCATCGTGCACGAGGCCGACGTGCTCGACGTCGATTTCACGGCATTGCACGGCGGCGGAGCGCCGCTGCGCGTCTGCGGCAACCTGCCGTACAACATCTCGACGCCGCTCCTGTTCCGCCTGCTCGAGCGCGCGCCGCACATCGCCGACATGCATTTCATGCTGCAGAAGGAGGTCGTCGATCGCATGGTCGCGCCGCCCGGCGGCAAGACCTATGGGCGCCTGACGGTGATGCTCGCCGCAGCCTGCCGTGCGCGGAAGGGCTGTTCCGCGTCGGCCGCGGCGCGTTCCAGCCGCCGCCCGCGGTGGATTCCGCGGTCGTGCGGCTCGTGCCGCACGCGGCGGATCCATTCCCGCTGCCGGACCCGGATCGCTTCGCGCGCGTCGTCGCCGCGGCGTTTTCGATGCGGCGCAAGACGCTCAGGAACTCGCTGCGCGGACTCGTCGATGCGCGCGCAGTTCGCCGCGGCCGGCATCGACGCCGGTCGCCGCCCCGAGACGCTGGCGCCCGCCGAGTTCGCGAGCCTGGCAGCGCGCTATAATGACCGCATGAGCCAGTACCGGCGGATCCTGCTGGTCGTGGACCTCGGCGAACAATGCGAGGCCGTCGGCGCGCGCGCGCGCGACGTCGCCGCGATGACGGGCGCCGAGCTTTCAGTGCTGCACGTCGTCGAGTACGTCCCGGTCGAACCGATGGGCGAGACGCTCCTGCCCGCCGTGCAGATCGAGGAGGAACTCGTGCAGCGCGCGACCTCGAGGCTCGCCGAGTTCGCCGACAAGCTCGGCATCGCCGCCTCGCGCCGCCAGGTCACGGCCGGCAACATCAAGGCCGGAGATCGTCCGCGCGGCCCAGGAGCAGAAAGCCGACCTCATCGTGCTCGGCTGCCGTGAGCGGCGCGGCCCGTCGATCCTCGTCAACTTCACGGAAGACACCGTGCTGCATGCCGCGCCCTGCGACGTGCTGGCCGTGCCGTCTGCGCTAGGCCGGCATGGACGAAACCAGCGGACAACAACATCTCGGTCGACGTCGATACGCAGCTACCTCGAGGACCAGTCGGATCCCGCCGGAACACCGGCTACGTGTTCGCGTACACGATCACGATCCGCAATCGCGGCACCGTGCCGGCGAAGCTGCTGAGCCGCCACTGGCTCATCACCGATGCGGACGGCAAGGTGCAGGAGGTGCGCGGCGGGGGCGTGGTCGGCGAGCAGCCGCACCTGATGCCCGGCCAGGGCTTCCGCTACTACGAGCGGCGCGGTACTGGAAACGCCGGTCGGCTCGATGCAGGGCTCGCTACCAGATGCTCGCGGACAACGGCGTGCAGTTCGACGCGCCGGTCCGGCGTTCACGCTCGCGATTCCCGGCAGATCCACTAGCCCGCCGTGGCCGTCTACGCGATCGGCGACCTGCAGGGCTGCCACGCGGAGTTCATGGCGCTGCTCGAGCGGCTGCGCTTCGATGCGGACCGCGACCGGCTCTGGCTCACGGGCGACCTCGGTGAACCGCGGGCCGGCCTCCCTCGCCGTGCTGCGCGAGGTGAAAACACTCGGGCGCGCGGTCACGGTCGTGCTCGGCAACCACGTGACCTGCACCTGCTCGCGATGGCCTTCGCGCCGAAGACGGTGCGCAAGCGCGAACGCGACCTCGAGGCGATCCTCGATGCACCGGATGCCTCGGAGCTCCTGGAATGGCTGGCGTCGCGTCCGCTCATGCACCGCGAGAGCGGCATCGAATGGACGCTCATTCACGCGGGCCTGCCGCCGCAGTGGACGCTCGCCCGTCGCCCTGCGCTGCGCGCGCGAAGTCGAGCAGGCGCTTCGCAAGGACGCCGCGGGATTCCTGGAGGCGATGCACGGCAACGAGCCCGACCGGTGGACGGCGGATCTCGAGGAGTGCGGAACGCCTGCGATTTACCGTGAACTGCCTGACGCGGCTCCGCTCTCGTCGACCGCAAGGGCCGGCTCGCGCCTGTCGCACAGGGCGCGGTCGAGGATGCACCGGCCGGCACCCTGCGCCTGGTTTCGCCACCCCGGAGCGCGCGACGCGCGGACGACGCCTGTCGTGTTCGGGCACTGGTCCGCGCTCGGCTACCTGGCGGAGCCGGGTCTGCGCTGCCCTCGATACCGGATGCGTCTGGGGCGGCGCGCTGACTGCGCTTCGGCTCGATCGCGAGAGGATCCGGTCAGCCTGCCCTGCGGCAAGCGCGACGCGGCGCCGGCGACTGATCAGTGGTTCAGGGCCTGGGCGGTGTCGACCGACTGCACGCCGGTCAGCACTTCGAAGCTGCAGGTCGATGCGATTGCCGACGAGCTGGTGCGGGATGCAGTTGATGCCGCCCTGCAGGTCGCGCGTCAGGAACTTCGGCAGGACGCGGTCGCGGAAGAGTTCGACGAGCTCGCAGTCGCCCATCTCTGAGGCCCTTCGGCGAGTCACGCTTGATGGTGACGGCCTTCCAGACGCCGAGCACGGGATCGCCAGACGTCCTTGTCGCCCTGCTTCGGGATCGTCGGGAGCCCAGAACGTGATCTTGAGTCGCGGAAGTCGGCGACCTTCTGGTAGCCGAATTCGCAGCCGCGCTCGAGGATCTTGACGTCGTCGCGCACGCCCATGTGCTTGAGCAGCAGCTTGACCTTGCTCTTGAGGCCGCCGCAGGTGTAGCGCGTCGTGAAGCCCATGTACTGGAGGTCCACCTCGTGCTTGGTCCACGCCGCGGGTTCCTCGGCAGGCTGGCTTTCGTCCGCGATTGCGGGCAGCACGGCGAGCAGGGCAAGGCTCAGGAATGCGGCGCGAAGCGCCATCAGCAGAAGCTCCTTTCAGGTTCCGTAGATCAGACTCGGGAGCGGCCTGTCCGGTTCCATCGGGTGACTATAATTACATGATCAGCGCCATGAGCGACACGATGAACGTCATGCGATTCGAGGCCCATGGCAGGCGGCTGCGGGTTGACTTTTCCAAACCCGCTTCGATCGCGATTCCGCTGGATTTCGCGGGCCCACAGCCATCCTGCTTCGGCGCAGCGCGGGCGCAAGCCCGTCCGCTCGCAAGCCGGCGACTTTGTGGGCGACACCCGCGCCGGCGGCAGCTGCAACTGCGAGATCCTGACTCTGGCGCCGCATTGCAATGGCACGCACACCGAATGCGTCGGCCACGTCACCCGGGATCGCGTCGCAGTCAGCGAACGGTTGCCGGGCGGCCTCGAGCTCGCGCTCCTCGTCACGATCGCGCCTGCGACTGCGGCCGAGTCGAGCCGAGACAGTGATCCCGTGCCGCAGGCCCGGCGATCGCCTGGTGACCGCCGCAGCACTGCGCAAAGCCCTTGATGAATACCGGGGGCCAGCGCCCGCGCGCTCATCGTCCGGACGGCAGGCGGCGAGGGCCCGCACCGTGCGTACAGCGGCCCGGCGCCCGCGCCTTACCTCACGCGCCAGGCTGCGGCCTTCCTCGTCGAGACGCGGGATTGCGACGCTCGTGCTCGACCTGCCCTCGGCGGATCGCGCCGACGACGGCGGGAAGCTGACGGCGCACCGGATCTTCTTCGGCCTGCCGCCGGGCTCGCAGCGCGCGAGCGAGTCGCAAGGCCCCGCGCGAGCATCACCGAACTCGCCTGGATCGCGCCCGCGATTGCGGACGGACTCTACGTCCTCGACCTGCAGTTGCCGGCCGTTCCTCTCGGACGCCGCGCCCTCGCGGCCCGCTGCTCTACGCCGTGCAGCCCGAATGAATCCCGAACACTCGCTCGAGGCTGCGCGAGCGCGCGACGCGGCGGACCCGCGACCGCCCGGCGCCGTGAATTCCATTTTCCGCGCAAGGCCGACGGCGGTGAGGTCCTCTACCTCTGCGGCAATTCGCTCGGCCTGCAGCCGCGACGCGCCGCCGACGACGTGATGGCCTTCATGACGGAATGGCAGCGGCTCGGCGTGCTCGGCTACCGACGACCGGCAGGCCGACTGGCTGAACCTGCACGAGCGGCTCGCGCCAGACCGCGGCCGCGCTCGCCGGCGCCCGGCTGCCGGAAGTCGTCGTGATGAACTCGCTCACGATCAACCTGCACCTCTTCATGGCGGCTTCTACCGCCCGACGCGCGAGCGGTCGGTGATCCTCATCGAGCAGGGCGCGTTTCCTTCGGACCGATTATGCCGTGATGTCCCAGCTCGGCTGGCACGGCCTCGATGCCGCGACCTCGCTCGTGCAGGTTGCGCCGCGCGCAGGCGAGCAGCTCCTCCGTCACGAGGACCTGGTCGCCGAGATCGAGCGGCTGGGATCGCGGCTCGCACTCGTGCTGCTGCCGGGCGTTCAGTACCTGACCGGCGCAGCGGCTCGACGATTCGCTCGCTCGCCGGAAGCCGCGCACCGCGTCGGCGCGGTCGCGGGCTTCGACCTCGCACACGCGATCGGTAATCTTCCGCTCGCCTTGCACGACTGGAACGTGGATTTCGCGGCCTGGTGTTCTTACCAAGGTACCTGAACGGCGGGCCGGGCGCGACGGCCGGCGCTTTCGTGCACGAGCGGCATTTCGACTCGAAGGCGCCGCGCCTTTTCCGGCTGGTGGGGCAATGACATCGATTCGCGCTTCGAGATGGCGGCGGAATTCCGGCCGTACCGCGGTGCGGCCGGCTGGCAGGTCAGCAACCACCCGCTGCTCCGGCATATGGTGCCGCTGCAGGCCTCATTCGCGCAGTTCGCGGCGGCAGGCCTGCCAGCCCTGCGAGAGCGTTCGATCGCGCTGACCGGCTGGCTCGAGGCATCTGCTCGATGCGCGCCTCGGCGATCGCATCGAGATCCTGACGCCCCGCGATCCCGAGGCGCGCGCGGCACAGCTCGGTCCGCCTGCGCGGTACGGAGCGCGGCGGCCGCGCCCTCTTCGACCGGATGCTGGCGGCGCGGCCTGCACTGCGACTGGCGCGAACCAGACGTCATCCGGCTCGCGCCGGCCCCGCTCTACAACTCCTATGAGGATTGCTGGCAGGCGGTGGCATTGGTCGAGAGCGAACTCGACGGCACCGGAGCCTGAAACCCGACGGCCGCAGGGTGGCCGGAGGATCGAGTAAGCTAGGGTCACGAGTCCGAAAACGGCTGCCAGCGCGCGGTGCAACGCCTTCCCGCGCAAAAGACACCAACTTCCTGGGGCCGGCACCGTATTTGGTACATTGAATCACCATTGCCGGTCGTTCCGGCCTTCTGAGGGAGAGGCAACATGGCAGCTTCGGAGATCCAGCTCGCCCAGGACCAAGATCTGGCTGGCCGTCGTCGGCGTCGTCGGTGCTAGCCGGCGTGGCCTACGTGGCGAACATCTACCCGCCTTCGGACGGAGACCCTCGTCGGTTCAGTCGTTCCGGCAGAGCGTTACAGGGCCGAGACGTCGGCCACCAGCTCGAGCCGCCAGGTCCTGGGGGACGAGAGTGTCGCCCAGTTCATGCAGACTCGACCTTTATCGGGAGATCGTGTCCAACAAGGAATTGGCCGCTGTGTTTGCCTCGGATGCCTTCCGTCAGGCCCTCGCCAGCGACCAGTTCCGTGGGGCACCTCGCCAGCGATCAGTTCCGCCAGGCACTCGCCAGCGACGGCTTCAAGCAGGCGCTCGCCAGCGACAACTTCAAGCAGGCGCTCGCCAGCGACCAGTTCCGTGGGGCACTCGCCAGCGACCAGTTCCGCGCGGCACTCGCCAGCGACAACTTCCAAGCAGGCGCTCGCCAACGACCAGTTCCGTGGGGCGCTCGCCAGCGACCAGTTCCGTGCGGCCCTCGCCAGCGACCAGTTCCGTGCGGCGCTCGCCAGCGACCAGTTCCGCGCGGCCCTCGCCAGCGACCAGTTCCGTGCGGCGCTCGCCAGCGACCAGTTCCGTGCGGCACTCGCCAGCGACCAGTTCCAGCGCGGCCCTCGCCAGCGACGGCTTACAAGCAGGCGCTCGCCAGCGACAACTTCAAGCAGGTCATGGCCAGCGACCAGTTCCGCGCGGCCCTCGCCAGCGACCAGTTCCGCGCGGCGCTCGCCAGCGACCAGTTCCGTGCGGCGCTCGGCAGCGACCAGTTCCGCGCGGCACTCGCCAGCGACCAGTTCCGTGCGGCCCTCGCCAGCGACCAGTTCCGCGCGGCGCTCGCCAGCGACCAGTTCCGTGCGGCCCTCGCCAACGACCAGTTCCGTGGGGCCCTCGCCAGCGACCAGTTCCGCGCGGCGCTCGCCAGCGACCAGTTCCGGCGCGGCCCTCGCCAGCGACCAGTTCCGTGCGGCGCTCGCCAGCGACCAGTTCCGTGCGGCGCTCGCCAGGCGACCAGTTCCGCGCGGCGCTCGCCAGCGACCGGTTCCGCGCGGCCATCGCCAGGCGACGGCTTCAAGCGAGGCCATGGCCAGCGACCAGTTCCGCGCGGCGCTCGCCAGCGACCAGTTCCGCCAGGCGCTCGCCAAGCGACGCTATGAAGGCCGCCGCGCAGGCATGGTAGCCGGCTATCGTTGGAATGCTGAAGCTCCCAGGGCCGCCTGCGCACGCGCCGGCGGCCACTTTCTTGGTCACCCTTCATCGCGAGCCTGGCGGTCGCCGCGTTGCTGGCCGCCCAGCCGGTCCTCGCCGCTCCCTTCGTGATGGACGAGCTCGAGACCGACGAACTCCAGCTGCTCTCACCTCGCTCCCTTCCAGACCTATCTCACGCCCCTCGTCGCCAGCACCTTCCATAACTCCTGCAGTTCCAGCGGCGGATTTTCGACTGGACGCCGTCCGAAAAGACTCATGGTGCTGATGACCGACCTCGCGGACTACGGAAACGCGAGCGCGGGCGCCTCGCCCCACAACGGCGTCATCGTTTACGTCGCACCCCCGAGCCGTACGCTGGAGACGATGCCGAGCAGCGAGCGCATGTACTCGCTGATGAACCATGAAACCGTGCATGTCGCCAACGCGGACGTCGCCAACTCACGCGACCAGCGCTGGCGCGCGGTTCTTCGGCGGCAAGCCGCGCTCCGAACCAGGAACACCCGGAGTCGATCCTCTACAACTACCTCACGGTGCCGCGTTACAACGCGCCACGCTGGTACTTCGAAGGTGCGGGCGACATTCATGGAAACCTGGATGGCGGGGGCGTCGGCCGGGCCCAGGGCGCGTTCGACGAAATGGTGTTCCGCGCGATGGTCCGCGACGACGCGCATTTCTGCAGCAACCTCGGCCTGGTATCCAAGGGCGTTGCCACGGATTTCCAGACTGTCACCAATGCCTATCTGTACGGAACCCGGTTCGACACCTACCTCGCATACTGTCCATTCGCCGGAGGCCGTGGTCGAATGGCTGAAGCGCGGCGAAGGGAGCGAGGCGTACTACGTCGCGCCAGTTCGCCCAGGTATTCGGCGAGCCGCTCGAAACCGCGTGGGACGAGTGGATCGCGTGGGAGCATGAATTCCAGGAGGCCAACCTGCGCTCGGTGCGCGAACATCCCGTCACGAGCGGCCGCCGCGTCACGCGCCGGGCGCTCGGCTCCGTGTCGCGTTCCTTCTCACGACGCCGAAGTCGGATTCGATGATCGGTGCACGTTCCAGTATCCCGGCGTCGTTGCTTATGCCGGCGTGGTTTCGATGAAGGACGGCAGCATCCGCAAGCTCGTCGACATGAAGGGTCCGATGAAGTTCCGGGTGGCGTCGACCGCCTTCGATCCGGCCAGCCGGACGCTGTTCTACACCGACGACAACTACGACTCGTGGCGGGACCTGATGGCGGTGGATGTCGACACGGGTCATGCGCGCATGCTGCTGCAGGACGCACGCATCGGCGACATCTGCTTCGACGAGTCGGATCGCTCGCTGTAGGGACTGCGAACGCCTCAACGGTTATGTGACCCTGGTGCGCATCCCGTTCCCCTACACCAACTGGAACCAGGTCTACACCTGGCCCTATGGCGACGTGCCCTTCGAGCTCGACGTGTCGGCTGACGGCTCCATGCTGTCCATGTCGATCGGGACGATCGACGGCAAGCAGCTCCTGAACGTATTTCGCAGGGCAGACCTCGAGGCCGGCAAGGTGGAGCCCTTTGCCCGGTCCGATTTCGGCCAGGCCATCCTCGAGGGCTTCGTATTCACGCGCGATGGCCGGTACCTGTACGGCAGCTCCTATTACACCGGCGTTTCCAACATATTCCGCTTCGACCCCGCGACCGGCGAGCGCGAGGCGGTCAGCAACGCGGAGACCGGCTTCTTCCGCCCGATCCCGATGGCGGACGGGTACGCTGATCGTCCAGGAATACACGGGGGACGGCTTCGCGCCGACGATCATCGAGCCGAAGCCGCTGGAGGATGTCAGCGCCATCACCTTTCTCGGGGCACAGCTCGCGAGCAAGCACCCGATCGTCAAGCAGTGGGCCGTTGGCCCGCCCGAGGCCGTGGACCTCGAGTCGATGATCACGCACCGCGGCAAGTACCGGCCGATGCGCGAGCTCGGCTATGGCGACGGCTATCCCATCGTCGAGGGGTACAAGGATTCCGTCGCGCTCGGTTATCACGTTCGCCTACGCCGACCCCGCCCAGTTGCACAGGCTCGATATTTCCGCGAGTTACTCGGTGGACGACGAGCTGCCGTCGGAAGAGAAGCCGCACGTCAACCTGCGCTACGAGACGCCCGTGTGGCGCTGGGAGTACTGGCACAACGGGGCGTATTTCTACGACCTGTTCGGCCCCACCAAGCGAAGCCGCAAGGGAGATGCGTTCCTGGGCGAGTACAAGAAAGCGCTCATTTTCGACGATCCGCGCAGGCTCGACCTGTCGGTCCTGGGCGCTTATTTCACCGGGCTCGACACGCTGCCCGCTCAACCAGAACGTGCCGACCGACTTCAGCGACATCGTCTCCGGCGAGGCCAAGCTCGAATACACGGACACCCGCAGCTCGCAGGGGTTCCGTGGATCATGAAAAAGGCTTCCGGTGGGATCTCGCGGCCAACGTCGACCAGGCAGGTGGAGACACGGTATCGAGGTACCGTGGCGGCTTCGATTTCGGTTTCGCGCTTCCGCTCGAAACTCGTCCGTGTGGCTCTACAACTCCGCCGGTGTCGCCAACGGCAACTCGGACAACAGCCTGGCGAGCTTCTACTTCGGCGGATTCGGCAACAACTATGTCGACGACGGCGACGTCAAGCGGTATCGGGAGTACGACAGCTTTCCGGGCTTCGAGATCGACGCGCTCGCCGGTCGCGACTTCGGCAAGAGCGTGCTGGAGCTAAACCTGCCGCCACTCCGGTTCGAGGAAATCGGGTCTCCGGGATTCTTCCTGGACTGGGCACGGCCGGCCATCTTTGTCGGCGCACTCACGGCGAGGCCAGCCGACGGGTCAGGGCGCAGGACCGTCTACAACGCCGGCACGCAGGTCGACCTCCGGTTCACGGTGATGAGCCGGTTGAACATGACGCTGTCATTCGGGTACGCGGCCGGCTTCGAGGATGGCCGCAAGCTCGACGAAGAGTGGATGCTTGTCGCTCAAGATCCTCTAGCGCGAGCGCCTTTCATCCTGCCAACGAATGTCGCATGAACCCGCTGCGCCGAAATTGCACCGATTTTTTCACGGTTCGATTTCAGGCCCAGCAGGTAATACGAGGAAGGCAGCAGCCGCCGGCGACCAGCACCAGCATGACGCTGATACGGCCCTGGCTCGCTGCAATATTGAAAGTCGCGTGATAGGCGCCTGCCAGTACCAGCCCTTCGAACATCTTGGCTTCGTGATAAAGGCGTTCGCGCCGAAACAGGAAGACCCGGTGCAACAGGCGATATGCCGGCCCCCTGCCGCCATGGCCGCGTCGAACCTCCTCGGCCGAGAAATGCGCGAGGCCGTAGAAATAACCGAAGATTCCGGAGGCGACTGCGTGCATCAGCACCGTCAGGACCGAGCGCAGCAGCAGGGTCGGGACATCGCCCTCGACGAGCAGTCGCGGGAAGTAGAGGAGTACGTTCTCTGCGAATGCAAAGGCCAGGCCCACGATGATGGAAAACTCGATCGCGTCGTCGATCGACTGGATGCTGTCGTCATCAGTGAAGCGAACGATCAGGTGCTTGGAATACTCCTCGGCAAAGGCCAGGAAGATCAGGCTGAAAGCCACCACCGAGAGTCCGAACCAGTGAAATACGGCGATGAACAAGGTCAGGAACAGGCCGACGCCGAGAAAATTCAGCGGCTCCTCGTACAGCCCGGTAAACAGGCCGAGAGCCGCCGCACCTGACTCGCGGATGAAACCGATGACCGACCAGGCCGAAAGGGCAGCCAGCAACGCGACGTTGGCGTACCAGGCGATCTCGACGGACAGGGCGCCGAACGGATCGCGCCGGCCAGCGGCACGTCGGGATTCACGGTCGCCATCGCCCAGACCAGGAATGGCAGCGAAAAGAACATCAGCGACGCGCCGTGCACGACCTTGATCCACCGGTTCTCGTGAAGCAGGTAGATCACGTGGACCAGCGCAACGACCAGCAGCGTGCAGATCGCCATCACCGCGAAGGTCAGGTACACCTGCATGAAATTCAGGATTCGCAGCGTCAGCGTATCCTGCTCGACGACGTCGAGCAGGAAAGGCGAGGCTGAAGATCGTGGATATCGAGCTCAACTCCCTGACATTGCCGCTCGACAGGCCGGCGTCGGGATTGACCACTACCAGCGTGAGCACGGCGGCGAGCGTCGCGACCGCGACATTGGCAACCGTCCGGGCGGAAAGCCGCTCCAGCAGGAACATGAACAGCGAAAGACGATCAGGAAATGGAAGAGGTCTGCGAACTGCGTGCCCAGCGCGCCGAGATACCCGCGCAGCTGGTCAAGGCTGAGCGTCGCGGCCAGCAGCAGCAGTGCCGCGAGCAGCAGTGCGCCGAAGCGCAGCGGTATGTCGCCTGACCCGCTGCGTGATCATCTGAAAGAGCTTGATCACGCCGATCATCACCAGCGCGACGCCTGCCAGGAAGACGAGCAGGCTGAGCGCCTGTCGCATCGAGTCCTGGCCGCCGAGCTCGGCCGCTGCGGCCGCGTGAGCTGCAGCTGGACCCCGAGCCCCGCCATGAACAGCAGCAGCGGCACGACTGCCAGCGTGCCGAGCAGGAAGGTCACGATGACCAGCTGCCGCGACTCGGGGTTGCGGGAGATAAAGAACCACCCCCAAACCACCGAGGGGATCATGGCGATCCCGGCAGCCTGCAGGAAATTCATCGCTGTCACGTGTCGCGACGCCCCATTGACAATAACCCACGGCGCCCGCACGGGACTCGCCGTGCTTGTCGTGCGCTCCGGGCCGACGCTAGAGTGGCCGACGAAGCCGGCGGTCGCCGCACGCCGCGAGGGGATGTTACGGGATTTCGGGTACCCGGAGCAGCATCGGAGCAGGGGCCCCCGGCCCTGCCCTGCCTGCCAACTTGCCGGTCCCTCGCGTGTAATTGTTATGAGTGAGAACGTCGATGCAGCGCGGGTCCGGGATTGCCTGGCGGGCGATCCGCAGGCCTTCGCCGCCCTCGTCGGGCTGTACGAAAAGCCGGTCTACAACGTGGCTCTGTGCGCATGCTGCGCAACCCCGAAGACGCGAGAGACATCGCCCAGACAGTGTTCATGAAGGCCTACCAGAACCTCGCGAATTATGACCCGCAATACAAGTTCTACAGCTGGATCTACCGGATGGCGATCAACGAATCGCTCAACATCCTGCGCGTTCGCGACCGCAATGCCGGGCCCGTCGATGAGCGGCTCCCCGCGGATGACGCCGGTCCGTCCGACCTGCTGGTCGAGGATCAGCGGCGCGACGTCGTGCTCGAAGCGGTTGGGCGGCTCAAGCCGGAGCACCGCGCCGTGATCGTGCTCAGGTACTTCGTGGACCGCAACTACGAGGACATGAGCGAGATCCTCGGCATCGACGCGAAGACCGTCAAGTCGCGCCTCTACACCGCGCGGCAGCTCCTGAAGGAGCAGCTGGCGCCTGCGCGGGGCCCTGTGACCATGGACAAGAGCCAGCTGCAGGAACTGATTCAGGCCGATCTCGACGGCGAACTGTCCGTCGCGGAGCGCGCTGTGCTGGCTGCGCCTGCTGTTGCAGGATCCGAGGTCGCGGCGCCTGCATGCGAATTCCGGCGGACCGACCAGCTGCTGCGCAACGTGGCGCGGCCGAGCCGCCGCCTGGCCTTCGCGACGGACATTCTTGCGGGATCCGCGCAGTCGGTGCGCACCGGAAATTCCGGACAGCGGCAGCGCGGCCTGCCCGCTCTACCGCATGGCCGCTGTCATCCTCGGCGGACTGCTGATCGCGGGCCTCAGTTACGTCTTGATCGACGCCCAGGTGCCGGGTACGGACCTGCAGGGATCGCTCATGGCGCCGCAGGGCCACCTGTCGTTGCGGGCCGAGGGCGCCGAGATCAGCGCCTCACTCCGCCGCGACGGCGAGAAGCTCAGGCTCGAACTCAACTCGTCGACGACGATTCCCTGCGAGATCATCGCGAGGATCGACCCGGCGACGACGACCTTTGTCGGCAAGACGGGCGATGCGGCGCTGACCGCCGCGAGCGGCCAGGTCACGGTCGTGCCGGCAACGGGGAGCCGAAAGTCGTGCTGGATTTCTCCGGCGCGGCGCCGATTCAGCTGGAACTGCGCGCCGGTGGGCGGCTGCTCGGTGAAGGCAGCCTGTCGGTCAGCAACGCGCGCTAGGTGCGCCGCAGAACGCCTGACGAGCGTCACGAAGCTGAAAGGCCAGGCGTGCCTTGCATCGGCGGCATGCGACTTCGCGAGAAAACCTCACGCCATTCTCCGCGGTTGAATCCGCAAGCCGCGTATCGCCTTCCACGTCAGCGTGCACCTCGGTGAGTTCGAGCCGGCCGATGATCGGCCAGCTGAGGAGAAGACCTCCGCGCCGCCGATCACGAAGAGTTTCGAGCTTGCCGGCGCTTGCGCGGGCAGCGTCGAGTGAGGTGCACCGTCTCGCAGCCGGGCGCGTCCAGGCGGGATTCCGGTCAATACGAGATTGCGCCGGCCGGGCAGCGCCTTGCCGATCGATTCGAAGGTCCGCCGCCCCATCAGCACGCTATGGCCGAGCGTGATCGCCTTGAAGCGCTTCAGGTCGTCCGGGAGATGCCAGGGCAGGCCATTGTCGCGCCCGATCACGCCGTTGTCGGCCATCGCGACGAGCGCGACCGGCGCATCGCTCATGCTTCCCGCTCAGACCGCGACGGTCGCGTGGATCGCCGCCTGCGGCTCGTAGCCGAGGACCTGGAAATCCTCGAACCGGTATTCGGCGACATCCAGCAGGCCTGCGCAGCAGCGCTAGTGTCGGGAGCGCCTGCGGCGTGCGCGCAAGCTGCAGGTCAGCCTGCTCGAGGTGGTTGAGGTACAGGTGGCAGTCGCCGCCTGTCCAGACGAGGTCGCCGACCAGCAGGTCCGCCTGCTGCGCGAGGATGTGCGTCAGGAGCGCATACGAGGCGATGTTGAAGGGAACGCCGAGGAAGATGTCGGCAGCTGCGCTGGTAGACCTGGCAGCTGACAGGCGGCCGTCCGCGACGTGGAACTGCATGAACGCAGTGGCAGGGCGCGCAGCGCCATCTTCTCGAGGTCGCCGACGTTCCAGGCGCGTCACGATGATGCGCCGCGAATCGGGTTCCTCGCGGAGCTGCTGGATCACGCGGGCGATCTGGTCCACGTGTCGGCCGTCCGCCGTCTGCCAGCGCGCGCCACTGCCGTGCCGTACACCGGGCCCGAGCTCGCCGTCGGCGTCGGCCCACTCGTTCCAGATCGTGACGCCGCTGCTCCTGCAGCGAGCGCACGTTCGTCTCGCCGCGCAGGAACCAGAGGAGCTCTTGCGATCACGGACTTGAGGTGCACGCTGCTTGGTCGTGACGAGCGGGAAGCCGGCGGAAAGATCGAAGCGCAGCTGATGCCCGAACACGGACAGCGTGCCCGTGCCCGGTGCGGTCCGTCTTGCGGCTGCCGCGTTCCCGCACGTGGCGCATCAGGTCGAGGTAGGCGCGCATCTCAGGCGGTGTTCCCGGAGGTCTCGCGCCGAGTGTACGCCCAGGCGAGCATCGAGAGCGCCGGCGAGCAGCACCGGCAGGGATAAGATCTGCCCCATGGTCAGCCATCCGAAGGCGATGTAGCCGATGTCCTGGTCGGGCAGCGCGCACGAACTCCACCGCAATGCGGAATATCGCATAGAGCGTCAGGAAGAGCCCGGCCGGCGCGAGCCTCGGCCGCGGCCTGGCCGTGAACCACCACAGGATCGCGAACATCACGATGCCTTCCAGTGCATCGCCTCGTAGAGCTGGGACGGATGCAGCACTCTCGCCCTTGTACAGGAAGCCCCAGGGAGGTCCGTCGGCTTGCCCCAGAGCTCGCCGTTGATGAAATTGCCGATCCGGCCCGCGAGCAGGCCCGACGGCCGGCAGCGGGGCCATGAAATCGCAGACGTCCGCGATACGGCGGCCGCGGCGGCGCGCGAAGGTAGGCGATCGCCACCATGACGCCGACGAGGCCGCCGTGGAACGACATGCCGCCCTGCCAGACGCGGAAGATCGCAGAGCGGATCCGCACGCAAGCGCATCGAAGCCGTAGACGAGAATCCAGCCGATGCGCCCGCCGGCGATGACGCCGACCGCGGCGAAGAAGATGAGGTCGTCCACGTCGATCGGCTTCCAGGTGGAGCCCGGCATGGCGGCCCGCCGGCGCGCGAGCCACCAGCCCGCGACGAAGCCGACGACGTACATGATCCCGTACCAGTGCACCTTGACCGGGCCGACCGCGAGTGCGACCGGGTCAACATCGGGATAGACGAGCATCAGCTCGTCACCCGGAACAGGAAGGCGCGCAGGTAGCGTGTTTCGTCGATGGCCGGGTGGACGGGATGGTCCGGCGACTGGCCGCCGACAGTGACGAGCTGCGCGAAACGGTCGAGATGGCGCGATGCGCGCTGGACGGCCTCCACGAGCTCGCCCGGCGCGAGGTGATAGGAACAGGAGCAGGCCAGGAGCAGCCCGTCGCGGTCGAGGAGCTGCAGGGCGAGCTGGTTGATGCGCCGGTACGCCGCGAGGCCCTTCGGGTGGTCCTTCTTGCGCTTGATGAAGGCCGGCGGGTCCACGACGATGGCGTCGAAGCGGCGCCGTTCGGCGATGAGCGCCTCGAGCGTCTCCGAAGGCGTCGCCCTCCAGGAGCTCGACGTCGAGCGCGTTCGCATCCGCCGTCGCCGACGCCGACGTGAGCGCCGGCTCCGACGAGTCGACGCAGGTCGCGCTCGCCGCGCTCGCGCGCAGGGCCTGCAGCGCGAAGCCGCCGGCATAGCTGAACACATCGAGCACGCGCGCGCCTCTGGCCTGTCGCGCGAACAGCGCGCGGTTCGCGGTCTGGTCGAAATACCAGCCGGTCTTCTGCCCCGTGGTGAGCGGCACGCGGAAATTGACGCCGCCTTCGGGCACCTCGACGACCTCCGGAATCTCGCCGAAAGCCGCGGCCACGCGTCCGCTCGAGGCCCTCGAGCTCGCGCATGGGCGAATCGTTCTTCCAGACAGCGCCTTCGGCGCGACGACCTTGACGAGCGCCTCCTCGATCTCGGCCTTCAGGCTTCCATGCCCGCCGTGCCGATCTGCGCGACGAGCACATCGCCGTAACGGTCGACGACGAGGCCCGGCAGCAGGTCGGCTTCGCCGAAGACGAGGCGGTAGTACGGCGAATCGTGAAAACGCTCGCGCAGCGCAAGCGCCACCTTCAGGCGTGTGCACGAGCAGCGACTTGCCCGGCAGGTAATCCGGATCGCGCCCGAGCAGGCGCGCGCTGATGAGCGTGCGCGGGTTGACGTAGGCGTAGCCGAGGAACCGCCCTGCGTGCGAGCGCACCTGCACCTGTGCGCCCGGCTCTCGAACGCCGTGAGCGGCGTCGCGTCGACGTCCACTTCATTCGAGAAGATCCAGAGATGGCCCGCGTGGAGGCGGCGCTCTTCCTCCCGCTTCAATACGAGCGGGGGCAGCGGCGCTGCGCGGCCGCGGCGGCGGGTTCAGGGAGGCTCGACATGCGGGAGAGAGCGCGGTGGCTATAGTGAACGCAATTCTACCCGACCGCGGCAGCATCGCATGCAGGGAAAGGCACCGGGAGCGCCGCGCAATCGCCTCGCGGACGAAACGAGCCCGTATCTCGTGCAGCACGCCGCGAATCCCGTGGACTGGTATCCCTGGGGCGAGGCGCGCGGTCGCGCGCGCGCGCGAGCTCGACCGGCCGATCCTGCTCTCGATCGGCTACTCGGCCTGCCACTGGTGCCACGTGATGGCGCACGAGTCGCTTCGAGGACGAGGCGACTGCGCGCCGTGATGAACCGGCACTTCGTCAACGTCAAGGTGGATCGCGAGGAGCGGCCCGACCTCGACAAGGTCTACCAGCTCGCGCACCAGGTGCTGACGCAGCGCGCGGCGGCTGGCCGCTCACGATGTTCCTCACGCCGGACGACCTCACGCCGTTCTTCGGCGGCACCTATTTTCCGATGCGCCGCGCTACGGCATGCCGGCGTTCGCAGGATCTCATCGGCGCGTTGCCGCCTTCTACCGCGACGAGCGCGCAGGCGTCGCCTCGCAGAACGCGGCAGCTGCGCGGCGTCTTCGCCGGACCTACAGCGCCGCCCGCAGCCGATGCGGCGGAGACGATGCACTCGTGCGCCGCTCGACAAGGCGCGCGCGAACCTCGCGGCCTCCTTCGATCCGCGCTTCGGCGGCTTCGGCCCGGCGCCCCAAGTTCCCGCATGCCGCTTCGATCGAGCTGTCTGCTGCGCGCCGAGAGTGATCCAGAGCGCGGTCCACTGGCGTTGCTGACGCTGCGGCGCATGGCGGAAGGCGGGATCTTCACGACCAGCTGGGCGGCGGATTCTGCCGCTACTTCCGTCGATCCGTTCTGGATGATCCCGCACTTCGAAAAAATGCTCTACGACAACGGGCCCCTGCTCGCCCTCTGCGCTCAGGCGGCCGGTCGCTGACCGGCGATCCGTATACTGCGCGAGGCCGCGATGGCGACGGCCGGCTGGGCGCTCCGTGAAATGCGCGCGCCGGAGGGCGGTTTCTTCTGCCGCCCTCGACGCGGACTCCGAAGGGCACGAGGGCCGCTTCTACGTCTGGCAGCGCGACGAGGTTGAGCAGCTCCTCGCGACCGGACGAATTCCGGGTCGCTCGCGCGCCGCTACGGGCTCGATCGCGAACCGAATTTCCAGGGCGCCTGGCACCTGCATGCCTTCGTCGCGCTGGAGCGCGTCGCGGCAGAGCTCGCGATCACGGTTGAGAGGAGCGCAGGCCCTGCTCGATTCAGCGCGCGGGCAACTCTTGCAGAGCGCGCAATAGCGCATCCGGCCCGGCGCTCGACGACAAGATCCTGACGGCGTGGAATGCGCTGATGATCCGCGGCCTCGCCATCGCGGGGCGCATGCATGGAAACCCCGGCGCTCGTGGATGCGGCGCTCTGCGCCGTGGACTTCCTGCGCAGCAATGCCTGGCGCGAAGGCCGGTTGTACGCCAGCTGGAAAGGCGGTGCCGCACGCTTCCCGCCTACCTCGACGATCTACGCCTTCCTGCTCGACGCCTTGATCGAGGCGCTGCAATCGCGATTTCGCGTGGAGGACCTGCACTTCGCCGTGCGAAGTCGCCGACGCGCTCCTGTCGAAGTTCGCCGATCGCGAGCGCGGCGGATTCTGGTTCACGGCCACGGGCGAGGATCCCCGCTCTACCGGCCGAAGAACTTCGCCGACGATGCGATGCCCTCCGGCAACGGGATCGGCGCCCAGGCGCTCGGCGCGTCTCGGCTGGCTCACGGGCGAGAGCCGCTACCTCGAGGCCGCGGAGGCGCGATCCGGGGCGCGCATGCCTCACTCGCGCGCGCGCCGGAGGCGCATGCCGCGATGCTGAACGCGCTCGACGAATACCTCGACCCCGTCGAGATCGTCGATCGATCCGCGGCGCGGCGGCGGAAGCGCAGGTCCTGGCAGGCGGCGCTCGCGCGCGCGTACGCGCCGCGGCGCCTGGTGCTCGCGATTCCGTCGGATGCGGTGAGGCCTGCCGGAAGCGCTCGCAATGAAGCGGCCGCGGGATCGCACCGTCGCCTACGTCTGCCGCGGTCCCGTCTGCTCGGAGCCGATCGAGCGCCTCGATGCGCTCAGCGCTTCACGACCGTGAACTTCGCAAGCCCCGGATCGTCGGTCGCAAAGCGCGGCAGCCGGTCGCCGACTTCGCACCACTCGGCACGCTGGTCGTAGAAGACGTGGCATTGCGGCTCGCGGTCGATCGGGCCCGGAATCGCCGTGCCGCGCGATGTGCATCTCGCCCGGGCAGAGGGTCGAGGCGAAGAAGAGCGTCGTGCCGCAGGTCGGGCAGAAGCCGCGGCGGCTCTGCTGCGAGGACTGCGTACCAGCGCGGTTCGGCCGAGCCCGGCAGGAACGCGGAAACGCTCTTCGGCCGAGCCGACCCAGCTCACGAAAGCCGCGCCATGCGCCTCGCGGCAGTAACGGCAGTGGCAGTGCGCAAAGAAGAGCGTCGGCGGCGCGATCGCAAACCGCACCGCGCCGCAGAGGCAGCGTCCCTCGAATTCCGTCATGGCCCGGCCCGTCGCCCGGCACAGACTCGCGAGGGCGTAGAGCAGGACGCCGCCGAAGAGCGCAAACAGGCCGTAGCCGCTCGTGCCTCCCGGCAAGCGGCCCGCCATCGGCTCGGCGAAGAATGCAAAGAACAGCATCGCGGCGCTTCCCGAGCGCGCAGCAGCGAGCCGAGTATCGCGGCGACATGCCGGCGCGCGCCGTCGGCAGCAGCATAGTGGACGCCCATCGCGAGAGTTCACGAGCCCCGCCGACATGAGATAGATGTGGCGCGAATTGAAAAGCAGGCGCTGGTCCCAGTCCATCTTCATGACCGGCGGCTCGTGCGCGCTTCATCAGCATCCCCGTGATCAGGAACGCGACGATCGCGATCAGGCCGACCACGAGGTGCGCCATGCGCAGGCTGCGCTGCATCCGGCTAACATAGCATCCGGTGAACGCGCAGCACGAATTCCTCCCCTGCCCGGCATGGCCGAGGTGCAGGCCGCGGCAGGCCGGCTCGCCGGCGTCGCCCGGCGCACGCCGCTGCTCGTCGCAACGCCGCTCGACGAGAAGACGGGCGGGCGGCTTCTCATCAAGGTCGAGTCGCTGCAGCGCACCGGCTCGTTCAAGATCCGCGGCGCCTACAACCGGCTCGGTGCAGCTCGACGGCGCCGCAAGGCGCGCCGGCGTCGTCGCCTTCTCTTCCGGCAACCACGCCCAGGGCGTCGCCGCCGCGGCGAAGATGCTCGGCATTCCCGCGACCATCGTGATGCCCTCGAATGCGCCGGCGACCAAGCTCGAGAACACGCGCGCGCTCGGCGCCGAAGTCGTGCTGTACGACCGCTTCACCGAGGACCGCGAGCAGATCGCCCGGAAGATCGTCGCCGAGCGCGGCGCGACGCTCGTTCCGGCCTACGACGATGCGCAGGTCGTCGCCGGCCAGGGCACTGTCGGGTCTCGAACTGATGCAGCAGGCGGCCGAGCTCGGGTTGAAACCGGACCAGGTGCTCGTGCCCACGAGCGGCGGCGGACTCACCGCGGGCACCGCCATCGCGGTCCGCGGGATCTCGCCCGAAGCCGTCGTTTACGGCGTCGAGCCCGAGGCCTTCGACGACACGCGCCGTTCGCATGCGCGGCCGGCACGCTCCTCACGAACCCGCCGAGGCGCGGTCGATCTGCGACGCCTTGCAGTCCTCGCCGCCGGGCAAGATCACGTTCGCGATCAACCGCAAGCTGCTGGCCGGCATCCTCACGGTCAGCGATGCGGAGGTGGAGACGGCGATGGCGACGGCCTTCCGTCACCTGCGGCTCGTGGTCGAGCCGGGCGGCGCGGTCGCACTCGCGGCGGCACTGGCCGGCCGGATCGAGCTTTGCCGGCCGGACGACGGCGATCGTGCTGAGCGGCGGCAACGTCGATGCCAGCGACCTTCATCGCGGCGCTAAGCCGTTAGGTTTCCTCGAGGAATTCGACCTTTCCGGTTTCCAGCGAGTACCAGGCGCCCGTCACGACGAGCCCGTCGTTCGCGATCAGGCCCTCGATGATCGCGGAACCGTGCCGCAGTTGGTCGACCGACGCGCGCACGTTGGCCGTCATCGCCGCATGCTCGACGGCAAGCGCGCCTTCCGCTTCGTGGCGCGCGACGAGCTCTTTCACGCCCGGCTTGATGCGATCGACGATCGCCCGCTGGTTGGGAGACGGGTTCACCGTCGGGCGGTGAAGCTCTTCGATCGTCGCCGCGATCGCCCCGCAGGACGAATGCCCGAGCACGACGACGAGGCGCGTCCCGAACCGGTCCGCCGCGAACTCGACGCTGCCGATCAGCGACGGCGCGACGATGTTGCCGGCAACGCGGATCACGAACAGATCGCCCGGACCCTGGTTGAAGACGAGTTCGACCGGCACGCGCGAGTCCGAGCAGCCGAGGATGATCGCGAACGGCTCCTGCGCGGCGGTGAGCTTTGCCCGGCGTGCGGCCGTCAGGAGGCGTGCCGGTGCCGCGCGCATGCGCGGCAAGCGGACGTTGCCCTCGCGCAGCTTCTGCAGCGTCAGCGGCCGAAACGGCCCGCGTCAAGCGCCGATCTCCGTCTCCAGCTGCGCGATGAACGCCCGCAGGAAATCCGTGCGGCGCTCGGCCTCCCGCCTGCCCGCTCGCGTCTGCATCGTGCCCGCGAGTTTCAGGAGCTTGGCGTAGAAGTGATCGAGCGACGCGCCGCGGTCGTCCGGCGTCCGCGACCGGCAGAACGGATCGTCGCGTTCGTAGAGCGGGCGGTCGAGCGCGCTGCCGACCGCGATGCAGCGCGCGAGGCCGACGGCGCCGAGTGCATCGAGCCGGTCGGCGTCCTGGACGACTTTCGCTTCGATCGTGCGCGGAGCGATGCCCGCCGAAAAACTGTGCGCCTCGATGGCGTGCCGGATGTCCGGCAGGCAGGCGGCCGGGTAGCCGGCGCGCCTCGAGGAAGCGGGCGGCGTGCTCCGCGGCCAGCTGCGAGGCGCGCGGGCGATCGGGCGAGTCCTTGGCGACGTGCACGCAGTCGTGCAGCCAGGCGCGCCGGCAGCACGATCTCGAGGCGCGCGCCCTCCTCGGCCGCGAGCTTCAGCGCCGTCGCGACGACGCGCTCGAGGTGCACCGCGTCCGTGGCGCAGGATCCGCGCCCGGCTGTGCGCTGGCAGAATTCGCGCAGGCGCGGCTCCCAGTCGCGGCGCAGGCTCAAGGCAAGGTCCTCGGGCCGCGCACTCATCGCCGCGTCCTGCTGCGCCGTGCGGGTGCCCGGCGCCGCGCCGATCGTGCGCTGCGCTTCGCGAGCGCAACGCCCATGGCCTCGCGCGCCCAGGCGGCGAGCTCGTCCGGATCCTCCAGCACCTCGGCCGGCACCTGCCAGTAGCCCATCGGCTTGTCAGGGTGGTCCGGGTACGGACAAGAACGGCTTCGACCCCGCGCTTCTCGTAGCGCTGGCGCGTCGATTCGTCCGCGCTTGAAGTACAGCGGTCGTCGTCGATCAGCGCGAAGAAGAGCCCGTCGAGGTAGAGGCCGACGCCGCCAAACATGGCCCGCGACGTGACGCGCCCTGCGGTCGCCAGTTGTTCGAGCACGAAATCGCGGAAGTCGTCGCTGACAGCCATGCGGCTAGTCTAAGCCGGCCGGGCCGCGAACGCGCCGAGCACGCCCGCGACATTGGCGCCGATCTCGGCGACCGCGTAGCCGCCCTCCTGCACGAGTACCGTCGGAAGCCCGAGACCGGCCAGGCGCGATCCGATCAGCGGGTAATGGCGCGGTGGCGAGCTTGAAACCGCTGATCGGGTCTCGTTCGAATGTAGTCGACGCCGAGCGATACGACGAGCGCATCCGGCGCGTAGCGGCCGATCGCTTCGAGCGCGACGTCGAGCGCGCCCGCGTACGCTGTCCCAGCCCGTGCCCAGCGGCAACGGCAGGTTCAGCGTGTAGCCCGCGCCGCGGCCGGCACCGCGTTCATCGGCGTAGCCGAGAAAGTACGGATACTCCGAGTCCGGCGTGCCGTGCAGGGACACGAACAGCACGTCGTCGCGTTCCCAGAAAATCTCCTGCGAGCCGTTCCCGTGGTGATAGTCGATGTCGAGCAGGGCGACGCGGCCGCAACCCTCGTCGATGAGGTACTGCGCCGCCAGCGCCGCGTTGTTGAGGTAGCAGTAGCCGCCATAGACGCTGGTGGATGCGTGGTGGCCCGGCGGGCGGCACAGCGCGTACACCGCGGACTTGCCCTCGCGCACCATCGCCGCCGCGGTCATCGCCGAGTGCGCCGCCGCGAGGGCGGCGTCCCAGGTGCCTTCCATGATCGGCGTGCTGGCGTCGAACGCGTAGTACCCCATGGACCCGCTGATCCCCGCGGGCTTGCGAGTCGCGCCGCAGGCCGCGCGCCGGAAAGCCGCTCGGCAGCATGCAGCCTTCGCGGCCCTCCGCATGCCAGCGCGCAAACGCCGTGCGCAGGAATTCGACGAAATCGGCGTCGTGGACCCGATGCAGCCGGGATTCCGGAAATTCGCGCGGCGGCGCCTGCTCGAATCGTGGCCGGCCTGCAAGGCCGCCAGGATGTGGTCGACGCGGGCGGGCGTTTCGAACGTCGGCACGAACTCGCCGCGGTAGAGTTCCTTGCCGCCGTCGTGGCGGGCATGCAGCGGCGAATAGACGAAGATCATGCGGGCCCGCCGCTCATTGCGACTTTCCGAGTGCAGCGTGGATGCGGTCCCGCAGGTCGCGATGGCGGTCCGCGTCGAAGGCGGGCGCAGCGTCCCAGTCGTACGCCCAGGGCTGCGCGGTGCTGAGATCCGGCAGGTTCGTCGTGAAAACGCGGGATCACGTGCGCATGCAGCGCGGGATCCTGGTTGCCGTAGATCGCATAGTTGATGCGCACGGCGTGCGTGACGGCAAGGACCGCATCGCCGAGCGAGGCCATGTCGGCTAGGAAAGCGGCGCGCTCCGCGCCCGCGAGTGCGTTCAGCGTCGGCACGACCGGGTCCGGCAACAGCAGGCAATAGCCCGGCAGGAACTGCCGTTCGCCGAGCACGGCCCAGCCGGAGGCGAGCCGCGCGACGAAGGCGGGATCCTTGCCCGCCCGCAGGGCGTCGACGCGCCGGTGGATCGGAGGTCGTCACGAGCTTCGGAACACGAAGTACACGGCGCCGACGATGCACAGCGCCGCCCAGAGGTAGTCGAGCTTGAGCCCCTGGCGCATGAAGAAGACGAGAAAGGGCACGAACACGATGAGCGTGATGACCTCCTGCAGGATCTTGAGCTGCGGCAGGCTCATGACCGTGAAGCCGATCCGGTTGGCCGGCACCATGAACAGGTACTCGACGAGGGCGATGCCCCAGGACACGAGCGCAGCAAAGTACCAGGGCTTGTCGTTCAGCTCCTTGAGGTGCGCGTACCAGGCGAACGTCATGAAGACGTTGGACACTACGAGCAGGCCCGTCGCCTGCCAGAACGCACTCGGCATGCCGCAATCTCCCCGCCCTAGCCCGACCAGCTGCGCACGCGACCGACGTCGAGGTGCACGAAATCCGAGCTCGGGATAATAGCCCACGCCGCCCGCTGCCCTCGCGAGCGCGAGGTCGCGCAGCCTGTCGAGCGGCAGGCCCTCGAGCCTCACGTCGATTGCCTTGCCTTCCATATGCAGGCTCTTCGACGAGACGCCGTCGCTCGTCGCGGCGAGCATCGCGTTCGTCGCGGGCGAACGGTAGGCCGAAGATGATCTGGTAGCGCGGCTCGACGCCGGCCGCTTGCTGCGAGCGACGAGAGCAGATCGAAGAGGCGCGCTTCGAGCGGCAGGACGTCGCCCGTGCGGAAATCGCGCAGCAGCCAGTCGAGCCGCCCAAGCTCGCCCGGCCGGTAGCCGGCTTCTGTCCGGTACACCGTGTCGAGGACCTCGCCGGTATGCGTGTGCACGAGCACGAGCCGGCTTCCGCGGCCGGTCTCCGCGCGAGCCGGCCAGGTCGCGATCGCCGCGGCGGAGAAGATGAGCGTGAGAACGCTGCGGCGCGCGCGGCAGCCGCAGGACAGCTCAGGTTTTTCCGGGCTCGACATTGACGGCGATGACCTTGGCCCGCGGGAAGAAATTGAAGTCGGTCGCGCAGGCAGACGTATAGCGCGCCGATCTGCCGCGCGAGCAGGCGTTCGCCGATCTCGAGCACGGGCATCGGCAGGTCTTCCGCCACGACATCGAGGCTGTCGCAGGTCGGGCCCGAGATCACGCAGGCCTCGCGCGGGCGGTCGGTCCCGCGCAGCGGTTCAACCGGAAAGCGCATCTTGTCGTACAGCTGCCCGCTGAACGTGCCGTAAATGCCGTCGTCGAGGTAATACCACCAGCGCCCTCGCGCCGCGCGCGGCCCATCACGGTCGAAAGGCTGATGGCCGCCGGCCCGCAGATGAACCGGCCGGGCTCGGCGATCACGCGTATGCCGTCCGGCAGGCGTGCCAGCGCCGCGCGTATCGGGGCGCAATAGCCATCAATTGCGCGGCACCGGTTCCAGGTAATCGATCGGGAAGCCGCCGCCGATGTCGAGCACTTCGAGCGCGAAGCCCCGGGCCCGCGCCTCCGAGATCAAGCGCCGCAGGTGTCGATCGCCTCGACGTACTTGTCCGGTTTGACGAGCTGCGAACCGGCGTGGAACGAAAAGCCTGTCATCCGGATCCCGCGCTTGGCCGCGTACTCGACCAGCCCGACTGCCGCGTCCGCGTCGCAGCCGAACTTGCGCGACAGGTCGATGACCGTGTCGGGATTCCGGAAGGAGATGCGAAGCAGCAACCGGACCCGCGCGCGGCAGGCGTCGAACTTGGCGATCTCCTCGGCGTTGTCGACGACGAAGGTCGTGACGCCGCAGTCGAGCGCATGACGGATGTCCGAACCGCGCTTGATCGGGTGCGTGTGGACGCAGCGGCTCGCCGGGATGCCGGCGTCCCGGACGAGGTCCACCTCGCCGTTCGTCGCGAGGTCAAACCAGGAGCCCTCGCGCGCGAGCGCCTGGACGACCGTCCGGTCGGGCAAGGGCTTCAACGCATAGTGCAGGTCGACGCCGGGCAATGCCTTTCCGAGCGCGTGGTACTGGCGCCGCAGCAGCTCGCAATCGATCACGAACAGCGGCGAGCCGAACTGGACGACGAGCGCCTCGAGGGCGTCGGGTGCATAGGGCGCCGCAAGGCGCAGGTCCGTCTTCAATCCGTGTTCTCCTCAATCGAGCAGAGGATCGACCAGAGTCAGCAGGCGATCAAGTGCGCCGCGGTTCGCGTCGAGCACGGCCTTGCCGGCCGCGCCCATGACCTGGCGCAGGTTGCCGTCTTCAAGGAGGCCGATGACGGCGTGCGCAAGCTGCCCGGATTCCGACACGACGAAGGCCGCGCCGGCGTCCATCAGGAGCTGGGCGATTTCCTCGCTATTGAAGTTGTGAGGCCCCGTCAGCACCGGGCAACCGACGGATGCGGGCTCAAGCAGGTTGTGTCCGCCGATCGGCACGAGGCTGCCGGCGACGAAGGCGACGTCGGCGGCCGCGTAGAAAGTCATGAGCTCGCCCATCGAGTCGCCGAGCAGCACGCTCGTCGACGGCGAGGATCGCCGCGCCCGAGGAGCGGTTGGCGAAGCGTTCGTGGCGCTTGGCGAGCAGGTCGTCGCACCGTCTCGAAGCGCTGCGGGTGGCGCGGCACGAGCACGAGCAGCGCATCCGGGAACTTCTCGACCACGCGCCGGTGCGCGTCGAGCACGATCGTCTCTCGCCTTCGTGCGTGCTGCCCGCGACCCAGATCGGCCGGCCCGGCGCATACCGCTCGCGCCAGCGCTTGCCCTGCGCCTCGATGCCGGCGGGAGGCTGGAAATCGAACTTGATGTTGCCGGTGATGTGGGTGCGGCCTGTCGTCGCGCCGATGGACTGGAAGCGTTCGGCGTCCGACTCGCTTTGCGCCGCGATCAGGATCCCGTGCGAGAGCGTCTGGCGAAAGAGCGGCACGAGCCGGCGGTACTTGCCGACCGAACGCGGCGAGATGCGCGCGCTTGCGAGCACGAGCGGTACACCGCGCCGGCCGCACTCGCCGTACAGGTTCGGCCAGAGCTCGGTTTCCGAGGATCATCGCGAGCTTCGGCTGCGCGCGGTCAAAGAATCTCCTTGACCGAGCCCGGCAGGTCGAAGGGCACGTAGCGCAGCAGCACTCTGGTCCCCGAACAGGAGCGCGCGCGCGCAGCCCCCGTCGGCGTCACGGTCGTGAAGCAGGATCTTGTAGCCCGGGTGGCGCTTGCGCAGCTGCAGCGATGAGCGGCTGCGCGCGCCTGCACCTCGCCGACTGAGACCGCGTGAATCCAGATCGTCGGGCCGGCGATGGTCGGCCCGAACCCGAATCGTTCGCGCAGGCTCCCCGCGGTAGGTGGGATCGCGCAGTGCCCCGCCAGACCTGCACCAGGACGGCGAAAGGCGCGGCAAGATAGATCAGTACGTTGGTAGAGGTAGTACATCGGGCCTCACGCATCGTGCGCGAGGCGCAGGAGCGCGAAGCCGACTTTCCAGTCGCCCGCATCGCTGCTGATCTTGGCGAGGCTGCGCGCGAGGCGGTTCAGCACGCGCCCGCTCCACGACCCGGGCTGCCGGAGCCGGCCGCGGTCGAAGTCGAGCACCCAGACCTCGCGCTTCTCGCCGAGCATGATGTTGCTGGCGTTGAGGTCGGCGTGCTAGTACGCCGGCGTCGTGGAAATGGCAGAAGACAGCGGCCGATCGCGGCCCAGCGCGCGTCGTCCATCCGCTCGGCCGCGAGCATCTCGGACAGCGGGCGGGCGCCCTCGAGACGCTCGGTGATGAGCTCCGCGCCGTACGTCAGGAACCCGCGCCGGTAGCGCGCCGCGATCGGCGCCGGCACCGGAAGCCCGCGCTCACGCAGCGTCGCCGAGCAGGCGCAGCTCGCGAAACGAGCGCGTGCGTTCCTCGCCGAGCCAGAGGTATCGGTCACGCGCGAACGCGCGCCGCCACGCCGCCGCGCAGGTAGCGGCGCATGACCCAGCTGTGGTCTTCGTTGTCGATGAACTGGATGGACCCGCGCCCGCCCGACTGCTCGCGGAGCGCCCTGTGCGTGCCAGTGCGTGGGGTCGAACAGGAAGCTCGCCCGGGACCGCGACGCAGTTCGGGATCGAAGAGAATCGCGCCGCGGTCGATTGCCAGCCGCTCAAGCATCGTCAGTCAGCGCTTGAGGACGTACTCGGAGCTGCAATACGGGCATTTCGCGAAGCCCGTCGGCTCGATGGGCAGGTAGACGCGAGGATGGCTGTTCCAGAGCGACATCGAGGGCATCGGGCAGGCGAGCGGCAGGTCGGCCGCCGTCACGTCGTAACGCTCGCGCGCGTTCGGCGGTTGCAGGTGGCTCTCGGCGCTCATGCCGTGATTATACGGGCGCCGGGTCCTCGCCCGCGACCATCACGCGCCCCAGACCGCCGCCACCGCTGACCGGATCGCGGCGAGTTCCCGCGCGTCCACGACGGCCGGGCGCTGCTCCAGCGACAGGTGGTGCGCCGCTTGCCGGTACGCGCGGTAGGCGTCCACCAACCGGTCGATCACGCGGTGATCCACGAGCGCCGCCGAGCCGACGGACTCGAGCTGGCGGATGGTATCGGGAAATTCCGCGAGCGGCGGGTACCGGGAGACGTGTTGCAGGACCCAGTACTGCGCGAGGAACTCGATGTCCGCGATGCCGCCACGGTCCTGCTTGAGATCGAACAGGCCATCCCGCGGCCGCGCGGTGTCTCGCCGCGCATGCGCTCGCGCATCGCGACGATCTCCTCGCGCAGCGTTCTGGCGCTTGACCGCCTCGATCAGCACGGACTTGCGGATGGCTGCGAAGGCGGCGCCGAGGGCGGCGTCCCCGCGATCCAGCGCGAATGCAGGAGCGCCTGGTGTTCCCAGGTCCAGGCCTCGCGCCCGCTGGTAGTTTTCGAAGACGCCGATCTGTGTGAACGCGAGGCCGCCCTTGCCGGAGGGTCGCAGGCGCACGTCCACCTCGTAGAGACGCCCCGCCGCCGTGTGAACCGTCAGGAGGTGCACGAGCGCTGCGCGAGGCGCAGGAAGAACACTTCGTTGTCGACGACCTTCGGGCCGGCCGTCTGCTGGCGCTCGCCGGCGGAGTCATGCAGGAACACGAGATCGAGATCCGAAGCGTAGCCGAGTTCCATGCCGCCGAGCTTGCCGTAGCCCGCGATTCCGACGCGCGCGGTCCGGGCTCCATCCGCGTCTTCGCAGTGCGGCGCGCCGTATTGCGCCGCCGTAGTGCCGCCATGGCGAGTGCGAGCGCCTGCTCGAGGATCAGTTCGGCGCGACGTCCGTGAGCCGGTCGCTCACCTGCATCAGGGGCAGGCGGCCGGTGAGGTCCTGCATCGCGACGCGGAAAGTCGCGGCGCGGCGGAACTGGCGCAGCGCATCCACGCGCTGCTCCTCGTCGCTGCCCGCGTGTTCGAGGCGGGCCGCAAGCTCAGCCGCAAATTGCGCGCGGTCCGGCAGGGATCTCGGCGACGCGCGCATCGAGCAATTCGTCCAGCAGGAGCGGATGCGCGGCGACCTGGCGCGCGAGGTAGTCGCCGAGGTTGCAGATCTCGACGAGCTTCTCGAGCGCCTGGGCATTTTCGTTGAGCAGCGCAAGGTAGGCCGTTCGCCCGCCGATCGACTCGATGATTCGAAGCAGCCGCGTCAGCACGACCTTCCCATCGCCCGCCGCTCCGCGCCTCGATCCTTGCGACGGCAGCGAGGATTCGCGGCAGCAAGGTCGCAAGCCTGCGCCTCCCGAATTCGTCGAGGCGCCTGAAGTAGCGCGGACTTGCGCAGCTCGAGCAGCATGCGGGCCGCGGCGGCCGGATCGGCGAGGACCGAGGCCCGCGAGGTCCTCACTCCACCTGCAGAACGGAGGGCTCATCGGCCCACAGCGCCTCGAAGCGCGCGACGGATCCGCGCTCCGCGGGATTGCCGCGGCCCAGCACCACGTTGCCGAAGTGGCTCGTGACCCGCCGTCGCTCCGCATCGAGCGCCGCCGCGAAGGCGTCCCAGTCCGGGAAGCCCATCGCGAGAGCCAGGCGCAAGCGGCCCGTCTCATCGACGGGCAGCGCATGATGTCTGGGCATCGTCCACCATCTGCAGGCGGTTCTCGACTCGCCGCAGGAATGCATAGGCCTGCTGCAACTCGCTGACGGTCTGTGCCGGCAGGAGCTTTGCGCCCGCGAGCCGGGGCAATGCCGCCAGCAGCGATGCCGTCTGCAACGCAGGTTCCGTGCCGCCGCGGATGAGCTGCTGCGACTGGACGATGAACTCGATTTCCCGGATGCCGCCCGGGCCGAGCTTGACGTTGTCCGAAAGCTCGCGCCGCTCCACTTCGCGCGCGATCATCGCCTTCATGTCGCGCAGGCTTTCGTAGACGCCGAAATCCAGGTAGCGCCGGTACACGAACGGGCCGCACGGCCGCGTCATACAGCGCGCGGTAGCGCGCGGCGCCCGCTGATCGCGCGCGCCTTGACCCAGGCATAGCGCTCCCAGTCGCGGCCGTGCTGCTGGAGGTAGTCCTCGAACGCGCCGAAGTTCATCGCAAGCGGTCCCGGCTCGCCGAGCGGGCGCAGCCGCATGTCCACGCGGAATACGATGCCCTCGGCCGTGCGCGCATCGAGCAGCCGGATCAGCGACTGCCCGAGCCGCGTGAAGTACTCCTCGTTCGAGACGACGCGGGCGCCGTCCGTCTCGCCGGTCTCGGGAAAGAGGAACACGAGGTCGATGTCGGAGGAGAAGTTGAGCTCGCCGCCGCCGAGCTTTCCCATGCCGATGACGAGAAGTTCCTGCGCCTCCCCTTTCGCCGAGCGCGGCGTCCCGAAGCGCGCGTCGAGGCTCCGCCTCGCGAAGTCGAGCGCGGAGGCGATGGCGGCGTCCGCGAGCGCGGACAGCTCGCGCAGGGTCTCCTCGAGCGGCGCGAGGCCGGCAAGGATCGCGCCAGGCGATGCGCACGAGCTCGCGCCGGCGCAGGCGCCGCAGCGCATCCATGAACGCCGCCTCGTCGGCGCCGGCGATCCCCGCCGCGAGCGCGCGCGATTTCGCCGGCGTGCCGCGCGCGGTCCGAGCTCGCCCGTCGCGCGCGAGCCCCGGGAGCAGGCCGGGATCCCGCTCCGCGGCTTCGGCGACAAAGCGGCTTGCCGCGAAGACCGCCGGACGCGCGGCCGCAACGCCGGCCGGCAGGCCTACGGGGCTCTCGCTCAATCGGCGTTCACGGCGCAGGTGTCGGAGCCGCGGGCGTCGAGGGCGGCAGTCGTGGGGGCGGCAGTCGTGGGGGCGGCAGTCGTAGCAGGCCGCGCCGTCTTCAGCGCCTCGTCCAGCATGCCGACGAGCGCTTCGCGGCTGTAGGTATAGTTCTGGCCCTCGTTGAGCTGCACGAGCTCCTGGATGGCCTTGCGAATCGTGATCTCGGCCTCGTGCTGGTCGGGTACGACCATGTAGCGGCGCTTCGGCACCGGCTCGAAGAGCGCCTGCTCGACGGCCAGCGCGACCTCGTCCGGTTCCTTGTAGCGCGAGCGATCGGCGAGCTTCGGGTCGCCGCCCGTGCGTGCGACCGCCGAGACACCGATCTGAGAGTTGTAGTTGCCCGGCTCGATGAGGCTGACGGCAACGCCAGAGCGGCTCCACCTGAGCGGCGAGCGAGTCGCCGAACGCCTCCACCGCGTGCTTGCTCATGCTGTACACGCCGAGGTTGGCGGACGAGAGGATCCCGAGATCGAGCTGATCGTCACGATCCGCCCCTTCGAGGCGGCGATGAGCGGCAGGAAAGCCTTGGTCATGCGGAATGGCCCGTAGGCGTTCACGTTCATCACGAAGTCGAAGTCTTCGTCCTTCAGGTCCGCGAACGGCCCGGCGACCGCCACGCCCGCGTTGTTGACGAGTCCCCACAGCCCGCGCCCGCCCTGCGTGACGGCCGCGACAGCGGCGGCGATTTCGTCCGGGCTTCGTGACGTCGAGGCGCATCGCCTGCACGTTCTTGATGGCATTGAGCGCCGCGATGTCGGCGTCCTTGCGCGCGCCGGCGTAGACGAAGTAGCCGTCGGCCGCGAGGCGCTCCGTGATCTTGCGGCCGATGCCCGTGCTCGCGCCGGTCACGAGAATGGCCTTCTGGCCCTCGGCGGCGGGTGCTTCGGCACGCGCCGACGGGACGGCAAGCGACAGGACGACCAGGGCCAATGCTGCAATTCTCATGCGTGTTCTCCAGCGTGACAGGCATTGAGCCGGTTCAGGGCCGGCCGGGCGTGAGGTTTCGATCGCGCGCCGCAGTTCGTCGCTCGCCGCGGCTTGCTTGTCCGCGGCGTCGCCCGCGAACTTCTCCGGCCGCCCGATCGGCGCCTTCGAGTTCATGCCGGCAGCCTCCCGCATGCGCGCGCGGCGCAGGCCCGTCGACGGCAAGCCCGAAATGCGGCACGACGGTTTCCCAGGCGGCGCCGGGAAGCGATCCGTACTCGACAAGCGTAGCCGTGCGCGGGCTCGAGGCAGCCCGCCGCGTCGCAGAACGCGCCAGTAGAGGCGCGCGACGTATTCCTCGCGTGAGCGCGAAGCGCCCTCGGGGTCGATCGCCCTCACGAATGGCGCCGCCGGCTGGTCGCCATCCCATATCCAGCCCGCCGGCTTCTTCAGGAGGGAGACCGAGACTTCGACGGGATCGCGCAGGCACAGGACCCACGGCGTCGCCGGGAACGCCTCGGCCACGAGGTCGCAGTAGAGCGTGTTCCAGCTCGTGAGCTTCAGCACATAGGGCTTGCGCGCATGACCCGCAAATGCGGCGCCGAGCGAACGCAGCGCGGCGACGAGATCCGATCGCGGCCACTTGTGCGGCGGCAGCAGGATTTCGTTGACCGGCAGCGGTTCGGCGTAGACGACGAGGCCGACATGCTGCTTGAGGAGCTGCGAGACGAGCGTCGAGCCGCAGCGCGCGACGTGGAAGACGATGCCGGCGGGCGAGGTGCCCGTCGCGATCCCTTGCCGAGGTCCTCGCGGGCGATCTGCACGACCGACTCGCGCGCCGGGATGCGCGCGATCGTCTCCTGCATGAAGGGATCCTGCAGTTCCGACGGCCGGATCTCGCGCAGCGAGAAATAGAGGCCCGTGGCGTGCAGGGCCGCGCGCGCCGGCAGCCAGTCGCCTTGCATCGCCTGCATCCGGGAGACTTCCTCGACAGGAGCGGATGGCCAATGGTAACGTCCGGGCGCCATGGAATTCGCGGAATTTCTCGCGCCGTTCGATGCGGGCACGTTCCGCTCCCAGGTCTTCGGCCAGCGCCCGCTGCATATCCAGCGAAATGGCGCGGGCGCGTCGCTCCTGCCCTGGGAGCGCTTCAACGAGGTGCTCGCGCTCACGCCGTACTGGAACGAGGAATCGCTCAAGGTCTATCTTCAAGAGCCGCGCGGCGCTGCGCGAGAATTACTGCGACACCCAGGACCTGCGGCCCGGCGCGAACGCCCCGTCAACCCGGCGAAGCTGAAGGCGCTCATGGGGCTCGGCGCGAGCCTCGTCGCGAACCAGTTCCATCGCGTGAGCCCGGAGGTCGGCGCGGTCGCCGCCATGCTGGAGCGCGAGTTCGCCTCGCGCGTCGTCGCGAACGTCTATTGCTCGTTCAAGGGCGTGCAGGCCTTCCAGACGCACTTCGACCTGCACGACGTATTCGCGGTGCAGGCCGAGGGTGAAAAGACCTGGCGGATCTACGAATCGCGCGCCGACGCGCCGGTCAATCCGGTTGCCGCCGGGCGACGAGTGGGAGAAGTGGCTCACCGACACGCGCGGCAAGCTCCTGTTCGAGGCGCACATGAAGCCGGGCGACATCCTCTACCTGCCGCGCGGCCAGTACCACGACGCCCTGACCGGCGCACAGGCGTCGCTGCACGTGACCTTCGGCGTCTCGCCCGCGACCGGGCTCGCGGTGTTCAAGCTGCTCGAGAATGCGCTGTCACGGGAAAGCGAGTTCCGCGCCTACCTGCCGGATGCGCGCTCCGAGCCGCAGCTGCGCGAACGGCTCTGCGAAGCTCGCGGACCGCATCCGCGCGGTGATGACCATCGCCGGCCTTTGCCGTCGACGTGACGAATCTCCAGCGCGACCTCGCGCGCCCGCCCGCCGAGTACGAACTGCCCGCGCAGCTCCGTCCTGCCTGGTACTCCGTCGCGATCCGCGCGCAGGTCCTGCGCCGTGACGGCGGCTATGCGGTCGCCTTCGAGGGCGGCGAGATCCCGGTCGGCGCGACCTACCCGACGATCAGTGGATGCTGAAACAGCGCATGTTCTCCGTGGACGACGCGCTTGCGCGCCAGCCGGGCGTGGACCGCGCGGCGATCGCGGCCGACCTCGAACGCCTCGAAAGAGCGGGCGTCATCGTCGCGACCGAAATGCGGTGAACGCGCCGGATTCGATCGAGTCGATCGCGCTTGCAGGCGACGCAGGCGTTCCGGCAGCGTCGCTATCGCGAGGCTGCCGCGGGCTACGAGCAATGCGTCGCCCGCTCGCCCGGATCCCCGCGTTCCATTTCAATCTCGGCACGGCTACGCGAACTGTCGGGCGACCTGCCGGGCGCGATCGGCGCCTATCTCGACGCGTTCCGGCTGAACCCGAAGGACGGGCGGCTCGCGCTGTTTGCCGGCGCCGCGCTCGAGGCGGCCGGCCGGCGCGACGCGGCGGCGACGCTCTTCTCACTGGGCGACGACATCGACCCGGCGGTGCGCCGCGCCAAGGATCGTGCGGACCTCGATCCCGAGATCCGCCGGCGATCGGCGGTCGCCGACTCGCGTGATCCGCGAACATTTCACGCGGCTGCACGCCAGCTCGATTGACACGCTCGAATACGGCGCCACTGCGAATTCCGGCGTCGGCGCGCGAGCGGATCTCGCGCGCGTGCGCGGTGCCATCTGGGTCCAGACGCATGACAAACCCTTTGCAGTACCGGACGCCGGGCCAGCAACCCAGCCTCTTCTACATGCCGGATCTCCCGGCCCGGCGCCATCACGCCGCGCGAGCGATCTCGCCTGGGCGGCGCGCCAGATCGAGGCGTGCACGGCCGAGGTGCGCGAGGAGTACCTGGCCGCCGTCAGCCGCCGGCGCGCAGCACGCGCCGTATGTCGATGCAAACACCCGCTCGCCGATCTGGCGCGAGCTGCGCGGGAATGCGGACTGGTCGTCGCTGCACCTTTACAAGGTCGCCGAGGAGACGCCATTCGCGAAGCTGTTCCCGAAAACGCTGCAGGCGCTCGAAGCCGCCGACGTCGTCCGCGTCGACGGCCGGCCGGTGGAGCTCTTCTTCTCCAGGCTGAAGCCCGGGACGCACATCCCGCCGCACTTCGGGATTGCGAACAACCGGCTGACGCTTCACCTGCCGCTGATCGTGCCGGGCGACTGCGCGATCCGCGTCGGCAGCGAGATGCACAGCTGGCGCGAAGGCGAGCTCTTCGCTTTCGACGACAGCTTCGAGCACGAGGCGTGGAATCGCTCGAGCGAGGACCGCGTCGTGCTGATCTTCGAGTCGCACCACCGGACCTCAGCCCCAGGACGAGCGCCGGGCGATCGAGTACGCCATCGAGGCGCGAGGACGCTGGCTGAAGGAACGGCGCGTTCCGGCCTGACATGACGTCGAATTCGCGATGCCGGACCATGATCGTGATCGCAGCCGCGCTCCTGCCGGCTGCCATCGCACGGGCGCGCCAGACGTCAGTCGACGCGCTGCCGCGCGACGTCCGCCGTGCCGGGCGGCGTCGTGACGCTCACGCATCGACGCGCCCGCCGACGTCCGCCCGGTCGCGACGCTCGACGGCGCCCGCGTCTGGTGTTGCGCGAGGATCGAGCGCTGGCTCGCCGATCGTCGGCATTCCGCTCGACACAAAGCCCGGGCGCCAGGGAGCTCGTCGTCGGCCAGCGGCGGCAAGATCGGCGCGCCTCGGATTCGACGTCGCCGCGAAGGCCTACGACGTCGCAGAAGCTCACGGTGGCGCCGGGCCAGGTCGATCTCTCGAAGCGCGACCTCGAGCGCGTTGAGAGCGAGAAGCAGCGAGATCCGCCGCGGCCCTCACGGACGTATTCACGGATCGGCCGCCGGCATCGCTCCGCCTGCTGCCGCCGGTGCCCGGCCAGCGCTCGAGTTCCTACGGCCTGCGGCGCTACTTCAACGGCCAGTCGCGCAGCCCGCACACCGGGATGGACATCGCCGCCGCGACCGGCACGCCGATCGAAGCCGCCGCGGCGGGAACGGTCGCCGACGTCGGCGACTACTTCTTCAACGGCAACACGGTGATTCTCGATCACGGCTCGGGGCTCGTGACGATGTACTGCCACCTGAGCCGCATCGACGTGAAGCCGGGCCAAGGCGTCACTGCGGGCGAGACAATCGGCGCCGTCGGCGCCACGGGTCGCGTCACCGGCGCGCACCTGCACTTCGGCGTGACGCTGAACGGCACGATGGTGGATCCGGCGCTCTTCCTGCCGCCGCAGGCCAGCGCCGCAGAAATAAAAAGGCCCGGGAGTCGCCTGCCGGGCCCGGTGTCACCGGGGACGGGTATCATCGCGGGCAATGTCGACCGCGGAGATGCGCCCAATGAACTTCGCTCTCGCACGCACTTCGACGGTCGGGCTCCTGCTGACCGCTCGCCTCCTGCGTCCCGACAGGCGCGTCCGCCATCAAGCCGCCCGCAGACGGCATCTACGTCCCGGCCGCCGCGACCCAGTCGGAAACGGACGAATACACCCGCTACGAGCTGCTCGCGCCCGACAGCGGCAAGTTCAGGATCACCTACGAAGTCACCGCCACGACCGCCGGTGCCCGGACATTCTACAACCCCATTCGCAAGGGCAGCGCCGCAACCGACGAGAGCCGTGCTCGACGCGATGACCGGCAAGCCGCTGCACTTCGAGATCGTCAGCGGCGCCGACGCGCGCAAGGATCCCTTGATGCCCGACGCCGATCTCGGACACCGAACTACATCAAGGTGACGCTGGCGCGGCCAGTGCCGACGAATGGCCAGGGACGCCTCATCATCCTCAAGACCTACGAGGACAGCGAAGAGCTACTACCTCGACGGCAAGACGATCGTGTTCGATCGGCCGCTCGGCATACGTCGCGCAACAAGGTCGTGCTGCCCGCGGGCTACGAAGTCGTCGGTCTCACGGTGCCTTCGCAGATCATCACCGAGAGCGGACGGCCGAATCGCGCATCAGCTTCGTGAACGGCATCCGAAGGCGAGGCACCGTTCGTGCATCCGCGCGACCAAAGGCGCGCGGACCGGCGCAACGGCAGCGCCGAAGGCTGCCGCGCAAGCAGCGCAGCTGGGAATCGCCGTTCGAAGGCGAGACCGAGGAGGATCGCCTCTCAGAGCGCGCGCATCAGGATCGCGACATCGTCTACTTCCTGCAGCAGCCTGAGACCGCACTGCGTTCGCGCTCTATCACGACTACACCGAATCGCGTCCAGGCATCAACGGCTACGCCAACGTCGTTCGCAAGGGCAGCACGGCCAGCAATCCGTCGGCGAGCATTCTCGATACCGGCGAACAGCTGCAGGCGAGGAGATGAGCGGACGCCGAGATGGCGCGACTCGAAGATCAATGCCGGCGAGCCCGTCGACCCTGACGCGCGCGTCGTCGTGATTCCCTTCGCCGCCGATGCAAGTCGGGACAGTCGCTGCGGCTTCGGATCGCCGAGACCTATACCGCACCGGTCAGCTACGGGCTGGACGGCGACGAGCTGGTGTTCGACCGCAGCCTCGGCAGACCGCGCAACGCCGTCGTGCTGCCGTCGGGCTGGTACTGCACGTTCAGCTGCGACTCCGGCGACGGTGAGTCAGCTACCGGATGGACGCGTGCGACTCGACTATTGGAACGGCCGGCCCGAGCCGGTGGCCGTGCTGCTCAAGGCCCGTCGTCGCGTCGTCCCGTAACAAAAAAAGGCCAGGAGTCGCCTCCCGGGCCTTTCGTTCGAGCCGTAAAGCCTGGCGGCTTTACATGTCCATGCCGCCCATGCCGCCCATGCCGCCGCCCGGCGACGGATGGTCGTGCTCATCCTTCGGAGCGTCGGCCACCATCACTTCGGTCGTCAGCAGGAGACCGGCGACGGATGCCGCATTCTGGAGCGCCAGGCGCGTGACCTTGGTCGGATCCAGGATGCCCATCTCGATCATGTCGCCGTACTCGCCGGTCGCGGCGTTGTAGCCGAAGCTGCCCTTGCCCTCGCGGACCTTGGCGAGCACGACCGAGCCGTCTTCACCGGCGTTCTGCACGATCTGGCGCAGCGGCTCTTCGATCGCGCGCGACAGGATGCGGATGCCGACGTTCTGGTCCTCGTTGGCGCCAGTGAGCTTGTCGAGCGACTTCGCTGCACGCGGACCAGCGCAACGCCACCACCCGGAACCACGCCCTCCTCGACCGCCGCACGCGTTGCGTGCAGCGCGTCCTCGAGACGGGCCTTCTTTTCCTTCATCTCGATCTCGGTGGCCGCACCGACCTTGATCACGGCGACGCCGCCGGAGAGCTTCGGCAACGCGCTCCTGCAGCTTTTCCTTGTCATAGTCGGAAGTGGCTTCCTCGGCCTGGCGGCGGATCTGCTCGATCCGGCCCTTGATTTCAGCAGGCTTGCCTGCGCCGTCGATGATCGTCGTGTTTTCCTTGTCGGCGACGATCTTCTTGGCCTTGCCGAGGTCGTTGAGCGTCGCCTTCTCGAGCGACAGGCCCACTTCCTCGGCAATCACGGTGCCGCCCGTCAGGATCGCGATGTCCTTCAGCATTTCCTTGCGACGGTCGCCGAAGCCCGGCGCCTTGACGGCGCAGACCTTGACGATGCCGCGGATGGTGTTGACCACGAGCGTCGCGAGCGCCTCGCCCTCGACGTCTTCGGCGATCACGAGCAGCGGCTTGCCGGCCTTGGCGATGCCCTCGAGCAGCGGCAGCATCTCGCGGATGTTCGAGATCTTCTTGTCGTACAGGAGGACGTACGGGCCCTCGAGCTCGCTGGTCTGGTTCTGGGCGTTGTTGATGAAATACGGCGACAGGTAGCCGCGGTCGAACTGCATGCCCTCGACGACCTCGAGTTCGTTCTCGAGACCCGAGCCTTCCTCGACCGTGATCACGCCTTCCTTGCCGACCTTTTCCATCGCCTCGGCAATCTTCTTGCCGATCGCCTCGTCGCTGTTCGCCGAGATCGTGCCGACCTGGGCGATGGCCTTCGAGTCCTTGCAGGGCTTGGAGAGCTTCTTGAGCTCCTCGACCGCCGCCGTCACGGCGAGGTCGACGCCGCGCTTGACGTCCATCGGGTTGATGCCCGACGCGACGGCCTTCATGCCTTCGCGGATGATCGCCTGCGCGAGCACGAGTCGCGGTGGTCGTGCCGTCGCCGGCTTCATCGGAGGTCGACGAAGCGACTTCCTTGACCATCTGCGCGCCCATGTTCTCGAACTTGTCCTTCAGCTCGATTTCCTTGGCGACTGAAACGCCGTCCTTGGTGATGGTCGGGGCGCCGAAGCTCTTCTCGAGCACGGCATTGCGCCCCTTCGGGCCCAGCGTCGCCTTGACGGCGTTCGCGAGCAGGTTGACGCCGCGGACCATGCGGGTGCGCGCGTCGTCTGAAAATCTGACTTCCTTGGCTGCCATGATTGCGATGTTCCTCTGATTACTTTTCGATGACGGCCATGACGTCTTCCTCGCGCATCACGAGGAGCTCGTCGCCGTCGACCTTGACTTCGGTTCCGCCGTATTTGCCGAACAGGATCTTGTCGCCGACCTTGAGGTCGAGCGGACGGACGCTCCCGTTCTCGAGAATCTTGCCCTTGCCGACTGCGACGATCTTGCCGCGGATGGGCTTCTCGGCAGCGGTGTCAGGGATCACGATGCCGCCGGGTGATTTGCGCTCTTCGTCTTCGCGCTTGACGATCACACGATCATGAAGCGGACGGATCTTCATGGTTCAACACTCCTTGGAAAATCGATTGTTTAGTGCCCAGGAGAGGCCCGCTCTAGCGGTTAGCACTCTCCCCGGTCGGGTGCTAATGATAGGGCCCAAGGATCGCAAATTCAAGCACTGTCGAGCGTTGAGTGATAAAGAATGGTAACCAATTGAATATGTAATGACTATTTGACTTTCCCGCCCAGGTCCCCGCGCCGCCGTCGATGCGCGAAATCGGGCAAGCCGTCGCGACAAGCCGCCGACAGGCGGCTAACCTCTTGCCCGCCTATGACGAAATCTCAAGACGGTGCTCGCCATTTTCGCGCTCGCCATCGCAGGCGCTGCCGCTGCACAGGGCCTGCTGGGACCGGCCTCCAACGAGGACCAGTTCCTCCACGTGGACAAGGCCTTCGTCTTCGGCGCCAGCGCAGACGGCGGCGATCGCCTGCGGCTCGACTGGCAGATCGCGCCCGGCTATTACCTCTTACCGCCACCGGGTTTCCGTGAAAACGGCGACCGCGGGCTTCACGCTCGGCGCGCTCGCGATGCCGGACGGCAAGAAGAAGACGGACGAGTTCTTCGGCGACGTCGAGGTGTACTACGACTTCCTGAGCGCGACCGTGCCGGTTGCGCGCCTCGCGAGCATCAACACGCCCATCGAGATCACGGTCAGCTACCAGGGCTGCGCCGATGCGGGCCTCTGCTACCCGCCGGTCACGAAGACGGTCGCGCGTGCAGCTGCCGGCAGCCGGCACGCCGGCGCCGGGCGCCGATCCGCCCGGCGGCGCGACGTGCGATGGTGTCGGAACAGGACAGCCTGTGCGGATCTCATCACGGGCGGAAGCCTCTTTGCAGTCATCCTGAAGTTCTTCGGCTGGGGGCTCGTGCTCGCGTTCACGCCCTGCGTCCTGCCGATGATCCCGATCCTGTCCGGGATCATCGCCGGGCAGGCGAAGTCGGCGACGCCGGGGCGGTCTTTCCTGCTCTCCGTCGTCTATGTGCTCGGCATGGCCCTGACCTATGCGATTGCCGGCGCGGCCTTCGCGGCCGCCGGACAACAGGCGCAGGCGTTCTTCCAGCAACCCTGGATCATCATTTCCTTCGCCGCGCTGTTCGTGATTCTTGCGCTCGCAATGTTCGGGCTCTACGACCTCAAGCTCCCCATCGGCGCTCGAGACGCGGCTCGCGGGCGCCTCCGGACGGCAGCGATCGGGGACCTTCGCCGGCACGGCGATCATGGGCGTGCTTTCGGCGCGCTCGTCGTCAGCGCCTGCGTCGCGCCGCCGATGGTCGCGGCGCTTGCCGTGATCAGGCCAGAAAGGCGAGATCCTGCGCGGCGCGATCGCACTCTTCGCCATGGCCATCGGAATGGGATTCCCGCTCGCTCGTCGTAGGCGCAGGCGGCGGCCGCTTCCTGCCCCATGCGGGTCCCTGGATGACGACGATCAAGGCGCTGTTCGGCGTCCTGTTCCTCGGCGTCGCCGTGTGGATGCTCTCGCGCGTGCTGCCGGGCAGCTTGACGCTCGCACTCTGGGCCCTGCTCGTCATCGTGGGCGGCTATTACTTCGGCGGTTTCGGGCGCATGGGCCCTGGCGGCGATGCCGGGCGGCTCGTCGCGCGCGGCTTCGGACTCGCGGCCATCGTCTGGGGAGTCCTCATGCTGGTGGGCGCGGCGGCCGGCGGGCAGGACCCGTTCCAGCCGCTTCGCGGCGCGACCTTGCCGGGGCTCGCCGGCGCGAAGCCGGCCGCGGGCAGCGAATCGCTGCCATTTCGCAAGATCGCCTCGGTCGACGACCTCGATCGGGAGCTCGAGGCGGCCCAGGCGGCCGGCAAGCCCGCGATGCTGGATTTCTACGCGGACTGGTGCGTCTCCTGCAAGGAGATGGAAGAAGTACACATTCTCCCTGCCCGAGGTTCAGAAGGATCTCTCCGGCTTCGTGCTGCTCAAGGCGGACGTGACGGCGAACAACGAGGCCGACCAGGCGCTGTTCGCGTCGCTTCGGCGTCTACGGACCGCCCACCACCGCATTCTTCGGCGCGCACGGCGGCGAGTGCCGCCCGTTCCGTCTCGTCGGCTTCGTGAAGGCGGACGCATTCCGCTCGCATCTCGCCCGTTTCGCACGCGAATGCTGAAATGACGGGCGGCGGCCGCTGGGTCTCTCGTCCTGCTCCTGGCCCTCGCCGCCGGCATCGGCGCCTACTACGCGAGTCGCGCCTGGCTGGCACCGCCGCCGGTCGAAAGCCCGCCAATGCCGACGGTCGCAGGCTGCCGTCATCCCGACCGGCGGCCCGATGTGACGCTCGACGGATCGCGACGGCAAGCCGCGCAGCCTCTCCGAGTGGAACGGCCGCCCGCAGGTCATCAATTTCTGGGCGACCTGGTGCGCACCCTGCCGGCGCGAGATCCCGATGCTGAACCAGCTCGCGACCGACGGCGCTCACCCGCGAGATCGCCCTGATCGGAATCGCGATCGATTTTCGCGAGGACGTCCTGACCTACCTGAAAGCGACGCCGATCGACTACACGGTGCTGATCGGCGAGCAGGACGGGCTCGACGCGGCCCGCGCCTTCGGGCATGGAGTCGCTCGGGCTGCCGTTCACCGCCTTCGTCGACAAGCAGGGCCGGATCGTCACCATGCACCTTGGCGAGTTGCATCGCCCTGCAGGCCGACGCCATCCTGTCGATCGTCCGGCCCTGGATGCCGGCCAGATCGATCTGCAAGACCGCCCAGGCCCGGATCAAGGCAGAGATCCCGAAAATCGGCTAGGTTGGCGCCAGATCGCCGCCGTTCGACCCTCAATCGACGCCTTTTCTGGACAATCCAGGCATTGTCCAGTTGAATGTCGCCGCATGCCTCGCATCCTGCTGATCAATGGGCCCAACCTGAACCTGCTCGGCCGCCGGGAGCCCGGCTGGTACGGCGACGTCACCCTTGCCCGCGATCGAGGAGCGCCTGCGGCTCCTCGCCACGCAGCGCGGGGCGACGCTCGATACATTCCAGAGCAACGCCGAGCACGAACTGGTTGACCGGGTCCAGGCGCTCGCCACTTCGCCCGTGGACTTCGCGATCGTGAATCCGGGCGCCTTCACTCACACGAGCATTGCCTTGCGGGACGCCCTGCTCGCGGTCACGGTGCCCTTCATCGAGGTGCACCTGTCCAATGTGCACGCGCGGGAGCCGTTCCGGCAGCACTCCTATTTTTCGGACATCGCGGTGGGCAGCATCGTCGGCCTCGGGGCGCAGGGCTACGAGCTTGCGCTCACGGCGGCGCTCGACCGCCTCGAACGTCCTTCCGGGGGAACGTGATGGATATACGCAAGATCAAGAAGCTCATCGAACTCCTCGAGGAGTCGGGCCTGGCCGAGATCGAGATCACCGAGGGCGAGGAGTCGGTGCGCATCGCGCGGGTGATGCACAGCGCGCCGGTCGTGACCCAGTACGCGGCGGCGCCGGCCGCCCGCCCCTGCAGCTGCTGGCCCCGGCCGCGCAGGCCGCGGCACCCGCTGCTGCGGCGCCGGCTGCGCGTGACGAGAAGCTCGTGACGGCGCCGATGGTCGGCACGTTCTACGCCTCTCCGGCGCCGCGGCGCGAAGTCCTTCGTCGAGGTCGGCGAGGAAGTCCGCGTCGGCCAGGTGCTCTGCATCATCGAGGCAATGAAGATGATGAACCAGATCGAGAGCGAGCGCGCCGGCAAGGTCGTCGCGGTGCTCGCCAAGAACGGCGAACCGGTCGAGTTCGGCCAGCCGCTCTTCGCGATCGAGTAGGCGGGATGCTCGACAAGATTGTCATCGCCAACCGCGGCGAGATCGCGCTTCGTATCCTGCGCGCCTGCCGCGAGCTCGGCATCAAGACGGTCGCCGTGCACTCGACGGCCGACCAGAACCTGAAGCACGTGCTGCTCGCCGACGAAACGGTCTGCATCGGCCCGCCCGCCTCCCGCGACAGCTACCTCAACATGCCGGCGATCATCAGCGCCGCCGAGGTGACCGACGCGGTCGGCATCCATCCGGGTTACGGCTTCCTGTCCGAAAACGCCGATTTCGCCGAGCGCGTGGAGAACAGCGGCTTCGTCTTCATCGGACCGAAGAGCGAGACCATCCGCCAGATGGGCGACAAGGTCTCCGCAATCCGCGCGATGAAGGCGCATGGCGTGCCCTGCGTCCCGGCTCCGACGGCCCGCTGCCCGAGGACCAGGACGAATGCTTCCGGATGGCGCGCAGCATCGGCTACCCGGTGATCATCACGGCTCTCCGGTGGCGGCGGCGGACGCGGCATGCGCGTCGTGCACAGCGACGCGACGCTCGTGAACGCGATCAACGTCGCCAAGACCGAGGCCCTCGCGGCCTTCGGCAACGACATGGTCTACATGGAGAAATTCCTCGGAGAAGCCGCGCCACATCGAGTTCCAGATGCTTGGCGACAACTACGGCAGCGTCGTCGTGCCTCGGCGAGCGCGACTGCTCGATGCAGCGCCGGCGCCAGAAGATCATCGAGGAGTCCCGGCGCCCGGCATCACGGCCGCGGCAGCGCGCCGAGATGAGCCGAGAGCTGCGTCGCCGCCTGCATCGGCGGTCAGCTATCCGCAGCGCCGGCACGCTCGAGTTCCTCCGTACGAGGACGGCAGCTTCTACTTCATCGAGATGAACACGCGCGTGCAGGTCGAGCATCCCGTCACCGAACTCGTGACCGGCGTGGACATCGTCAAGATGCAGCTGCGCATCGCCGCCGGCGAGCCGTTGCCCTTCAAGCAGGAGGACATCGTGCTCCGCGGCTGGTCGATGGAATGCCGCATCAACGCCGAGGACCCGGAAGTCCTTCGCGCCCTCGCCCGGCCCCGTGCGCCTGTGGCATCGCGCCTGGCGGGCCTGGGATCCGCGTCGACAGCCATCTTTACTCCGGCTATTCGCGTGCCGCCTTCTACGACTCGCTGATCGCGAAGCTCATCTCCTACGGCGAGATCGCGCGACACCGCGATCGCGCGGATGCGAAATGCCCTCTCCGAAAATGGTGGTCGAGGGCATCAAGACGAATGCGCCGCTGCACCGGAAATCTTCGGCCACTCTGCCTTCCCGGCAGGGCGGGCTCGACATTCACTACCTCGAGCGGCGCCTCGGCCTGCAAGTAGGCCGCGCCTTCGGCAGGCCGTGCCCTTCCACCAGCTCGTCATCGAGTCTTCCCAGCGCGGAACTCCAGCGCATCGAGGACGCCTGCGTCCGGCTTCAGCGCCATCGCCGTCTCGCCTGTTCGACGCGGGCGATGAGCCGCTGCTCGAGCCCGGTCCCGGCGAGACGCCCCTCTGGCAGATCGGTGCGCTTGCGCGCACTGTTCACCGAGTCCGTCGATCCGGAACTCGCCGCCGCCACGATCGCGGCCGTGCTCGGGCTGCGCGCCCGCCCGCATCGCCGTCGAGCGTCGTACGAAGATCGCGTCTGGGAGCGCGAATGGCTCAGGGACTTCCGGCCGATGCGGTTTGGCCGGCGGCTGTGGGTCGTGCCTGTCGGCCAGCAGCCTGAAGGCCATCGCGGCCGCGGCCCTCGAGCTCGACCCTGGCCTTGCTTCTTGGCACCGGCACGCATGCCACGACTGCACTCTGCCTCGAACGGCTCGACGGTCACGTCCAGGGCGGCGAGCGCGTGCTCGACTACGGCAGCGGCTCCGGCATCCTCGCACTCGCCGCGCTCACAGCTCGGCGCCTCGGTCGCCGTCGCCTTCGACATCTGACCCGCAGGCGCTCATCGCCACGCGCGGGGAGCGCCGTCAAGAACGGCCTCGGCGAAAATGTCATCGGTCGCCGAGCGCGCCGAACGGATCGCCGGTCCCGTTCTGACATCGCTGCCTCGCGAGATATCCTGGCGGGCCTCCTCGTCGAGCTCGCGCCGCGGCTTGCGCTGCTGGCGGCGCGCGGGCGGCGCCCTCGTGCTCGCGGGCTGCTCGAGCGAGCAAAGCGGCCGAGGTAGCGCAGGCCTATGGGCCGTGGTTTGATATCGGCCCGGCGGCGGAGCGCGAGGGCTGGACCTGCTCGCGGGCCGTCGCCGCGCGAGTAGGCGTGTACACCAGTGCCCTGATTGCGCAACGATCTTTCGCGTCACCGCACGAAGCGCTGCGCTTCGCACAGGGCGACGTACGCTGCGGCGTGTGCGCGACGAGCTTCAATGCGCTCGAGAACCTGAGCGAGCAGCGTTCCGGGCGGCGCCGGGAGCGATGCGCCCTCGCCGGACGATTCGATGACCGTCGAGGAGCTGCCCGGCAACGAGAACATCAGAGTTGTCCGCGCCCGTCAGAACTCGCCGCAACGTTCCCGACGCGCACGCCTGCCCGGATCCCGGCCAGACACCACGTCGGACGTTGCAACCTGACGACGAAGCGCGCCATGGTAATCTTCACGGCAGCGCCGCGGACCTCCGATCGCCTGAATTCTGATCGTCTGAAGATACGCCGGGCTCGAGCGCTTCGAACCGGCGGCTTTGCCGCGGCGATGGCGCCGTATGAGCCGACGCAGCGGAACCTCCCATCGACCTCGACAGCACCGACGAGCACCCGATCCCCGTTGCTCGACGAGACGGGACGAGCTGCCTGATGAGCCGGCGACGGATGAAACGGACGAGGACGTCGACGAGGAAGGCGAATCGATCGTGCCTCGAGACCGCCGGAGCCGATTGAGGCGCCGTTGCCCGAGAGTCCCGCGCCTCGCCGCACTGCCACAGCGGCGGAGACCTGACTGCGCCGCGCATCCTCATCCCTGACGATGCGCCGTCGCCTCGCGGAGGAGGCATCCGCACGCGCATACGCCGCGCGCGCCTGAGTTCGAGCCCGTGGGAAGCGTCGGACGGATTCCTGTCGCAACGATGGCCCTGGGTCGCTGGGCGTCTCGCTGCTCGCGCTCCTCTTCGTGCTGCTGCGTGGTCCACAGCGAGCAACGACCTCGTGCGCAACCTCGTGCCTGGGCGGCCGGCGCGGTCGCCCGCACTTACGATTTCCTCGGCCTGTCCGGTCTCTGCGCCTACGGATCTCACCGGCCTATGAGCTGCGCCAGTGGGCGGCCCGCGACCCGGAACGAGGCGAATCGCCTGATGCTGCGCGCCAGCCCATCGTCAATCGTGCGTCCTGTGCGCAGCAGCCTACCCGCTTCCTGCGGCCTCCAGTTGCGGACCGGCTTCGGCGGCACGATCGGGACGCTGCGGACGTCGCGCCGGCCGACTACCTGCTGGGCGCCGGCGGCACTGGGCTGCTGGAGCCGGGCCAGCGTGCAGATGCCCTGATCCGCATCAGTCGATCCCGGATCCGAAGCGGTCGGCTCGAGCTCGACGTCTGCCTGCCGCGCCCACGGGCGGCGTGCGCTGCGCGAACGCACTAAGACTGCGCAGCAATGAAAATAGGCACCTACGAGATCGCGGCGCCGCTCGCGCTCGCAGCCGATGGCGGGCGTGACGGACCTGCCGTTTCGCGGCTCTGCCGGAACCATGGGCGCGGGCATCGCGGCCTCCGAGATGGTCACGCTCCGACGTGCGCCTCTGGAACACCGCTAAGTCGCGCCACCGGCTCGACCGCCGCGACGAGCCCGAGCCGCGCATCGTGCAGATCGCCGGCTACGACCCCCGCCATGACGTCGGAGGCGGCGCGCATGAATGTCGAGCTCGGCGCCCAGGTCATCGACATCAACTTCGGCTGCCCCGCCAAGAAGGCGTCTCGCAATCGTGTGCCGCGGGCTCCGCGCGCTCATGCGCGATGAAACGCTGGTCGGGCGGGATTCTCTGCGCCGTGGTCGTGCGGCTGCGGCGTGCCGTACCGCCATGCCAAGATGCGCGACTGGCTGGGACCACCAAGCCGGAATGGCAGTGGAATCGCCCGCATCGCCGAAAGCGAAGCGCATCGCTGGGTCTCGCCGTGCATGGCCGCACGCGCGCGAGACTTTTCGCGGGCGAGGCCGAATACGAAACGGTCGCGCCGTCAGCAGGCCGTGCGCCTGCCCGTCAGCGTTGGCTTCGTGAATGGCGACATCGATTGTGCCGCCAAGGCCTTGAAGGCGCTGGAGTAAAGCGGCCGACGGCGTGATGATCGGTCGCGCTGCGCGAGACGGCCCCTGGATCTTCCGGGAAATCCGCGCGGGACTCGCCGGAAAAATCCGCGCCGGCTTCTGCTCGAAGAGGTCCGTGGGTATCATGCTTTCGCACCTCGAGGCCCTTACTCGTTCTACGGCGAGATGAAAGGGGTCCGCGTGGGCGCGCAAGCATCTCGGTTGGTATTGCCGCTCTCCACCCGGAGGTCGGACACTTGCCAGCCGGGCTGTTGACGACGGGAATACGCGAAGGGAGCAGAGATGGGGCTCACCCGCGAATTCCTAGTCAGGACTGATCGGCAGCAATGCACGGGCGGCCTGACCGGACAAAGATCGGGACGGAAATCGGGGACCAGGTTGGCGACGACCGCGAAGCACAGGGCGCTCACATCGCGCCGCCCGGGCACTAGTCCCGTCAACGGACACTCCCGCGACATCCGCTGCGCGACCACACCGAGCAGGCCCTCAGCACCCTATTTCGACAGCCTCAACGGCCATCGCCCGGGTCGCCTGTACGATCTCGTGATGCGCGAGGTCGAGCTGCCGCTGTTCCAGGCCATGATGGATTCGCGGATGGCAACCAGAGCCGGCGGCGACGATCCTCGGCATCAACCGCGGCACCCTGCGCAAGTAAGCACGAGCGCGGCCATGGCCTCCTGAGCCGATGGCGAGGCCTGACGCCCGGCGGGCGTTGCTCTGCTTCCGACAAGGCCGGCATCGTCGAACTCGCGCGCGAGCTGCACGCGTCCGGTTTCGAGCTGATCTCGACGGGCGGCACCGCGCGCGCGATCGCGGCGGCGGACCTGCCGGTCACCGAGGTCGCCGGAGCTCTACCGGATCTCCGGAAATCGCCGGACGGGCGCGTGAAGACGCTGCACCCGGGGTGCATGGCGCCCTCCTCGGCCGCGCCGGCACGGATGACGCCGTCATGCGTGAGCAGGGCATCGCCCCGATCGAACTCCTCGTCGACAACCCTCTACCCGTTTGCGCGGACGATCGCGGAGCCCGGCTGGCCGCTACGAAGACGTGCATCGAGAACATCGACGTCGGCGGCCCGGCCATGCCGCGCGCCGCCGCCAAGAACCACGAGCGCGTCGGCGGTGCTCGTCGACCCGGCGGACTACGCAGGCGACGCTTGCGGAGCTGCGCGCCGCGGTGTCACCGAGGCGACGCGCCAGGCGCCTCGCGGCAAAGGCGTTCGGCCATACGGCCCAGTACGACGCCCTCGGTCTCCGGCTGGCTCCGTCGCGAGCAGGGCGACGCGATCGTTCCCGGACGCCTTTGCGGCGGGCTTTCAGCAAAGCTTCAGGACCTGCGCTACGGCGAAAATCCGCACCAGTCGCGCGGCCTCTACGTCGATCCGCTCGCGGCGGGCGTCATCCATCGCGACGGCGAGGCAACTCCGAGGCAAGGAACTCTCCTTCAACAACATCGCGGATGCGAGACACGGCGCTCGAGTCGCGTGCGTCAGTTCGCGGCGCCCGCCTGCGTGATCGTGAAGCACGCGAATCCCGCAGGCGCGGCCTATCGCCCCGCCGTGGAAGGGCCTACCTGCGAGCCTACGAAGGGATACGACATCCGCCTTCGGCGGATCATCGCTTTCAACCGACCGTTCAATGCCGGGACCGCCGCCGCCATTCTCGAGCGCCAGTTCGTCGAAGTGATCGTCGCGCCTGCATTCGCACCGGAGGCGCTCGCCGCGCTCGGGCGAAAAGAGAACATCCGCCTGCTCGACCGGTCCGCTCGAACGCGCGACGCCGCCGCAATCGAGCTTAGATCGGTCGCAGGAGCGGCGGCTGGCGCAGACCGCGATGACGGCCCATCAATGAGCAGATGCTGAAACACGTACACGCCGCGCGCCCGGAAAGCCGCCAGCAATACGTAACTGAACGCTGAAGTGACAAAT